>JAABUW010002911.1_pt1 | contig 25188 bp, 23 predicted proteins | sample 5560081 | NCBI WGS metagenome assembly JAABUW01 (sample SAMN10711882, study PRJNA513363) | rock metagenome | isolation source: Antarctica rocks | place: Antarctica: Victoria Land, Knobhead sud | reverse complement strand
GATGATAGCAGACAGCGTGGGCGCGACCGCGGCCGGCTGGAAGCCGGCGCTCCCAGTAGACCCGACGGCGGGATGCCGGCACTCCCAGTGACGCCAACTGTGCAGCGTTCGCTTGACGGACTACTAGTACCCTTCGCTGGAAATGGTTCCGCACGTTCAGTAAGCGTTTCGAGGAGTCATCACGCACGTTGTAGCGTGCCGAACATGCGGAGAAACTTCCAGCTAGCGGTACTAGGCATGGCGCTACATCACGTCAACTTCCATACCTTGTACAGCAAACCCGTTTTCGAGGATGGAACCTAATGAGTACATGATGCGGGCGTGTTTGCGCACTACCCTACACGAGCGCAAAATATTATGCCCGGTTTGGGAGATTATGCCGACGCATGTACACATGATTATCGAGGACTTCCCCGACTTACCGCGTTCCAGGATCATGCAGTACATCAAAGGTGACACGTCGCGCGCATTCTTTGCTAACTTCTCGGAACTACGCCTTGACTTGCTCGGCGGCCATCTATGGATGAAGGGCTACTATGCCGTACATAGCGCATCATATCATCAGTTCCTGGCTACAATTCGATATATCCGTACAAACCGTGAACGTGCCGATCTATTGCCACCAGTACCTCTCGAACCCCATGGGATAGAGTGCGAGGAGGCAATCAAGTAGTGACTTCCCGGCGCCACAGTACCCGTGGTCTGCCATGCGACCGCTAGGGTTGCTCAGACACCATCACGCCCTGGAACTTCCCGGCGCCACAGTGCCCGTGGTCTGCCATGCGACCGCAGTCGCAGGCCCGTGCTATGATAGCAGCATGAGGAAGCAACACACGCGAGCGATACGATGTACGGTGACGGTCCCAGCCGAACTCTTCGACTGGGCCGAGCAGGAGCGCGAAGAGCAGGGCATGAACCGCAGCGAGTTTGTCACCTCGCTATACCGTCAGCGCCGGGACGAACAGATCCTGCGAGAGCGGGAGGCGCGCTACAGGGCCGCCTATGCCAAGCAGCCAACGACGCAGGAAGAGCATGAGTGGGCGGCTGCCGGAGGGGAAGCTTTGGCTGCTCTCTACAAAGACGAAGCGGATTGAGGCTATTGCTGCCCCCCGCCGCCGAGCGGCGCCCAGCCCATCGTCGCGGGCGCATCGTCGCCGGAGGGCGGCTCATCGGAGGGGGTCACCTGCACGGAGACGGAGAGGTCGTTGTCGGCGCGGCCCTTGTACACACCGTGCGTCGGCGGCACGTCGTCGTAGTCGCGTCCGACGGCCACGCGGATGTGGCGCTCGCCCGCGATCAGATCGTTAGTGGGATCGAAGCCGATCCAGCCGAGCGGGGGCAGCAGCGCCTCGACCCACGCGTGCGTGGCGTCGGCCGCCGAGCGGTCGTCCGCGTCGCGGTGCGAGAGGTAGCCGCTGACGTAGCGCGCCGGGATACCTGCCTCGCGCAGCAGGGCGATCATGATATGCGCGAAGTCCTGGCACACGCCCTGGCGCGGACCCAGCGCGTCCTCGATGGGCGAGTTGGCGCTCGTGCGCTGTGGCTTGTACTCGAACGCGTCGTGGATGGCCGTGTTGATCGCACGCGCCGTGCCCAGGGGATCGTCGCGCCGGCCCAGGCTCAGGTCATCAGCGAGGCCGCGCAGGAGCGGACTTGGCCGGGCGAAGCGGCTCGGCGCCAGGTAGTCCCAGTACTCGTCGGCGGCCGCGAGGCGATCAAGCTCGTCCCACGCGCGCGGCTCTAACCCGTCGGAGAGCGGTGGGCCGGGCGCCAGCGAGACGAGCGCGGCGGCGGTGATCGTCAGCGTCGTGTGGCTGTCCGGTACGTCGAAGTGGTGGACGGCGTTGCCCTCCGCGTCGCTGTAGGCCGCGACGGCGGCGCGCGGAGACGTCTGCAGAGCGAAGCTCAACAGGTGCTGCCGGCCCTCATTGCGTGGGCGCATACGCACCTCCATCATGCTCTCCCTGATGGGGGCGCTGTAGCGGAACTTGCTGACGTGACGGATGGAGTAGTACACGATGGTCAGTCGATGGTCGATCGTCGATCGTCGATAGATACCGTTTGTTGTTGCTGCATCTGATCCTCATTGTAGTCGCCCGACGTGTCTAACCGCGTCTGCGCCAGGGGGGCGCCCAGCGCTGTCGCGGTGTCTTCATTCCCACGCCGTGGCGCCGGTTCCTCGACCCACCGCCGCCGCCCGTCGAGGTGTTGCTGCAGGATATAGGTCTGGTAAACGGCCGCGTGGATCGCCGCGCACTGGCGCCCGATATCCCCCAGGTAGGGATGCATGGCCTCGCCCATGATCTCGTCGATTCCACTATAGTCTAGCGTGGCGCGCAGGCGGCCGGCCAGCCGCTCGGCGCGGCCGGCGCGGACGACGCCGGTGGCGCGCGCGATAGCCTGCAGCCCCACCTGTATCGCCGCGGCCATGAAATGCAGTGAGTGCGGGAACTCGGCGTCGAGTAGCAAAAACTCCACAATGCGTTCTGGCCGCATGTCGGCGGTGTAGACCTTGCTGTAGGCTTCAAACGCCGTACACGACTTGAGGAGACTAACCCATTGTTGATACGCGAGGGACGCATCGTCATCCGGCGGCGCCTCCAGAGGCGCCGCGACGTAGGCGTCGAGCAGAGCCACGGTGGCGCCGGCGCGCTCGATGTAGCGCCCCAACTGGATGAAGTGCCAGCCCTCGCCGTGGCTCATCGTGGCGTCGGTGATGCCCTGGAACAGGTGCGCTCCCTCGCGCACCATGCGGTAGAACTCGTGCGGCTCGGCGTGCCAAAGCTTGTCCATATCCGCGTTCTTGACCTGCAAGTAGAGACGGTTGAGCTGCTCCCACATCTCGGAACTGATCTGCTCACGCACCTGCCGGGCATTATCGCGCGCCTCCTCGACGCAGGCCACGATCGAGGAGCCGTTCGCGGCGTCAAAGACCAGAAACCGCGTGATACCGTAGGGGTCGAGTCCCATCACGCCCTCCAATCCTGCCCTTGCCCCCACTCCTGCCCCCGCCATCACTTCAGGCCGCTCCACGACATAGGCGGGAAGCTGCGGCGCACGCAACGCCGCCAGCATCCGCTCCCAGCGCCGCTCAGCGGAGCCCGTGCGCTGGTCTAACCCCTGATACTGCTGCACGTCGAGCAAGCGCGCCGTGTGCTCGGCCCGCTCCAGGTAGCGGCTCATCCAATACAGACAGTCGGCAACGCGCGATAGCATCAGTCCCTCCGAATCAGTTGCCAGTTGCCAGTTGCCAGTAACAGGGTAGTCGTTTCGTTGCATCATGTGCGAGATCGGTACGGCGACACCCCGCGCCTCCACACTCCAAACTGGCAACTAGCAACGGACTACTGGCAACTTAGTCGTACAGCACCCACGTATCCTTGCTGCCGCCGCCTTGCGATGAGTTGACGACGAGTGAGCCACGCTGCAAGGCGACGCGCGTCAGGCCGCCCGGCACGAGGGCGATGCGGTCCCCACACAGCGTGAACGGGCGCAGGTCCACGTGCCGCCCCTCGACCCCGCCGTCGACGTAGCACGGCGCGCGCGAGAGGGCCAGCGTGGGCTGCGCGATGTAGCCGCGCGGGTCGGCGATGATGCGCGCGCGAAACTCCTCGCGCTGTGCGGCTGTGCTGTGCGGGCCGATCAGCATGCCATAGCCGCCCGATTCACCCACCGCCTTGACGACGAGCTGGTCGAGGCGCTCCAGCACGTAGCGCCGCTGCGACGCGTCGTCGAGCAGATACGTCTCGACCTGCGGCAAGATCGGCTCTTCACCGAGGTAGTAGCGGATGATGCCCGGCACGTAGGCGTAGAGCGCCTTGTCGTCGGCCACGCCCGTGCCGATGGCGTTGGCGAGCGCCACGTTTCCCGCGCGATACGCGTTGAGCAGTCCGGCCACGCCAAGAGACGAATCGGCGCGGAAGGACAGCGGGTCCAGGAAATCGTCGTCGACGCGCCGGTAGATCACGTCGACACGGCGCAGCCCTGCCGTCGTGCGCATGTACACCACGGTGTCATGTACGAGTAAGTCACGCCCCTCCACCAGTTCGACGCCCATCTGACGGGCCAGGAAGGCGTGCTCGAAGTAGGCCGAATTGTAGACGCCGGGCGTGAGCAGCGCGATGGTCGGGTCGGGCCGCTGCGGGGGGGCCAGCGCGCGCAGCGTCGCCAGCAGCGCCTGCCCGTAGCGGTCAATCGAGCGCACGCCGTAGCTATCGAACAGGCGCGGCCACACGCGCTTCATGACCTGCCGGTTCGCCAGCATGTAGGAGACACCACTGGGCACGCGCAGATTGTCCTCCAGCACGGCGAAGCGCCCGTCGTCGAGCCGCACCAGGTCAGTCCCGACGATAGAGACGTAGACATCGCGCGGCACGCGCACCCCGCGCATCTCGCGCCGGTAGTGCCGGCAGGAGTAGACGAGCGCACGCGGCACGACGCCCGCCGCGAGGATGCGCCCCTCGTGGTAGATATCGGTCAGGAAGTGGTTGAGCGCGGTGAGCCGCTGCGCCAGCCCGCGCTCGATCGTATGCCACTCGGCGCCGGTGACGATGCGCGGCAGCAGGTCGTAGGGCCAAATGCGCTCGGTACCCTGCTCGGCGCCGTATACGGTGAAGGTGATACCCTGGTTCAGGAAGGCCGCGTCGGCGGCCTGCTGGCGCTGCGCGAACTCACCGTCGGGCATGCGCAGCAACTGCCGGTAAAGCTCACGATACGACGGGCGCGCCATACCGGCGGCGTCGAACATCTCGTCGTACGCCCCATCGAGCTGGTAGCCGGCGAAAGGTGGCGCCGTCGTATCGCGCAAGGGGCTAGCAGGCACATTCATAACTAGTAAGTCTACCCCACTCGCGACTGAAGTCACATGAAAAGTTGCATGGAAAACAACAGCAGGGTCTGTGAATTCTCCAAGGGGTGGGACCCGCGACCGTAATCGCAACCGTAGAATCCACAGACGGTGAAACCAACAGCCGCTGAAGCGCCGACTAGCTACGCGCCAGATCGTATACACGATGTGACGAGGATGCTAAGCGAACAGATTCACGATGGGATAGGTGAAGCCAGAGACTACATCCTCGCCGTCAAGCGTATCACTTTCAGCGAGTGTCGCAACGGGCCGAAGCGCATTGCTGGACCGCCACACGTCCACCGTCCGCCGATGAGGCCACACCACCCACACCAAGCTCGTGCCGCCGCGCAGGTAGCGCCGTGACTTGATATCCATGGCTTCTTGTGTCTGCTTGGGTGAGGCGACCTCGACGGCTAGGTCAGGGGCAAAAGGGTAAGGCTGGTCGTCTTCGACCAATGATTCGCGGAAAGCGTAGTAAAAGCCGATGTCGGGCAGTAGCCCGGTGTTCGGCTGCCCCGTGCGCTCAAAGTCGTACACGCCATCCGGCGGCGTGGTCGCTCCGAGGCCATGCGCCTCCACGAAATCACCGAGCGCACGGTAGAGGCGATCCGTGACACGGTTAGCTTTTGGCCTACTCCCTGCCATGCGGACGAGCACTCCCTCCACGACTTCGTAGCGATATCCGTCGTCCGGCCAATCCAGCAGGCCCTCGACGGTCATGGGGCCGACGCCAGGCACGATCTCAGCCCATGGCGCGAAGGGTTCCAGCGGCAGTACGTGTGCTTGACTCATGATCATAAACTCCCCACTCTCGCATAATATAATCAATCGCCGTCCGGACCATCGACCAGGGCGCGCCAGGCAGCTTCGACCTGCCGGCGCGTGTCATCGAGCGCGCCGGAGTTGTCGATGACGAGGTCGACCTGATCACGCCAATCCTCCAGGCGCGGCTGCGCGGCCAGACGGCGTTCGGCGTCCTCCCGCGAGGAGTGACGCAGCTCGACCAGGCGGCGCCGTTGCTCATCTCGGCTCGCCGCCACCCACCAGCGCGCCGTACACAGCCGCGCCATATCGCCCTGCAACAGCTTGACCGCATCGACCACGGCCACGGCGTCGGGCGGCGCCGCGTCCAAACGCCGCCGGACCTCCGCGCGCACCGCGGGATGCACCACCTCTTCGAGCCGCCGCAAGGCCGCGGGATCACCGAAGACACGCGCCCCGAGCGCGCGCCGGTCGATCGCGTCGTCGGGTCCTAGGATCGCGGGGCCGAACAGGGTCACGAGTCGCTCCCGCAACTCACCTGAGTCGCGGTAAAGTTCGTGCACAACCTGGTCGCCGTCGATCACAGGGTGGGCCCCCAGTTCGCGCAGCATGCGATCGACGGTGCTCTTGCCCGTGGCAATGGGTCCGGTGACGCCGATGGTGATCATGGCTATAGCTTACCGGAAGCTACAGGTGTTTTTTCGCAGAGTATACATTTCTCTAAATAAGCGTCCTAATGATCTCGTCGGCCACACGGTTCCCGGTTGCCATCGCCCCGTGGACGGTGCCGGTATGCCCGTCCGTATTTGTGGCTTCACCCGCGAAGAAAAGTGTATCAGCCACCGGTTCCCCTGCCTTGCGTGGCGCCTCTATACCGCCCACGCGCACATAGCTGTAGGCTCCGCGGGAGAATGGATCGGCGGTCCAATTGTGCATGCGCCACCCCTGCAACTCCGCCTCAAGGTCCGTCCTGGGCACGCGTAGAATACGAGCAAGCGCATCGAGGGCGTGGCCGATAACGTCCGCGTCCGTCTGGATGACAAGTGGAGCAGCGCGCGGTCCGGCGACCCAGGCGGTCAGTAGCGGAGCGACAAGAGGATAGCCTGTCCACCAGGTGCGAAAGACCTCATCAGGCGCGAACAGGAATGACAGCCGTGGCAGATACGGATAGCCTGGAGTTCTCCGCTCCCAGAAAGCCGCACGAAATCGCAATAGCGCCTTGATAACGTGTCCCATCGCAAGGCCGTTGTACGCCGGACGCTTGTGCGGTAGGTCAGGGACAAAGCGCACCGCGCCGGGATCTTGATCGGCGGCCGTCAAGACCCCAAGGGGGAGGGTGATGACGGCCGCACGGGCGGTCACCGGCTCGAGCATCTCTCCCGACGGGGCATGGCACGTGATCAGGACCTGTCCCGGCGTCCACTGAATCTCATGGGCAATCGTGTTCAGGCGCAACAGCGCTCGGTCCGGGGGCAGCCCATCATGGAACCAGGAAATTAAATGGCTGTAACCGGATGCCAGGCGAAACTGCCGGTTCCCGTCGATACTCTCGGCGGCTTGCTCAGTCTGCGTGAGCCATTGGATGCTCACCGTCTCCGGGTCAGCGGCGTCAAAACCCTGGACATAATCTTGGATGAGCTGGCGGGCAGCCGCCTGACGCTCTCCGGCAACATGATCATCAAGAAAGGATTGTAGTGAGCAGTCGGCGCCCCGCCATGCGGACATCTCTTTCCAAACATATTCCATACTTTCCCCCCGATCACGCGCGATCGCGGGCTGCCAGTGTCCCTGGCTCCCCGTCCACCTCTCACCCTGAACCTCGTACAGGGCGAAGGCGGATGTAGGCAGCGAAAAGATCTCCGCCGGCATGCCATGGATGAACTCCGCGCCTAATTCCAGGGGGATCGTCGTATCTAACTGCCGCGCCGTTGAGATGCGGCCACCGAGGCGATCGCGCGCTTCCAGGATGGCGACAGAGAACCCGTGATCGGTCAGCCGGCGCGCCGCCGTCAGCCCCGCCGCTCCGGCGCCAACCACAACGGCATCGACGTGTATCATGGGTTCTCTCTTCCGCGATTATTGACGAGCAGATGAAGAGATTTTTAGTCCTGGCCCTCGCCCTCGCGCCGGAGGCGTTCGACGACAATGTAGGTGACGGTATCCCACGCATTGTGGATGCCGATGAACAGGAACAGGACCGTCGCCGCGCCGACGACGAACAACGTTGGCGCCGGATTGCTCGGCAGGGCCAACGCAGCGGCGACAAGCGCGACGTAGGAAACGAGCGGGAAGACCACATGCCATAACCAGTCTTCCAGTACCGGTTGATAGTCCGCCTGACGGCGCATACGCCGCGCGACAATGACGACGTACGCCGCGCCCGCGAGACCGGAGAGGCCGAGCAGGAGGCCCGCCGGCCAGAGCGCCTGCCACGGCGCGCTCAGGGTCGCGGCGACGCCCAGCGCGGCGCAGAAATGCACGACCGTTGGGGTGCTGAAGGTCGCGGTCCCATCACCCGAGAGGCGCTCCCGCGTCCCCGCGACCAACGTGATTACCACGAACACCAAGCCCGTCAAGGCCGCGGCGGATGACCCGATGATGACGTAAAAGTTCTCCCATGCGGTCAACGGCGCCACCGTAGCCTCGTGCATGATATATTCCCCTTCGTGGTAGGATGAACGCTTTCATTACTATACCGTCAATCGCGGCTTGGCTCACCAAGCAGGGCGCGCCAGGCCGCTTCGGCCTGCCGACACGTGTCGTCGAGCGCGCCGGAGTTGTCGATGACGAGGTCAACGTCGAGTCGTCGCCTTGTGGTCGGGGATCATGCTATCTTGAAGTAGAAACGCGTGGGAAATAGAAACACGCGCATATCCCGCTGGGAGGTACAACGCCAATGAAGTTGCTGATCGAGATCGTGTTGTCGCTCGTCCTTCACCCACTCGCCGTCGTCCTGACCTGGATCGACATCCTACGGCGCTCCAACCTCGGCGCGGTCCAGAAGATCCTGTGGCTCGTCATCACCACGTTTGCCTGGGGCATCGGGCCGATCTGCTACATCCTGTTCGGCGACGGCACACTCTGGTAGGGCGTCGAGTCATACCAACCCGGCGTTCGTGAATTATGTGACTCCAACGAGCGGAGCCGCCCCGCCACATTGACGCGGCGCCGGAATCGTCGGGTGCTGACCCGGCACGCTATACGATAGCGCCATATCGATGAGCCACCTGTCTTGCATCCATACGACGCCGTACCAGCCGCCGAACCGGACGCTCGTCCCGCTCGTGCTGTTGGCCCGGATGCCAAAACCGACACAGGTTACGGCGCGCCCGTCGGCCGTCGCTAGGCGATAGTCCGCCGCCTTGGCGTAGAGCAGGTCGATAGAGTTGGTATACGCATAGCCCCGCGCCAACCGGGAAACGTTGGCCGGCGTGACGGACGCGCCGGCGATATAGCCGTACGCGCGCGCATAGTCGTGACCATTGACAGCATCGAAGTATCCCCGCACCACCACCGCTGGATCGTCGACAACGTTAGCCGTCAACGCCGGCGTATCGGTAGGGGGCGGAGTTCCGGTCGGAGCAAGCATCGGCGTATTCGTTGGGCTGGCTACCGGCGTATCCGTTGGGACGAGCGTCGGCGTGTCCATTGGGGTGAGCGTTGGTACCTGCGTGGGGACCAGCGCCGACGTCTGTGTCGGGACAAACGTCGGCGTGTCCGTTGGATGTGACGTGGACATAGAGACACCCACCGGCGTGCTCGTCGGGGCGCCCGGTCGTGGCGTCGTTGACGCGGCCGCTTGCGGGGCAGGCCCTCCTGCTTGGGCCAGTAAGATATAGCGATCCGCGACCACGCCGCCTGCGAACATGACAAGCAACGTCAGGATGATGATAACGCCGATCAGGATACGCCGTAGCACAACCGTGTCCCCCTAACCGGCCGCGTCCGTCGGCTCGGCTGGATCGCGCGGGGCCGGCGCCGGGTGCGGCGTCGTCGGTTGGTCGAAGTAGACCGTCTTGAGTTGCGTAAAGAACTGCGCCGCCGCCTTGCCCTGCTCACGGGAAAACGACGAGGACTCTTTCATGCCGCCGAACGGAACCTGCGGCTCAGCCCCCGCCGTCTCTCCGTTGATGTGCACGATGCCGGCCTGTATATCCTGGGTAAAACGCAGCCCTTTGGCGATGTCGCGCGTAAAGATTGACGCCGCTAGCCCGAAGCGCACGCCGTTGGCGATACGCACCGCCTCCTCGTAATCGTCGGCGGGAATGATCCCGACCACCGGACCGAAGATCTCCTCTTGCGCCAGCCGGCTCTCAGGGCGCACGTCGGCGTAGACCGTCGGCCGCACGAAGTAGCCGCCGTGGTTCTCCGGCCCCTCCAGCAGGCCGCCGCCGGCCAGCGTCTTCACGCCCTCCGCGCGCGCCAGATCGAGGTAGCCTTTGACGCGATCACGCTGCGCCGCCGACACAATCGGGCTCACGTTAGTTGTATCGTCCGCGCCATCGCCCGTGACGAGGGCATTGACGCGTTCAACCACCTTGCGCGTGAAGGGTTCCAGCACGGCGCGCTCCACGATGGCGCGGCTCGTCGCGGTACACTTCTGCCCCGCCGACATCATGGCGCCCTGCACCGTCAGCGCCGCCGCCTGGTCGAGGTCGGCGTCGGCCAGCACCACCACGGGGTTCTTGCCTCCCAACTCCAACTGGGCTTTACCGCCGCGATCCTCCACGCCGCGCTGGATGGCGCGGCCCACACGGTTGGAACCGGTAAACGACACGCCCGTCACGCGCGGGTCGCCGGTGAGCGCCGGCCCGACCTCATCGCCATAGCCGACCACCATATTGAGCACCCCCTTGGGCAGCCCGGCTTCCTCCAATATTTTCACTAATTTGGTAGCCGTGAGTGGGGTCAACTCGGCCGGCTTGAACACGACGGTGTTGCCGTAGAGCAGCGCCGGCGCAATCTTCCAGAGCGGGATAGCCACGGGGAAGTTCCACGGCGTGATGACACCAACGACGCCGAGCGGGACGTGCATGGTGTAGAGCATGGTCCGTGTGTTGGCCGAGGGGTAGACCTCACCGATGGGCTGAGCGCCCTCGCCGGCGTAGTAGCGCAGGATAGCCACGCCGCGCAGGGTCTCGCCCGTGGCCTCGCGCCCTGTCTTGCCCTCTTCGCGCGTCATATCAGCGGCCACCTCAGCGACGCGCGCTTCCAGCAACGCGGCGGCGCGCAGCAAGATCTCTCCGCGCTTGAGCGCGGACGTACCAGCCCAATCGGGCGCGGCCGCAACGGCCGCGCCGATCGCCGCCGTCATGTCCTCGGACGTCGAGCGGGGCCATAGGCCAATCAGGTCGGAGGGATTGGCTGGATTACGGTTCTCGATCGTCCCACCGCCGCGCGCATCGATCCACGCGCCGCCGATGTAATTCTGATAGGTTTGCATGCCCGCCGCTACCACTGTTCGCCTCCTCGTGAGCTATCAGCCGTCAGCTTTCAGCTTATCGCACCAGCCAGGCGTTTTGCAGACCCCGTTAGGCAAACGGGTGCGCCTCTCACGATTGTAATGGCGGTCGCCGCTGGCCTGACCTTTCAAGGTCAGGCCACCTCCCACAATCGCGGGGCGCATCCGTTAGGCGAACAGGTCGGCCAGGGCATAGGTGAAGCCAGGCAGCACGTCGGCCCCGTCCAGCGTGTCGCCAACATGCAGCGTCACGGGTACGTCCTGGCCCCGCGTCCACACATCGACCTGCCGGCGCTTGGGCCAGACGACCCACACCAAGCGCGCGCGGCGCTGCAGCCACACCCACGCCTTGATACCCATCTCTGGCCGATATTGCGAGGGGGACACGATCTCCACGGCCAAGTCGGGCGGCCCAAGAATATACTCCTCGTCGTCGTTACCTTCGGGCTCTGGCGGCACGCGCTCCGTCCGTAGGAACGCCACGTCGGCGCCGAGCACGGTTTGCTTGGGTTCACCCGGCAGCGTCAGGTCGAAACCGGTCTCTCCGACATAGACACGACCCATCCCATGCGGCTTGACGTGGGCGCGGATCGTAGCGCCAATCTCTAACTCTAAATAGCCATGATAGCTTTTTGGAGGAGGCATACGGACTACGCGCCCCTCGACCAACTCATACAGCCAGCCGTCCTCTGGCAGGGCGGCCAGATCGGCGGTGGTAAGTATCCGCCCGACATAGGACGGCGCCAACTCCGCCCACGGCGCCAGCAAGATATCGTCGACATCGGCCATGCTACCACTCCTCTCCCCCCTACTAACTCATCGCATTTACCATCAGCATACAGCAGTTTGCTGTGTTGGTTTGACCACACGTCAAGAGTTGACGGTGACCGTGTTGCGCAGCATGCCGAGCCCCGAGATCGCGATCTCTACCACATCCCCGGCCTGGAGCGACACGTCGTCCGGCGGCACGATGCCCGTCCCCGTCATCAGGAAAGCGCCAGACGGGAAGGCGCCACAGCGGCCCAGGTAGGCTACAAGGTCGTCCAGACGCCGGTGCAACTGGCCGGTGTTCGTCTGGCCGGCGAAGAGTTCACGGCCATCGCGCGCGATGCGGCATGTTATGTCGAGCGTGTAGGGGTCGAGCGCGCCAGTGGGCACGATGACGGGACCGAGCGCGCAGCAACGGCCATAGACCTTGGCCTGCGGCAAGTAGAGTGGGTTGCGCCCCTCAATGTCGCGCGCCGTCACGTCGTCGCCAATGGTGTAGCCGGCCACACGCAGCCCCGCGTCGAGCAGCAGCGTAAGCTCCGGCTCAGGGACCGACCATGAGGCGTCAGGGCGCGCCGCGACGCGGTCGTTGGGTCCGACCACGCGCGAGGCCATGGCCTTGAAGAATAGCTCGGGCCGCTCGGCGTCGTACACACGGGCGTAGACGTCGGCGCTGGCCTCGGACTCGCCCATGCGCGCCTCACGACTGCGCGTATAGGTCACGCCGGCGGCCCACACCTCCTGGCCGTCGATGGGCGCGAGCACATGCGGCGCGTCGGGCGCCGGCGCCCGGTCGAGCTCCGCATAGGCGTAGTCGGGCGCATCGCCCCCGTACCGCGCCAGGACATCGCCCAGCGACAGTGCGGGAACAGCCAACAACGACGCAAGCGACGCGCACGTTTCTGGCTCACGGGCCGTCAGGTCGACCACGCCGCCATCATAGACGCCGCCCAGCCGCGCGCCGACGCCGGGCGCGAAAAAACGGCAGAGCGCCAGCCCCGCCATGGACATCCCCGTCTTCGTCACCGTGACCTCCTATTGCCTTTCGCCTTGATAGCATAACCCTCACCGCGACCTGGACCTGGCCGAGACATTAACGTCTACGCTTTGTAGCTTACGTTATTCGTCGAGGATGAATGAGCTACATCGCCACGACAAAGGATCAGGGGAGAGATCGGCCGCTATCGCCGTCCCGCACGAGTTGGATGATGCGGGCGAGGAAAGCGCGCTCGTCGATGTCGACGTCGCCCTGGTTGTCGGACGCGGCGATGGTGAGGTCTAGGGCGGGACAGTGGAAGGCGAAGGTTCCCCATGCGCCATCATGGCCCCAGCACGCCGCGCTGGCTGCTGTGAGCCGGTAGATGCCCATGCCGTAGCCGTCGCCCCGCCGCGCGTCGTCCGCGTCGTCCGCGTTTGTCGCTGGGATGGTGAGCATGGCGCGCAGTGTGCCCGGCCGCGCGAACACCTGCCCCCGCAGCAGCGCCCGATAGAAGCGGCCGAGATCCACCATGGTTGAGACCAGACCGCCCCCGCCATAAAGGTCGAACGACGCGTCGACCCGTTCCAGGTCCAGTCCCGCATAGTACTGGTGGGCGCGCGGGGGCCGAGCGGGCGGCTCCGGCTCGAGCGTCTCCAGGTAGGTATGAACGAGGCCAAGCGGACCGAACCGGAGCAGTGAGCGGTAGGCGGCCGCGAGCGGCAGCCCACTGACCCGCTCGATGATCTCCCCCAGCAGGATGTAGCCGGTGTCCGCGTAGTGGTAGACCGCGCCGGGCGGCGCGACCGGCCGCCCGTGGTCAAGGGCGAAACGCACTTGCTCCAGGCGCGTCCAGCGATGGGCGGGAGCGGCGCGCACCGCGGCGTCAAACGCATCTGTCTCGGCGTAATCGGCGAGGCCGCCGGTGTGCCGAAGCAGGTGGCGCACCGTGATGCGGTCGGGTCGATACCCGCCGCCCGCGAGCAGTGCCGTGTACGCCGCGGGAAGGTAGCGCGCGATCGGCGCGTCGAGGGTGATGTGACCCTGCTCGACCAGGCGCAGGACGGTCGCGGCGGTGAACGTCTTGGTCACACTGGCGACGCGCGCCTCGTCGTCGGGGGTGAGCGGCCGCCCCGTGGCGCGGTCAGCGAGGCCGGCGGCGCCCCAGGATAGGCCGTAGCGCGGGGCGTCGACATACAGCAACATTCCGGGGAATTGCGGCGCCGCCGCCACCATGTCCACGAGGGTGTGCCGCAAGGCCTCTTCAAGGGCCGCGCGACGCTCCTGATCCGGCGGCGGACGCCGTCCCGTGCGGTCCTTGCCCTCCGCGCCCGTTCCCGTTGGGAGGGCCAGCGCCAGGCATCCGAGCACGGAGACAACCGCGACGGCCGCTCCTCTGTTCACGCCTATCGTCCTCCTCCCGTGCACCGCACGGCGCCCTCGCCGGATGCGCCGCTCTCGCCCCCTCGGCTCGCGCCGGGCGGCCTTCCGTGTCGCCGCGCGGCGCCCACAGTACGCCCCATCCGCGTTCCCACCGATAGTATAGATGGGATCATGACATCCGGCCGGGCTCCACCTGACCTTACATATCCTGACAGGCCAACACATACTGGCACCTGAGCGTGGTACCATAATGCCAGGAAAGGAGGCTGCCTTAGCTAGAGTTTGGCCAAGTCAAGCCGCGTAGCAGAGCAACTCACACAGGTGATCAGCTAACGCACGGGGTATTTGTCGCAGGTCGGCGTCGCGCGGGGATGTCTGAAAAACCTGGTGTACCCACAAGGAGCGGCGGACGACAGCGAGCGCATCACTGAAGGTCGGCTCCTGCTTATGGTACCAGGCCGCACCCTTAACGAGGGGCGTCCCGTGCGTCCAGTACGCGTGGGCAACCAGGGTGACGAAGGAGAACAAGCCGAGGAGGGCGGGCGTCGTGCGCCGGATGGTTTTTTCGGACCAGCCGCGTCCGGTCTCCACACCGAGGTGATCGCGGACCTCATGGAACGTGGTTTCCAGGCGCCACCGCAAGACGAACCAGGACACGATCTGAACGGGGGAGGCGTCGCGGTCGGTGCAGAGGAGGGCCTGGGGCGGAAAGGCGTCGTCGGGATCGCGGATGAGGACCCAACGGACGGGGACGGGCGGCAGGCCGGTGCTGTACCACAGCGCCGTGCCGGAAACGATCTCGATGGCCCGGTTGGTCTCGCCGTACTAGAACGGGACCGTCAGGGGGAGCCAGACCGTCGCCGGATCGATGAGACGTGCGGCCAAGGTCGGCAGCCGCGTTCCGACGACGCGGGGGCGGCCCTTTTGCCCTGGCACACGCAGCGGCGCAGGCTCGAACAAGCGCGCATCCAGGCGCAGGCGGGTCACGATCGTCGCCACAGACCGCGTGGTCGCAAGGAACTCGAGGGCGGCGTAGGTCGTGTCCCCCACGAGGACGAGCGCGCGCGTGGGACACCAGCGATGGACGACGCGGACCATCTGGCGAGCCCACGCGGTGATGACCTTGTGCCGCCGGTCGTGCTCCTGGTCATAGCGTTCCGAGGGCGCACGCACGCTCAGGAAGGGCAAGGCCCAGGTCCGGTTGGCCCAGGGGATGGGCACGCGCAGCATCAGGCTGACCCAGCGCAAGGCGCGCGCTTTGACAAAGTGCCCCTGGCTGGAGCGGACCGGATCGCGATAGATGCCGGCGGCGGTGATCGTCTTCCCGCGTCGGCGCTCCAGCGTCTCAGCGAGACCCAGCACGAGCGGCCCGTCGGGCGCGAAGGCGACGATGAGCAGGCCGCGCAGGATGCGACGCGCGCCCAAGCTCGACCACACGGCCCGATTGAGCACGCGGTGATACGTCGAGAAGGCGGCATCCTCGCCCTGTCCGGTGACCCGCAAGATGGAACTCACCATGCGCCGCCTGGGCGCGAGGATGGCTCCAACGACCAGGAGCGGGACATGCCGCCAGGTGCGGCGGATAAACAGTGGCGCGAAGGGGAGCAGATACGCCATAATGTCATCAGGCAGATTGAGCATGATAGACCTCTCTGTTCTGTGGTAGGAGTTCTCTACAGCATAATCTGCCTCTTATTTCTGCCCAAATGGCCAAACTCTAGCTAAGCATCTCCCATTTAGACACACTTCAGCAGTACGCCCTTGCATGCCGTCCAGGCAACGTCAAGGTAACGCTGCACTATGTGAAAGAGCAGTGCCGCACGGAGGCGCCAGCGACGCCCGTCCGACGGGCATCGTGGTAGATGAACGAGGTCCTCTTCGCGGGACATAAGTTGCGCGTCGCCCCCTGAGGTTGAGGAACATCGGGGGGCATCGTAGGAGCAATGAAGATGTACTACACGCACGAGAGCGTGATGGTGTGGTTTTGTCCGTCGCACGACTTTTCCGCCTGACGATTCTGCCGCCACAACCGACGCCGTGTTATCCCATACCATGTCCTGATGCGCGGCTAGACGGTATATTATGAGACCGAGAGTATCGTGGCAGACTTGAGTTGGATTAATCGGCTATACTTCTTGCCGTGATACAGGCAACGTCAGCTATGGACATGGCGCAGGCGCAGGGCACGCCGTTGGGTCCGTTGGACCCCACCGTCGACGTTTCGGTCATCATCGTGACCTGGAATACACAGGAGCTCCTGCGCGACTGCCTCGCCTCGCTCGGCGAGAACACGGGGGCGACACGCATCGAGTCGATCGTCGTGGATAACGCGTCGACCGACGGCAGCCCGGAGCAGGCGCGGCCGCTCGTCACGGCGTATATGCGTGTCCTGGGGAACGGAGGCGGCCCGAAACACCCATTTACTCGCGCGTGACCTGGTGTGGCTCCTGCGACACTAGACTCCTATGATCAATCAGCAGCGCACGCCCGAGAGTCCATATGCCGTTTCGAGCAAGCGAGCCAGCGCGTCGACCGGCAGCAGTGACTTCATGGCGGCGACACGGCGCGAAGCCGTCGACTGCGTAATCGGTCGTCATGTTACGATAATTAGGAGTATACGGAGGACTCAGCTATGGTCGCACAGCAGGTTGGCCCGCTCTGGACCGTCGAGCAGTATCTGAGCCTGGAGCGGCACGGTAAAGACAAGCACGAGTACCACGGCGGCTACGTCTACGCGATGGCCGGCGGTTCGCAGGCCCACAGCCAAATCGCGGTCAACGTGGTCGCGTTGCTACGGACGGGCGTGCGCGGCAGCGGCTGCCGCGCCCTGAACGCGGACATCAAGGTGCGCCAGTCGCCCGACGACTACGTGTACACCGACGCCGTGGTAACATGCGATCCGCGCGACAACGCGCCCCGCCGGGACTGGATCGACGACCCGACGCTGGTGGTCGAGATCCTCTCACCCTCCACGGAGCGCCACGACCGTGGCGACAAGTTCGAGGGCTACAAGGCTATCCCCACCTTCCGCGAGTACGTCCTCGTCGAGTACCGGCGGCGCGAGGTCGAGGTGTGGCGTCGCGACGATGCCGGGACGTGGGCGCCCACAACCTACGGGCCGGGCTCCGACATCGCGCTGGATACCGTGGCCCTGACACTGCCGATGGATCTGATCTACGAGGACAGCGGGCTCTAGCGACATGGGAACGGACCACTCATTATTTCTGTCCTAATGCCTGCCGGAGCAGCCGATTGGCCGCGTCTACCTCCTTGCCGTAGGTCGTGAAGTCGCCGCGCCCGGCCGCCTGTTGCGCCGCGATAAGGTGTTGCTGCACCTGTTGCAGGATCTGACGCGCCGTCCCCGTGAGCGGTGTGCTTCCGGTCAGCGGCGTCGTGCCGGTCAGCGGCGTCGTGCCGGTCAGGGGGGGGGTGGGACTGAGTGGGACCGTGCCAGTCGCTGGGGTCGTGCCGGTAACCGTCGGGGCGGCGGCGTTGCTGAAGATCTGGCCCAGGGCGTTGTCGAGCGAGGTTCCCCACACCAGCTTGCCGTTAGCGTAGGCGATCACGCGCTGCAACTGCGGGATCTTGGAGTTCTCGGCTTGTAGGTAGAGCGGTTCCAGGTAGAGCAGACCGCGGCCGACCGGCACGATGATGATTTGCCCCCAGTGCACACGCGAGCCCTGTTGGTTCCACAATGAGAGCACCTGGCTGAAATCGGGCCGCTGGTTGACGTTAGCCTGCAACTGCTGCGGACCCAGGACCTGCTGGCCGAAGGGGAGGTGGTACTCAACCAATTCACCGTAGTGCGGCGCGTCGGAGCGCCCAACAAGCAGCGAGACCATGTTGTTCTTGTTGAGCGGGTTGTAAGGCTGCATCAGCACGAACTCGTCGGTCGTGTCGCCAGGCAGGCGCGTCACGGCGTAGTACGGCGGGACGGCGCGGTTGTTGGCGCCGTCGTTGTAGGTTGGGATGGCCCACTGGTCGTCGTTGTTGTACCAGGCCTGCGCATAGAGCTGGTGGTAGCGCGCGTAGACGAACGCCTGCGCGTTCATCAGGTCCTCGGGGTAGCGCACATGCGCACGCAGATCAGCGGGCATCGCGGAGAGCGGCCGCAGCAGGCCGGGGAAACTATGGCCGACCGTACGCACGATGGGATCGGACGGGTCGGCGACGTAGAGGCGCACTGTGCCGTTGTAGGCGTCGATGGTAGCCTTGACAGCGTTGCGCACGTAGTTGTAGGTATTGCCGTTCGCGTCCGTATAAGGCTCGGCGTAGGGATAGGTCGCGCTGGTGGTGTAGCCGTCGACAATCCAGGTGAGGTGGCCGTCGGCGCCGAGCACGAGGTAGGGGTCGCTGTCGTAGCTGAAGAAGGGCGCCAGCGTGTTCAGGCGGTCGGTGATCTCGCGGTGCAAAAGTACGCGCGAGGAGGGCGTGAGGTAGCTGGTGGTGCCGAACTGGACGGGCGAGGCGAAGTAAATCGTCCAGGCCAAGCGCTTGAAGAAGCCGCCAATGGTGATACCGGCCGTCCCGGCGTAGGAAGTGTGGTACTCCGTGTCGCCGGTCCCATAGTCGAACTCCTGCGCGCCCGTCTTGACGAAGACGGAGTTCGTGGTGTCCTGGCCGAAGTAGATGCCGGGCCGCGTGATCGCCGGCAGATCGCTCGCCACGGGGATATCCGGATTGGCGTGCGGCGGGATATCCTTGATCAGATATTGCGGCGAGCCATCACCCGACACCGCGTTGACCGGCGACACGACAGCGCCGTAGCCGTGCGTGTAGGTGAAATTGAGATTCTGCCAGTTCGGATTCTGCAGTTGACCCTGGTTAAGCTCACGCGGCGAGACGATCAGCTGGCGCAGCTGCCCCCCGATGCGGTAGCGGTCTAGCCCCGCCGCCGTGAAGTCGTAGAACAGGCGGATGGCCTGTTGCTGCTGCGCCGCGGTGGTGAACTGGTCGGGATCTTCGACACGCAGCGAGTTGATGCCCGAGCGGCCGGCCGCGACATCCCCCGTGGTGATGGTGTCGGACGGGAACTGCGAGACCCGCACACCCTTCAGGTTGAAAGCGGCGCGCGTGGCGTCGATGTTGTGCTGGATCTGCGGCCCCTCGGCCGCCAGCGGCGCGGGGTTCACCTTGAGCCCCTGTAGGATGCCGGGGTAGAGCCCCACCAGCAGTACCCAGGCGAGGAGCCAGGCCACGATAACCCCCGCGATAGCGCCCCAACGCCGCCAGACAAAGGCATTGACGAGCAGCGTCAGCGCGCCAATAACCGCCAGCACGGTCAGCACCGTCCAGCCGGGGATACCAGCGTGCAGGTCGACGTAGCTGCCGCCCTGGAAGCCGTTGCCGGGCGAGACGAGCGAGTCGTAGCGCATCAGCCAGTTAGAGCCCGCTACGACGAGGGCCAGCAGGGCCAGCCAGAACGACACGACAGTAAGGTAGGGACGCAGCCAGCGGATATCGAACTGTGGCGCGCCCACGACCTGCCCCGTGCGCACGTAGGGCTCGAGCGTGGCGGTGATGCGGCCGCCGAGGTCGAGCGCGTAGAGCAGCACCAGGGCCACGATGAGCCCGAAGAATAGCACCAGGCCCAACCAGCCCAACAGGTCTTGCAGCAGGGGTAGAGTAAAGACATAGAAGGCGATGTCGTGGTGGAAGACGGGGTCGCGCGCGCCAAAGGGCGACTGATGCAGGGCGAAGAGCACGCGCTGCCAGTCGCCGGAGAGGCCGAGTCCGAGGAATATCGCCAGCACGAGGATGGCGCCGTTGACGCCGAGGCGCACGAGGCCGCGGTAGGCTTGGGCGCGACCCTGCCGCCGCGCTATACGCGTGACAAAGAAGGCCAACCCCTTCATAATGAGAAAAGAGACGACCGCGCCGGCGACGCCAAGCGCTATGCCGGCGGCGATCTGGGTGGTGTAGACGTTGTCGTAGCCGAGTTCGCCGAACCACCAGTAGGTGACGAGCACACTGACGGCGCCCGGCGTGGCGAGCGCGAGCAACACCAGCAGCGCCAGGATCGGCAGCCAGAACGCGCCACGTCGCCCGCGATGACCGCCTCGCTGACGCGGTGGCCGAGACCGCGGGACCTCGTACATCCGCGCGCTCATGAGCGGCTCCCGCTCTTATAGGTGATGATGACAGTAACCATATTCGTCGATGATACTCATCAAAATATCGCTGCAGCGGTTCAACTGGGAATGCAGGTCCACGTCTATCACGGTCTACATCAGCTCTCGGTGGAATTAGAGGGTTATGGATTACTGGGGAATCATCGGTTTAGGCCTGCTCCGCCTGGTCGGTCGCTTCCGCGCGCACCAGCAGGACGGCCGGGGCGTCTCCGTGCGCGACACGGTCGGCCACCGACCCCAACGCCCACCGCGTCAGGCCCCCGCGCCCGTGTGTCGTCAGGACCACCACATCGATGCCCGCCGCGCGCGTCGTCAAGCACGGCCGTCGCCGGGTCGCCCTCAAGGAGCCGTATTTCCACCGCTCGTTCCGTCCCTGCCAGACGTGTGCGCGCCTGCTCCAGGTACGCCATCGCCTCCTGTCTTTGCGCGGCGATCGCCTGCTCGTAGACGTTGACGGGCGCGCCAAGGCGTTGGACGCGGACGGCAGCCGGGAGTTCGACGACGCGCACCAGATGCAGCGCGCCCCCCGCCGTGGCGGCAAGATACTCCGCGTACGGCAGCGCCCGCTCCGCCGCCGGCGATCCGTCCAGTAGTACCATGATCTGATCAAACATCGCGGCCTCGCCCTCCTTTCCCTGGCTTAGCACGTTGGCTTCGAGGAGCTACTTGTTGCGCTACGAGCGCCCGGCGGTCTTACACGAGGCGCTATGCGTGCCGGGGCGGACGAGCGCGCGCACGACATCCTTGACGTGGCCGGCGGTCAGGCCGTAGATCTCGCGCAGTACCGCCGCGGGGCCATGCTCGACGAACAGGTCCGGCAAACCGATGATCTCCAGGCGCACGTCGCGCAACCCATGCGCCTGCAATAGCTCGGCCACGGCGCTGCCGAAGCCACCCGCTACGACGCCGTCCTCAACTGTGATGAGCGAGCCTGTCGCGCGCGCCAGCCGCAGGATCAATTCTTCGTCGAGCGGCTTGGCCCAGCGCGCGTTGACCGCGACCGCCCGGATATCCTCTTCGGCGCCCAGTTCTTGCACCGCCTGCAGGGCGGACGCGACCATGTTGCCGAAGCCAAGGACGGCGCACTCGGCGCGGTCGATCTCCGCTTCAGGGGTCAGCAATTCGGCCTCGCCGACGGGCAACATGCGATACTCCTCGTCCATCGGCACGCCGGTACCGCTTCCGCGCGGGTAGCGCAGCGAGACAGGGCCGTCCATGTAGAGGGCGGTGTAGAGCATGTGGCGCAACTCGTTCTCGTCCTTGGGCGCCATCACATGCATATTGGGGATCATGCGCATGAAGGCGATGTCGAAGACGCCCTGCTGCGTGTGACCGTCCTCGCCGACCAACCCCGCGCGGTCCATCGGCAGGACCACATGCAGATTCTGCACGCACACGTCGTGGATGACCTGATCGAAGGCGCGCTGCATGAACGTCGAGTAGATGGCCGCGACCGGCCGCATCCCCTCGGTGGCGAGGCCGGCCGCGAAAGTCACGGCGTGCTGCTCGGCGATGCCGACGTCGAAGTAGCGCGCGGGCAACGCGTCCTGCAGCATGTTGAGCCCCGTACCCTCGCCCATGCCCGCCGTGATGCCCACGATGCTGGGATCGCGGCGCGCCAGTTCGACCAGAGCCGCGCCGAACACATCCTGGTATTTCGGCGGCTCACCGAGCTTCTTTTTAAGCTCGCCAGTGAGGGGATTGTAAGCGCCGGGGCCGTGGAACTTGGTCGGCTCCGCCTCGGCGTAGTCGCAGCCAGCGCCTTTTTTGGTCAGTACCTGAATCATGATCGGACCGTGCAGGTCCTTGGCGCGACGGAAGACGTCGACCAGCCCCGCCGTATCGTGCCCCTCGAAGGGGCCGAGGAAGGTGAAGCCAAGCTCCTCGAAGATAACACCGCTCCGGCTCGGCAGCACGAATTCCTTGGCGCTACGCATGGTGCGACCGGCCATTTCCTTGGCCAGGTTGCCGCCGGGAGCGTGCCCAAGTGAGGACTTCACGACGTCGCGTAGGTTGCGGTAGTTCTTGTCGGAGCGCAGTTTGCCGAGATAGGCGTGCAAGGCCCCCACGTTATCCGAGATGCTCTTGTCGTTGTCGTTGAGCACGATAATGATGTCTTTGTGCAGGGCGCCCGCGTTGTTGATAGCTTCCAGGGCCATGCCGCCGCCGATGGCGCCATCACCGATCACGGCGACGACCTTATAATCATCGCCTCGTAGGTCGCGCGCGACGGCCATACCAAGGGCAGCCGAGATCGAGGTGCTGGCGTGGCTGGCGCCGAAAGCGTCGTAGGGGCTCTCGTCGCGGCGCAGGTAGCCCGAGAGGCCGCCCAATTGCTTGATGGTATGGAACTGCTCGCGCCGACCGGTGATGAGCTTGTGTGGGTAAGCCTGATGACCGATGTCCCAGACCAGCTTGTCGCGCGGGGCGTCGAAAGCGAGGTGCAGCGCGAGCGTCAACTCGACGGTGCCGAGGTTGGGGGCCAGGTGGCCGCCGCGCCGCGCGACCGTTTCGATAATCTCCCGGCGCATCTCGTCGGCGAGCTGTTCGAGCTCGGTCGGCGACAACCCTTTGAGGTCGGCCGGGCTGTTAATCGTGTCGAGAACTCGTGCCATTGTATATCTCTCCAGAGGGTAGTGGGGCAAGGGCAAAACATGCGGCGCGTTCGGGGAGCCACACGCCGCTCCATATAGTTGTAGTATAGTGCCAATTCGCGTCCCGCACCTACACGGGCGTTATCTTGGTCATAGCATTAATCGTGCGAGGGCGTCGTCAGGGGCATGGTATCGGCGTGCAATACACCTGTCAACCATGACGCGAGAGTTTGGCGGGGTAGCGCGCTACCCCGCCCGCCGCTGTCCGTTGTATACTGCAAATACATGAAACTGATGTGAGGGGCATGCAGATGACACTTCCTCGCGCTATTCTACAGGGCGCGGCTTATCTTGTCGATCTTGGGGGAACACTCTCGCGTCGTGGCGCGCGTGATCCAGACGAGGCGGATGCGCGCGCCCTTAACGACGCATGGCGAGTGATTGGTGATGAATTATGGTCTGCATTCGAAGAGGAGTCACGCGGCATCACCCAGGTAACACCGCTTACCGAGACTGCCAGACCGCGTACAGATGCGGCGTTGGGCAAGGCGCGGAGGCTCCCTCTACGTGAATGATGAGCAGGCGCCGGAGCCGAGCCATCAGAACCATGCTTCAGCGACTGCGCGGCGGTCTAATTCTCTTCTCCCGCCCGCGGTTGAGCTTGAGCAGCTTGAACGTATTTTCCCTGGCGCTGCCGCACGGATTTTCGATCGTTGGGATCGTCAGGCCGACCACCGGCAGCAATTAGAGAGCCGTGGCCTCACCTATGCGTTTCGCATCGCGCTTGCCGGGCTAACCGTTTCACTCATCACAATCTTGGCCGGGATCGTGACGCGCCAGACAGGCGGTATTGTTGCCGGTGGCGCGGTGGGGAAAATTGATCTCGTCGCACTTGTGTACGCGTTCATCCGTGCAAGTAGCCGCTGACGCGTGACCGCCCTACTCATCGCCATCGTGCTGATCGCCTATCCCAATGGGCTGGCCTTCCTCTCGGCGCGTTGCCGCTGGGACCAATGGCGCGCCTTCATGATCGGCAATACGCTCCTGAGTCTGGCGCTGCTCGGCTATACGCTGGGCGCGGGATTATGGCCGGCCGTGTGGGGACACGTCACGGGTAGGGGCCTGGCGCTCGGGCTCGTCGTGGGATTGATCCCCCTCGCCGTCATCCTGGCCGCCATGTTCGCGCCCGGCCCGCTGGGGCGCGACATCGTCGCGTCGGGCATCGGCGACATTTCGGCGAATCATGTCCTCTTTCGCGTCACTGTGCAGGTCGCGCTCACCACCGTCGTGTGCGAAGAATTCCTCTTCCGTGGCCTGTTACAGGTGTTGCTAACCCGCGCGACGACGCCCTATCGCGCCGTGCTGCTCGACGGCGCCGCTTTCGGGCTCTGGCACGTCGCGCTACAATACAATGGCTTTAGCCTCCAGCGCCGCCCCGCTCGCTGGGCTGCTACCGTCGGTGGGACGGGCGTCTACGCCTCGCTGGGGGTCTTACTGGCGGCGGTACGGCAGGCCGCAGACGGGCTGCTCGCGGCGGTCGTCGCGCACGGAATACTCGACGTGTGTATGTTTATTGGTATGTACGTGCGGCGACGGCAATTCGCCAGATGACGCCTGCGACTGCGGTCGCAGGCTTAGGGGGAGATTTTGTGCAGCAATTACAACACCTGCAGCGCTTGAAAGAGCGGCTAGCCGAGATCCATAACGTGAACGCGGCGCGCGCTGTGTTGAACTGGGACCAGTCGACCTATATGCCCCCTGGCGGCGCCGCCGCGCGCGCCAACCAGCTCGCCACGCTTGGGGCCATCGGCCATCGCGCCTTCGTCGACCCCGAAACGGCGCGGCTGCTTGATGGGGCCGAGCGGGAGGTGCGCGCCGCGGGACTCGACGCGGACAGCGACGAGGCCCGACTCGTGCATGTGACGCGCCGCGACTACGACCAGTCCACGCGCGTCCCAGCCGATTTCGTAGAGGAGATGGCCCGCGCCCACGCCCTGGCCTATGAGGTCTGGGTCGCCGCGCGCGCCGGCAATAATTTCGCCGACTTCGCGCCCTGGTTGCGTAAGAACGTCGAGTTGGCGCGCCGGCAGGCCGACTACCTCGGCTACAAGGAGCACCCCTACGACGCTCTGCTCGATCAATAGACTCATTGCAGAATAAAACTCCCTCTTACGCCGCTACAGGGAACACGGTTTGGCACTGATCGGCCCAGCGCTGGTCGGCCCGGCGCGTGACAAAGCCGGCGACGGCCACAAAGATGCGGT
>JAABUW010002909.1_pt1 | contig 25191 bp, 49 predicted proteins | sample 5560081 | NCBI WGS metagenome assembly JAABUW01 (sample SAMN10711882, study PRJNA513363) | rock metagenome | isolation source: Antarctica rocks | place: Antarctica: Victoria Land, Knobhead sud | reverse complement strand
GGCGTGATCGCCACTTCCTTACCAGCGCAGTCGTCGACGTGGCACGCTGAGCGGGCCGGATTTGTGGACGGACGGGTTTAAGCGGAAACGAACGATCAACCACGGGGGCCCCGACTCGGGGCAAAAAAGAAACAACATAGAAAAGCCCGTGGGTTTGCCTTTTGAAGAAAGGAACAAAGGTGCACGTTTCTCCTTTAGGAAGGACAAAACACAGAAACGCCCGTAGCATTCCTTATTGAAGACAAGGGCGACAGGTATACCTTCCTTTTTCAGAAAAGACAAAACATAGAAAGGCCCGTGGCACTCCCCTTTGAAGAAAGGGAAAGAAATACAAAAGGCCCGTGGATTTGCCTTCTGAAGAAAGGACCTCAAGCCTGCTTCCAGAAAAGGCGCGGTGCACGTGCACAGGTCTTCTCCTGGTCACAGAGCCGGTTTGGCTCCACAAGGAGGAGAAAGCGGGCGTTGAACGGACAGCCTCTGGACTTCGGGGCTAAGCGCGCACCGGCTATCCTCGGTGGCGATGGAGCCCTCGCCGTCGGTGTACTCGGTGCCCACGGTGTCCAGGCTGGAGGCGTTGCTGACGGAGCGCGCGATGCGCTTCACGCCGTACGCGTTGGTGTCCGACGCAAACTGCAGCGACGCGGACATCCTGGTGAATGTTCTGTTCTGCAATATATCAGGCTAGAAAGCTGGACAGTGCAGACACCACGAAGTCAGGGTTAAGCAAACATGGAGCTGACAGTGGCGCCCGCAGCGGCGCAGCCGCGCCAAGGCAGCAACGCTCACCGGGTCGGTGTGCAGGCGGCGCGCGGCGACAAAGGCCACAACGGCGGGGCCCATCTTCTTAACGAAGCCGCCCATGCCGGCCTTGACGGCAAAGCGCGCCAGGTTCTCCGGGATCTTGAACTGCTCGTGGTGCAGCAGCACCGTCTCGCAGGCCGGGTTGCCGCTGCCACGTGGGCAGGGGACCGTGCGGCTGCGCCACATCGAGTAGAACGCGTCCCTGCGCAGCAATTTGGAGATGCATGTGTCAGCATTATGGACGTTGGCGATCACGCCAATTCGTGCAACAGAAGAGCCTGTAACTGTGTGAAGAGGCTCCAGCGTTGCAGCACACCTGAGGCGCATGTGATGCAGGAGATTGGCCTGCATGCCTGCTGAGATTGTATATCAACGCCAGCTGTGTCAGGATGCCCTGTGCATGTTTTACACGCTCGTCTACGAAGCGGTTGCTCACATGCGGACGGCTGATTCGTCAGTCGGCACGCGCGGGTGCTCCACGGACTTGGTCATGACGTAGATGCAGCCATTGGGGTCCCGGAACTGGCGGCGCGCGATCACATACTCCCGATCGCCGATGAAGGCGAAGGGGAAGGAGCGGATCCAGCGCACCACCTGGCACCTGTCCGCTGGCGAGCCGTTCTCCACCACATCATGCTCCGTGATCATGCCGTCCTGCAGCCGCAATGCGTCAGCGTGTCGAAAAGGCTCCCGCCAGCCGTCCAATTGCAAAGTTGAGCGCAATCCACTGTCCAGCTCTGCGCCAGCGGAAGGGCGCAAACCGTGTTTGAGCAGCCGGCCATGTCTGCAGAGGCGCTGCCTCACCTAAACCAACGCCACCACCATCAACTCTCACAGCTGATGCGGTTCACCAAGTCCTGGAAAACGGGTTTCAGGCGCTCACCCAGGTGGGGCGGATGTCGTCGTCCAGGTAGAAGTCCGTGAACTCCTCTGCCGTAGCGTCCAGAGACAATGTCAAACTCTTGTACTCCGCCTTGCCGTTCTGCGCATGCGAAGCATCGGACGTCGGCCCTTGCGCGGCATAGCCGATCGGCCCCGATGCCACCTCGGAAATAAGCATTGTACAGCAGCTGCGAGCGTGACCTGCGCTGCATCAGTCGAACCAATGGCAGCTGCAGCGTCGGCTCACCGGCAGGATGCGGCGCCAGGCGCTGTAGTTGAAGGTGCTGAAGTCCTTGTCCATCTGCTGCTCCCACTTGCCGGCGCCCTCCAGTAGCGCGTTGCGTTCGACGTGCTCCTTAAAGAACTCCAAGTCCGCCTCCGTGACGTACCTGCAGTGGCAGGCGGCGGGGTCGGCGCGACAGCCAGGGGCCAGATTGTTCTAGGTGATCTGAATGCCAGGCCAAGGAACTGGTGATGGCAGCAGCATTGTGTATGTGATCGTTGTCACAGTGTGGTGTCAGGAACGCCACCAACTCGAACAGTTGGGGTGCAAGGACAAGGTGCTTCAGGATAAGCTGGATACGATTCCTATCTGGGCAAGGACAGGCTTCGGCGAGACAGGCTTCGGCGAGAGCGACTTGTGAACGGCAAGCGCGACGCACCAGCCGTCAGTAGACTGCGATCGAATGTGCTGCGGGCTGTGCTGCTGCTTGCGGGGGGTTGCAAGCGTCCGCTGAGCCGGGGCTGCTGGTGCTTCCTCCGCCGACTTCGCCTTGGCGGACTGATCGTGCGCCAGCACCCAGCCGGCGCCAGTCAGCCAGCCCCAGATCGCCAGCAGGTACGCGTGCAGGCCGGTCGCGATGGAGTGCTGCCACACGTCCCTGCAGACAGGCGATGGGGAAAGGTTTCGTCGTGTGTGTGATCTTGAACACCAAGTCCCAGGGTCGCCGCCTGCGCCGATTGCGCGTGCGTCTATGTTCCTGGACAACATAACAAACACAACAAACATGCGTCGCGCACGCAGGCCCACGGTAGGATCAAAAGTGCAGAGCGGATGCGGCCTGCCTGATGATGACTGCGCCGTGGAACAGCAGGGCAACGCGGCGCAGCGCGGTGCCGGGAGGTGTGGTCCACAGGAGCGCTCCTGCGCGGGCGCCGGACTCCAGGAACCGCGGCCGTGGGAGCTGCAAGACAGCCGGCAGACAGGAAGTCAGCCAAAAGCACAGCAGGATAAGGATGGGAGGTTGCGGCCCTATCGCAGGCTGTCAGCCTTGATCCTTCTGCTAATCCGTTGTTGACGCCCAATGACGGCTGCAGGACAGACACAGGCTGCCAGACGAGCCACACATCCCAGCTGTACTCGACAGTGTTTGAAAGTCAACACAATTGTCAGCCAGCCAGCTGGAGCATCATGGTGCTGCTGCTGCAACCTGCTGCCATGCTTCCGCATCGCTGCACAGCCCCCCGCACGACAAAAATGGTGTCCGCTGGAGATGCACACTTCTCGACCGATGCGGATGTCAAGTGCAGTCACAGGCAGCTGGAGGCTGAGCGGCTTTAGGACAACCCCCCTATTAGCTCTGAAATATGTACACCCGCCATTTGCAGCCTGCTGCAGGACCTGCGGGCAACGGAACCGGACTCGCGGGACACGCAGTTCCGCCTACCACCCAGCTCCCGAGTGAAGCCTGACAGCTTTTGCTGGCATGGAGCAGCGGCGACCCACCAGCACTCCGACCACCAGGCCGAACACGCCAGCCATGAGGCTCCAGCTGGTCGCCTCGGCGCTGAGGGCGGGCATGGCTGCGATGGGCGGAGCGCTCCAGCCGGCGAAAGCATTCAACGCCATGCCAGGCGCCCTTTCGTTCCGCGCTCTGTTTGCTGGGTGTCTTGTGTCACGATTCAAGTCAGAAACAGGTTGCAGGGGGAAGTTTCACAGGGTAGCGGGTGGAGCAAGCCAAGATGCAGGTGGAAAGCATCCCAGCCAGAGGTTGGATGCTTTCTGCGGTTCGTGTTTAGAGTCCGGCGAGATCCTGAGATGTACGGTTTTAAGCTCTTTACAGAGCCGTATATTTGCTCTCACAAGCCGTATATTTGCTCTGCCGGGCCCGAAGCACCTCAGATCTCACCGCCGCAAGGCAATTCGATGTGCAGCTCACACAATCGGAAACTATTTGCAGAACCTGATGCTGTATCGCTGTTCCAATGCTCTCAGCTCACAAGCTCTGTCTACTTGGCATGCAACTGTGTCGGAGCTGAGCAGCGCCTTGCCTCACAATTGTTGATGCCGCCTCTGAACACTAGAACCGACATCATCAGCATATAACAAAGACTAGATGGGACGACAGATGTTCGTCGTCCAATGAATTCGCCAACCTGACTTTGGCGGGCCTGCAGGCGCGCTGCACATTTCCTTGACAGTCGATGGCGGACGCTTCAAGGGCGAATGCTGCGATGGTGGGCGCCTCACCAGTAGCCAGCAGCGTCCTGCTGCTGGCGCCGCAGCTGGTGGGCTACGTGCGTCTGGCGTGCCTCGCAGCGGCACTCGGCGCCTGGTCTCGCCGCCCGCAGCTGTGCCTGGCGCTGTCCCTATTCAACTTCGTTCTGGACGCCCTGGACGGCTACCTGGCTAGGCGCCTGGGGCAGGCGACCGCCTTCGGCGCCTTCCTGGACGTTCTGATTGACAACGCATCTCGGGCGGTGCTGTGGACGGCGGTGGACGGTCCCGCCGGCATCGTCGTTCCGCTGCTGGAAATGACCGTGTTCACATGCACACAAGCGGTGGGTAAATCACCCTACTCCTCCGTGAATGCTCGCGGTTAGTCTCGAAGCTGCAGGTCGTATCCTATTGCATGGCACCTGCTTGCAAGAAGGAACCGCGTCTGGGACACCAACATTAAATTCGCGCTGCATTGCCGCTAAGCTCAGCAAGGACGAGTTTGACTGCACCATCCTGCTGGCAGGGCGGCGGCGGGGCCTGGAAGGATAGCTGCTTCCTGAATGCGCCGCTCTGGGTATCAAGAGTCATGGTGGGCAATTTCCGGTCTCTGCCAGGCGCCTGGGCTGTGGCGGGACTCATGGGCTGCCCGCTGTGGCTGTGGGCTCGGAGGTGAGTTGCACTGTCAATCGCACGACTTCACGCTCTGCCCTGTCGGCCAGCTGAGTGGCGGATCCGCCTGTGCTAGTTTGCAATGATGTTCATAAACCAGTCATCTGGCGAGTTGCCCTTGATACATCACTCTGCGCAGATACCTACCGGGGTCGCCAGCAAGCTCTGCGGCGGTGGGAGTCGTGGTGGTCAGCGGGCGCATGTTGGCGGGGGCAGTGGAGCTGTGGGTGTTACGCCGCTATGTCACTGGCATGCTGCAAGCAGACGCTGCTGCCATGCAGCAAGTCGACAAGACCGCAAAGCGGCGCCAGTGCCGCAGTAGCTGCAGCACTCTTTGAATCTGCTTCTAGAAAATCGATTTACGTTTTCGCTTGTGTAAGGACAGTGTTTAGAAACCGAAGTCTGTCAAGACGTCGCATTGCATATGGCTGGCGCAACATGCGCATGCAGACCTGAGCGGTAGGGCTGTTCAATATTCGAAGCGACATGTCCAAATGGGAGGCAGAGAGGAAGCAAGTAACAATACACCCTGCCTGGCTCGCAGCTCACATGAGTGCCTCTAGCATGCAGATGACACGCTGCATAAGAAAGGGAATTTTGTGCGGCGGCAATGCCCAGCAGTCGGGTTTGCACGCCTACACAACCATCCGGCAGCCCTGCAAAGCTGCGTCAGGAGGGCAGCCCTGCAAAGCTGCGTCAGGAGCCACACATGGTTGCCAAGCTCACCGCCATCTAAGGGCTGCGCTGGCGCCGACACCAGCGCATACTGACAAAATCGGAATCAGTCGCTGATCTCCTCATCTGACAGGCCCCCTTCCTCCTCCGCCTCCTCGGCGCTCCCTGCCGCATCTGGATCTGCCCCCTGAGCGTAGTCCCCGTCCCCCTGTTAGAATGATGAGACACCGACAGTTAAGGAACGGCGGAAGTCGCTGCCACTGAGAAATGGTATCAGGCACGTCAGCTGGAGCGGCGCTGCACGTTCAGTGACAGCAGAAGAACGGCACTGCAACATTCAAGAGGTGACGAGAGCGTGCGTTGAGTGACAGCGCCTGAAGTACAGCCTTCTGTGAACCAAGCTGTGACCTGGCAGGCGTGGACATGTAAAGTTGAAATACACAGCTGCAATGTCAATCAGAAAAAGCGCACCACATCGTCAGCTTCGTCCTCGTCCTCGGACATGGGCACCTCATCGTACCCGCTGTAGTCGCCTGCGCGCACGGCCAGGGTTTGTCAAGCACAGCGCCAAGTCGCTGTCCACCTGATGGTTGCCCAAGCAAGCACAACAGCAACTTGGGGGCTGCCGGCCATTGCAGCTGCCAGCTGCATCATCGAGCCCCAGCAGATGGAGTAAGTACAGTACAACGTGGGAGGGGAGGCGTGAAACACTGAAAGTCGCGCACCGCCGGCAGAGGTGGCAGGCGTGGCGTTGCCGGAGCTGGCCGCGCCGCCGCCGGGCTGCAGGTGCGGCGGCACGCCGCCCGGCCCCAGCTTCAGCTGCAGCTTGATCGGCGGCATGCGATGCTGCGTGTCGCCGCCGACGCCGCCGTCGCCTGGCAACAGCTGCGAGGGGGCCGGCGACGGCGACGGCGCCGCCTGCCCGGGCGCCGGCGCCGGCGGCTCGGGCGGCCCGCCCCAGGCGCCTGCCTCGCCGTAGTCCCGCGGCAGCCGGAAGTCCTGCGCCTGCCCGTGCATCTGCGCGCCGCAGAAGGGAACCGGTTCATACTTTACAAGCCAGGAGGCTGCAGCGCTGCTGAAATGCAGCACAAGGTTGAGGATGGCTGCGCAAGGGCAGGTGCGATAAAGGCACAGTGCTGCATTCTGTGGCGCCCGGTGTTTGGAACTCTCATGGTGGCGATTCTGGATTTGAATCAAGACAGACTTGTCTCGTGAACCCTGAGACGCCTCCTGCGGGTAGGAGAGCCAGCTCACCGGCGGGAACGGCGGCCAGGGGCATGCGGTTTTGCGCTTGCCGGCCGCCGGCAGCGGCCCGGCGGCGGAGCGGCCGCGACCGCGCGACGCCAGCCACGACTCGGTGCCCGCTGCCTCGCCGCCCTCTGGGCCCGGTGGCTGCACCGCGCGCTGCACCTGCTGGTACGCCTGCGTCAAAAAGCGTTTGAAGAAGCGGTTTTGCTCAAAAGAACGGTTGAGCAGCGGCAGGGGGTACACACCCAGCCTGGAACAAAACCCTTGAGCACGAGCAGGGTGGAGCACTTGAGGTGAGGACCCAAGTCGGTTGCCCTAGCAGCGCCACGGCTGGCTAGCAATGGCATCAGCCGGCTGCCAGCCCAGGCCTCCACAGCTGGGGAGCCGGACATAGCCAGACATGGCATGGCAGGGCAGACAGGGCAAGCACACGAGCTGGCGGCTGCACGCCTCGCTCTGTCACCCTGCACACAGAGCACGGCGCGCCGCTGGCGGGCTTTGCAAACCCTAGAGATCCCTGCGAAAACCCCACCGGCATCGTCTCGCGCCCGGGCGGCTGCCCCGGCATGTAGATCAGCGCCGCATCAAGCTCTGCCAGCCGCAGCGCCAGTGCTGCGGGCGTCGCCGGCAGCCAGCCGAGCGGCTCCTCGCCGACGCCGACGCCGCCCTCCGTCTGGGATGGCGGCGCGTCTTCAGCGGTGGCGGCCTTGGCGGCGGGGGCAGGCGACGGCGAGGGCGCGGCGGGCGACGCGCTCTTGCGGTCCGGCAGCAGCGTCAGCTCCCCGTTAGACGCCGGCACCGCGCTCGCCACCTCGCCACCTGGGGCGTCAATCTTGAACTTCACTAACAAGTGTGTAAGCTGCCTGCCAGCACGCGTTGGGTGCCGGCACAGCGCTTGTATCACCTGGCTGCCTGTCAATGGACATAAATCAGCGTGTCAAAATCGCCAGTGCCAGGGTCTGCCCCTTGAGTTTTAACAGCTGGCACAGGCAGCCGCTTACAGAAAATTATCCGGCTTGGCAGTTCATGCGCCGATGACAAGATGTCACAAGTTAGGCTCACAGACACCGCTTCGACTTCAGGCTGAGGCTTGAGCTGTTTTTGGAGGGACTGCTTCAAAAAAGTGTATTGACGCCAGGAAACTGAGAAGACCACTCACGGGTGGGCAGCCAGGCGCCGCGCACGCGCGCGGGGCCGCGGCAGAAGGCGACCGACAGGCGCGCTGGCCGCGCGGCGGCCTCCAGGCACGACAGGCACCGCCGCAGCTGCGGCAGTCCCGTCGCGCCGCGCACCGACTTGGCCCACGCGCCGGGCGCCCACCAGGCCTCCACCGCCAGCTCCGGCATCGCAGCGCCAACCACCAGCATTGCCTGCGCACAAGGGTTTGAAGGTTGAGGGTTTTGACATGGATGCCCGCCAGGCCTCCACCGCCAGCTCCGACATCGCCGCCCCCACCACCAGCATCGCCTGCGGATGGCCATGATCCTTTTCAGAAAAAAACAGAAACAACTGAATGTGTTGCACATGGTGCGCCGGGCGACCACCAGGCCTCCACTGCCAGCTCCGGCATTGCTGCGCCAACCACCACGCCTGCACGCGAGGGTGCGAGGCTCCCGACTACGCTCGGCATCATTGTACACAATACCAACACGTGCAACCACGCCTCCACCGCCAGCTCTGGCATCGCAGCACCCACCACCGGCATCGCCTGCCAATGGCAAAGGACGTTCGTTGTGATACAGAAGTCTGTTCACCGTTCACCGATTGCAAGATCAAGATATGTATACTGGGAGCCAACCAGGCCTCCACTGCCAGTTCCGGCATTGCAGCGTCAATCACCAGCATCGCCTGCGCGTACGATTTTCAACACATCAGCTGTCTTGGATGCGTGTAATGTGACTACAGCATCGAGATGTCCCCCAGCTGTCCCCTCCACAAGGCCTGAAGGAATTCTCCGCCCGCATCCAACCCCCAGATTTGCCAACACATCACGGAAGACATTGCATTTCCCGAGCTGCTCACCGCCTTGAGCTGCGTCCGTGTGCCAGCTCGTCGGCCACCGTGGTGGCTGCCAATACCCTGCTCCATGACCGCGCGCAGCACCGTCGGCGACTGGCGCGCACCCCGCCCAAGGCAAGGTAGCTATCGCAGACAGCCAAGGCACTCACCGCCTTGAGCTGCGTCATGTGCGCCGGCTCGTCAGGCACAGTAGAAGCCTGCTCCGTCACCGCGCGCAGCACCGTGGGCGACTGGCGCGCCATGAGCGACAGCGCGGCCGCCGGCAGCCCTGGGGACAGCGCCGCCCGCTCCAGGGTGGCCCGCTCGCGGGCGGCCTCTCCTTGCTGATCCGCCGGCGCCGGCATGTCCACAGCGCCTGCGTCACAGGTGTGGCAAGTGCGAGATGAAAGTTATACCCAATGGCTCATGATCTCTGACTTGCCAACGGTACCTAGCTTCTAGCGAATTGTGTGCCTGGGCCTATAGGAGCCTGTGTCGACAGCGCCTCCGCGCCTGCTCCTTGGTGTAGTTTTACACCTCACGCGTGCGAGAGCTGCTTCGCATCAGGCCTGGTGGGCTTCCCAGCGTTTACTCGTGGCCCGTATTCTACTCTGCCGTGAGAGTTCTGCCGGTTCTTAGATTAGCTCCTAGGAGGAGACTCGCCAGTGGGCATCGCGGCGGCGATGGCGTCGCGCTGGCGCTCCAGGGCCGCCCACAGCCGCCCCTCGCGCGCGCCCTCCCGCAGCAGCGCCCCGATCAGCGCGTCCAGGGAGTCCGCCTCCCCGATCAGCCTGTGGCGTTTAACAGTTGCCAGGTGAGGCGGCATTGTCTTGGAGGATTCTCTCTCTTTCACTTTGCAGCGGGGCAGGGATGCACATGACCCACCGCCATACCATGCCAGTGGCAGAATCTACAAAACATTGAGTGTCGTCAATGTCTGCGCCGACCCTCGCCTAGAGGCTGACACCATTGAAATGGCTTGACAATCAGGATAGAGGTGGACAACAGAATGTTTGAAGTCAGGTGTACGCACTGGAAGCTGCCGTCGGCGGCGGACTCGAAGAAGAGACGCCCGGGCGCGGGGTCGGGTCGCGCTTCGGAGCCGCCAAGGAAGCGCCAGTAGCGGTTGTGCCGCCGGTCCAGCCCCAGCGGCTCCAGCCGGATCTGCGACATGAAGGTGCACACGTGTGTCATGACCTCAAGCCGCAGGTCGATTGCTGCAGGTCGTGGAAGGGACTTGCTGGCATTCAGGCTGAACGGCAGCCGCTCTTGCCGGCGGTCCACCAACACTTTCAGCCCAACCTTTCGCTGAAGCACCGACAGAGACAGGGAAAGTCACATCAACCAGAGTTTGATCGCCCGATGGTAGGTGGCAACAGGGCCACAGCAGGAGCAGCCGGCGGGAATGCAGCAGTCGGACATGGGTAGTCCTGCACAAGGCTTTCCAACATGAATTCCGTCGCGTTCCAAGCACAGCGAAGATGGTTTCCATCAGTGCATCCACATGTCCTGCACGGAGGTTTCCAGCATAAAGTCCAGCACAAACTCCACCACATTGTGATATTGTGATGTTTCCACCATGATCCATCTGCTCCGGCCACTGCCGTGAAGGCGTCTGCTGCCGTGTCACTGCAGCCGATGCAGCAGCACAAGCAGCACAGACACTTTGTTGGTTCAAGCAGCTCTCAGTGCTGCTGTCTGCCAGTGAAGAATTTAACGCACCGCAGCAGCCTCCTCGGCGCGGCGGACGGACTCTGTGCGAGCCGCGGCGCGAGCGGCCTCCGCATGCGCCGCACTCATCTCCGGCAGCTGCTGTCCCTGTGCCGGGGCGAGCTGGCAGCGTCAGCTGCTGAGGTACCTAGTGCTGTCCAGGGCGGCTAGACATGCATGGCTTCAGCAATAGAGCCAATGCGGGCTGCAAGTTTGAGCTGCAAGTTCGACAATGCATCAGCAGGTGGACGTCCGGACACCTCGGCCTGCTGCGCCACGGCGGCGATGGCGGCGTCCGCGCGGCCAGCGGTCGTCAGCTGGGCGGCCACAGTGCCCACCTCCGCTGCTGCCGCGCGGTCGCTGGAGGCATGCCGCGACGGCGTCACTACTCCCTGCAGCCAAGGGGGAGGCGGCGCGCTTGTCATTGAGGGCAGATTATCATATCTGCAGCCCTCACTTGTTGATAGACAGCAGCCTGGATGCTAGTCATCCCTCCACAGACTTTCGATTCGCCATGCGATCACAGCCTCGTGAGCTCGAGAGCATGAAGCGAGCAGAGCCACAGCACAAATTCGGTGCACGAATCTCGGGCTCATGCCCACCTGCATGGGGCCGGCGCCGTCGCCGCCGTGGCCCCCCGGCGGCGGCTGCGGCGCCGGCGAGGCGTCCATGGGCTGCGGGCCGCCGCCGCCGCCGAGGTGCGGCGCGGGGCTGTCGCGCGCCTCCGAGGGCGCGCGGCTAGGCGGAGCCGACCCGCCGCCTGGCGCCATGTACTTCCCCAGTACCTGATTTGACAGCGCGTGTTGGCTTCACTCGTGATCAGTCCTCTGGTCTTGATGTGTGTCAGTCGTGTGCACTCGATCACTACAGTCTATCGAAGGGCAAGGTGCGAACAGGAATTCTGTATGAAACGCTGCTGAGGATTACGTGGAGCTGAAAGTTGACACTAGAGCCTCCGTATTCCAGCTTCTAGGGTCCTAGATTTGCATTGGTCATGGGTCGAAGACCGCACCTTGCGCGCCTGCTCCGCCGCCTTCTGGGCGCGGTACGCCGCCTGTATCTGCCGCTGCCGCTTCTCTGCCTGCACGAGATAATATGAAAAGGCTGGAACGTGTTGATGGAGTGATACATACCTACAATGGCTGTGTGTACACAAGCACGCAGCATCAGCAGGCCCAGGCGACGGATTTGCGGTGCTTCGAAGCAGAGGCGTGCCTGGGCCTCCTCGGCGGCGGCGCGCTTTGCACGTGCTGCTTCCTGCTGCCGGTGGTCCAGGAACGCGCGCAGGGTGACGCCTTCCAGCGCCGCCTGCAGCGGGGTTTAAAGCTGCGTCTGTCACGGCTGGTCGACAAGCAATGCTGGACGTATATCCAGAATGCGGACTCTGCGAAATGGGACAGTCTTCTGGCATGTGCAGCACCGCGGCTGTATCAAGCCTGAGTCTACTGCGCGTCTACAGCACTTGCCTGCATGAGGCAGCCGAGCGCCGCCAGGCGGTCGGGCAGCGACAGCGCGTCGTAGTCGGCGTTCGACAGCACTCCCACCCACACCTCCCGCTCCACCTCCTGCGTGGGTGATCGCACAGGGTTCAACATCAACAGCCTTTCAGAGCCCTGGTGACCGAGGATGCGAGGATGCGGAGGACAGCCGACATTCAGACAAATTCATCAAGAGTACAGGTCTGCCTGGGCGGCCTCCTCCTCGTCCTCCTCCTCGTCGTCGCTGCCCTCTTCCTCGGGCGCGGGCGTGCCCTCGCGGCTGGCGCCGCCCGCCGCCGCCTCCTCCCGCTGCAGCACCATCACCCGACGCTGCTCCGCCGCCTTTGCCTCTGCCGCCGCCTGGCACGACAAAGGCGACAACTAAACGCCACCAAACCAAGATGTGAAGGCATCGAAGATGTCTCCTCACGCTGCAGCACCATCACCCGGCGCGGCTCCGCCGCCCTTCGCCTCCGCCGCCTCCTGGGCAAGCTGAGGCGATGACAAAGGAACACACAGCGGATTCCGCTGCGACGCGATGCCAGCATGCGCAGCGAAGCGACCTGCAGGGTTGTGCGCCTTGAGCTTCCTGATGTTCTGCTGTGCTTGTCGGGCGGTTACATCCATGTCACAGGCGCTGCACGGGTTGCCACACAGTGTTGCTGCACTTGAGTGACGCATGCCAACATCGTCGTGTGTCAAAGCAAGAGATGGACGAGGGAGCTCACACCTTGTCGTCAGGCAACTCGGGCTTGGCGTCAAGGGGCTGCGCCGGCTTGCCTGCCTCTGCCTGGGCATCCGGAGCAGGGCTGCCTTCCGTGGGAGCTGCCTTGGCACCTGGGCCGTCGTTGTGCGTTCTGCAAGCCAGACACGGAGCTGCAGTCAAGCACAGCCACACCCGCAATAAGCAGGAAGCCGTCCACAGCAAAAATACTCTGTCAGCAACTGTGCCAGGCACCGACAGTGTGCAGCGCAGATTGAACTGGCACAGCCATTACGACTGTGGCCCCGCACATCCACCTGGTCCTCTATTCCTTGACGAGGCCAACACGGTGCGTTGACCTCAAACGGCCAAGAAAGGAGAACGCCCAAACCCCGCACCTGTGGAAGGCGACGACGGCGTGCAGCGCGAAGCGCGCGGGCGCGACCTTCCAGAAGATGACGTCGCGGGCGAGGGCGCCGCCGACGGACGCCTCCGGGTTGCGGCTGGAGCGCAGGTCCCGCAGCCCCGCGGCGTTGATGCGGCGCACCACCTCGCTGAGCGCCAGCCCGTCCGGCCCTGCCTCCGCCAGCACCTGCAGGAAAGGCATTAGCGCCTAAATGCGTGCGCAGCAGGTTGATACATAGGTTTGAATTGGCGCTCCACAAGCGCTTGGATGCGGCGCACTACCTCGCTCAGCGCCAGCCCATCCGGCCCCGCCTCGGCCAGCACCTGTAGACAAAACCTCACTTGAACACCTGCTTTTGCCTACAACATTCGACAACGGGGAGCATACCGCCTCATGCAGCGGCAGCGCGTCTGATGCCGCCCCTCCCAGCACCTGCCCCATGGTAGGTGCACACCGTCCAAATCAAACCCTCTGGCTGGTGTACGCTGCCATCTGTTCCGTGCAATGCTTTCGTGGTGAGACAGGGCCCCAAGAACTACATAGATGTAACCCCTGGAAACTCAATGCCGTTGTGAAGCCATCGCCTCAGCCTGCTGGCGGTGTCCTCGAAAGCCGAGACTGCAGAGGACGCAGGGTTGTGGCAAGGGTTGTGGCAAGGGTTGTGGCCATGGCCACGTCTTGCCCTGTGCTTCTGCCAGCCAGACTCGAGTAGCAGTCAGGCAGAGGCTGCCAAGGCCAGGGCCATGTACAGGATCAGAAACTCCAAACCAACAGGTGGAGATGTCTCAACCCTTCTCAAACCCAGACGTTGCACACCTGCCAGGCGGCGCCCTTGACGGAGGCAGGATGGTAGCGCGCCGGCATGCGCAGCGACAGGCCGTCGGAGGCGTTGGTGGCCACGATGTCCTCCCCCTCCTTGCCCATCTTGGCGCGCGCCTCGCTGCGCACCCGCACCCGCTGCCGCCCCCAGCCTGCGCCCAGCGCGTATGTGTGGACACGTCTCCAGAGCCCTGGGGCACGCTCCTCCCTGAGGCGCCCATTCACTGCAATGGCGTCCTCGAGTCGACGCATCCTTCTGCCAGGCAGTCCACAATCTGCCAGGCAGGCTCAGACCCAGACCTGGCAGAATTGCATGCTTCTGGCAAGCAGCTTTTAACGTGCTGCTTCTGACGTGCCGCTTTGGGCCACTGCTCTTAGCTGCACAGCATACGCGCAGGCGCAAAAGCTGCAGTGCACGCCCGAGCCCGCGCGGCCAACACACCCGAGGCGATGGCGAACTGGCGCAAGACCTCGGGCCAGGTGGCGGGGCCCAGGTGCGCGCGCCAGGCGTCGACGTCAAAGCCCCAGGCCCACGCCTCGTCCAGCGTGCCGGCGCACGCCGTCGCGGCGCGGTCCGTGAAGCCCGTCGCCACCGTGGCGCTGTTGGCCAGGTGCGCCTCCTCCATATCCGCCTGCGTGCAGGAGTGAGACTTGACATTTCTGAGGTATTGAAATCTGATCTGTGGAACCCGTCGCCACCATGGCGCTGTTCGCCAGGTGCGCCTCCTCCATGTCCGCCTGCGTGTTTGCGTCGGACGTTGGTTGTGTCATCGGATGTCGGGTACATCTCTCTGCAGAAGCTAGAGGTCGTCCTAACATGTGTGAAGGTGTTGCTTAAGTTGATCAACATCTGCTGCAGTCAACAAACCAGCCAGTAGGGACATGCTCGGCAGATGTACGTGATGTGTCAATGTTGACAATACAACCCGGCCGACAAGACAAACTCATGGCACGCGTGCGCCTGCAGCAGGCGCGGGCGGCCGATGCGCAGCTCGGCAGTGAGGCGGGAGGCGGGTGAGCAGTTGATTCACCGGATCAAGTGATTGCAGTATAAGATGCGCGCCTGCAGCAGGCGCAGCAGGCCGATGTGCAGCTCAGCGGTGAGGCGGGAGGCCGCGCCGTCCGCCAGCGCGCCTAGCAGCTCGGTCAGAGACGCCGGCCACACGCCCAGCACCTCACCGAAGCTGTGCAAGAAGCCCCATGCAGCCACCAGGTTGCGGGCGCCCTGCATTTCATGTGCACATGATACTGATTGCGTGCGTGTGGCAAGTCGACACGAGCGGTTCTACTGTCGCCGCAGGTGCTCTCCAGGCAGCGAATTCCTGCTGCGCGGCGCGCTACCTGTGTGCGAACATGCTCTTATCGTACTCTGCCCCCGCGCGAGCGTGTGGCCTGGTCTGCGGCTGCATGGGACTGTGAGCTGCTGTCCGCAGAAGGAAGTTTGCACATAGACAACATGTAGATGCCGCACTGGTGTCTAGTGGCCCCTTGAAGAGGTGCATGCACTGCAGGAGCGTGGCAGTGCAGCACCTGTCAGGAGATTCGTTCTGGGCTTCCCGCTCCAGCGAGAACCTGTGGGTGTTGATGGTCTGGCGGATGCAATGCATGCATGCAAAAAATCATGCATGCAAAGAAAACATCTGCCAACCTTCTGCTGGCGATTCTTCACAGCTGCTGTTGGATGGGTTCAAAATTTCGAGTGTGCGAAAATGTGTTTGTTTATTCACAGGTGGGGGCCTCACGTCGACGCCCAGCTCCTCTGGGAAGGCGCGCTGCAGGCGCACGGCGGGCGGCGGGAAGGGCGGCCGCTCCACCAGCGCCGCGCCGCGCCCCTCGCCGCCGTCGCCCTCCGTGCAAGAGCCATACCTGCGGAGGACAACACGTGGGCGCTCCAGGGCTGAAGAACAAAGCGCTCAAGGGTTGCTTGCGCATGTGATGGCACACGCATGCACGGCAGTGCCGATGGCCTCTGTGCCCACCTGGACACACAGGCCCAGCAGGGAACAGCGAGACACACGGCAAAATGGCCGTGCCGTTGAGCCGTTATGCCGTGCACATTTCCCTGGTGGTGATTCCGGGCAGCAGCATGTGCAAGATAGCATGTTTCAAACACACAAACCATTGTGCACGTCACATGCGGGGCTCACCTGGCTGTGCGCTGCTCCAGCAGCAAGGCGGGATGGAGATCTGAGGTGCAACAGAAAGGCAACTTCCCATGAGGACGCACCCGGCAGCGCGCTGCTCCTGCACCAGCAGCTCGGCCTCGATGTCCTCGTCGTCCTTGGCTCTCGGCGCGATGCGACCGCCGGTCCGCAGCGCGCCGTCCGCCATCTGCCGCAGCTCCTTCTCCCTTCGCCGGCATGGAGGTCTCATGTCGGCAGTGCAGCGGAAAAGTGCATGAGAAATCGTTATTCGAAATGCAAAATATTTCTGCAGCGCTTCTGCCGCAGCTGCTTCTCCCTGCAACTGCCCGTCGGATTGCATTGAGAGTGATGCATAGAGAGCCACGCCCATGGCTCAGCGCGGCAAGGGCCGCCCAAGCCGCCGCACGCACTTGCGGGTCTCCTGCGCCTGCGCCTTGCGCAGCTGCGCGGCGGCGGTCTTGGCGGCTTTCTCGGCGGCCTTGCGCGCGAGGCGCTCCTCCTTGGCCGCCTCGCGTGCCAACACCTTCTCTTCCTTGGCCTGCAGCCGCTGCGCCTCCCGCTGCTCGAACAGCGCCCACTTCTGCAGCCGCTGCGCCTCCTGTGGACCGCAGGCATGTGCAGAAGGTCGTCAGAGTCCAGAAATGCACAGAGCTTGGAGGATATTGGCTACATGCTGCGCCTCCTGCATGCATAATGGGATCAGCTCGTCAAAGTCAGGCACATGGTGTCTGGTGTCTGTCGGCAGCCTGCGGTGTGACAAACACTGGAGAGACTGCTGCGGTTGCATGATCCAGGTGCCGTTGACACATCCAGGTGCCTTGCGAAGTGTATGTGGCTGTGAATCGCCTGCGACACACCTTCTCGCGGGCCTTGGCTGCCTTCTGCTCCTGCTTCAGGCTCTCCCGCAGCCTGCGCTCGTCTTCCTGTGCGCCAGACAGCCAACAGAGATTTTGCGGCAGCATTCACATGGTAGAAGTACTTGCCTGCTGCATCGCCGAGAGATTGGACAATGATAGCTTGTGCACAGATATCTGTGTGCGCCCTCAATGGAGCTTGGACAATTTGACGCGCGACGCTGCAATGAGAGATGGAGGTGGAGACGGGGCTTTGCCAACCTTGCGCAGGCCGGACTCGAGGCGGGCGCGCAGCAGGGCGGAGGGCACTTCCAGCCGTTCACACGCTCTGAGCCACAAGCGCAGCAGCAAAGAAGCTACTTCAAGGCTTTTGTAGACCTGGGAAGGACTGTGAAAGGGGTCGGGAAACTGACCTTGCGCATGCCGGACTCGAGGCGGGCGCGCAGCAGGGCGGCGCGCTCCTCGTGGTGCGCAGCCGCGGCCTCCTCCGTGGCGCGCGCCTCGTCAAAGGCGCCCTCCCAGTCGCCCGCCCGCATCGCGCGGCTTTTGCCGCCGCCGCTCGCCCGCTTGACCTGAAAGGCACATGGCACACAATCACTTCACAGCCGCAGGGCCGGCCGCAGGATGACCTGTTTGCACTGCAGCACAGAGTCCACGCTCTCTGTGGACCCTGCCTGGCAGTTGCCGGACTGTAACGGATGATGCTATGGCCTCTGCAGCTGCTTACAGATATATTCAAAATTGGGCAAATGCTGGACCGAAACGGCAATGAGATGGCCTTCACAGCTGTGTACAGCTGCTCTATGCTCATACAGTCTTGTTGTCGCCTACCTGCAGGCCGCCGCCCTCGCCGTCATGCTCGTACTCGAGGCCGCCCTCCAGCTGCACCCGCTTGCGCTTGGCCGCGCCGGCCGCCGCCTGGGCGTCCGCCGGGTCTGCACCAGAGGCAGCGCACAGCAGACCTCAGCTGCGTGGTCAAGACCCAGGTCGCACGTGCCGATCCTTGAGGCAGACGGAACACATGCAGACACACAGGCAGCGCGCAGGACAACAAGCAGAGGTGCTGGTTTGGCCGTGCCTGGCGCAGCGTCAAAATGTAGGTTATCCGATGCAACAAGGTCATTCAATGAGTTGTTCGAGAACCTGAAATGCTCAGACATTATTTTCACGTCCTTGCCTGGCGCGGCTTCAAAGATGAAGCCCAGAGGCGGGCCGTCTGGCCGGAAGGGCACCGGTAGCGTCGTCTTTGCGGCGTTGGCGAGGCGCTGCGCCTCGGCGAGCGCAGCCGCCTGCGCGGCCTCCGCCTCCGCCGCGGCCTGCACCCTGCCGAGGTCCACGGCCGGTGCCCTGGGCGGCCGCGGCTCGGCCTGCGATGCGAGATTGCAGGTGTTGAGGGTTACGCCCTGATGGTAAGCGGTAGCATATGGTTGGAGATGATGGTGTGAAAACATCTATAGCGTTCCGCGCATGGACTGCTACTCGTTGTGATCACAGTGTTTCTGTGTCTGCAGCAACACACTGGCAGTGTTGCGTCCAGCAAGATTACCCACCACCCCCTCTTCCTACTCCGCAAGCAGGTCTGCAGGCAAAGCACGCCCTCACGCACCGGCGGGCTGATGCCGCGCGACAGAGCGCCTTCTGCCGGGCTGCCGCTGCCACATGGGCCGCCATGCATGCCGCTGCTGTGCGTTGTCAGCCCGTTGGCAGCTGCGTGAGCCACTGCCGGGTGCTGCGTCTGCTGCGCCGCCTGCTGATGCTCCGGCGTCGGTTGCTGCACCGCTGCCGGGCTGCGTGCGGCCGCGTCGACGGCTGGTCCGGGGCTCGCCGCCGTGCCGCCCTCTGCCTGCGACTGCTGCTTCTTCGCCTTGCGGCGCGCGTGCGAGAACCAGATCTGCGACGACGCGCAGCAAACTCAAGCGTTGCCACATTGTTTTCGAGGAAGTTGAAAAAGGTATCGGATGCGGCTCTGGCGTGGGTGCACGTGGACCATGCATCTTCAGCCGGCGAGGTGGCGAGCATGCCGGCAACTTCAAAGAAACCGGTTCTCAAGTCCTCAAGCAACAGGACTGACCTGGACCTGCGCCTCGGTCAGCCCGATGCGCTCGCCGAGCGCCCGCCGCACTTCCTCCGGCGGGAACTGCATGACTGTAATGGAGGCACGCGGCAGCAGTCAGACGAAGACCGATCACTGTGTTCGACGCTGGAATTCAAACCTGTCCAGCTGTAAGGTGCTGGTTGTGACCGCGCACGCACACAAATGTAAATCCGCGCATGGCTCGCCGAAGAGCGCATCTTGCTGCATCGTGCCATGGCTCGTTTTGAGGCATGCCTGTTGGGATATCGACCAATGCTACTTGCACATATGCTTGCGTTTCAATTGTGCCAGGGGCATGCACGCGCAGTCCAGCGGCTTGATGCAAGGCTCACTCTTGAATGCCGCCTCCAGCGCCTCCTTCTGAATCGGCGTCTTCTGCGAGCGTGGAGTGCGAGTTGCCGGTGCGCCACCGGCCCCCAGGGGCTCTGCAGCGCCTGTATCCTGGCCGCCCTCCATGGCGGCCCGTCAGGCGCTTGGCCCCTTTTCTAACTGGCCATCAGAGGAATGAACTTCCAAATGAGCCTGCAATGAAGCGAGAGGGCCCGGGCCAATCAGACAACGCTTCATCAAGTCGTGTGGACCAGAAGAACGTCCCACAACACCCGCAGGCCCCCGGGGCAGTGACCCTCCGCCTCCTGGAGCCTCGTGCTGTATAGCAGTGCGGCAGGCTACGGCGGAGGCCTGTACCACAAGGAAATTGGCAGCTAGAGGCTGCTGCGGACACACAGGGCAGCGTGCACGGCTGCAGGAGCGTTCACGACATCCGGGAAGCTGCCTGGTCACCCGGGCGACGGGCCCCGCGTCCTGCCTCGGGGCGAAGAGTGCAGCGATCCAGAGAGAAAACTCAGCACTGGAAAGAGCGGTCGATCATTCGATCAGCCTGAGAGGCATCGCAAACAGTCCTGCCCTGAACGAGCCGATGAACGCGACCGTTTGCGGCCCTGCGTACCGGCTGGAGCTGGCCGCTACGCCGCAGTGCAGGGCCCCGGGAGCGACTTTGCCGCCGCAGGAGAGGCTCCTGAGGTGCAGCACGGTTTATTGTAGTGCCGTTGTTGGCCCACGCCCAGGTGCTAACCTGGCACCCGGGGGTTCACGAGATGGGCGGGACCACCGGTGACTGGATCCGCACTCGATGACGAAGCGCTTGGGCAAGAACCAAGCGCGGGTGAACTTGCAGCTCCGGAATTTTCCGCGGGAAGTGGCCCATGCACTCGATCAAATGCACAGCGCTGACAGACTCGTCTGACTCAAATTGCTCAATGCGATACGAAACAGTGTGTGCCCTGACCACCAGGACTGCACAGGCGCTGTATGCAAATCTGAAACATTTTGCATATGCTCCATTGATCCAAATCTCCGGAACGACCCTGTGACAGCAGAGTCCAGCAAATCACTGGGCATCACTCAGGAACACCGACTTACTGCTGCGCGAGCCGCAAATAGGTTCTGTCCCTCAGACTCGCCTGTGACATGGCGTCATTCTGGGCGTCAAGTCAAGCGTGCGCCTCGCCTCATGCATCCTGACTCTGCTAACCTGCGCACCTAGTATATGTGAGGTATCAACCGCGAGTGATTCTCGCATGCAGTGCCCAGTTGCTTACTAAAGATGCGCTGGGAGCGGCACATGCCAAGGACCGCGCAAAGGGTCTCTCGGCGGCGCAGCTCGAGCGGCTCACCGACTTCCACATAAGATGTGAGCCGGCACTGACAGAAATGACGCCGAACCTGAAGCCCTGCGAATAGTAGGTGTTCATCGCAAAATAACTGACGGTGGCGGTGGCATGCGCTGCAGACATACGGGACCTGGCAAAGTGTGGCCGCCCCCATGGCCTGCGGCAAAGGTGTGCGTGCATCTCTCCCGGATCAGACATCGGCCAATCTCCGGTGACGGCAGCAAAGCAGCAACCTGTCAAGCAGCACGATTCTAATGACGCCTTGTGCATGGCGGACAGGGTGGCAGCCACAGCATGCACTTTCTTCCGGCGCTTCTATCGCCGGAACGATTTTTGCACGATCGATCCGCGCTGCCTCGCGCCCGCGGCGCTGTATCTGGCGGCCAAGGTCGAGGAGACGCTGCTGACGGCCCGCTACCTGTTCCAGCTCATGCAGACGCTCTCCAGTGAGGGCACTTTACCCTCCATGATCCTGCGGCTTCCTTGGGGCTGTTTGTCCCTCACGCGCGTATGCATGCCGCTAACAAGCATGTGGAATTGCTGCCGGCCACTGTAATAACTTTGTTTTCTGCCCAGGCAAGTACCCCTTCATGCTGCCCGCCCTGGAGGTCAAAGTGCTCATCGACCTGGAGATGGCGCTGCTGGTGGGAGTTCATCATCAATCCGCATGTTCATCATCGATCCGCATGTTCAGCTCGTTGTGTTGCTCGACAGTCAGCTTGCTCCGTCCTGCCGTGCTGCATCTTCGGTCGCCGCACCAGGTGAAGCGTGAATGCTACTGTGACCAACGCGCATGGCGGATTCATACTGCGGCTCACTGTGGACTCATTGTGGCGGATGCGTGCACCAGGAGGAGCTCGAATATCGGCTGGTGGTGTGGCACCCATACACGGACCTTGCCATGTTCTTGGCCGATGCCAAGGCTACAAACATCTCATCGTCCGCGTGGTGAGCAAAGTGACATGTACATGACGAGTGCATGCGCATGTGTGGCAGTGTTTCAGAGACACCTTACAATTGCTCGGTCTTCTGCAGGTCGGTGCTGAACGACTCGTACTGCACAGACGTGTGCCTGCTGTACCCGCCACACATCATTGCGCTGGGCTGCCTGAACGTGGTGCGTTGCAACGACCTCTCCAAACATCTCATAAAACTGCCTTGGATATAGATTACATCCTGTTGCATGCATGCTCGTACTCTGTGGTCTGGCAAGTCCATCCTGCTGGTTGCTCAGGCGGCAGCGTTGGAGCATAAGGACATGCGGCGTTGGCTGGAGGGCCTGGAGTTCGACCTTGATCAGGTCTGGTGCCTAGCAATGTACAATCACAGACATGTCATCGCATTTTTGGCGTGTGAAGTAATCCGCTTCGTAGGCGCTCCAAAATGGGTCCTTTGGCTGCGTGAACAGGTGTATTCTGCGACGTTGGAGCTCACTCAGATGTACGAGCCGTCGCGGCTGGAGGGTAAGAAGGAGGAAATTGGACAGTGGCTTAGTCGACTCAAGCATGTAGCAGGCTGAGGATTGCAACTATTGCGGCAGGCGCAACACCGTTGCCAGACGGCAGCGCCCGCATTCATTGGTGGCAGCAGTGCACATGCTGGCATTGCGCTCTCCCGGTCTGTCGTGCCCTGAAGTTCTCTGTAGGATGTGCCGTTTGACGACGAGTTGACCTGTGGTTTGTGGTTTCGATTTTAAGGAATGTTTGTACTGTCAGAGTGAAGACCTGTCGTCAGTCGGCCCTGTTACCGACCGACTTGAAAGTTGAAAGCACAGACAAGCTGCGGCAGAAGAGTATTGTTGGCATTACACGTTGGGCAGAGTTGCAGTAGCATCAGCGCACACTGAGCGTCAGCTTGTGACTCTGCTGCGGACAGCGATTTCACCCTGCTCTGCTGCGCACTTTCGGAATTTTTGGCAAGGACAGTGCAGGACCTCAAGCACGGACAAATCCACGTTGCGCTGACGACTCGGTGCTGGGACTGATCGTGTGATAAAAGTGGCACGGCCCACGATGGACGAGAGCGATGAAGAAGAACTGGTGCTGCAGAGCATGCCCTGACACGACGAATGCAGCAACAACTTGCTGCGCCCCATCCAACGCCCAGACCAAGTCTTCCTGCGATTTCATGCAAAGATCCGTTGATATCGCAGGACTTTGCCGCGCTGGACGCCATGCAGGCCGAGTACCAGGCTGCGAAGGCGCAGACACAGCAAGCCAATTGCACCAGTCACGGCTTTCAGCAGGGCCCCGCAGCAGCTTTCGGCCATCAAAATGAGCACCGCGCACCGCCAGGAGCCGCTCGTCACCCGCTATCCGGCACGTCGGCAGCTGCTGCGACCGCATGCACAGCGCGGCACGTGCCACCCGGTGCAGCGGGCAGCGAGCCGTGCACAGCTCTGGCGCAGCTCGGCGGCTTCGGCGGTGGTGCGGGCTTCGTGTCGGCAAACCAGCTGGCGTTGGGCGACCAGGCTGCCGCAGGTCGGCCGCAGGCGGGCGGTGGCACAGCGGCGCCCCCCGGACGCCAGACAGCGGCTGCCAAGGCGGCTCCAGCGGCACGCTACGACCATCAGCCAGCAGCTGGCCCGAGCGACGGCGGAGCTGGGGCAGACGCCCGTGACGCGGAAGCCGCTGGCGGCGCGCCTGCTGAAGATGCGCAAGGCGCCGTGTCAGATATGGACATGCAGATGGAGGAAGACACCGGCGGCCCGTCGCTCATCGATGTCAACACGACGACGGGCGGCATCCAGCTGCACAGGTGCATGTCCTGATCGAAGCATCTCGCCTCTCTGTCCGAGATACTTTTTCACTAAAGTTGCTGAGGGCAGAAGAGCACGCCCGCTACCTTCGATATTTTGCTACTCTGCCGTGGCCGGACATTGCGTTTTTGGTTCCAATGTTCTGAGCTGGCAGCCATATACAAAATGCACTTGAATTATAGATTTGCGCGAATCAAGAGGGCGACAATATCATGCGCAGGCACAATGCGCGGCACTGGATCTACCCGTCGGACGTGCCGGAGCGCGAGTACCAGCTGGCCATGATTAAGTCGTCGCTGCTGCACAACACGCTGGTGGCGCTGCCCACGGGCCTCGGCAAGACGCTCATTGCCGCAGTCGTCATGTACAACTTCTCCCGCTGGTTCCCCCAGGTGCGGTCGCTATTGTAGTCTCGCAGGAAAAAATAGTAGTGCCGTGAGTTGCACATTCATTCAGCATATATATATATATTGTCCCACTGGTTCCCCAAGGGCGGCTATTGCCATTGCCTCCTCAGCAGCTGCAGATGGGGCGTCAGGCACCACCCCTGTATAGTTTGCATATCACGTGCGCGTGAATGGGCCACTCGGGTACAAGTCATGGTGTTTGCGTGAAAGTAAGCAATCGTCGAGGTCGTCTCTGTGGCTGGTGCAGGGCAAGATCGTGTTCTGTGCGCCCACGAAGCCGCTGCTCAACCAGCAGGTCACCGCGTGCTACGAGAAGATGAGTATCTCCAAGGTGCGCGCTCGCTGCTCGTGGACTTTCACGCTCATCGTGAACGTTGAGGAGGCATGAGTACACATCACGCAAGTTGCTGCGATGTCTGGTTTGCGCCTGATTTCACGCTGCAGCCATCAACATTGAAATTCAGGAGGTCAGCAAATGAGCTTACTCCGAGACGTCATGCGCGCGGTTAGGGCACTCAGTCAGAGGAAATGCTGGGCATGACACTATGTGAGTTTCTAGCCAGTTTCAAACAAGGCGATGGCTGACGCGGCAGGAGCACATTGAGGAGCTGACCGGCAACGTCGCCGCAGACCGGCGGGCGGAGCTGTGGGCGTTGTCCCACAAGCGCATCTTCTTCATGACGCCCCAGACCTTTAAGAACGACGTGTTCAAGGGTGCGCCCCCCTTTGCCTGATTCCCGGCATTTGACATCTGCAGTGCTGCTGCGCATTCCCAACAGACGCATCCCCAGGGGCGCGCACAGCTGTTCTCATGCGACCGCCCACATTTGACGATTTTCCGTCGCACTCTCAGTCTGCATGGCTGCTGCGTACGGCACTGCAAACAGAACAGGCCGCCAGCCTGATTGAAATCACATCCCAGGCCCAACACGATGTGCTCCCTCTTCGGCAGGCATCTGTCCCATGGACCAGATCGTGTGCGTGGTGGTGGACGAGTGCCACAGGACGACCGGCAAATGTGGGTGGCGCACTGAACCCTGGCCGGCGTGCTGTTGCTTTTTGAGGGACATGTACTACCTGACTGCCACTTGTTCTTGCTGTGCATCAGCCGACGCTCGAGGCGTCGCGCCTTGTGGCTGTTCTTTGTTTCACATGTGCATTCAGCATTGTTACTTTGTAGCTACCGGGTTGAACTTTTGCCGTTGTCCGCAGACGACATGGTGCTGGCGCTCGCAAAGCTGCGCGAGGCCGACGTCAAGTTCCGCGTCCTGGGCCTGTCCGCCACGCCCGGCTCCTCCCGCGAAGCCATCCAGGTGTGTCTTGGTTTGCATTTCACTGTGTTGAGCACGTCGTCGTTCACGTGCGACCGAGACAATTGCCTCTGGCCGTGAGCAGGTCAGCTTACTTGCGGCCCACAGGGCCTGTACAGAC
>JAABUW010002908.1_pt1 | contig 25196 bp, 22 predicted proteins | sample 5560081 | NCBI WGS metagenome assembly JAABUW01 (sample SAMN10711882, study PRJNA513363) | rock metagenome | isolation source: Antarctica rocks | place: Antarctica: Victoria Land, Knobhead sud | reverse complement strand
CGGCGTAGAACGCCGGGATCGCCAGCCCGGTGTAGAAGAACAGCCACGGGAGGTTGACCCGGGAGGTGCCCCTGAGGGCTCCGCGCAGCCCGCGGAACAGCAGGAATGCCCAGAAGAACAAGCCGGCGGTCAGCAGGACCTGCCAGACCCGGCCCAGGTCCAGGTACTCCCAGCCCTGCATCCCGAACGCGTGCAGCGCCGGCGTCAGCCAGCCGTGGATGTCCAGGCCCTCGCCGATCAGACTGCCGAACACGACGACCGCGAGCGCGCCGAGCAGCCCGTACGCCAGCCAGGACTGCCGGCGCGGCTCCCGTCCGGAGATGATCGGCGCCAGGAACAGCCCGGTCGCTAGGAACGACGTCGCCGTCCAGAAGATCGACAGCTGGACGTGCCAAGTGCGCACCAGGTTGTACGGGAGCCACCGGCCAAGGTCAAAGCCGAAGAAGCTCGTCAGGTCGGCGCGGTAGTGCTCACTGGCCGCCCCGACCAGGGTCTGGATGACGAACAGCAGCCCGACGACGAGGAAGAAGTAGGCGCAGGCGCGCTGGGTCGGGGTGACGGCGACGTCGCCGGGCGGGCGGAAGGAGATGGTGTCGGCCTGGCGGCCCCGCCAGCCCAGGCGCTCACCCCAGCGGCCGAATGCCGCAAACAGGGCGCCGATCCCGGCGAGCAGGACGATCAGCGACAGCACGCTCCACACGACGACGTCGGCGGTCACCGCGTTGCCGACCAGCTTCTCCGGTGGCCAGTTGTTGGTGTAGGAGTAGTTCTTGTCCGGCCGCAGCGTCGAGCCGGCCCACGCCGACCAGGCGAAGTACGCGGTGAGCTGCTTTACCTGGACCGGGTCGGTGATCGCCTCCGGCAGAAGTCCGTTCTTAGCGCTCTGCGGACCGAAGTAGTCGGCGTAGTGCGCGACCAACTCGTGAAACGCCACCGCCTGGGCGTCGCTGATCGTGACGGTGTCGGCGTTCGCGTCGTAGCGGTTGATCTTGAAGTCCGCGACTACCTTGTCGCGGGCGATGCTGGAGGCATCGCCGCCGTACTCCCGGGTCGCGATCAGGGCAGCACGGTGCAGATAGTCGGCGGTGAAGTCCGGGCCGAGGTAGGCGCCGTGACCGAAGATCGAGCCGTACTCCATGAGGCCGTGCCGCAGGAACAGCTTCTGCCCGGCGATCACGTCGGGTCCGGTGTAGACGACCTGACCGCTGGGCGTGCGGACCTGCGCAGCGATCGGCGGATCTGCGGTGTAGGCGCGGTAGCCCAGGAAGCCCAAAATGGCCAGGCCGAACAGCAGAACCAGCGCGGTGACCTGCACCCACATCCGGGAGACGACTCCGCCGCTCTCGGGCTCGGTCTGCCTCAGCCGTGTCGACATCGTCATAGGTGCTCCTCAGGGATCCACGCGACCCGGCCGGTCCCCGTCAAGGGGCAGGTGGCGGAAGTGCTGCGAGGACCGTAGCGCGCGCGGACGCCATCCCTGTCAGGCGCGGCAACCGGCGAGCCCAGACTCCTCCCACCGCCAGGCACGCTTGAACACGTGCCGGTGGCGGGCGCGATCACAGGGCTACCTCTGCATCGGGCTTGCCCGGCCGCTGACAGTTGGCCCGCACCAGCCACTGCTCAAGCTGGCCGTCGAAGCCCGCCGGCGAGGTGAAGGTCCGGCCGTGCAGGAAGCTCGTCTCGAGGTAGCCGTTGGCTCGCTCGCTCGCAGCCGCGGCGTACCAGTCGCGCTCCCTGACGGGTGCTGAGCTTGTCGAGCGGGTCCGGCGCCGTGGCTGCCCTAGTAGTCCCGGTTCCGCTACTGCGTGCCTTGGTTGTCGACGTCCTGGGACGGGAGTTCGGCCCCGCAGGAAGTGCATGCGTCGGTGTTCGGCTCCTCGGCGAGCCGGCCGCAATCCGGGCAGACCCGGTGCGCCCAGCAAACTGATTCCCCGCCCGCCTCGTGTTGTGCCTGATAGTCATTCACCGGGCGGTTTGCTTCGGGGTCAGCGACCGGCCGTACGAAACGCCATAAGGCAGCCAGTGCCGAAGATCCCCGTCGGCATGGAGCAACCCAGCGTCGACCCGGAGCCCGCCGTCCATCCCGCGGCCCCGCATCTGGAAACGCTGCACACCCGGCTCACACATCAACGTCCCGGTTCGAGCCGGGTCGATGCGCAGCAGCAGCCCGCCCTTGCTACTGGCACTGACCGCCATGTTGCCGTTGATGAGAAGAGCGAGGCCGCCGAACATGCTCTTTTCGGGCAGGCCCCGCCCGTTCGCCATTACTTTCCGCATCCGGTCCGCGAGATCATGTCGTACGCCATGTAGGCAGTATCGCTCGCCTCACATCAGGCCCGAAGGCGAAGGACGTCCCTGGCTGCGACGACCACGCGTTCGCAGATCTCGTGCGTCGGGACTGTCCCTGGCTCCTCTGTCAAGCAACGGGGACTGCAGCGCGCTCGGGGCGGCAAGGTCACGGACCAGCGGGAACATCATTTTGGGTTGATGCCCTCAGACAGATAGGCCGCAGCGCGTCGCAGCACCTCGTTCTCCTGCTCGAGCAGCCGGTTGCGGCGCTTGAGCTCACGCGGCTGCTGGGACTCCTGTGCGCACTGGCTCGGACGCCTACCGCGCTCGACGTCGGCGGCTTTCAGCCAGTTACGCAGGCACGACTCGGCGATCCCAAAGTCCATCGCGACTTCGGCAATCGGAGTGTCGCCCTTGTGTGCCACCGCGACGACGTCCTCGCGGAACTCTCTCGGATACGGCTTCGGCCAGGTCGGCATCCTCCCAGCGGGGCCGCAGCCTCACAGGTAGGTGTCAACCGAACCCTGGGCAGACCGGGCCGGCCGTCTGTCACCATGAGTCGAAGGTGCGCGGACACCACCCCCGTCTGCGCGCTACACCTGGCGCGGTGATCCCGCCGCCAGCGATCGACAAAGGAGAGAGCTATGCCCGGAGGCGATCCCGCCCTCAGCTCCGCAGCCGGCGATCTCGGCCCGCCAGCCGACACCCAGCTGGTCCAGTTGCTGACGCCCGAGGGCGAGCGCGTCGACTATCCCGGCTATTCGGTGGACCTGTCCGACGACGAATATCGCGCTCTTTACCGCGACCTCGTCCTCGTCCGCCGGATCGATATCGAGGCAACGGCCCTGCAGCGTCAGGGCGAGCTCGGCATCTGGGCGTCGCTGCTGGGACAGGAGGCCGCCCAGGTCGGCTCCGGCCGGGCCCTGCGACCCGATGACATGGCCTTTCCTACCTACCGCGAGCACGGCGTGGCCTGGTGCCGCGGGGTCGATCCGCTCACCTTGCTCAGCCTTTATCGTGGCATCAGCAACGGCGATTGGGACCCGGCCGAGAAGCGCTTCCACCTCTACACGATCGTGATCGGGTCGCAGACCCTGCACGCCACCGGCTATGCGATGGGCGTGCAGAAGGACGGCGCGGAGGACGCGGTCATCGCCTATTTCGGCGACGGCGCCTCCAGTCAGGGTGACGTCAACGAGGCATTTGTCTTCGCCGCCGTCTACAACGCCCCGGTCGTGTTCTTCTGCCAGAACAACCAATGGGCGATCTCCGAGCCGCTGGAGCGGCAGACGAAGATTCCGCTCTATCAGCGGGCGCGCGGTTTCGGATTCCCCGGCGTACGCGTCGACGGCAACGACGTGCTGGCCACCCTTGCAGTCACCCGCAAGGCCCTCGACGACGCCCGCAGCGGCCAGGGCCCGACCTTGGTGGAGGCCTACACCTACCGGATGGGCGCGCACACCACGTCCGACGACCCCACGCGCTATCGCCTCGCCAGCGACCTCGAGGCCTGGAAGCTCAAGGACCCGATCGAGCGGATGAAGTCCTTTCTTTACAAGAATCGGCTCGGCGACGCGGATTTCTTCGCGTCGCTGGAGCATGAGGCGGACCAGCTCGCCGCCTACGTACGCAAGGGATGCCTGGAGATGGCTGACCCCGACCCGGGCACGCTTTTCGACCACGTCTACGCCGAGGAGCATCCGCTCATCGAGGCCCAACGCGCCATTTTCGCCGCCTACCTGGACTCATTCGATGAGTCCGCCGCCGATGGGGAGAGGGTGCACTGATGGCCGCCATCACGCTGGCCAAAGCTCTCAACGAGGGACTGCGCAAGGCGATGGAGGCCCACCCGAAGGTCCTGATCATGGGCGAGGACGTGGGCAAGCTCGGCGGCGTCTTCCGGGTCACCGACGGACTGCAAAAGGATTTCGGTGAGGACCGGGTGATCGACACTCCGCTGGCCGAGTCAGGCATCATCGGGACGGCGATCGGGTTGGCGATCCGCGGCTACCGCCCGGTCTGCGAGATTCAATTCGACGGCTTCGTCTATCCGGCCTACGACCAGATCGTCAGCCAGCTCGCCAAGATGCACTACCGCTCCAAGGGCAAGGTGAAGCTGCCGATCGTCATCCGGATCCCCTTCGGCGGTGGAATCGGCGCGGTGGAGCACCACAGCGAGTCCCCCGAGGCCTACTTCGCCCACACGGCCGGCCTTCGGGTGGTCGCCTGCTCCAACCCGGTCGACGCGTATTTCATGATCCAGCAGGCGATTGCCTGCGACGACCCGATCATCTTCTTCGAGCCCAAGCGCCGATACTGGGAAAAGGCCGACCTCGACCGCGACCTCGCACCCGACCCCCTGTTCTCCTCGCGGGTGGTCCGGCGCGGCACCGACGCGACGATCGTGGCGTACGGCCCGATGGTCAAGGTGGCGATGGACGCGGCGCAGGCGGCCCAGGACGACGGGCGCGACCTCGCCGTCATCGACCTGCGGACGCTCGCCCCGCTCGACCTGGCCCCGGTGTATGAGTCGGTACGCCGGACCGGGCACCTCATCGTCGTCCACGAGGCGCCCGGCAATCTCGGCCTCGGCGCCGAGATCGCCGCCCGGGTCACCGAGGAGTGCTTCTACGCCCTCGAGGCGCCGGTGCTGCGAGTCGCCGGCTACGACACCCCCTACCCCCCGTCGCGGCTGGAAGAGGACTTCCTCCCCGACCTCGACCGGGTCCTCGACGCCGTCGACCGCTCGATGGCCTTCTAGGAGCCCCGATGTCATCGATCAAGCAGTTCCGCCTGCCCGACCTCGGCGAGGGGCTGACCGAGGGCGAGATCCTCAAGTGGCTGGTCGCCGTCGGCGACGACGTACGCCTCAACCAGCCGATCGTCGAAGTCGAGACGGCCAAGGCCGCGGTCGAGGTGCCCTCGCCCTATGCCGGCTTGGTCACCGAGCTGCTGCACGCCGAGGGCGCGACGGTTGACGTCGGCGCGGTGATCATCAGCTTCGACACCGACCCGGATGGCCAAACGGTGAGCCCGGCACCGGCTGCCGAGGACCTGTCCGGGGCGGCGGCGCAGCGGGCGGCCACGCTGCACGCACAGGGAGCGGCCGCCAACCCGGCCGAATCCGTGGCCGCCGTGGACCACGAGAGTGTCGTCGCCAGCCCGCCGGAGGAAGGTGCGGTCGAGCCGGGCCTGATCGGCGGCCCGGCCCCGGGTGGGCGCACGTCCATCCTGGTCGGCTACGGCCCCAAGTCCGTCACCGCCAAGCGCCGCCAGCGCAAGCCACCGGCCACCATCGCCGACGTGGCGATCGAGGCGGTGTCCACCTCGGACCTGGTGATCCCGGTCGCCCGGGTCTCGGCCGCCGAAGTGGGTGCGGCGGCACTGCGCCGGGCCACCGAGGTGACGGTGCTGGCCAAGCCGCCGGTGCGCAAGCTGGCCCGGGACCTCGGGGTGGAGCTGCGCGACGTCACCGCAAGCGGTCCGGGCGGCACGATCACCCGCGCCGATGTCGAGTCGGCCGGCCGCGGGGTGTCCCCTGCAGCGCCGGCGGCCGCGCCGGCTCCGCTCGCAGCGACCCGGTCGGAGGCCGATCCGGCCGGCCGGGAGCAGCGGGTCCCGATCAAGGGCGTACGCAAGCTCACTGCCGCCGCGATGTCGGCCAGCGCCTTTACCGCCCCCCACGTCACGGAGTTCCTCACCGTCGACGCCACCTCGGGGATGCGCGCCGTCGCCCGGCTGAAGGAGACGGCCGACTTCGCCGACCTGCGGGTCAGCCCGTTGCTGCTGGTCGCCAAGGCGCTGCTGATGGCCGTCCGCCGGCACCCCATGCTGAACTCCACCTGGGACGAGGCGGCCCAGGAGATCGTGGTCAAGGACTACGTCAACCTCGGGATCGCCGCGGCCACCCCTCGCGGGCTGATGGTGCCGAACGTCAAAGGCGCGGACGGGTTGTCGATGCGCGATCTCGCCGCGGCACTGCGGGACCTGGTGGCGACCGCCCGGGCCGGCAAGACCGCACCCGGGGACCTACAGGGCGGCACCATCACGATCACCAACGTCGGCGTCTTCGGCGTCGACACCGGCACGCCGATCCTCAATCCCGGGGAGTCGGCGATCCTCGCCTTCGGTGCCGTCCGCTCCATGCCGTGGGTGCACAAGGGCCGCGTCCGGCCCCGCCAGGTGACCACCCTGGCGCTCTCCTTTGACCACCGGGTGATCGACGGCGAGCTCGGATCGAAGTTCCTGGCGGACCTGGGAGCGGTGCTGCACGACCCGGAGGCGGCCCTGCTTGCCTGGGGTTAGCCCAAGCGGGTGTGAGGGCGATCACCGAAAGATTCGGGCATTCCTGAGGCTGCGCGGCGTTGCTATGTAAGGCAAGCACATTTCAGCACCGAAGAAAGGCTCCACACGATGAACGCCTCACGTAATCTCAGCTCCCGCTGGCGGGCGGCCCGGGCGGCCACCCGCCGCTCCCGCGCCATTGACCGCGCGCTGATCGGCGCATCCCCGGCGCTGCGCAACGAGCTGCTGGAGATCAGCCGGGACTAGCTCGACCGGACCTGACACCGAGCCCGGCAGGCAACCGCCTGCCGGGCTTCGCTGTGTCCCCGGTTCGGGTGGATGCGGGTCGCCGGCCCGGCGCTGGCCGAGACCTCACGTTCACCCGGTTGGCCGAACAACCCCAGCGGGGGGGCCGCCGATAAAGAAGTCATGCAAACACTGCGCCGTATCGGCGTCACTGCGACCGCCGCCTCCATTGCCATGGGCGGGTTGCTGACCCAGTCCGTCGGGGCAGCCTCAGCCGCGCCCCAGGCGCCCAAGGCGCCGACCGCTCCGGCGGCGGTCGTACCGGCGCCGGCCTCGGACTTCGGGGCATCCATCAACAGCCCGGACGACGTTTCCCGCTTGTCCGCACTGATGGACCGCCCGCTGAGCTCCGTCCGAGTCTTCCTGGGCGGCACGCCGACGACGTGGTCGAAGTCGGCGCTACTGGACTCCGTCCCGGCCATCGCCACGGTGGCCATCTCGTTCCAGTCCGGCACGCCGGACCAGATCCAGAGCTTCCTCGCCAGCCGGCCGCCCGGGATCACCTGCTACGCGACCTATTTCCACGAGCCGGAAGACAACTTCACCACCGCGGCCCAGAAGGCGGCCTATCTCAGCTCGTGGCATTCCTACGCCCCGGCCATCCGGGCGGCCGGCTGCATCCCGACGCTGATCCTGATGAAGTGGTCGCTCAACCCCAAGTCCGGCCGCGACTGGCACGACTGGGTCCCGACCGGTGACATCGACGTGCTCGCGTTCGACGCTTACAACACCCGGGCCAAGCAGGGGACGTACGGCATCCCCGCCAACTACCTGGCCCCAATCCTTGCGGCCTCGGCCGAGACGGGACTGCCCTGGGCACTCACCGAGCTGGGTTCGGACATCCCGGCCGGTACGGCGCCGGCCGATCGGGCCGCCTGGGCCCACGGGGTCGCGGTGGCCGCCGCATCAAGTCCGGGCTTCCTGTTCGCCGACTGGTGGGACGTGCTGAGCAAGGATGGCAGCCGCGACTACCAGCTCGACCAGACCGCGGCGTTGGCCTGGCACCCGTAAGCCCGGCTCGTGCGAAGACGGTAAACGGACGGGACCGGCCCGCGGGCCGGTCCCCTCCGTTCGTACCGGGATGAGCGATGGATCAGTACCGCGGGTCGCGAGGGTCACGCACGACGCGCTCCTCGACCACGGTGTCCGATCGCCGGCTGCGAGGGCCCCAGATGACGAGGGTCAGGACCAGGCCCAGCAGCCCGGCCGCCATGAGGATGTAGCCGATCACCGGGATGCTGAGTCCGGCCACGTTCTGGTTCTGCACGGCAAAGGCGAGGATCGCCCCGACCGCGAGCAGGAAGATGCTCGCGCCGATGCCCATGGGGACCTCCTGGTGTGGTAGCCGGCCCGCGCTGACGGCTCAGCGCGGTCGGTTCTGGCAAGTCTCCCTTACGGTACGGGCTGGCGCCGCCGCTGACGTGCAAGTCGGAGCTGCGCTACGTACCGTTCGGCACCGCGATCCTCTATGCGACCTGCGTGACCGTGCCCTACACACGATCGGCCGGTCGTTCACCGACCCTGGCCGACCTGGACGCGGCGTTGATCGAGCTGGACGGTACGGCGACGAAATCGCGGCTGGGGGCGAACGCGATCGTCGGTGTGTCGATGGCAACGGCCCGGGGGGTGGCCGTCAGCGCGGGGGGGTTCTTGGCGGATCCGGGCCGGTGCTGAGGTGTACGCGGCACTGCGAAAGCGGTCACAGCAGCGCGATGCCGAAGCCGGCCGCGGCGGCGAGCAGTCCGACGGTGATGCTGCCGGCGACGTTCGCCACCGCCTCCCGCAGGGCGCCTGTTCGGGCGAGGGCGGCGGTCTCGTAGGCGAAGGTGGACCAGGTGGTGAACCCGCCGCAGAACCCGGCCGAGAGCACGACCGCGGGGCCGGACCGCAGCCCGTGGTGCATGGCGAGCCCGCTGATCAACCCGAGCAGCAGCGAGCCGGTCGCGTTGATGAGAAACGTGCCGTAGGGGAAGTCCGACTCGTGCTGGTGCTGCACGACTTGGTCGGTGACGTAGCGGGCGACCGCGCCCACCCCCGCAGCCAGGCCGACGAGGATCGCGACGATCACGGTAGGTCGTCGTAGAAGCTGAGCAGCCGGGTGGTGTGGATGGTGCTGGAGGCGCCGAAACCGTCGACGCCGCGGAGCACGCTCGCGCCGGCTGGCCCGGAGAGTCTCATCATCGCCTCCGATCGGTTGAAGCGTCGTCGTCGTCGTCGTCGTCGTGGTGGTCGTTGTCGCGCTGTCGGCTGGTGAGGATGGTGTGGCCGAGGAGTAGCCCGGAGGAGGCGGCGCCGAAGCCGGCGAGCACGCTGCCGGCCAGGTAGAGGACCGCTGTGCGGGGGTGGCCGTGGGCGGCGAGCTCGTCGGTGGCGGTGGCGACGGAGGAGAAGGTGGTGAAAGCGCCGAGAAACCCGGTGCCGACCAGCGCGCGGGTGTGGCGGTGCGGCGACCAGACCTCGGCGAGGACATACACCAGCAGCGCAAGTGCGAAAGTGCCGGCGGTGTTGACCGCGAACGTCGCCCACGGGAAACCGCCGGCCGGAGTCGGCCACACCGACGTGGCGGCGTAACGGGCCAGCCCGCCGACGATCCCGCCGGCGAAGATGACGGCGAGCACCGGCCGTTCCAGCCGCGGCCACCGCCCCCGCCGGGCTGCCCGCGTGAACGGGCCCGGTTGGGTGTCCGCCCCGTCCCGCGCATCGTCGGTGACGTAGAGATCGGGGTCGATCGGCAGTTCGTCCGGCACGTTAAGCCCAGTCGGGGGATCCTCACTCACCGGCCGCTGCCGTCTTGGCATCGGCCGGGTCGTCGATCAGCCGTCCGACGAGCGCCCTCGCCGCAGCGTGCCGGGTTTCCAGCTCGGCCCGGCGGCGGCCGCCGCAGCTAGGGAAAGCGGTCGTCACGATAGGGCGGCAACAGAACCGTCGGGTCATCGCCGGGCGTATCGCTGCGCGGCGAATACGTATCGCTGCGCGGCGAATATGTATCGCTCTGCGGCGCATACGCGCCGCTCGGCCCACGGGTGCCGCTCCGCGGCGTGCCCGGGCGCAGCCACGAGCCGACGACGCCGGAACCCCGCCAGGGCGACACCAGATAGGCAGCGAGGCAGCTGACCACCAGCCCGGTGAGGGCGAGGATGAAGCCCAGGCTGACCGGGTCCAGGCCGGTCATGTATGGCAGTCGCAGGGCCAACCACAGGGCGCCTCCGGCGATCATCAGCCAGGGCCCGACCGCATGCCAGCGCTGGCGGCGGGCGTGACTGAGCCGACCGAGCACCCCGATCAGCAGGCCGGCGGCGCCGGCGATCACCAGCGTGCTGCCGAGCATGCCGATGGACAGCCAGCTCGGACTGGCGGTCACGGCGAAGCCCAGGACCAGGCCAGCCACGATCATGGATACAGCCATCGGCACCCGCACCGGCGTCGCACCTCCCACTGCCGAGGCTACGACTCCGGAGGCCGGGCCGTAACTCCGCCGGGGCGCGCGGCCCGGTTAGAACGCCGCCTCGTCGAGCTCCATCAGCTCCAGATCGCTGGCCTCGGCGACGGCGCGACGGGCGGCGAGCTCGGGCAGGACGGTTGCGGCGAAGAACCTCGCGGCGGCCACCTTCCCTTGATAGAAGGCCAGATCGGAACCGCTCACTCCCTCATCGAGCCGGTCGGTGGCGATGGTGGCCTGGCGTAGCAGCAGCCAGCCGATGATCACGTCTCCCAGGCTCACCAGCAGCCGGGTGGTGTTCAGCCCGACCAGATAAATGTCGGTCGGCGACTCGGCCGCGCCGGCCAGCCACCGGCTCAGCAGGTCGACCATGGCGGTGACCTCGTCGAGGGCCCGGGCGAGCAGAGCCCGCTCGACCTTGAGCCGGCCGTTGCCGGCGTCGCTGCCGGCAAACGCCGCGATCTCGGTGGTCAGTGCCGTCAGCGCCCGGCCCCGGTCGCGCACGATCTTGCGGAAGAACAGGTCCATGCCCTGGATCGCGGTCGTGCCCTCGTACAGGGTGTCGATCTTGGCGTCCCGCAGGTACTGCTCGATCGGGTGGTCCTGCAGATAGCCCGACCCGCCCAGCACCTGCAACGACTGGGCCAACAGCTCGTACGACCGCTCCGAGCCGACGCCCTTGAGAACGGGGAGCAGGAGGTCGTTCAGGCGCACCGCGTCGAGGTCGGGGCGCCCGGCATGCTCGGCCACCTGCACCGCGTCCTGCACCGAGGCGGTGTAGAGCACGAGGGCCCGCATCCCCTCTGCGTACGCCTTCTGCAGCATCAGCAGCCGGCGGACGTCAGGGTGGCGAATGATCGTGACCCGGGGGGCGGCCTTGTCGGTCATCTGGGTCAGGTCCGGGCCCTGGAGCCGGCTCCGGGCGTAGTCCAGCGCGTTGAGGTAGCCCGTCGACAGGGTGGCGATGGCCTTGGTCCCGACCAGCATCCGGGCGTACTCGATCATCCGGAACATCTGGGCGATGCCGTCGTGGGTGTCGCCGACCAGCCACCCGACGGCCGGTTCCCCCGCGCCGAAGGTGAGGTCGCAGGTGGTCGAGGCCTTGAGGCCCATCTTGTGCTCGAGGCTGGTCGCATAGACACCATTGCGGGCGCCGAGCTCGCCGGTGTCGAGGTCGACGTGGATCTTCGGTACGACGAACAGCGCCAGCCCCTTCGTCCCCGGGCCGTGTCCGACCGGGCGGGCGAGGACGAGATGGACGATGTTGTCGGTGAGGTCGTGCTCGCCGGAGGTGATGAAGCGCTTCACACCCTCGATGTGCCAGCTGCCGTCAGGCTGCGGCTCCGCGCGGGTCCGCCCGGCGCCGACGTCGGAGCCGGCCTCGGGCTCGGTGAGCACCATGGTGGTGCCCCACCTGCGGTCGATGATGTGCCGAGCCAGCCGCTGCTGATCGGCGTTGCCGAGGCCGTGCAGGATGGCGGCGAAGCCCGGCCCCGACGTGAACATGAAGGCGGCTGGGTGGGCGCCGAGCAGCAACTCCGAGACCGCCCAGCGCAGGGTTGGCGGCGCCCCGATGCCGCCGAGGTGCTCGGGCAGGTCGAGGCGGAACCATTCGGCGTCCATCAGCGCGGTGAAGGAGGCCCGCAACGACTCGGGCATGGTGACGGTGCCGGTCACGGGATCGAACACCGGCGGCTCCCGGTCCGCGGCGGCGAACGAGGCGGCCATCGGGCCGGTGGCCAGCCGGTCCACCTCGGCCAGCATCGCCCGCGCCGTGTCCGGGTCGAGGTCGGCGTAGGGGCCGCTGCCGAGGCGATTGCCGGTGCCGAACACCTCGAAGAGGTTGAACTCCAGGTCGCGGACGTTGCTGCGGTAGTGGCTCACAAGTCTGCTCCATCGCGTGTACCAGCCGGTAACTTGCAGCTTATTACCGGTCGGTAACCTGTACAAGTGCGCGCGACGCGCTAGCCGAGGCCGATAACGCTCTAGGGTCGGAAGCCGTGACTGCCGAGGCCGCTGCCCAGCCGCAGCGGTTGAGTCGGAAGGCGTGGTCCCGCCGGCCGGAAATCGCCGCCCTGGCAGTCGTGGCCTGGATTCCTACCGTGCTGCTCACCGACCGTATCGTCGGGCTGCCCGGTCAGCGCCTGTTGGGGCTGCTCACCTGGCTGCTGCTGGTCGCCCTGCTGCGGGGAGAGTCGCCACGCACCCGGGCCCAGGTGGCGGTGGTGGTGGTCTTCGCCACGGTGGTGGAGTACTGCTTCGCCGGCTGGCTCGGTGTCTACACCTATCGCCTGCACAACGTGCCTGCTTTCGTGCCGCCCGGGCACGGCCTGGTGTATCTGGCGGCCCTGAGCATCGGGAGTACGGCGCTGGCCCGGCGGCAGGTGCGCTCACTGGTGTTCGTGACCGCGGGTTTCGGGGGCGCCTGGGCGCTGTGGGGGGTGACCGTGTCGTCTCGGCCCGACGTGCTGGGCCTGTTCTGGTTCGGCTGCCTGGTCGCCTTCCTGGTGTGGGGACGCCAGCCGGGGGTCTACGCCGGCGCCTTCCTCGTGGTGTCGATGCTGGAGCTGATCGGGACCTCGCTCGGGACCTGGCGCTGGGCCGCGGTCGATCCGATTCTGGGGTGGGTCAGCATGGGCAATCCGCCCAGCGGTGCGGCCGGCGGCTACGGCTGGTTCGACCTGACCGCGGTCCTGCTGGCGCCGGCGGCACTGCGCGTGCTGCGGATACACCCGGGCTCGGAGCGGGCGTGACCAGGCAGGTCGCGCTGCTGCGCGGCATCAATGTCGGCGGCCACAACAAGCTGCCGATGGCTCCGTTGCGCGCGGCCCTGGCGGAGCTGGGTTACCGCGACGTTCATACGCATCTGCAGAGCGGCAACGCTGTCTTCGACACCAGCGCCCGGCCGAAGCGGGTCGAGGAGCAGGTGAGTGAGCTGATCGCCGACCGGTTCGGGTTGGCCGTGCCGGTGGTGGTTCGCACGCTCGACGAGGTGGCGTCCGTCGTCGCCGACAACCCGCTGCCGGACGCGGCCCGGGAGCCGGCGGTGTTCCTCGTGATGTTCCTGTCCGCCGCGCCGGACCCGGCAGTGGTGGACGCACTCGATCCCGCTGCCTTCGCCCCGGACGTGTTTCGGCTACGCGGTCGGGAGATCTACCTGCACTGCCCGGACGGCATTCGCAACAGTGCGCTGGCGGCCTTCCCGTGGGGCAAGCGCCTCGGGCTGACCGCCACCGCCCGCAACTGGAACACGGTCACCCGGCTGCTCGCGATGCTCTCCGAATAGCGCTGGCTACGGCGGCAGAGTCAGCCGACCAGCGGCAGCAGACCGCGGACCGCCAGGCCCAGGCCGACGACCAGCACCAGAGCCGCGGTGAGGATAGGGGTGGCTGCGGACAGGCGACCGGCGATTCCGGTGAAGCGGCGGCTCGCCACCCCGTCGAGGCGCCCCCGCAGGTGCACGAGCAGCAGGCCGGCGCAGGTCAGCGTGGCGGCCATCCCCAGGCCGTAAGCGATGACCAGGCCGACCCCGAACAGCGTGCGGCCCAGGCCGATCGCCCCGAGCAGTACGACCAGCGCTGATGGGCTCGGCACCAGCCCGCCGGCTACTCCCATCCCGATCAGGCCCCGCCGGCTGAGCCGGCCGTGGTCGTGGGCAGCCGTGCCGTGACTGTGGCCGTGGGAGTGGCCGTGGGGGCCATGGTCGTGCGGGGCGGGGCTGTGGTCGTGCGGGTGGCCGTGGTCGTGCGCGCCGGCGTGGTCATGAGGGGCGTCGTGGTCATGAGGGGCGTCGTGGTCATGAGGGGCGCCGTGGTCGTGCGTGCCGTGGCCGGGCGCCGTCCGGCCCTCGACCAGGCCGGTCAGCGCCGCCGTCGCGCCGACGGTGGCAGCGGCGAGCTCCATGCGCTCCGGCGGGCCGGGAGGGGGCGCCGACATGCGTCGCCGGTCCTGCCACGCCGAGCGCAGCAAGCCGGCGCCGATCACCGCGATCAGCAGACCACTGGCCACGCCGAGGTATGCCAGCACCGAGTCACCGGCTACGGCCGCGACCAGGGTCAGCACCAGCCCCAGGAACAGAACGCCGGCGGTGTGAGTGACGGTGACCGTCGCGCCGACGGTGATCGCGTCGCGTACCGTCCCGCGCCGCCCGGCGATGTAGGCCGCCATCACCGTCTTCCCGTGGCCGGGTAGGGCGGCGTGGGAGGCGCCGAGCAGGAGGGCAAGCAGCACCGCGAGCAGGCCGACCAGCGGCGTCAAGTGCTTGGCCTGGACGAGGTCGTTGAAGCGGACGTTGATGCTGTTGACCGCCCGGGCCAGCGGTCCGGCCACGGGGAGTGCGGCCGTGGGCGAGAACGTGGAGGCCCCAGCACCCGCGCGTACGTGCAAGGTCACCGACCGCACGTCCAGCGGCGAGCTGAGCAGGTCATTGGGATAGTGGCGGAGCTCGTTGGACACACTGCGGGTGGGGACCGGCGACTGCACGAGCTGCACGCCGATGCCGGTGGCGGTGATCTCGTGCCACCCGACCCGGTCGCCTTGAAAGCCGTCGTCGAGCGCGACCGTGGTCTCCCGGGCCGCCCGGACGGTGACCTGCAGATGGCACTCCAGCCGGCTTACTTTCAGCCCGGCGGCGCCCGGGCGGTAAGTGAATCCGCTCGACACGGTGCGCCAGGACAGCCGCCGCCCGCCAACCGTCAGGCGCTCGCCGGCGGCCAGCGCCGTGCACTGCTTCGCGGCGTACGCGGCGCGTTCGGCGGCCGAGATACTGCCGTCGGAATTGGCGTCGACCGACGGACGCTCCTGCAGGGTGGGGATCTCCGCGGTGTCGAGGACGGCGCTGTTGTCGATGCGGTTGGGTCGCAGCTGCAGGCCGTCGTAGTGGTTCACCGTGAAGTTGCCCAGCGGGTGCGCGCTGGCGGCGCCGGCGGTGCCGGCAACGACCGCGCCGGACAGGACCCCGACCACCGCCAGCCGGCGCAGCGCTCTCATGCCGCGCCGCCCAGCTGGGCCAATGCCCGGCGGGCCACCGGCGCCTGGAGCAGCGAGAAGTGCGGGTTGGTCCGCAGGGCCAGCGCGAGGTCGGCGCGGGCGGCGGCCCGGTTGCCGAGTGATTTCTCGATCATGCCGCGGTGGTAGAAGAAGCCGGCGTTGCGCCAGCCGAGCGAATTGGCCTTTTGCGCGAAGGTCAGCGCCTCGGCGTCCTTGCCCGCGCGGTGCAGCGCCCAGCCCAGCGCGTCGGCCACGATCACGCTGTGCCGGCGGGCCCACTCGGCCCGGGCCTGCCGCACCGCTTCGGCCGGTGAGCCGTGGTCGGCGTCGAACTGCGCGCCGGTGAGGTCGTCGGTGACCCCGTTGGCCTTGAACAGTGCCTCTTCGGTGGCCAGGAGCGCGTACTGCTGCTGCGCCTGGCGGGTCCGGCCCAGCGATTGGAGCAGCTCGCCGTACTCGACCACGAACTGGGGCTGGGGCACCCGCTGGACCACGGTCGCATAGTCGGCGACGGCCGCCGCCGGCGAGCCGGTGGCCGCCTCGACCTTGGCCCGCCCCTGCAGCAGGGGCGTGTAGGAGGCGTCGGCAGCCAGACCACGCTGGTATTGCGACGCCGCCTCGGTCAGGTCGCCCTGGTCGTAGGCCAGCTCGCCGAGGTAATAGCGGCAGAACGCGATGTCGGCCGGATCGCTCGCCTGCGCCAGCGCCTGGGTGAGGGCGTCGCGGGCAGGTCCGACCTGGCCGTGTTCCTCGAAGTCGTAGGAGGCGCGGGTGAAGGAGGAGATGCCGGGCTTCAGGTCCAGCATCTTCTGGATCGAGGCCCGGGCGCCCGGGTAGTCGCCGAGCTGGGTCTGGGCGTCGGCGATGACGCCGTAGCTGTAGTCGCTGTAGGAGTCGATCGCGACGGCCTTGCGGCCCCAGACCAGCGCCTGGGCGAATTCGTGCCGGGCATTGGCCAGCGCGCCCATGCCGGCCAGTCCCTGCCAGTTGTCCGACGAATTCAGGGTCAGCGATCGCTTCAGTGCGCCCTCGGACTTGGGATAGTACGAGGGATCGCCGGTCACCCGAGCCTGTTGGACGTAAGCGGCACCGAGCTGCGCCCAGGTGGCGTAATCGCGCGGGACCTGGCGCAGCCGTGCCTGCGCTTTGCCGATCGTCTGAGTCAGCGAATTGCGGCTGGTGGCCGCGGCCGGCTGCGTGGCGGCCGCGGCTGCTGCGACCCGCGGGGTGGCCCGATCGGCCCGGGGGAGGAGCGAGACGGCGGAGAGGGTGATCAGGATCGCCGCGGCCGCTAGAAGCGCAACGGGAAGGACCCAGCGGCGCACGAGACGACCTTCCGGTGGCGGGGATATGGAGGGCGGCGTGGCCTCGAATGAGACCACGCCGCCCCGTCGAACGAGTGGAACTAGCTGACCTGAGCCACCGCGACGTATCCGCGACGACGGCGCATTGCCGCGACGCCGAGGCCGAGGAAGGTCAGACCCGCGAGCCCGCCGGCAGCCGGCGCGAAGCGGGACAGCCCGGCCTGGGCGGAGCCCACACCGTTGTTGCTGCCGGCCGCGAGGGTGCCCGCATCGTGGGCGCTCGTGGTCGACATTGTGCTACCACACTTGGCGTGGTTCACGGCCTTCATGTTCGGCAGCGCGACGTAGGGGAACACCTTGCCGAACGGCTTGTTATTGGCGTTGACGCCGTCACCGGCAGCCAGCGGCTGCACGATCTTGCCGGTCTGCGCGGCACCTTCGAGGGCCTGCAGCTCGATGTCGACGACGTCATCGGTCAAACGACGACCGTTCGGGAAGCCCTGGTAGTCGCCGGCCAGCACGCCGAGCCGGTTCGGGTTGGCGGTCGGGGCGATGGCCATGTTCAGCCGCAGCTCCTCTGCCGGGGTGAAGTTGGCCGGGTTGACGTTCTTGTTGAGCAGCTGGGAGTTCAGGTCCGCCTGGATCGGCGCCTTGCTGCCGTTCGAGGTCGGAGCGTTCTTGGCAATTCCGGTGAGGAAGATCTCGAACAGGTCCTCACGCGGGGTCTTCGGGGCCGGGATGCCGTAGATCGCCTGGATCAGCTTCGGCACCTCGGGGGAGAGCACGCGATGGACGACCGGCTTGATGGTGTGGTCGACGTATGGCGGGATCGCGTTGAAGGCGTCCTTGAGACCGGCCGGCACGATGACCTCGTTGACCAGCGGGTTGCCCAGGCGTGACACCTGGACGAACGGGCCGGTCGGCGTGGCGGCTCCTGCTGTCAGCTTGAGCGTCTGCTTCTCGGTCGTGCTCCAGATCCCGACAACCGGGTTGGAATTGGCGTCGTTGCGCAGCGCCAGGTCCGACTTGGGCACCTGCAGAGCGATCGTGTTGACGTTGTAGCCGCACAGGGTGTCCTGTCCGGTCTCTGAGAGGTTCGCCCCGTACAGCAGGTCGAAGACCCGCAGGTCGAGGAAGAACGGGTCGTCGGCCTGACCGGCGAAGGTCTTGTGGCCGTCGAAGCTGCGCGGGTCCCTGTAGCTCTGGATCGCTTCGTTGCGCAGCTTCGCGTAGTTCGGCATGGAGGCCATGCCGGCGAACGACGGCGCCGACACTCCATGGGTGAGCACGTGCGTGCCGGTCGAGTCGATCTCGCTCAGCGTGTACGTCTGCTTGAACAGCAGGTTCGGGTCGCCGAGTGAGGTGACCGGCCCGTTGTTGTAGAGGAACGTGCTGGTGCCCCGCTTGTCCACATCCTTGAACACCCACCGGTAGGTGATGTCAGCCCGACCGTCACCGTTGTTGTCGATGTGGATGTCGTAGTAGGCGCCGGCCTGCCACGGGTAGAAATTCGGTCCGCCGTTGGGCTCCTCGTTGGGAATCCAGTTGGAGATCAGCGTGACGTTGTCGGAGTTGTCCTTGCCGACAAAGGCGTAGACGTCGGTGTTGTCGATCTTCGGATCGGCCGCCGTGAGGGGAGCCTCACGGTGGCTGGACGCGCTGGCGATTCCGGGGGTCAGTCCAACCATGGCACCGGTGGTGGCAATGCTGGCCACCGCGGCGAACAGGGAGAGACGTCGACGTCGGCTCGCGAACACAGAACCTGCTGGCATGCTCGCACTCCTGTCATCGTGCTAACGGATGTGGTGCACGCGATCGACCGGGGATGGTCGTCGCGACCGAGCGGCCGGACTCCTTCCTCCTGATGGGCGATAACGCCACTCCGGCTTAACGACATTCGCCGCGGGGCCCGCGACGGATGGGGCATGGGCGATTTCGCATAGCCTCGCTACGTATAGGCCCAGCTACTGACAGTAGGCCCACTTAGCGACGGCGGCCAGCTGCAAGTCAAGATTGTCTCACCTGGCTGACCGGCCGGGCGCCTGCACAGCTCAGCGCTTCGGTCCTATAGCGTCCGGGCGTGACTGCTCACCCGATCCGCATCGGCGTCCAGCTCCAGCCCCAGCAGGCGGAGTACGCCGCGATCCGCGCCGCCGTGCTCGAGGCCGAGCAGCTGGGCGTCGACATCGTCTTCAACTGGGACCACTTCTACCCGCTGTACGGCGATGCCGACGGCCAGCACTTCGAGTGCTGGACGATGCTGGGGGCGTGGGCGGAGCAGACGACCAGGGTGGAGATCGGCGCCCTGGTCACCTGCAACAGCTACCGCAACCCCGAGCTGCTGGCCGACATGGCCCGCACCGTCGACCACATCAGCGGCGGCCGGCTAATCCTGGGCATCGGCTCGGGCTGGTTCGAGCGGGACTACGACGAGTACGGCTACGAATTCGGCACCGCCGGCGGCCGCCTCGACGACCTCGCGCAGGCCCTGCCCCGGATCGAGATGCGGCTCGGGAAGCTCAATCCGGCTCCCACCCGCGACATTCCGGTGCTGATCGGCGGCGGCGGCGAGCGCAAGACGCTGCGTCTGGTCGCCCAGCACGCCGACATCTGGCACTCCTTCGGCGATCTCGACACCTTCACGCACAAGTCCGGCGTGCTCGACCGCTGGTGCGGCGAGGTGGGTCGCGACACCGCGGCGATCGAGCGGTCGATCGGCGTGCAGGGCGAGCCGGCCGAGCTCGGCCCGGGCTACGTCGAAGCCGGCGCATCGCTGTTTACGGTGGGGGTCGGCGGCCCTTCCTACGACTTGACGCTGTTGCGCAGCTGGCTGCAGTGGCGCGACTCGCTCGCGTCGGGCTGAGGTGAGCGCCGGGGCACCTGCCGGCTGGCTGGCCGACGCGGTGATCTACGAGATCTATCCGCAGTCGTTCGCCGACTCCGGTGGCGACGGGATCGGCGACCTGCCCGGCGTGCTCGCTCACCTGGACCACCTGGCCTGGCTGGGCGTCAACACCATCTGGTTCAACCCGTGCTTCGCCTCGCCGTTCTTCGACGCTGGCTACGACGTCTCTGACTACCTGCAGGTGGCGCCGCGCTACGGCACGAACGAGGACCTCGTCGCCGTCGTGTCGGCCGCCCGCGACCGTGACATCCGGGTGCTGCTGGACCTCGTCGCCGGCCACACCTCCGTCGAGCACGCGTGGTTCCAGGCGGCGCTGAACGATCCCGGCGACGACCGCTACATCTGGTCGGATACTCCGGGCGACAAGTTCGTCCCGTCCCCCGGCCCTCGCCCCGGCTTCTACCAGAAGAATTTCTACGATTCCCAGCCGGCGCTGAATTTCGGCTACGCCCGGCTGGATCCCCTCGAGCCGTGGCGCCAGCCGGTGGACGCCCCGGGCCCGCACGCCAACCGGGCCGCCCTGCGTGAGGTGATGGCCTATTGGCTCGACCGCGGGGTGGCCGGCTTCCGGGTCGACATGGCCTTCTCGCTGGTGAAGGACGATCCGGGCTACGCCGCGACCACGCTGCTGTGGCGGGAGCTCCGCACGTGGCTCGACGACGCCTATCCCGAGGCGGTGCTGATCCCGGAGGGCGAGGAGCCCGTCGCCACCGACAGCTCCCCGGCTTTCCACGCCGACTTCTTCCTCGTCATCCAGGAAGCGCACGGGTCGCTCTTCGACAACGGTGGCGCCGGGTCGATTCCCTGGCTCCCCCGGCGACCGTGCTATTTCGACGCGGCCGGCGCCGGGTCACCGGAGACGTTCCTGCGGATCTGGGACGAGCGCCGCCGGCAGGTGGGTGCGGATCGGCCGATCCTGCTCGCCTCGGCCGACCACGACTACTCCCGCCTGCACTGCGGCTCCCGTACGCCGGAGCAGCTGGGCGCCGCCTTTACCTTCCTCTTCACCTGGGGCTCGGTGCCGTCGCTCTACTACGGCGACGAGATCGGCCAGCGCTACCTGCCCGGCCTGCCCGACGTGGAGGGCAGCGTCTGCCATCCGACGTACAACCGGGCCGGCTGCCGGACGCCGATGCAATGGAACGGCAGCGACAATGCCGGCTTCTCCACCGCCCCTGCCGACCAGCTCTATCTGCCGATCGATCCCGATCCCGGCCGGCCCACGGTGGCCGACCAGCTGGCCGATCCGGGGTCCGTGCTCCATTTGGTCCGCCGCCTGATCGGCCTGCGTAGGTCCACGCCCGCACTAGGGCCGGCCGCCGAGACGCGCGTCCTGTCCGCCGGATACCCGCTGGTCTTCCTGCGCGGCGGCACGCACCTAGTGGTCGTCAACCCGCGCGCCTCAGCGGCCCGGGTGGGGGTCTCCGGAATCGGCAGCGTCCTTGGCCTGGAGGTCTCCGGGGTGACGGTCGAGGAAGGGGAGGTGACCGCCGACGCCTTCGGTTACGGCGTATTCGTAGTCAGCTGACTCATCGGGTGGCGCGGCGGCGGCGGGTCGGTCCCAGGACGGGTGTGGTCGCGGGTGGTCGAGCAGGAATCCCTGCACCGCCTGGCAATTCATGCGTTGCAGGGCGGCGAGCTGGGGCCTGGTTTCCACGCCCTCCGCGATCACATTGACGGCGAGTTCGGCGCCGAGGGCGATGACTGCGGAGACGATCGCGGTTGCCCGAGGGTCATGGTCGAGGCCTGCGACGAATGACCTGTCGATCTTCATCGCTTCGATCGGGAATCGGGCGAGGTGGGTGAGCGAGGAGTATCCGGTGCCGAAGTCGTCGAGAATCAGCCGGGCGCCGGCGCCTCGGAGCAGCGTGAGGGCGGCCTGACCAGCCTCGCCGCCATCGATTAGCGCCGTCTCGGTCAGCTCGAGGGCGAGCGTGCCGGCGGTCAAGTGGGTCGCGTCGATGGCGTCGGCGACTTGTTGGGGGAGGTCGGGGTCCTCCAGCTGGCGCGGGGAGACGTTGACAGCGATAGCCAGCGTCAGGCCGGATGCCTTGGGCAGTTCACGTTGCCAGCTCGCAGCCTGCTCACAGGCCGCCCGGAGCACCCATCGGCCGAGCGGAACGATCAAGCCGGTCTGTTCGGCCACTGCCAGGAATTCGTCGGGTAAGAGCAGGCCCCGCTCGGGATGATGCCAGCGGACCAGAGCTTCTACTCCGAGCACCTGCTGGTCGACCGCCGAACGGACCGGCTGGTAGTGCACGGTCAACTCGTGCCGGTCTATGGCGCCCCGCAGCTCGGCCGCCAGCTGCAGCCGGGCGTGCGCCTGGACCTGCATGCGCCTGTCGAACACCTCGACCCGACCGCCGCCGTTGTGCTTGGCTCGGTAGAGCGCGGTGTCGGCCCCGCGAAGGAGGGCTTCCGCGGTGCTTGCCTGCCCGGGCCGGCCCCAGGTCAGCGCGACGCCGGCGCTGGCAGTGACTCGCAGGGTTGCTCCGTCGACGGACAGCGGCTCGGTGCAGGCCGCCAGCATGCGCCCCGCGAGCATCGGCGCCGTCTGTTCGTCGGACACGTCCTCACACAGCAGGGCGAATTCGTCGCCACCAAATCGGGCCAGGGTGTCTTCGGGACGGACGGCGCCTGCCAGGCGTTCACCCACACCCGCCAGCACCGCGTCCCCGGCGGCGTGCCCCAAGCTGTCGTTGACGCTCTTGAACCGGTCCAGGTCGAGCAGGGCGACGGCGACACCTGGCCTACTCCGGCCGGCCGGCGGCCGGCGCGCGAGTGCCTGCTCGAGTCGGTTGAGCACCAGGGCCCGGTTCGGCAGCCCGGTCAGCGGGTCGTGCAGGGCCTGATAGGTGAGGTGTTCCCGGAGGGCAGCCTGTTCCCAGGCGGTCGCGACCACGTTCGCGAGGCCCTGAATCATGATTACGTCGTGGGCGGTGAACCGCCTCCGCCGCCGGGCGTGGACCGCCAGGACGCCGAGCGTGCGATTCGTGCCGAGCACCGGCACCGCCAGCCCGCTGACGACACCCCGCTCGAGGAGCGAGGTCGGCGGTGCCACCCGCGGATCGCGGCGCAGATCGGCAGAGACCAGCGGTTCTCCCGACTCAACCACCTGCAGTGCATAAGACCCGGACTTGGCGACCGGGATGACCGTGCCTGCCGGCAGGGCGTCCGGGCCCAACTCGGCGGCCACTCTGAGCCGACCGTCGGGCAGGCGTCGGAGCGCGGTGCCGTAATCGGCGTGCACCACGTCGACGGCCACGCATAGGGCGGCCTGGAGCAGCTCGTCGGGCTCGGTGGCGCTCAATGCCTGCTGGCCCAGCCGGGCGACGGCCTCGGCGACAACGGCCCGCTGGTGCGATGACCGGCTCAGCTGCCGCATCATCGCACTTACCGTCGACGGCAGCAGCCTGTCCAAGGCGAACCGGGCCGGCGAACCGATCTGGACCCACCTGCTCACCATCGCGGGCCAGCCGACGCCCTTTCACCCCCTCCCTGTCGGCCTCGGGTGAGGATTCAGCTCACCGGATTTCCATGAGCGGCGCAGTAGGCGTCCCGCGCGGCCGTGTTCGTCACGGGCGGTTGGTACGCGTTGGCGGTCACCAGGGTGCGGGCGTTGGCCGCCGCGTAGTCCTCGATCTGCTGAGCGACGACGTCCCGGGCGGCCGCGTCCGGGGCGCTGACCAACTGCTCGGCCTCGCGCCAGGCCGTCTCCCGCCAGGCCAGCAGCGTTTGCATCAGCCCCGTATAGCCGACGCCGTACGGCGTTGGCATGACCGCCATCTGAGGGTCGAAACGGGCCGCCTCCTCATCGACGAGCGGTTGCACCACATGGTTCAACACGATGTTGATCTGATCGTGGTCGGGCTTGCGACTGCGGCCATCCGGCGTCGTGAGCCCGATCCCGGCCAGCACGAAGGGCAGGTCGCGGTTGACATGTGCGTTCATCCCCAGCAGCAGATCGCCCTCGCCGGCGACCTGTCGGGTGTCGGCGGCCCGGAGCGCGATCCGCCACGCCGGCGGCACCCGGTTGATTCGCCCGGCAGCCCAGTTGTCTCGGGCGCTGAAATACATCTGCCCGAAGGCCGCGTCCTCGTGGTTGACGAACGTCGGATCGCTCAAGAATCCGGGGGTCTGGGTGTACGTAAGGTACGTCTGGGTGGTCCGGAGATAGGCCAACGCGAAAACCGCATGGTGGCTGCAGCTGGCCGCTAACGGGCCGAACCGGTTCTGCATCACCCGAATCGTCTTCTGCACGCACTGCACCCGCCCCGCCACGCAGTCATCCAGGCTGTTGGGGTTGTAGTGGTACGTCAGCGCCGGCATCACGGCACTCCAACCCACGAACGGTGGGTCGGCTGCCCACGCCACCGAAGTCGGCAACCAGGCAGACACCGCCAGTGGTAGAGCGAGAGCCAACCTGACGATCCGGCGCTTCATGCGAACGCCCATCTGGACGCCTCCAGTCACGTGGTGACTCAATGAGCCGGGACCATTTCCCAGCGTCACGATTTTGCGACGCAAAGCGAGCATACCCGGACTAAGCGTGACATATGCCGCCAGGGCGCGTAAAGTTCAGTCTGCTTCACCGTTTGAACCAGCTCGCTGGCACCGTGGCCAGACCGCCGGCGTCCTTGTCAGCGACGGCACCCGTCGCCTCTCTACTGCGCGCCGGCCGGGCACAAACCACCTGAGGATCACCCACCCCATGTGCTCGACGGCCCTTCCGCCCTGTCAGGGCGGACTTTCGGTAGACGGTGTTGTCGACGTGACGGTCATAACCACGTAGCGCCGGCAGCGTTGGATCAGAACGCTGCTGTCTCCCCTTGCTCGGCCTCGTCGAGGACGGCCGAGAACGCGCGCCACCTCGAAGGCGCTCTTTGGGCCTCCCGTACCCGTCAGCAATAGCGCAGCGACCGGCCTCGTGCGAATGCCCGGAGTCGGCAGCCCATGGCTACCGGCCTTGGGCCGCCGCAATCCCATTGATGCCGAAGCGTTATTGCGGCTCCGACTGTGGAGGGCAGTGGGGTGACACCACCTACCTCACGTGGCAGCGCGTAGCCGGCGGGCCACAGCCACAACCGTGGCCGCCAAGAAACCCGGCACAGCGATCTCCGACGGCTCGATGACGGTAACGGGCAGGGCAGCGGACATGACAGTCCCTTCCAGAAGAGGAAGACCCATGCTCGTGGGGCGCTGCCGGTTGCTGCTCCGCGACCAGGCAGACAGGCACCTGTCAGCGGCCGTCCCTATGGGCGCTTCTGGACACCATGGCGGTGAGTCAGCAGGACGTTGAACTGGTGGTAGGCGTGGTGGTTGTCCAACGACTTTCAGTGCTACCTGGGCCGATGTTTAGGATGGCGCGATCATCGTGGTGAAGCAGAACGGGTGGCCCGCCGGGTCGATCAACACCTGCCACCGCTCAGGGCTCGGCTGCGTCTGCGCCAGGAGCGCTCCGGCGGCGACGGCGGCAGCAACGGACTGGGCCAGCTCCTCGACCGCGAACTCGAGGTGCAACTGCTTCGGCAGATTTCCTTCGGGCTAACTCGGGGGCCGGTAACCGTCGACGCGCTGTCCGGTCAACCAGATCGCGGTCTCGCCCTGTAGTGCTGCGAAGTCGTCGCTCGCGAACACCACGTGGCCGCCCATGATCCGCCCGTAGAACTCCATCAGCGCC
>JAABUW010002906.1_pt1 | contig 25211 bp, 19 predicted proteins | sample 5560081 | NCBI WGS metagenome assembly JAABUW01 (sample SAMN10711882, study PRJNA513363) | rock metagenome | isolation source: Antarctica rocks | place: Antarctica: Victoria Land, Knobhead sud | reverse complement strand
AAGAAAAGCAAGAAGAGGAAGAAGGGCGGCAAGTCATCCAGCGATCACGGCCAAGAAAACCTGTTGGGCCCGAATCAGGATCCAGGTGCTAGTGTCACTCAACCGGTAGAACCCTTAGAACCATTTACCTTGTCGAGGCTACAGGATGAGCTTCGTCAGTTGCGTGACCTACTCGATGAAAAGGATGCGGCAATTGACAGAATACATCGCAAGCTCAAAGACCAGGATGGATTACATGAGGAAATTGAAACTCTACGCGACGACCTTGTCAATGTTGGACAAGAGCATGTGGAAGCCAAGGACAAGGTCAAAGAATTGAGTGCAGAGAAGATTGCTTTGCAGGATACTGTGACCAGCCTTGAGAGAGAGCTTACGGAGCTCCGCAATGCTGATGCTTCTAACGCGGCTGGGTCGGAGCAGAAGCATAAAGATCTCGCGGTGCAGTTTGAGGATTTAAAGTTGAAGGCAACTACTTTACAAACAGACCTTTCAGCAGCCCAGCAGCTCGCTTCATCTAGATTCAAGGATCTCAATGATCTCAGGAACATCTTGCAAAAGGCGCAACCGGAGATCAACGTTCTAAGGAGTGAGGCTGCCGAAGTGAAATCTCTAAAAGAGGCGCTCGCAAAGAAAGACGCTGATTTCAAGCGGTATGACTCCAGACACGAAGAGATGCGTTCAGAAGTCACCGGCCTGAAAACGATCATCACGGAACGAGAATTGGATATCGGATCCCTGCATAAGAAGTTGAATCAAGAAAGCAGCAGTAGGTTAAAAGCGGACGACGCAAGCTCTAAAGCAAACCAAGAAGTCCACCGGCTTGACAGCGAGAGGCGCCGCGCGACCGAATCCCTCGACCGACTGTCGACAGAACTTGAAAAGGCTCGAGAAGAGCTCTCTTTGTGTAGAACGAGACTGAAGGATTCGGAACAGCAGCTCTTTAAGGTTAGAAGTGACAGTGAGGGCTTCAAGGAAGAGATTGAATTGAAGACTGCACAGCATGCTAGTGCACAAAGCCTAATGGCTAGTATGCGCGATCAGACCGCAGAGATGGCGATGCAAATGAAAGAAGCTCGCGAACGCTGCGAAAGTCTTGACGAGGAAATTGCGGACGCTCATCGCCTTTTAGGCGAGCGAAGTCGTGAGGGCGAGACTATGAGAAGGCTGCTAGCTGATGTCGAGAGCAGGGCTGATGCACGTACTAGGGAGATGAGAGAGCGGATGGATGCTGCTATCGAAGAGCGTGATCGTGCCGAGGATGAGGCTAGCACAGCTGGCAGACGAAAAGCAAGAGAATTGGAGGATCTAAAGAATAAGTGTCGTGATATTGAAAGAAACCTCAAAAGAGCGGAGGAGGATAAGGAGGAACTAGAGTTCGGGCAGCGGGATTGGAAAAGGCGACGGGAGGAACTGGAGCATAGAGCAGGGCAATCCACCAAAGAAGTCGAGGAAGTCCAAACAGCCATGGGAGACCTGCGAGACACTTTGGATGAAAGCGAACGACAGGTCAGAGAATTGGAGAAGCAAAAAGCGGAGCTACGGAGGTCTGTTGAGGATACGCAGCGTCGATTGGAGAAACTCCAGAAGTCCAACAAGGTTTGCACCCTAGATTTACACATGCGCTTCGAGGCTAACGTTCGTTCTTCCAGTTGATGGCGGATGAGATCAGCAAATTCCAGACAGCCAAGCCCAGATCGATGGATGCAGGGGCGCAGTCTTCTCGCTCGTCTCAAGACTCAGTTCCACGCATAGGATCACCAGCACCCAGGAGCAGCACCCCGTCTGTTGCCAGGATCGAGGCATCCAATGGTCAAGCTCAGGGTGCTATGGATTACGTCTATCTGAAGAATGTGCTTCTCCAGTTTTTGGAGCAGAAGGACAAGAAACATCAGGTGCAGCTCATCCCGGTCCTTGGGATGTTGCTGCATTTCGACCGGTCAGTCATAGCTGACACTATATTCATGTGGATGACGCCTAATGGTGTTGCAGAAAGGATGAGCAGAAATGGATGTCCGCCATCACCTTGAAATCATAATCTTGTGCCAGGGAGTCGATCCAGCCAAGACAGAGTTCCAGATATTGAAGCAGCCGTTGGGCTACTACGTACGTATGCTGCACATAGATACTGGCCGTCAACCAATTGGAGCCTACGGCGATCTGTTACTTCTTCAATTGGCAGGAAGACGGCACTGTGCCAGATCAGGTACAGGCGGAAGCCAGACTGCCACATGCGCTCAAATTTGTCTCTAATCAGAGCGTGCTGGTAAGCGTCGTACCTCGGCTCAAATCATCGTCGCCGATACGGAGTTAAGTATGGAGCCACGGAGGTAATGATGGGCTTGGTAGCTCAGGGCTAGGGTTGATCTCCAAACCCCCACCATGCCCCTCGTTACAGTGATTCAACGCTTTTGCTTCAACCAATCGTTGACCCTTCATCGGTCATCATTGACAGCGCTTCTCACGCAAGCTAGCGAGCCTAAACAGGTCTACCGTACCTGACCGCCGTGACCGCAGAAAAATTGATGTTCCATTAAAAAACAAATTTCGATTTTCGACACTTCTGCCAAGTCGTCTGTCAACTCTTGAAAACACAATTCAACCTCACCATCCCTCCTTTAGCTCATTCGTCCAGCTCAGCATCCTCCACCATGAGCTCGCTACCTTTGAGACAGCCGTATCGCCAGCCCTCGAGGCAAATGGTACGCACAACTGCCAGAGCTTGTATCAGCTCGACGCTCGTTCTATAAGGAACTAACTTGGTGGCCAAAGTCAACAGACCCTCATAATGAACTCAACCCTCATATGGATCACTATGTAAGGCCCGGGAAGAGCACGCCCCCACAGCCGATACTAAGATCTGCCAACAGATAGGCATTGATGTTGGTACAGGAAGCGCGCGAGCCTGTATCATTGACCACAAGGGAGACATTGTCGGCCTAGCATCAGAGAACATTGGCCTGTGGCAGCCAGAACAGGGCTACTATGTGGGACCCTTTCCATCTCCCCTACATTTCCATCTACCAGGACCTGATAAACACGTGTATAGGAACAATCCACCAATGATATCTGGAGATGTATCTGCTCCTCCGTCCAACGGATCTTGAACCAACACAATATCGATCCTCGTACCATAAGGGGCATGGCTTTTGATGCCACCTGTTCCCTCGCCGTATTCTCGCAGGACACCGATGAGCCGGTATCAGTTACCGGCCCTAATTTCGACAATGATAGGAATATTGTACTTTGGCTCGACCATCGACCAGTCGAAGAGACGGCCAAAATCAACGCGACTAACCACAATCTGCTACGCTACGTGGGAGGCACAATGTCGATCGAGATGGAGATCCCAAAGGTCTTATGGCTAAAGAACAACATGCCCAAGGAGCTGTTCGATCGATGCAAGTTCTACGATCTGGCGGATGCTTTGACGCATATGGCGACTGGAAACGAGAATAGAAGCTTTTGCAGCACTGTATGCAAGCAAGGATACGTACCCGTTGGTGTCGACGGGAGTGTCAAAGGATGGCAGGGAGACTTCCTTGAGGAAATCGGCCTCGGCGACCTCGTCAAAGACGACTTCAAGCGCCTAGGCGGAGTCAATGGCGAAGTAAGTGCTCTAAAACCACCACTACAATTTGCATTGGTACTGACAGATGAGAATGGCAAATACCGAAGTGCTGGCGAGAAATGTGGTGTTCTCAGCGAAAAAGCGGCCAACGAACTCGGATTGCCCGCTGGCATCGCTGTTGGTAGTGGTGTCATCGACGCCTATGCGGGATGGGTTGGTACAGTGGGTGCTAAAGTGCGCCTGGAGGGCACAGCGCTCAGCTCTGAATATGCCAGTAATGACCGCCACCAAGCGTTCACCCGTCTCGCCGCTGTCGCCGGCACTTCGACTTGTCATATTGCCATGTCTCCGAAGCCAGTCTTCGTCAAAGGTGTCTGGGGTCCGTATCGAGACGTGCTGATTCCGGAGTACTGGATGGCCGAAGGTGGGCAATCCGCCACAGGCGAGCTTTTGAAGCACGTCCTTGAGACCCATCCCGCTTTTCAGCAAGTTCTCAGTATTGCTGAGAGCTACAACATGAATATGTACGACTACTTGAATGAGCATCTCAAGGATATGAAGAACAAACAAAAGGCACCTACGATCTCGTATCTAGGCCGTCATTTTTTCTTCTACGGTGACCTCTTCGGAAACCGATCACCAGTCGCCGACCCTCGTATGACCGGCGCTGTTATTGGTCTCAGCAGCGATAAGTCTCAGGATGGTCTGGCCCTGTACTATTACGCCACAATGGAATTCATCGCCCTGCAGACACATCAAATCATAGATACAATGAACAAGTCCGGCCATCAGATCAAGTCCATCTTCATGTCTGGCAGTCAATGCCAAAACAGCGTGCTAATGTCTTTGATGGCTTCAGCCTGCGACATGCCCGTTCTCATTCCACAATACGTACACGCAGCTGTGGTGCACGGCGCAGCCATGCTGGGTGCTAAGGCTGCTTCGGCGGATAAAGATGGTAAGACGGAACCATTGTGGGACATCATGGATCGCATGTCCAAGCCAGGTCGTGCCGTTCCTCCCACCTCAGACGTGCATGAGAAGGAGCTGTTGGCGGTAAAGTACAAGGTCTTCCTGGAGCAGTGCGAGAGTCAACAGGAGTATAGGAAGGACGTGGACGGCGTGATTGAAAAGTGGGGGAAAGCCACTGGGGATCCGGAGGGGACAGCGAAGCCCAAGGCGGAGCAGGGGGAGAAAGGCAAGGAGAGCGGTGGATTGAACACTTTCTTGCCAGGGAGCATATGAAAACGGTGGTATGTGAGTTAGAAGAAGAGGTGCGTGCAGAAACAAGCCGACGTCGCCATATTTCTAGCAACAGCTTCACTAAGTAAGTTACGAATTTTACGAAAAGTAGATAGACTCACGAATGAAGTACAATAGCCTCAATAGCCTGGCTGGATGGCCTCAAGAGTCTTCTGCTTCGTCTTGTAAAACAGGGTGAAAAAGCTGTACCTGGGAGCATGGTGACCATGCGTGAATCGTTCTGTTGGGAGTACCCCAATAATATAGAAACGTGCTTCCCTCCAACTGGGCGGTATCGCTCCCCTCTACTTCCATAATTTGCCCAAACTGACTTCCTTATCGTCATGCTTGTTGAGAACCTTTGCGGTAGCTAGATCAAAGTCCTCCTGCGTAACATGCACTCGCCTCTCCCTCAACGCGTACATGCCCGCTTCCGTGCACACACCCTTTAGCTCGGCACCGCTGCATCCATTCATTTTTTCCGCAATCTTCGTCAGGTTGATGCCCCTGGTCAGATTCATTGACCGTGAATGGATGCGTAGAATATCGGCTCTGGCTTCGACCGTTGGTGGTGGGAACTCGATCTTGCGGTCTATACGCCCTGGGCGGAGGAGGGCGGGATCCAGAATGTCAAGACGGTTTGTAGCCATGATAACTTTGATATTTTTTGTTGGTTCGAAACCGTCGAGTTGATTGAGGAGCTCGAGCATGGTACGTTGGACCTCGCTATCGCCGCCGGAGCTGCCCTCCACACGTGATGAGCCGATACTGTCGATCTCGTCCATGAAAATTATACTGGGTGCATGCTCGCGAGCCATGACGAAGAGCTCCCGCACCATACGGCTTCCTTCCCCAATGTACTTTTGTACGAGCTCCGAGCCTGAGACACGAATGAACTTGCAATCGGTATGATGCGCCACAGCTCTCGCCAGGAGTGTCTTCCCCGTACCCGGGGGCCCATAGAGCAAGACCCCCTTGGGTTGAGCTATACCCAGCGATTCGAAGAGTTCCGGATGCTTTAGACCCAGCTCAATCACCTCTTTGATCTCTTTTATCTGTTGGCCGAGACCACCAATCATATCATAGGTGCTGTCAGGCACTTTCTCGACCATCATAAGCGAGACGAGGGGGTCTACTGAAGATGGAAGGGGCCTTTCAAGTTTGTACGAATCGGAGAGGAGGGTGACGCGCTTGCCGACGGTGAGTTTAGAGATGTCGACACTGTCGGATACATCAACGACTGACGAAGCATGTCAGCTTGGATCTTTCTGAACAGAATTGGGACCACGAGAGGAAGGTAGCACACCATATTTGCCCTCTGGATGCACTTTGACGAGCACTTTCTTCGTGCCCATAACCTTGACCACCTCCCCAACGTATGAACCCGGCTGTTGCAGCAATCCCAGCTCTTCCCGTAGTAATCTCACTCTGGAGTTGTAGTCATTCCGTTGTGCTTCTAGCCTCCGTAAAACGGCCTGTCCTTCTAGTATCGAGAGCTTGGCAGCTTCTATCTTGTTGTGGTAGAATGTATCGAGCGTCATGTCGGTGGTGGGTGGTAGTGAACAAGGTGGCAATTGAGTGAGAGGGGCCGCGCACTGTATGATGGCAAGCGGCTTGGGAATGCCAGGTTCTATTGTGAAGGTACGCCGAAGTAGCAAGTTCGAGTTTAGCAGTCGATGGCCGTTGGTGTCGATAGTAGGCAGCCCAAGACCCTTACGTTTTTGGTAGACAGCGCGCTAAACCTTAGAAGTGGTCACTTACCTTAGCGGCGCGTAGTGGGTTACTCGGACGCTCTACAGGCGGTAGCAGATAGTCAACGATTCTGGTACGGTAATTTAACTAATTAAATTATATAGATTAAGCGTTAAAGATCTTAGAGGTATTATATACTAGCTATATAATCATAGTCTTTATTATACTCTATATGTAGTAGGCTAATATACCTAGTCTTATATTATATATAAGGTAAAAGTCCTTTAATAGTAGACTAATTATAAGGAGTTATTAAGACTACTAAGCTACTAATTCTAAGCTATTTAATTCTAAAAGTTAGAATTAAATTCTAAAAATATTACTATATATAGTAATACGCTAGAAGGCTTAGTAAGTTAATATTTTAAGTTAGAAGTAATAGTAGATAGGCTCTATTAATAAGAATCTATTATATTATATTATATTTATATATTAGTTAATTATCTAATATAGATAAGATCTATAATATAAATATATTTAAAAGATTTATTAGATCTATTAGATAGGACTTAGTATTTATAAGGATAAATATTAAACTCTAATATAAGTACTTAGTAAATCTATATCTATAATAGACTCTAGGTAATCTTTACTAATTAAGGTATTTTAGATATTATACTAAGATTTAAGGTTTAATTATTATTTTTAATAGATCTTTTATATCTCTATTAATTTCAATATATATATCCTTTAAAGAACTATATTAACGTAATATAAATCTATAAATATATAATTGAAATGAAATTTTTATACTATAATATTAATATAGTATAAATATCCTACCTCTAGCTACTAAGATAGACTAGGCGTATACCTAGAATAGGCGTAGTCTTATAAGGCGCTAGCGTTACTACTATAGTAGATAGTAGGTTAATCCCTGTCTCGCTAGGATTTAACTACCTAAATTACGTAGCAGATTAACATTCATATTATAACTAGTAAATATCGATATTCTACGTTCCTAACGCTCTATCCCGTAGGAACAGTATCTATTATAGTCGTAGGTTGCTTAATTAGTTAAATAAATAGGTAAAATAAGTGAAAATAAATAGTGCGCCTAATCTAGGTGGACCCTTCTAATATGGGAAGAGAGATCTTGGCAGTGATAACAGAAAGCACTGTGGCACCTGATGTCGCAGACCGCTCAACCAACATCACATTTGCCAGCTGAGCGTGATATACTCCAAATCTGCATTCTCTGCTGAGCATGACCCCCAAGCAACAGGGAGCCAGAGCCGCTGGTCTTCTTTCCCTACCGCCAGTGATCTGGTTGCGACCGCGACTCTCAAGAATCCCTACAAAGGGCAGTTGATAAAAGATTCATCTCCATGACACTTGCCAAGCAGCATTTTCGACTCCGTGAATAGTCGCTTGAGCTATCAAAGACGCTACGATGTCGTCCAACAATGTTCCACCGAACTCTGGCGCGTACAACTATTCTACAGATACCTCTCCTACCGACACAAGAGCGCCCTCGCGGCGCTTCGAGCCCATTACGCAAGATGATGATCACGACGAGGTTACAAGAACGGGCGGAACGATACGGAGGAACCGCCCACCAGCAATTTCAACCAATACAGATTATGGTCGGTTTAGTCCTGCTGTAGTCAACAAGCACAGCTGATAAACATTGCCAAGGTTCCATGAATTCCTCTACTACCGCAGGCGAGGCGCCCTCGGACGGGCAACGGACCCCAACGCAGGATGATGGTCGTCAAGCTCCACGCAGCCCTGGATCATCCGTTCGACGGCAGCTTCTCTCTCCTGAGCCAATCACTTCAACGACCAAGCCTAAAATAGCTCGCAGAGCGTCTTCGAAGTATCAAGCCCCTCACAAAGGGCAAGAGTTCTCTGTAGACGATGATCCGGACGAGTACGAATCTGACTATGCTGCACATCGACACCCGTCTCAAGCGAAATCAGCCTCTGGGCACGGTCACCCTTTGCGGAGACAGTCATCAACTTTGCGGAGAAGACCGACTGCCCAGCCAACTCCTCTACCGCGAGTGGATTCCCAGGGCGAGGACGAGGAAGCAGCTGAGCAAGCTCAAAAGCCTATCGTACCTCGTGAACAGGCCGAGGAGGGTCAGGATTCCTCTGGGGAAGATGGTACGATAGGAGCCGATGGCGAAAACGATGACGACGACGATGATGATCTCAGTGATGCTGAGAGCTTCACTCTGAAAGATCGCCAGAATGCTATTAATGAAACTCACCCCTTTGGTATACGCATATGGAAGCCTGCCCTATATCAGAAGAATAGATCTATAGAGAAAACTGCAGAAGGGGACATACATTCATCACCTGGAGGGAGGGTCAACAGATGGCTATGGATGTTCAACATCCTCTGGACTCTTGTCTTTGGATGGTGGCTCGCTCTGGCCGCAGCTCTGGGAGCGGTTACCTGTTTCATATTTGGGTTTGCACCAGCAGCTCCAGATTATGGACGAGTGTTCTGGGGCCTGTCCCTGTATCTCTTCTACCCATTTGGTCAATTCGTCAAGCTTGAGCAAGATGAAGCCTACGCGGAAGAAGACGAAGGCGAAGGCCGCAGCATCACCGAGTACGAACAATGGCAGAATGGAGACCTAGAAGACGGCCGCCTCTTCTTTGGACCGCTGACTTCGAGATCCCTGATAGGGCGACGGAGGAGCATGGACTCAGTACAGGAAACAGACAGTCTTCTGGGTCGCACAGGTGGGGGTGAAAGGTCAAAAATTGAGCCCAAGAGTCGACGATCTAGGCTTTTTGGTCGTGGAGAGTGGAACATCGGACGTGTCATATTCTTCGTTTTCTTCTATTTCCTACTCGCGCCTCTACTACTCCTGGCGTCCGGGATATGTTGGTTCATGGTCTTCTGGATTCCAATGGGCAAAGCCACACTACTCCTCTTTTACCACCTACGCCGACATCCACTCGCGCTCTCCTTCAATTTAGACTCATCCTACTCCCGCGGGGGATCCTCATCATCTTCCATACTCTTATGCACTTACCGCGCCGTTGGATTGAAATACTGGAAGTATACCATTGACGGCACTAATATATTCTTGATCAACCTGATTGGTGTGGTGCTGTTTGCGATATTCGACTATTGGATTCTAGATGTGGCCTTGGGCCTCGACAGCTGGATTGTCAGTCCTGGCTTCGTCTTCGCATTGGCTCTGTTCTCCATAATACCACTGGCATACTTCATTGGTCAAGCTGTAGCTTCAATATCTGCCCAGTCATCGATGGGCGTGGGTGCCGCAATCAACGCGTTCTTCTCCACGATCGTCGAGGTCTTTCTTTATTGTGTGGCACTGAATCAAGGCAAGGGCAAATTGGTGGAGGGTAGCATAATTGGGAGCATATTTGCTGGCATACTCTTTTTGCCTGGTCTGTCCATGTGCTTTGGTGCCATCAAACGGAAAACGCAGAGATTTAACGTCAAGTCCGCTGGTGTCACATCAACCATGCTTCTGTTTGCTACTATTGCAGCTTTTGGGCCGACTCTCTTCTATCAAATCTACGGAAGCGTAAGTGGCTTTCGAGTATCTACACATTCATTCACTAATGACTATTACAGCACGAATTGACCTGCCATTCCTGTATCATGATAGGGAGAGGTCATGAGGACGGGCCTGATGAGGATTGTCGACGGTGCTACTTTTCTCAAGTGCCAGCAATTAACGATCAGTTTTTCCTCAGAGCGGTCAGGCCCTACTGCTGGTTCGCTGCCGTTCTACTTTTCTTGTCCTATATTATTGGACTATGGTTCACACTCAGAACACATGCAGCAACTATCTGGAACATCGAATTGGAGGAAAAGAAGGCCCAAATTCCTCCTGGACCTAATGGCAGCATTTCACATCAGCCCATGCAGGCATCGATGCAGGGATCTCAGCAATTGCCAGCAAAAGCGCAGGGCAGTGGCAGCAGTAAGGTATCCGGGGAACGCAACGCAAGCAATGCCATACGGGATACCCAGCTTTATAAGCGGATCTTGAGCCAATCCCTCAAACAACAAGGTCTCGGGATACAAGGGGCTGAGAATTCCCGTCAGGCTTCAGGAGCCAGTGGCTCTCCTATTCAGCCACCGTACCTCGTGCCTCCAAAGAGCAGCGAAGGGGACAACAACGCAACGGCAGACAATGCAAGTCAAAGAAGCATACAAGTCTCAGGGCTGTCGGAGGAGGAAAATACCAACCTGGTCAGACAAGTAGCTGAGATGGCGGCTACTGCAGCGGCCGTAGCAGCTCGGGATGCCGTCAGAGCTCCACGCAAGACGTCGGCCTCAGCTTATACAGCTGCTCCCCAGACCCCACGGCCCTCAGGCCCGCCTACAGCATTCCTGGATGACCATGAAGCAGCAGCAACCGAGGGCCCAGCCGGTGGCGGCCATGATGCCCCAAACTGGGGCAGGCTGAAAAGTGCGGTCATCCTGATGGGGGCCACGGTACTCTACGCCGTAATCGCAGAGATCCTCGTCAACACCGTCGACGTAGTCCTGGAAAGTGTTGACATTGATGAGAAATTCTTGGGCATTACTCTGTTCGCCTTGGTCCCAAACACAACCGAATTCCTCAACGCCATTTCCTTCGCCATGAACGGCAACATCGCTCTCTCGATGGAAATCGGCTCAGCCTATGCCCTGCAAGTCTGTCTCCTTCAGATCCCTGCGCTGGTGCTCTTCAGTGCGGTACATGGCCGATATGTCAGTCCCGAGAACCTGCTCGATCACACCTTCAGTCTCATCTTTCCGCAGTGGGACATGGTGACTGTGATTCTCTGCGTGTTCCTGCTGAGCTATGTGTACGGTGAGGGGAAGAGCAATTACTTCAAGGGGAGTATACTGGTGCTTACGTATCTCGTCATTGTGGTGGGGTTTTATCTCGCCGGGTACTCGTCCGACGCGGAGATGATGGGCATTGACCGGTTTGACACTCTTGCTTTGGGCCACACGAGCACCTTCAGGACTGTGGGGCAAAGAAGCAATGGAAGAGCGTTTTGAGGCGTGATTAGGAGCAACGGTTGCATTGATAGGATAGCGGCATGTATGTTGAGCGAGGCGCTGGGGCATGATTTAAGGGTACCATAACATTCATTAGCGGGAATTATTGTATTGTACTACTTACCACGCCTCAGCGCTATTCGTGGATCATCAGTGCTGCCCCTAACGCCATAGCTCTCGTCGATAGAGGCGGCTGGATCCTGAGCAGTGAGATACATCTGGCATAGGACCTCGTTCGTGAAGCAAGACGCAGCATGCTAATGTACAGGTCTATTCGCTTTGAGCGCTGCTTTAATATTACATGTCGTAGTCATAACACGCGGAGAAAAGCCCCGAGTGAACGTCGAGGGTACAGAAAAGCAAAGCCAGCTTCTCCGCCTTAGTTGAGGGAGTAAGCCCGAGCCTTACCAGGACGTCACCATTGGCTCGCCCCATTCAGTGGGCTGGGTCCGCGGTTTGTACGCATCGGTATGCATATACCATTCCAGAACAGCCTCGTAACATAGCACAAACTGCCTTAGCGTCTGTACCATGCTGATGCGCTGTGAGCGCAGACCAGCCACCGTGTTCGCGATGAGGTCTTTGTCTTCTGGCCACATATGGCGCCCTTGTCCAGTATTTTGGAGGATATCGATGCAGCTGTCGACCGTGCAAAAGGTCCCCGTGCGGCCACAGCCTGCACTGCAGTGTACGACGATTGGCCGCTTTCCCCTGTATGCAGGCGTATCAGGGTCTATGTCATATTCGGCGTAGTCATATCTACCCACAGCATCGCGGCAATGTTCGACGAGGGCTAGGACGTGGGCGGGATGAGCGGGTGCACCAAAGTCGGGCCAGCTCGAATATTGGAGCTGCGTGAGCTCACGATCAGGCTCGAATGGACGATCTGTGCGGGAGAGAACCAAGGTTCGTACAATAATGTGGTGAGTGGTTGGGTCGATGGGCGATGTGGGGACGACAGGGCTTGAGATGTGAGCGTTTATCGTTGGAGAGTTCGTTCTGTTCGTGGCGTCATTTGTATAGGCGGTTGAGCTGGTGTGGCGGCGGTTCATGCCCGGTCTTTGTCTCGGATCGCGGTTTTGGGGAGCTGTGAACGACCGATTCGGTGAGTTCTTTTCCAATGTCTGGCGGCTTTCTCCAATGGCCTTCAGCTTGAACGGTCCGTAATCGCCGGTGAGCCAATAGGGGTGGCTCTTTCGGTGGCCGCCTTCGGATTCAGCAGTCAGCATCACTATCACGCGAGCGTGTTGTTCCCAGACAACACGCCAGAAGTCTTCAAACGTATCTGGCACCGGTGCCTGGGACGCGATGTAGTGTCTGTTACTATACTGAGCGTTGACGTGGCTGGCATTGACGTAGTCGCATCCACCGAACGGCACGTTCTGCAACTTCACCCTTGAATGATCGTACGGCAGCATATCCTTGTATCTATTCTTGGTCCCCTTCTCTATACCAGCGATTTGCACGGCTTCCGGCGAGAGTTGGTTTGGAGTGCCGTAGGTGACGTGGTTTGATAGAGCTTGCTGCATTCGCTGCTGCTCCGCCTTCTCGATTCCGAGGAAACGGTCGGCAATAGTCTTTCCACTATCATTTTCACTCGCGATCTCTCTCAGCCATGTAGGTAATCTTGCGTGATTCAAGTCTGACGGGATCCTGACCGGCAGTTGGCCCACCCCACCTATCAAATCCATATTCTGTCTGATGTTTCCAAAGAATGGATTCGCCGCGCTCTGGGTGGCAGGCAACACACACCCTCCAGCGACAGGAGCAGTTCCAGGTGGTTCTATTGAGAGTTTCTGAGCGTTAGGGCCGTGGGCATCGTTCTCTGACCTATTGTCGACCTGTTCGGGAAATCTCTTGGCAAACATGTTGAATCCACCACGTATGATCAAGGTAGCCCCTTTATATCCTTCGTTCGTAAACTTTTTCAAGGTATTCACTGATGAGGCAGCATCTTTGAGTTGCATGGATGTTGCATCGTATACGACAATAAATTTGGTGTGACTCCATTCAGAGAATTTTGCTCTATCCTTCGGCCTTGAATAGGTATCCAACAATTTCTGAACGTCGAAGGATGGTCGCTTGAGTAACATGGTGGATATGCAGAGGTTAAGTGCATCGTGTATCCTTGATTGACAGTATGGTTGCTGCCCTCTGAGATCGAGTAGAAGGAGGTCTTGTGCCAAGTGGTTTTTGACGAGCTCGACAAAGTCGTGGGGCGAGATCATAGTTGGACCGTGGGTACTGATAGAGTCTGGTAAAGTCTCAGAGCGCTGAAAAACACGTGAGGCGGTGTCGATCCTGTTGTGCGGCAGCGAATTTCGAGGATGTCTCTCATCGATGTGTGAAATCTGGGTTCTCTGCAAACTGGACAAATCCTCGAGCTGTCCTGGGGATTGAACTCTGGGCTCGTCATGCTGAAAAGGCCGTGGCGAAGTGGAAAAGGTAGTCATGGCAGGGTATGATCTTCCAGGACTATGGTGTAGTGAAAAGAAGAGCTGCCATTGCGAGGCTGCTGTTCATTGAGCTGTTGTCGTGATCGTGACTTTTGTGATATCTGGCGAGAAAGGAAGACGAGCTACGCCGGATTTCATGAATAATGTGATTAAGGCTTGTGGATAAGCGTGACAGGCGCAGTCAAGGGTCCAGGTCTGATTAAAGAGGTAAAGTGAGTACATGGTACTTTACTTTAGGGTTGCTGCCGCTGTTGAGACCCCTCAGACGTCATTTCTTTCTGCTCAGCCTTCTGTACTCACCATGAGCCACCACACTCAGTCAGTCGGTCAGTCGGTCACTTACAACAGTAATATTAGCACATTGGGTATCAGGTTCCGAGGGTGCGATCTGCGAATTCGTCCAAGTCGCCCATGACTTACTGGACCGAAAGACAGTGAGTGTAACGACTTTGGATGTGCTTATATACAACAGTACTACAATCTTCACAGCGCAAAATCCCTGCCGTACCGTGCTGTCGACAACTTATTGTGAAAGCATTTCCAAGTCGGAAGCCAAACACTGCGTTGGTGACCACGGCGAGGTACATGAAACCCTCGGATCCAATACATTTCTTCTCGAGTAAGCCTCCGTCTTTGCGTACCAATACACTAATTGAGAAGCATCGACTGAGCATGCAGTCTCCCAGTGGTGCAACTATCGTGTCTCAAATTACAAGCTGCGATTGTCCCTGCCACTGTCACTCAGATGTCCAATGTCCCACCTCACCAACCCTTGATCTGTCGTGGCGTAGAGATGAGTTTCGTCGGTGAATTGCATGTTATGTACTACCCCTCCGGAGGACAGTAATGTTGGCCTCAATCGTCCAAAGTCTTTTCGAAGATTAAAGTCACGCGTGGGGAAGTAGTGTTGCAGTTCGCCTTGAAGGAGTAGCCTAGGGCTGAAAGACCACATCAATACACGCGACCAGGTGGCAGCTGCCAGCCTCGTTCCTTCGGGAGAGATGGCAACCACGGTACCAAGCGAGCTACGAGGTTTCCAAGTCAGCATTCCTGTTTATGGAGATCGTCTCGAGCTGTAAGGAGCTTCTCCGATCAAGTTCTCACAGCTCTATCCTCAACCATGTCTTGCCATTCCCGAAAAGCTTGATCCGAGAAAGCCGTAGCTCAGAAAGTTGCGTACCTGGTACCCTGCCTCCAGCCAGCAAGAAGTGCAACAGCCGTCCACGTTAGAAGTCTTCTACCTTGGCCAAGATTGACCTGGTGGTCGCAACCGATTGTCGAATTGTGGCTGTTAGCCTGCACAATATAAGCATAATGAGAGTCATCCCCCTGTTTGTTGATGCCCAAGGCAAGGTATGAAGTCTGACATAGAGGCGCGCTCTGCCAGTCGACAGTGATGCTGTCAAAGTGAGCACCGTGGAAGGGCATTCCTACAGCAAATGCCTCGAGCGGAACATTTATATTGGGATCTAGCGCTACTCTGGCTGTATTGCTCATCAGTGGGCCACATTCTTCGTCTGCAGGGCTACATGTCGCTGTATACCAGCTATGCACAGGATGACCGGGCTTGAACAGGTTCAATTTCTTGTCATTTTCAACGAATTCAATGCTGAAGATCTGGCGATCTTTGGACATATAAGACGGTAGGCCGGAAGGATCCCGAATCCCGAGGATGTCCGGACTCTCATCTGCAAGCACCGATTAGGGTACTAATCAGCGAAGCCGCTTCATGAAACTCCAGGCATTGTACGAATCACTTCACACATCCTTCTCGAGATGTACGCTTGCCTACGAATTAGGAAAGGGCAACAAGATTGAAGCATGTAAACCCCATCTTTGAAAGCCACATCTCATGAAATCTTTTCACCCGTAATTCGACCGTGAGGGGAGCGTAACATGCAAGGAGAGTCCACACGAAAAGTGAGCAATAAACAAAACGATGGTACTGACCATAGCTGCAAGTTTGCATGAATGTCTCGTCCCTCCCTATCAGTGTGATATTGGTCTTCTCCTCCTTGCCTGGGGTTTTCCAAGCAATGCATGCATGACCGTTGGATGCAAGAGCAAGGCCTACAGGAACCTCTGTGTCAAGCCTTGTGACATCCCTGGTCTCTTGCAGATGAGAGTCGTAGAAGAAGCCCTTCGAGCTCGTGTGCACATGGTGGAAAGTTACCAGTTTGTAGAGACAGCTACGTGGAGGCCTATGGTCGATTAATCCTCCCTTCGCAAAGAATTCCTTCTGGCATGGGATATGTCGATATAATACGGCGAGATCGTGGCTACCGGGAGAAAAAGCCAGTCTGTGAACCTCCATCCTAAGGGGATTGCCATCTTCGGATCGTATGTGGAGCTCCGCTTCCAGCCGCACGTGGTTCTTGCCTATGTCATGAATATGGATAGTACCGCCATCATGGACTGTTGCTAGATGGGCGGGACTGCCTGATCGAGACGGATTCGTAGGGGCGAAGGCTGCATTGCTCAGGCTCGTTTGAGAGGTTGGCGAGAAAGTTGTAATATCGGCAAGAACTCCAGCGGCACAACCGTTTTCAGCGGCTCGTTTTCGGAATTGAAGCAGTAGGCCTGAAGTAGAAATGTCCTCGAGACCTAGTCTAAGTCCTGGGAAATTGTATAGATGGCGTAGAAGATTAGGTCTACATTTGGCGGCCTCGAACAATTGTTTGCATGTGAGAAGAGACGCGAAGAAGGTTCCAGCATCCATGTACCAGGCTATTGTCTGTAGCACTTCTAGTGGAAGGCCGAGCAAGGGTGAGTCCTGCGTGGTTCGCTCTGGCTGTGTACTTGCTTTAGAGATGCTGTTGCCCGTAAGGTCGATGACTTCTACGCCAATAGGAATCATCGCTGTCAGTTACGAGGCAGCTTATGCATAGTTGTAATGGCCTGTCGTGAACATCGATGCTAGCATTAGCGTGTTGGGATTCTTGATGTTTGTGTATGAGGGACTCAAAACCTCAGCTTCATCCGAGGCAGACATTTGCCTAATGCAGAAAGTCTGTCACCTAGAATCAAAGCATGGTTTATAGATGCTCGTACCCTTCATTTGGGATACTACGTAAATTGAAGACTATACACAGGCTCTCGCCAGGATGGAAACAGTAACGCATTGGTTATACAATCAGGGCATCCTAAACCCAACCCACGGAGGTAATCCAACGATCTGTACACTTCCCGAAGACTACCCCTACGACAGTAAAAGAGGCTTTTCTGATGACCGTTTTGCATCGTCCCTAAATACCAGCTCTTCAAACCAATTGGTCACTTTCCCACAGAATGGGTCTACATATTGAGCCCAGAAATTTGCGACCCGATACAAGAAGACATAGAACAACGGCAGGGCCATCACGACCACCCATCGATTCGCAATCGGTAGCCAACCTGGCGGGAGCTGGTTCCCTTCCTCATCATTGCCTTGGTCTGGTCGAACTGACGCTCCAAAGAGCACCCAGGTCAAGACCGTCCGTATTAATGGTGCGTGTAGTAAATATATTGGGAAGCTCAGCTTTCCCAGCCAGCAGAAAAATGGGGTGGACAAAATTTTCTTCGCGGTGTTATTGAACATCACGCCGAGAGTCAGGATGTTGACACCGAGCCCGGGATAATACCGTGCATATTCGGAGTTGAGTGGGAAGAGGTAATTGCCGAGTAGAAGGAGATTCTGTGACCACCGCGCCCATGAGGGGTTCTCTTCAGGATATGACATGAAGAAAAGGCCAATGAAGATCAGGCATGCAGAGATCACAGATCTCGATATATTATGTAGGGCGGCATAATTCTGAACATCGGAGTCCAAGGTCAGCTCGGCGAGGATCATCCCGCAATAGACATTGAATCCAACGAGGGCTGTTATTTGATTAACGACGTCTTAGGGCGGAAAATGTGAATGCCCTCTCACCATCACCGCCTTCCCATTCGAACCAGTACAATCCCACGCATATGAAAATCCTCCACATCGGCTTCACGTATACCGTAGCAAAAAGGGTCAGATAAGTCATCATGGACCCTTTCAAGAGGTATGTCAGAGTCCATTGTATCCTGTCGTAGGCATTGAATCCATCCAGCCATGTGGTTCCAAGGTTCTGGAACAGGTCATAGAATGCAGTAGCAAAGGACGCGCTCGGGGTGGGGCTGGTGTCCCGTATCCAGGCGGAGTCCGCGACGTGTGCCACCTTATAACCCCCAAACTGGCAGGTCAGCCAGCTGCACATTGTGGCTATGACTGCAGGTATCATGAACCTCCCCGTCCGCCGGAAAGAGCTCTTGGCGACGCTTGACAAGGCTGCATCGGCGCTCCCAGCGCGTGAAAGCTTTATCGGTTTGAGGGAATTGACGTAGCCGGCAAGGAGGGCGAATGCAGCCACGCTGGCTCGGCCCATGACCAGGCATCGGAAAAAGGGTAATTGGAAGAGCGTGGGAGGGAGCTTGTCGGACATGGCAGGGGAGAGGAGGTGTGGGACCAGTGATCTGCAGATATGGGCTGTGACAACGAGGACAGAGGCAATTCCACGTAGTCCCTAGAGAAGTGTTAATGAGTTCACAGTAGACAGAGGCGAGGGAGATGCGAACATCGGCCCAAACGACGTCTCTTTTTGGTGCTTGGGGAGGCGCCATTTCTTCAAACACTTCCGCGACTCACTGCCATCAATTGACGGTGAATCCAACCAAATTGAAGCCGGTCACGCGAAGAATGAGGAGGAGGAGGTGCTGCTCGTGTGGTCGGTCAGAAAGCAAGGAGTGTGAAGCTGCTGCTATCACGATCAACATCTTCATCTACTGCAAGACTGAAGGCGATGCCTTTTGTCACTGTGCAGATTATCGAATGCAATTGACGACATCGGGAATGAACAGCTTGGCATATACTTGGCGAGACGGCCAGGGGCTCTTCTCATAGGCTATGGAGCCTGAAGGCGTCGTGAGTTCCGTCTTGCGAGGCCGGTTCAACGCTTTGGCGCACGCAGTTTCAGAACCCCTAGCCCCTATCAAGTATCAACAGCGTCGCGACGCTTATTCGGGAGGAAGATCGGCCGAGGAGGAAGCGCGCTAGAGCCCTTTCCCCAGCAAGGGGCCAACGGGGTCCGGGGGTAACACGCTACCTCTGGCCTCTGCCACGTTTCGGTCACGCGACTGGGTGTTTCTGTCTCCTTTAAATATGCTCACATTGTCCCCCACCGGTACACAGAAGATCCCAAGCAGCTCATGGCTGATAAGTCGATGGTCACTCGTCATCAGCCCCTATCGTCTGTGCTCCTCTTCTCCGATCCGACTGGAAATGCTCTCGACCTGGTGCCAAGAGTGGCCAAGCAATGCCTAATGGGCGATCAAAGGCAATTTCCAAGCGCGCATCTTCTTCTAAAGTACTCCCTAGAGCGAGCTCACCAGTCACCCAGTCTACCGATTTTGCCTCATCCAGGAGTCAGAGGGTGCCGCCTAAGAGAACTGCTCTTAGCCTATCAACCTACCACAGTACGACTACACCTACCGTATGAGCCCTTGTGATTAGATCTTCACAAAACCCAAAGGATGCGGGGCCCAAGCGATCCTGCAATGCGGACCAGACAAATGCCACTCTGATTCTGGCTTTCTTGGACATCATCCTCAGCCCTATATGCTTGGCATGGACTACAACAAAGCCGACGTGTCCATAGCTGAACAAACCTGCCGTTCCACTACGATCTATGAGGCTTCCACTGTGATATCTCTCCTCCCACATTAGTCGCCAATAAGGCTCGGACTGGGTGGCTGAGTCGACAGCCCGGGTTGGCAGCCTTACCAAGGGCCTGCATGTACCCAAGCTCTACTACATCCACCATGCGAGACTCCCCAAAGAACCCCCAATCGATGCACCGATGGACTGAATGGCGTGCCACGATTGGATGTACTCAAGCTCGGGATGTGGTACCTTCAGGGTTGGTATAGTAGAGAGAGAAAACAAGATTGCTTTCGCTTGAGCACCATGTAAAGGCAATAGAAATGCCTTTACTCGATCATCGATCATGGCCCTTCTGAAGCTGACACAGGTGATATGGAAAAGTGGCAAAGAGGACAATTCCAAGCTAGCCTGCCCTTTACATTCGAGTGTTTCCCACACCCTCAATGGTTCATTCCTGTGGTACCGAAGCCGTCATTGCCCATGTAGGTAGTCCGCTATTGATGCATGAGCCTATCTTCTCGTATTGTCGGCATGGAACGTCATTCGTTGATACCATTCTTGGGGAGAATTCGTCATTTGTTACTTCATATTATCAATCCAGCGTTGACTATGCTCAAGCCTATCAATGCTCAGCCTACGACGATTTTCCATAGTGGAGATACACCGCACACAGATGATGAGGACGCATATCTAAGTCTCCATTGCCACTGGCACTTTCCTCAAGCACGTCGTCCACTCATCCTTATCTATCGCGCAAAAGAAAGCTTCCATGGGAATCTAGTGGGCTTCCTTTTGACCAGATCTTGGACTGGACCGCGATCCCGCGTTCGGACATTTGTATACGAATGAATTAGCTCCATTCTTGCGAGGATTGCTCGACTTCCCACCTGCTCATCTTGGATCTCCGACCTCCATGCAGCCGGCCGCTCTTCCACGATGGAGTTCGTTGAAGCCGAGCCCAGCCTGATCACGATGGAGTTCGTTGAAGCCGAGCCCAGCCTGATCACGATGGAGTATACGCCAACGTTGGAAAGCGTGAACGATCTCTCGATCAAACTGCAAGGCGACGGAAGCAGACCGAGTTCCCTCCTTGATTTTCGCCAGATATTGCCTTCTTCGGCACTTGGACAATCAACAATCTCACACTGCCGTGACTGTCTGCTGTGAGCATTCTCCGTCGGTTAGTGGATCTCTAACGAACAATGATCGCACTCGTCCAAACATTCCTATCAAGGCCAGCGCTGTAGCTATCCGAGATTAGGCTATGGGACCGACCTTGTGCGAAGAACTGCCCAAATTGGATCCAGTGGAATACAAATCGAGTAAGAATTTGCTTCCGCTATGGTAGGTTGCCGCGAGCGTCCAAATCAAGAATGTGGACGACATCTCCGTGGTAGCATTGGCGCAGCATTTCTTGAATATTTCAGGGCGTTCAGTAGAGAATCCAGGTCGATTGGAAAGGATATCGGAAGAAAAAGAATTGAATAGCATCACACGCGTGACAAATACACTTCGACAAAAGATGCAACAACGCGATTTTCGCGGTCAGATGGTCGGAAGAATTGGTGAGGTCGTGAAAGGAAGCATTCGGATGCCTCGCCGGTCAGCCAGCAGGCCTCCATGGTGGTTGTTCTATTAGTAAGTTTGGAAAACCTCCAATTACAAGGGTTATGTCGTGCTGATGCCACTCTGGCTGCCATGAGGTCTTGGATGAATTCGGATGATTTGACGACCGTTATATGCCATGTGTCACTTGAGCCTCAACCGTTGAGCATAATTGAATTCCTGGTTACTACTCGGCAGTAAGCGACTCACTCCTCGGAAATAGAATGCAGCGGACAAGGATCAGCCTGGGAAAATGGTGCTGTTCTGGGAGACAATGATTCGGGTGAGTTCGTTTCAGTCGACGATTTGCTGCAGCGAGCACATGCAAAATTGCGCTTTAGGCTTGCTGCATGAGATCTGAATAGAGGGTTCCGACGATGGATATGTTGGACTGCTAACGGGCGCCCGCTGCTTTGTCGAGATCTACTTTACATGCAGATATACTTTATTTAGGCATGCTGGCGACGATGTTCATGTTTTCCCTCCAAGCGCTCAGACTGTTTGAATGTACCGGCGCATAAGTGGTGACAAGCAGTCTACAAGTGAGACCTGCAAGCGAAGTGACTATATTCGCGGAGAAAAGTGCGGCTGCAGACCCTCGTTTTGTTGTTTGGGAGTCAGATCAGCTGTCCCCTCGCAGTAAAGTCAGGAGGCTGGCGAGCTGGCTAGCAGCCAGGGGTATGAGATGCCTCAGCCTGATTGAGGTTTGCTGGTTGATTGGAACTTGGACTGAGTTGGAATTGGAAGGCTCAAACTCGAGAGTAGGTATGACCAAGGCAGGTCACAGCGGCATGGCGAAGGCTGCTGCCGCAAGCAATGCCCGGTACCTGGTCTTGTGTGCCTGCCGCGACGGGATTTGAAATGTCGGAATGAACGTGGGATCTTGCAGGTGTGGTGATAACATCTTCGTTTCCATTGAGTCAAACATCTCGAGTCTTTGTGGCGAATTTGTCGTTGTCGTTGTCTTTGTGGGACTTGGGTCGCTCCTGCAGTTGTTATACTTCATTGCTTCAGCACTATCCATCACGCGCGTGCACGCAACAGATTGACAAAAGGCTTGGCCCGACAAGTGCCACTCACAAGTGGTGCATCTATCCTGCTCCTTCGATATTGAGCAGTGAGCCCGACCCGAAGCATTCCAGCCTGCCTCAGTAAGTAGCTGCACTACCCTCACCCTTCACTTTGAACTTCATCTGGCTACAAATACCTTCCACCGCCATTTGTGTATACCCTTATTTCAACACCCGAGGGCACCTCTCGTTGTACGTCATCAACATCCTGCATACCCTGCAATGCATTGCCTCATGCACTGCCCTCGCTGAGGGCCCTTGTTGTCAACACAGAAAACACCCGTAATCCAACGTGAACACACCCGCAGTTGACACATTGTTTTGCTGCCCCGCTATCCCAACGGTACCGCCCTCCTCACCATGTGCGCTTTGCATCCTCCATTTCGTGAACCAACACTCTCATAATGCAACACTGATGTCTAATACAGGGGAGGCTGACTATTTAACAGCGTCCGCTGTTCTTCACCCTGAACGAACAGCTAACATGGTTGAAGCAGATACGAGTAACATGGCCGAACATGCGGAGGGCAATAGGGCGGAGGAAGAGCCTCGAAGTATCGCACAGGATGAGTTCAATGGCCATTCCGAGTCGCTCGCCTTCCATGATGCGAAAGCACCAAACGAGCTTTTGGCTCCCAGCACTCAAGCAATCTCAACAACCTCTGTCCATAACGCAAAAGAGGAGCCTTTTCGGCCCGAAGACATGACACTGGAACGAGCAGAATCATTGGGTTACCCAACTGAGAAATCCCTGTCATCAGATTCACCACATGAGGGCTCCTCCTCTGCTACCTCAAGTGAGGACTCGGAGAAAGGCATCGTAGCACCAATCCTGGTTCAACAAGGACTCGGAGCACACAATTACGAAAAATCGGACGTCGCGCCAATCGTGAGACCAGGTCACACCCCGTTCGCTTCCTACAACTCGAATTGGAGGATTTCTTTGCCTCCTGTCGAACTGTCGAGACTGCCACACAAGCGTGAGCGGAAGATCTGGAGACGCTTACGACACAATCTCCTGGCGGTGTACCAGCGCTTATTCACCGTTGTTTTTGTAGGCAACATGATCGCGTTCATTATCGAGATGGTACTCCATAGGCACTCAGAACCGTTTGGCCCACCTCTCGGCAACGTAGCTACCGCTGCCTCCGCCAACATCCTTGTCGCGGTCTTGATCAGGCAGGAAATGGTCATCAACGGCTTGTATACGTTCTTTTGCTGGACACCTTTATGGATGCCTTTGCGGATACGCCGCTCTGTCGCGAAGCTCTATCATTTCGGTGGCGTCCATAGTGGTTGCGCAACCGCCGCCACGGTATGGTTTCTGCTTTACACAGCATTGGTCACCAAACAGCAAGCCGATGGACTCATCCACCAGCCCGCAGTGATTGCTATCACCTACATCTTGCTTGTGCTCTTCATGTCAATTTGCCTATTCGCCATCCCGAAGTTCCGAATCTTCTCGCACAACACTTTCGAAGCGATTCACCGCTTCGCCGGGTGGACCGCCGTCGCCCTGTTCTGGGTTGACATCCTCCTTGTGTTGCACGCGCAATCGCAGCACCCCGGGTCTGATCCACTGGGCATGGCCGTGATTCAAGCTCCAGCATTCTGGTTTTTGCTCGTGATCACATTCTGCATCATTCTACCGTGGTTGCGCCTCAGGAAGGTTGCGGCCTATCCGGAGGTCCTATCCAACCATGCCGTCCGGATTCACTTCAACTACAAGAACATTGGCCCCGTGTTGGGCATACGGATAACTCATAACCCATTGAAAGAGTGGCACGCATTCGCATCAATTCCGGAAGCTGATGGCTCCTCTTTCTCCTTGATCGTGTCTGACAACGGAGACTGGACGAAAAAGCAGATCATGGAGCCGGCGAATTCGTACTGGATCCGCGGTATCCCTATCACCGGGGTTATACGCATGGGATTGGTATTTAAGAGGTTGGTCATCGTCGCGACTGGCTCGGGCATTGGCCCTGTTCTTTCCATGCTTGTATCTCATCCTATGCCATGTCGGCTTTTATGGTCCACACCCAACCCGCTTCAAACGTATGGTGAGAAGATCATGCAAGCAGTGGCAACGGCGGATCCCAACGCCATGATAATTGACACACGGGCCTCTGGACGACCGGACATCGTAGCTCTGACTTACCATCTGTATTTGGAAGCACAAGCTGAAGCCGTGTTCGTCATCTCCAATCCCCATCTGACACGCAAAGTCGTCTATGGAATGGAAAGCAGGGGCATCCCGGCTTACGGCCCAATCTGGGACTCATGAGTCGATCAATCCTGGTTCGGAAAACGTTTTCGAAGTGCATTGCTTGCTAACAGTTTCGGCAATTGATGTGGCGTTCTTTAGCAGGAAATACCAGCCTTTTCAGGCATTGCGGGAAAGTTTTGGAGGCTCGTTCACAATGTGAAGCGACCATGCACCACACATCTGATGCGTCACTTGCCATTGTGTGGCACAATCACAGACAAAAGCAGATTTACATATACACAACATGAATATGATAGAAGATAGGATTATGATTGGCCACTGGAATAACATTGACACACACTCTCGCTTCTTTGATTGACATGTGCGAGGTAAAATCATCATGATGCGTACGCCTCCAAGGATAGGAGCCATCAAATATAGACGGTAGCTAAACTGGAGGGAGGGTCGGTGTGGATATCACAGCCGCTAGTGCCAAGCTTCCTCGAGAGTTTTAAATATGCTAGAACTATGTTTGGGCTTGGCGTACAAACCCTGTGTTTTGAGTGCATGGATCGAAACAGACATCATCTGTACTTCCAAATGGACGGTGTATATATGTATGAAAGGCTAACTGGTAGCTAATCCGTCCCTTTCTTG
>JAABUW010001339.1_pt1 | contig 25286 bp, 21 predicted proteins | sample 5560081 | NCBI WGS metagenome assembly JAABUW01 (sample SAMN10711882, study PRJNA513363) | rock metagenome | isolation source: Antarctica rocks | place: Antarctica: Victoria Land, Knobhead sud | reverse complement strand
AGGCCATCGCCCCCGTCCTGGAGGAGATCGCCGGCGCGCACGCCGACAAGCTCGAGGTCTACAAGCTCGACACCGACTCCAACCCCGGGATCACCTCGCGCTACGGCGTGACCAGCATCCCAACGATGAACGTCTACGTCGGCGGAGAGATCGTCAAGACGCTCGTGGGTGCCTTGCCGAAGCCCCGGCTGCTGCGCGAGCTCGAGGAATTCATCGGCGCCTGAACGGCATACGAACCCGCCGGTAACGTCGTGGCACCAATGGGACTTCGTCGGTGCCACTTCGAGCGTCTGGTGGACTATCGTGCCCCCAACGGGATCTCCGGGTCCGCCCGCTGACATTTTGAGGGAGCCACCATGACCGACCCCGTCAAGCCCTCCCTGACCCGGCTCGGCGACGCTGGCCCGGCGGTCCGCGACATCCGCGACCGGCTCCGCCTCACCGGGGACCTCCCCGAGGACGCGTCGGCGAGCACGGACCTCGAGCAGTTCGACCTCCCGGTCGACCGTGCGGTGCGGGCCTTCCAACAGCGTCGGGGGCTGAGCGCCGACGGTCTCGTGGGACCCCAGACGTATGCCGTCCTCGATGGCGCCCGCTGGCAGCTCGGAGACCGCATCCTCTCGTTCACTCCCGGCCACCTCCTGCGCGGCGACGACGTCGCCGAGCTCCAGGAGCGGCTGCTGACGCTCGGCTTCGCGCCACAGCGCGTCGACGGCCTGTTCGGGCCGGACACCGACCGGGCGCTGCGCGGTTTCCAGCGTGGCTGCGGTCTGGCGCCCGATGGCGCGGTCGGGCCGGAGACGTTGCGGGCCTTTCGCGGGCTGCGACGCAGCGTCTCGGGCGGCTCGCCGCACAGCCTGCGCGAGCGGGAGCTCGTGCGGCGCTCCGGGCACAGCCTCGCCGGTCGCACGGTCGTCCTGGACCCGGGGCACGGCGGAGCGGACCGCGGCGCGGTCGCCCACGGGGTCGTCGAGGCCGAGGTCGTCCTGGACCTCGCTCGCCGCATCGAGGGGCGCCTCAGCGCCCACGGCGTCAACGTCGTCTACACCCGCACCCAGCACACGGACCCCGGTGACGACCTCGAGCGAGCCCGTTTCGCCAACGAGGCCGGAGCCGACATCGTCCTGTCGCTGCACTGCGACAGCGCCGAGCACGCCGAGGCGAGCGGCTTCGCCACGTTCTTCTACGGCCAGGACCGCTTCGGTGCCTGGTCGGCCGTCGGTGAGCACCTCGCGGACCTCATCCAGCGCGAGAGCGTCGCCCGCACCGGGCTGGCCGACTGCCGCACCCACGCGCGAGCCTGGGGGCTGCTGCAGCACACCCGGATGCCCGCGGTCCGGGTCGAGGCGGGTTACGTCAGCCACCCCGAGGACGCGGCGCGGCTGGCCGACCCGGCCTTCCGGGACGAGATCGCCGAGGCCGCCGTCATCGCCCTTCAGCGGATGTACCTCGGCGATGAGGACTCGAGCTCCACAGGGACGCTGCGCGTGGGTGACCTCCGCAAGGTCATCGAGCACCTGGCCGGCTGACCCACCTCGGGTCGGCCCGTTCTCATGGCTGGGTCGGGCCCTCACGGTGGGCCGTGCCCGCAGGTTGTCGGGCGCCGAGCCCCCGGACCGGCGCGAAGAGCTTCTCCACCGCCTGCTCGACCTCGCTGCGCCAGCGCAGCGCCGTGCGCAGGTCCATCCGCAAGCGCGGGTATGCCGAGTGCTCCCGTGCCGTGCGAAAGCCTACTGCCAGAAGGAAGTCGGTCGGGAGGAGACACTCGTCCCGACGCCCGGGTGAGCCGTAGGCCTCCATGGCGCGCACCCCCCGACGAAGCACGTCCTTGGCTGCGGACTGGATGAGGACCCGTCCGAGCCCCTGACCGGCATACCGGGGGTCGATCCGTGCGGTGATCAGCACCACTGCGTCCGCGCTGACCGGCGAGGTGGGGAAGGCGACGGAGCGAGGGACGAGGTAGGCGGGCGCGAAGGTGATGTAGCCCGCGGGGTGTCCGTCGACGTAGGCGACGCGTCCGGGACTGCCCCACTCGAGCAGGGTCGTCGTCAGCCAGCCCTCCTTGTCGTCCGCAGGACAGGGGCGGCCGCGGCTGCTCAGGGCCGGCGCCAGCTCCCAGAAGACGCACTCCCGGCAGCTCCCCGGCAGGTCGGACAGCCGGTCGAGCGTGAGCGGCAGGACCTCCCGACCCATGGTGGACCCTTCCTTTTGACGCGTGCTCTCATTGTGCTCCTCATGCGCTCGTCCCTGCTCGGTAGGATGCAGCCATGGCTGACGACGTGGATGCGACGAGCGGGTCCGGCGCGGGGACGGGCTACGTCGAGGAGACCTTCGAGAGGGACACGAGCTACATCCAGGACCGGGTCACGGCTGACGGGGGCCGCTGGCGCGTCGAGGCCGGCCGTTACCGCCTCGTCGTCGCGCGCGCCTGCCCGTGGGCCAACCGGGCGATCATCGTGCGGCGTCTGCTCGGGCTGGAGGACGTGCTCTCGATGGGGGTCTGCGGGCCGACCCACGACGCGCGGTCCTGGACCTTCGACCTCGACCCCGGGTCGGTCGACCCCGTCCTCAAGATCCACCGGATCCAGGACGCCTATCTCGCGCGGTTTCCCGACTACCCGCGTGGCATCACCGTGCCCTGCATCGTCGACGTCCCCACAGGGGTGGTGGTGACCAACGACTTCGCGCAGCTCACCCTCGACCTGTCGACCCAGTGGGTGGGGTACCACAGGAAGGGAGCACCCGACCTCTACCCCGAGGACCTTCGGACCGAGATGGACGAGGTCATGCAGCTCGTCTACCGGGACGTCAACAACGGTGTCTACCGGGCCGGGTTCGCCGGGACGCAAGAGTCCTACGAGAAGGCCTACGACCAGCTGTTCTCCCGGCTCGACTGGCTCTCGGAACGCCTTGCGACGCAACGCTTCCTCATGGGCGACACCATCACCGAGGCGGATGTGCGGCTCTTCACGACACTGGCCCGGTTCGACGCGGTCTACCACGGTCACTTCAAGTGCAACCGGCAGAAGCTCACCGAGATGCCCGTCCTGTGGGCCTACGCCCGCGACCTCTTCCAGACACCGGGGTTCGGGGACACCACCGACTTCGACCACATCAAGAAGCACTACTACCTCGTCCACCACGACATCAACCCGACGGGAGTCGTCCCCGCCGGCCCGCTGCTCCAGCAGTGGGCAGATCCGCACGGCCGGGAGTCGCTGGGTGGGCGGCCCTTCGGTGACGGGAGCCCTCCCGGGCCAGTAAGGGACAGGGAAGCCGTGCCGGCCACCCACAACCCGGCTCTGTCGATAATCAGCTGAACGACGAGATTCTCTCTGCCACAATGGAATTGGCCGAGCCGGGCGGGTCAGCCGTGCCCTGACTCCACGGGGATCCCGAGCAGCGCGACGATCCGGTTGAGGTCGTCCACCGAGGCGAACTGAACCGTCAGTTTGCCCTTGCGTTGTCCCAAGGCGATGTTGACCCTGGTGTCGAGGTGGTCGGACAGCCGTGCGGCGAGGTCGTCGAGCCGAGGGTGCAGCCCGCCCGCGCGGGGCCGCCGGGGCCTGGGCGCCGCATCGCCGCCCAGCGAGACGACCTCCTCGACGCTGCGCACCGAGAGGCCCTCCGCGACGATCCGCTGGGCGAGGCGCTCCATGGCTGCCCCGTCCTCGAGCGACAGCAGGGCGCGGGCGTGTCCGGCACTGAGGACCCCGGCGGCCAGCCTGCGGGCGACGAGGGGAGGCAGCCGCAGCAGGCGCAGCGTGTTGGAGATCTGCGGACGCGACCTGCCGATGCGGGCGGCCAGCTCCTCGTGCGAGCAGCCGAAGTCGTCGAGGAGCTGCTGGTAGGCAGCGGCCTCCTCGAGGGGGTTCAGCTGGCTGCGGTGCAGGTTCTCCAGCAGGGCGTCCCGGAGGAGGTCGTCGTCCTGGGTGTCCTTGATGATCGACGGCACCGTCTCGAGACCGGCCTGTTCGCTGGCCCGCCAGCGGCGTTCGCCCATGATCAGCTCGTACTCGACGCCTTCCGGCACCCCGGTCCGGTCGGCGATGCGGCGGACGACGATCGGCTGGAGCACGCCGATCTCGCGAATCGAGTTGACCAGCTCAGCCATGTCGTCCTCGTCGAAGACGGTCCGCGGCTGCTTCGGGTTGGGTCGGATGGCCGTGACCGGGAGCTCCGCGAACGTGGCGCCGGGAACCGGCGCCAGATCGACATCCTGCTGCGACTGCACACCCTCGGCGCCGCTTCCTGCGGCGGCACCGCTGTGGGCATCCGCGCTGGTCAGCACTGATCCTTGACCCGGGCGTGTCGACACTGCCGATGCCTGATGGGGTGCGGCTCCGTCCTCGCCGCGGGCGGCGGCGGCCTCAGGCTCGGGCCGGTCGCGGAAGAAGACGTCAACGGGGCGGTCGTGGCCGCTCGGGGCACTCGGAATAAGGGCTCCCAGTCCTCGGCCCAGTGCACGACGTTTCTCACTCATGCGGTCGTCCTTCTGCTCGACGGATGCCGGACCTCAGCCCGCAGGGCGTCACGTGCACCCGACGTCATGGCCCTTGCCTGGTTGGTGCCTGCTCTCGTGACGCGGCGCCACGGGCTGCGATCTCGCCCGCGGCCTCGAGGTAGGCCAGCGCACCGCTGCTCGTCGGGTCGTAGGTCATCACCGTCTCCCCAAAGCTCGGTGCCTCCGAGACACGCACCGACCTTGGCACGGTGGTTCGCAGCACCTCTTCCGGAAAGTGGGTCCGCACCTCCTCGGCGACCTGCGAGGACAACCGGGTGCGACCGTCGTACATGGTCAACAGGATGGTCGAGACGTGCAGGTCGGGGTTCAGATGGTCGCGGATCAGCTCGATGTTCTTGAGCAGCTGGGAGAGTCCCTCCAGGGCGTAGTACTCGCACTGGATGGGAATGAACACCTCAGAGGCTGCGACGAAGGCGTTGACGGTGAGCAGGCCCAGACTGGGGGGGCAGTCGATGAGCACGTAGTCGAAGTCGGTGGCCCGGGTCAGGGCGGCGATGGCCCGGGCCAGTCGGGTCTCCCGGGCGACGACGGAGACCAGCTCGATCTCGGCGCCCGCCAGGTCAATCGTCGCAGGAACGCAGAACAGGCCCGCGACGGTGGCGCACTCGGCCACGACGTCGGTGAGGGGGGTTCCGTCGATGAGGACGTCGTAGATGCTCGGCACCTCAGCGTGGTGGTCGATGCCGAGGGCCGTGCTGGCGTTGCCCTGCGGGTCGAGGTCGACCACGAGGACCTTCAGTCCGGACTGGGCCAGGGCCGCAGCGATGTTCACCGTGGTCGTCGTCTTGCCGACCCCGCCCTTCTGGTTGGCCACGGTAAGGACCCGCGTCCTGGCGGGCTTGGCGAACTGCCTGCCGCTGAGCGCGATCCGCTTACGGGCATCATGAGCGATGGACTGGGCCAGTGGGGTGTCCGCTCCGGCCGCGGGGATGGCGTCGGCCAGCTGCTGTCGTACGCGGTCGTCGTCCGGGTGGGCGCCATGGGCGGGACTCGCGGGTTCCCAGTCGTCACCCGGGGGGGGCCCGTGGTCAGAACTCGCGGCCGGGCTCCCGCACGCGAGGAGCCCGGCGGACCTCGAACGCGGGTCGCTGCGCTCTGTTTCACGTGAAACGGGGACGTTCTCACGCACGCGCAGTACTCGACCGCTCCCGCCGTGGAGGGTGGGATCAGCGCCATCGCGCGGGTCCCTTGTTTCACGTGAAACAAGGGACGTTGTGTAGCCGGTAGTGGCGTCCTGAGGTGCACCCACGCCGCTGTCGGCTCCGTGGACGACATTCCGGAGCGTATGGCTGCCTTGATCCGGGGGTGTCCGGTCACCGCCGCCCCGCTCCCCGGTCGCTTTCGCGTCGTGTCCACCGAGGGAATCCTCCGTCCCGGAACGCACGCTTCCAGCTGAGACGGGCCAGCCCAAACCGGCATGTGGACGGTCTGTGAGAGCCGGCCACCCCAAGCCAGGGACGGCCGAGGGGGCGGATGAGCCGGTCTCGCCGTCCCGCATTGTCACTGCTTCCCCGCCTCCATGCCGCCCATCCAACCACACCCTTGCTGCCTTCCCGGGACGCGTTGCGACGAGACCGGGCGCGCGCCGGGTGGACTCCGGGACGCCGGCGTGCTGGCGTCGGTCGACGACCGTTCCGGGCCGTGGCCGACCGCGCGGCGAGCGGACGGCCAGGTTCGACAAGGAGGTCAGGCCGGGTTTGCTCGCCCAACACCAGGGGAGGTGCGCTTGGCTCGACTCCGGGGTGGGCGGGCGCTCCCTGCGGAGACTGACGCCTCCACGGAGACGGACAGGACCACCGTCTGAGGGTCGAGCAGGTCTAGGCCGAAGCTCTCGATGGCACATCTCGACGCACCGAGCTCCCTCAACGTCCCGCGCTCGGCCTCCAGCTCCTCCCGCGCGCTGGCCCCCTTGAGGGCATGAAGCGTTCCGCCGGCCTGCAGAAGGGGCAGGCACCATCGGGCGAGAACGTCAATCCGAGCAACCGCGCGAGCGGTGACCGAAGGGAAGCGGCGCGCGCCCCACAGGCTCTCAGCCCTACCCTCGTGAATGGTCACGTTGTCCAGCTCGAGGTCGCCGACGGTCCGACGCAGCCACGTCGCCCGGCGATGCAGCGGTTCGATGAGGTGAAGGTGCAGGTCGGGACGGACGATTGCGAGCGCCAGTCCCGGCAGTCCGGCACCCGAACCGACGTCGGCCACGGTGGTGTCGGGCGCGAACAGCGGGTGGACGACCGCGCAGTTGAGGACGTGCCGGTCCCACAGGCGGGGGGCCTCCCGTGGGCCGATCAGGCCGTGCGCAATGCCGGTGCCGGACAACGCTGCGACATAGCGCTCGGCGAGCTCCGTCCGTGCGCCGAAGACTCGCCGCGCCACGTCCGGGGTAGCCGGCGGTGGGTCGTCGCCGCTGGGCTCCCGGAGCTGGGACGGCGCGCCCTGGTCGGGTTCCCGGGCAGGCGTCGAGCCGGGTCTCACCGCCCGACGTGTTTCACGTGAAACCCCATCCGTTCACCACCTTGGCAGGCCGATGCTTCGACTCGCGGGCTCAGACGGGGAGGATCACGATGTGCCGATGTGGCTCCACGCCTTCGGACTCGGAGTCGAGTCCCGCGGCCGCCACTTCATCATGAATCACCTTGCGCTCGAACGCCGTCATGTCATCCAGGGACTTGCGTGCTCTGGACTCCTTGACCTCGGCGATCGCCCGCTGAGCCAGCTCGACCAACGTCGTGCGCCGTTCCGCGCGGTGGTTGGCGACGTCGAGCATGAGCCGGCTACGCTCCCCCGTCGCTGTCTGCACGGCGAGTCGGGTCAGCTCCTGCAGTGCTTCCAGGACCTTGCCCTGGGCTCCGACGAGACGGCGAGGCACCCGGCCCTCGTCGGAGTCGACGATCGACACCGCAGCACGGTCGCCGTCGATGTCCACCTCGATGTCACCGTCCAGATCGGCGATGTCGAGCAGCGTCTCCAGGAAGTCGGCCGCGACCTCACCCTCGCGCTCGAGCTGCTTGGATCGCGAGCCTTTTGATGCTTTGCTCGGGATGCCGGCCTCGTGGACCCCGTCCTCCTTCTCGGCGTCGTCCGGGCCGCCTGCCGGGTTCCCAGCGTCGTCCGGGTGGCCCGCCGGCTCAGCGGGGTCGTCCGGGCCGTTTGTTGGGTCGTCCAGGCCGCCTGCCGGCCTCCCGGCGTCGTCCAGGCGCTGCTCGGTTCGCGCTCCGGGGAGGTCAGCCGTGTCGGTGGAGGCCCCGCTGGTCGATGCTGCACCGGCGATGGCGTCAAGGCCGTCAAGGGGCTCGGGGTCTGGCGGATGCAGCCCCTCCTGACGGTCGAGCACGTCCTGGTCGATCTCGAAGCGGCTCGTGGTGCTGTCAGTCATCGTGGTGCTCCTGAGGTACGTCGGGAGGGTTCTCCCGGTCACGTCATTGGTCGGTGCGGTGCATCCCTGAAGGTCAGCGGCGTTCTTCCCGCTGGGGTCAGGTGGTTCCGGGGTTGTCTCGGGGCTTGCCGTCGGCGCCGGGCACTGCAGTGGCGCCTCCGGGCTTCTTGTTCCGCTTGCGGGCCTTGGTGGGTTGCTGGCGCTGGCCGCCGATCTTGGGCGCCTCGACGACCGGGGCGTCCTGAGGCGAGCTCTCCAGTCCGGGCAGGGTGAACTTCTTGACCGTCTTGCCTTGACGCGCCTGCCGGTCGTGCAGCGCGCGCTCAGCGGCCGATCCGGGAGCCGGCATCCGGCGGATGACGTAGAACTGCTGACCCATCGTCCAGAGGTTCGTCGTCAGCCAGTAGAGCAGCACCCCGATGGGAAAGTTGATGCCGGAGAAGGCGAAGAAGATCGGCATCAGGTAGAGGATGACCTTCTGCTGCTTCATGAACGGGTTGTCCAGAGCCGAGTCGGGCATGTTCTTGCGCATCAGCTGACGCTGCGTCGTGAACGTCGTCACCGACATGAGGACGATGAGGACGGCCGTGAGGATCTTCGTGTTGAGGTCCGTCGCGCCGAGGAAGTGGCTGGACAGGGGCGCCCCGAACAGCGACGACTTCTCGATGACGGCGGCGATGTCCTTGGTGATCGGACCGACCGCAGAGTGGGTGCCCTGGGCGATGTGCGGCAGGTTGTTGAGCAGCTGGAACAGGGCGAAGAAGAACGGCGACTGGAGCAGGATGGGCAGGCACGAGGAGAACGGGTTCGTCCCGGTCCGCTTGTAGAGATCCATCGTCTCGGCCGTCATCGCCTGGCGCGAGTCGGGGTCCGACTTGCCCTTGTACTTCGCCTGGATCTTCTGCATCTCCGGCTGGATGAGCTGCATCCGCCGCGAGGAGTGGATCTGCTTGACGAAGAGGGGGATGAGGATGATCCGGACGATGACCGTCAGGCCCATGATGGACAGCGCCCAGCCCCAACCGCTGGCTGCAGGGATGCCGAGGAAGCTGAACAGCGTGTGCCAGGCCGTCATGATCCACGCCTCGCCCCACATGATCGGGGTCAGCAGGCTCGTGAAGAAGTCGTACAAGGTCATCCCTAGTCACGTGGTGGGACCGGGGTCCCACCTGTTGGTCCGCGATTCCGGCGACAGCCGGGGCGCCGTTGGCTCAGTGGTGGTGCTCCTCCGTCGAGGAGGGTTTCGCCGTCCTCTCAGGAACGTGGTCGACGCCGCCCGGGTTCCACGGATGGCACCGCGCAAGACGACGGATGCTCAGCCAGCTCCCGGTGAGCGGACCGAAGCGCGACAGTGCTGTCACGGCATACGCGGAGCAGCTCGGGTAGAAGCGGCAGGTCGGCCCGGTCAGCGGCGAGAGCAGCAGCTGGTAGGCCCGGATCACCGCGACGAGCGGCAGGGAGAACAGCCTGCAGGCGGTCATGTCCGCGCCCGAAGTGCCCTGGCCAGCTGGCGGTCCAGCTCGCTGGCCAGCTGGCGGTCCAGCTCGCTGGCCAGCTGTGCGGTGCTCGCCGTGGCGGCGGCCGGGTTGGCCCGCACAACCAGGTCACACCCATCCGGTATGCCGTCCAGGCGAGCTGCCAGGAGGTGGCGCAGTACGCGCTTGGTCCGGTTGCGTGCCACCGCCGCGCCGACACTCTTGGAGACGACGAACCCGACCCGCGACGGTCGGCCCGCGCGCGCGGCGGTCTGGTTGGCATGCACGACGATCAGTCGTCCGCCGGAGCGTGACCCACCGGGCCCGCGCACCACCGACGTGAAGTCTGTTGAGGAACGCAGACGATGACGCGCCGGCAGCACACCGGGGCCTCAGGCGGACAGCTCGGTGCGGCCCTTGTGACGGCGGGCCGCGAGGATGGCGCGCCCGGCCCTAGTGCGCATGCGCAGGCGGAAGCCGTGGGTCTTGGCCCGGCGACGGTTGTTCGGCTGGAAGGTGCGCTTGCTCACGAGGGTCTCCGTTGCTTTCAGACGCTCGATCCGGTTGCGTCTGGGTTGGTCTGGTGCTGCTCGATCCAGGTGGATCCGGCCACTGGCCGTTTGGCCGCTATCGGAAGCCCGCGCTCAGCAGAGCGGCGGCGCGGGCATGCGGAAACGGCTAGCTGAACAGGCTTCAGCCACGATACGGGAGCCGCGACGACACGGTCAAACTGGCGCTCAGGGTGTCCTGGCGAGCGTTGGGTGGGCTTGGATCATCGCCTGGGTAGCCGCGTTGGGTGTGGTTGCAACGGGACATTCTCCGGCAACGGATCCCTTGAACAAGAACGACACGCCGAAGCATCGGTGTAATCTCCCCTTCTTCGGAGGATGTCGGGTTGAAGAAGCCCTGAGGAGTTGTTAGCGTCGCGCCTCACGTACTTGTTCACAGATTGTGGAGAACCGTGTGGACATCGTCGTCGTCTCCGTGCGACCCGGCCGCAGAACCCAGCACGATCCAGGCAAGGACGGTGACATGTCGGACGCGGACCTGGACTACGCCCGAGTGTGGCAGGAGACGCTTCGAAGTCTCGACGACCAAGGGCTTCCCGCCCACCAGCGCGCGTTCCTCGGGCTGAGCCGGCTCGTCGGAGTCATCGACCAGAGCGCCGTTCTGACGGTCCCGGACGACCTGACGAAGTCCATCGTCGAGCAGCGGGTGCGCGACGAGGTCGCCTCCGCGTTGAGCGGCCACCTCGGCAGAGAGGTGGCCCGCCTGGCCGTCACCGTCGACGAGACGCTCAAGGACGAGTATCCCCGGCCGCTCGTCGAGCGACCGCTGCCCGACTCCGCGGCGTCGGGTGTCTCGGGCTTTCCGGCCTCGTTCGCCGGCGGGTCGGTGCCCGGACCCGATGCGACGAACCACAGCGGGCACCAGGACCGCCATGGCGAGGCAGAGAAGACCCGGCTGAACCAGAAGTACACCTTCGAGACCTTCGTCGCCGGCTCGAGCAACCGTTTCGCTCACGCTGCCGCGGCGGCCGTGGCCGAGGCCCCCGCCAAGGCTTACAACCCCCTCTTCATCTACGGCGACTCGGGACTGGGCAAGACCCACCTCCTGCACGCCATCGGGCACTACGCCCGCCGCCTGCTGCCGCACCTGAGGGTGCGCTACGTGAACTCCGAGGAGTTCACCAACGACTTCATCAACTCCATCCGTGACGACCGCACGAACCGCTTCCAGAGCATCTACCGGGACGTCGACGTCCTGCTCATCGACGACATCCAGTTCCTCCAGGGCAAGGTCCAGACGCAGGAGGAGTTCTTCCACACCTTCAACGCGCTGCACAACGCTTCCAAGCAGGTGGTCATCACCTCGGACCTGCCCCCGAAGCAGCTGTCCGGCTTCGAGGGCCGGCTCCGGTCACGCTTCGAGTGGGGGCTGATCACCGACGTCCAGCCGCCCGACCTCGAGACCCGGATCGCGATCCTGCGCAAGAAGGCGATCCAGGAGAGGATGTCGGCGCCCGACGACGTGCTCGAGTTCATCGCCAGCAGGATCTCGACGAACATCCGTGAGCTCGAAGGGGCCTTGATCCGGGTGACCGCCTTCGCCAGCCTGAACAAGCAGCCAGTGTCGCTCGAGCTGGCCGAGATCGTCCTGAAGGACCTCATCACCAACGACCACGCCGGCCAGATCACGGCCTCGACGATCATGGCGCAGACCGCCGCCTACTACGCCCTGACCATCGACGACCTCTGCAGCGTCTCGCGCTCCCGCCAGCTCGTCACGGCACGCCAGATCGCCATGTACCTCTGCCGGGAGCTCACCGAGCTGTCCCTCCCGAAGATCGGACAGCACTTCGGCAACCGGGACCACACCACCGTGATGCACGCGGACCGCAAGATCCGGGAGCTGATGTCGGAACGCCGGGCCATCTACAACCAGGTCACCGAGCTGACGAACCGGATCAAGCAGCAACAGCGCTGACGCTCGTACCCACCTCGTCCCCACCTTGTCCACAGGGCCATCGCGTCGCGAGCGGGCCGTCGCCGACGGTCGGGGTGCGCCCCTTGGCCCGGCAGCTCCCTCTCGAGTTGTCCACCGCATGTGGACAACTCTGTGGAACGCTTCGGCTGATCGTGTCGAGAAGCGACGAAAACGGTCATCCCCAGGGCCCTGTGGACATCGGTGGACAACCCTGCCTGGGGCTGGGAGTGGCCACTACCGCACCGGTGCGGGCTGTGGAGCGCGCCCGTTCGTCCACAGGAGCGCCCCGTTGTCCACAGGCAGGCCCCCTCAGCACCCACAGGCAGGTGCCGCCGTACCACCTGCGGCGATGAGCGTTGTCCCCAGCGTCCACAGGCCCTATGACGATGACGACCCTTCCCCTGAATCCCGATTGCCCCGAGTACTGGCCCGGACGTCCAACCGACCAGGGCCCTCGCAGAGATGCCCGGCGGGGAGGGAGGCACAAAGTGCTCGGCTGGTGGTGCAGCGTCGGCGGCGGGCACTAGGGTTCGGACTCCGAGCGGTCGTCGGTCGGGCGCGGAGCAGCGAGCAGCACGGGCGAAGGGTGGGACGAGACGTGAAGTTCAGGGTTGAGCGCGACGTGCTGGCCGAAGCGGTGACCTGGGTCGCCCGCGGGCTGCCGGCCCGCCCGCCGGTGCCGGTCCTGGCCGGCGTCCTCATCGAGGCCAGCGACGAGGGCACCATCACGTTGTCCGCCTTCGACTACGAGCTCTCCGCCAAGGTCACCATCGCCGCGGACGTCGCCACCTCCGGCACGGTCCTCGTGCTCGGCCGGCTGCTCGCCGACATCTGCCGCAACCTGCCGAACCGGCCCGTCGACGTCTCCACCGAGGGCAACAAGGTCCAGGTGACGTGCGGGTCATCCCGGTTCAGCTTGCTGCTGATGCCCGCCGACGACTACCCCACGCTGCCGTCGTCTCCCGAGCCCAGCGGCACGATCCAAGGCGACGTGTTCACCCAAGCGGTGGCCCAGGTCTCCATCGCGGCCGACAAGGGCGACACCTTGCCCATCCTCACCGGGGTCCGGATGGAGATCGACGGTGAGAAGGTCACCCTGCTCGCCACCGACCGCTACCGACTGGCCATGCGCGAGCTGACCTGGAAGCCGGCCACCACCGACGCCAGCCACGTCGCCCTCATCCCGGCCCGCACCCTCTCCGACACGGCCCGGGCCCTGGGGGCCAGCGGCTCGGTGGAGCTGGCCCTCGGCAGCTCCTCCGGAGGTGACGGCCTGATCGGCTTCGAGGCGGGGCAGCGACGCACCACGACGCGACTGCTTGACGGCGAGTACCCCAAGGTGACCTCGATCTTCCCGAGCAGCGTCGACACCGAGGCGGTCATCCAGACGGCCGCGCTCGTCGAGGCGGTCAAGCGCGTGGCGCTCGTCGCCGAGCGCAACACCCCGGTCCGGCTCAAGTTCAGTGATGGCCAGGTGACGATCGAGGCGGGGACCGGTGAGGACGCCCAGGCGTCGGAGGCGGTCGAGTCGACCCTCACCGGGCCGGAGATCGAGATCGCCTTCAACCCCCACTTCCTCCTCGACGGGCTGGGAGCCGTCGGCACGGCATACTCGCGCCTGTCCTTCACCCAGCCGAGCCGTCCCGCGGTGCTCTCGGGTCAGGCCGAGATGGACGGCGACGCGGACGAGTCCTACCGCTACGTCCTGATGCCCGTGCGCTTCGCGAGCTGACCGGGCGGGGCGTAGCCTGACCAGGCCGCCTCAGCGTCAGACGAAAGGTCACCCCTCATGCAGCTCGGTCTCATCGGTCTCGGCAAGATGGGCGCGAACATGCGTGAGCGCCTGCGCCGGGCCGGTCACGACGTCGTCGGCTACGACCGCAACCCCGAGGTCTCCGACGTCCGGACCATCGCTGCGCTGGTCAAGAAGCTCGACGCCCCGCGGGTGGTGTGGGTCATGGTGCCCTCCGGCGCACCGACCCGCGAGACGGTCGCCACTCTCGGTGACCGGCTCGAGAAGGGTGACCTGGTCATCGACGGCGGCAACTCCCGCTTCACCGACGACATCGAGAACGCCAAGACCCTGAAGGCCAAGGGCATCGGCTACCTCGACTGCGGCGTCTCCGGCGGCATCTGGGGGCTGGAGAACGGCTACGGCCTCATGGTCGGCGGCGACGCACGGCTCGTGAAGCGCGCCATGCCGATCTTCGACGCCCTGCGTCCAGAGGGGCCGCGGGAGGAAGGCTTCGTCCACGCCGGTGCGGTCGGGGCAGGGCACTACACGAAGATGGTTCACAACGGCATCGAGTACGGGCTGATGCACGCCTACGCCGAGGGCTACGAGCTGCTCAACAAGAAGGACATCGTCACGGACGTCCCGGGCGCCTTCAAGGCCTGGACCCGGGGCACGGTGGTGCGCTCCTGGCTGCTCGACCTCGCGGTCGCCGCCCTCGAGGAGAACTCCACCCTCGACGGGGTCTCGGACTACACGGTCGACTCCGGCGAGGGGAAGTGGACCGTCGAGGAGGCCATCGCTCTCGACGTGCCCATGCCGGTCATCTCCGCCTCGCTCTTCGCCCGCTTTGCCTCACGCCAGCCGGTCTCGCCGACGATGCAGATGGTCGCGGCACTGCGCGGGCAGTTCGGTGGTCACGAGGTCATGACGACTGACGAGGGTGAGCGGCTGCGTCAGGCGGTCGTCAGCGGCGACAGCGACATCGCCCGCGCTGCGGAGAAGAAGACGGTGGAGAAGAAGAGTCCCAAGGCCGTCGCGCGCAAGGGCCAGAAGGCAGCCGCCGCAGGCCCGTCCTCCGGCACCGGCTCGACGACGTGACGTGCACGTCAGGCACCTGAGCGTCACGGACTTCCGCAGCTATCCCTCGGCGGACCTGCCACTCGGGCCGGGCGTCACCACCCTCGTCGGCCTCAACGGCCAGGGCAAGACCAACCTCGTCGAGGCCATCGGCTACCTCGCCAGCCTGTCGAGCCACCGCGTCGCGACGGACGCGCCCCTCGTCCGGTCCGGCGCCACCTCGGCCGTGATCCGCGGGGTCGTCGACCGCGCCGGCCGGGAGACGACCATCGAGCTCGAGCTCACCCCGGGCCGGGCCAACCGGGCCCGACTCAACCGCTCGCCCGTACCCCGGCCGCGCGAGGTGCTCGGCGCCCTGCGGACCGTGCTGTTCGCCCCCGAGGACCTGGCTCTCGTCAAGGGTGAGCCGTCCGGGCGACGGGCCTTCCTCGACGACCTCCTCGTCCAGCGCCAGCCACGCTGGGCGGGGGTCCGGTCCGACTACGACAAGGTTCTCAAGCAGCGCAACGCCCTCCTGCGGTCAGCAGCGCCCGTCCTGCGGCGCGGGGCCAGACGCTCCCGGCACACCGACGAACCGGGTCGCGGGGCCGGGGGGGAGGACGCTAAGGCGTCGGCGCTGCACACCCTGGACGTGTGGGACACCCAGCTGTCCCAGGTCGGTGCCCAGCTGCTCTACGCCCGGCTGCGGCTGCTGCGCGACCTCGGGCCCTACCTCGCCTCGGCCTACGACGCCGTCAGTGCCGGTCGCTCCGACGCCCGCGTGCACTACCGGTCCAGCCTGCGCGAGAAGCCCGCGGCCCGGGTCGCCGAAGGTGAGGTGCCCGAGCTGGTCGACCTGCAGGCCGAGCTCATGGAGACCTTCCACGAGGTCCGCGACCAGGAGGTCGAACGCGGTGTGTCGTTGGTCGGTCCGCACCGCGACGACGTCGTCCTCACCCTCGGTGAGCTGCCGGCAAAGGGCTACGCCAGCCACGGTGAGTCGTGGTCCTTCGCCCTGGGACTCAAGCTCGCGGCATACCAGCTCCTGCGCACCGACCTCGGTGAGGATCCCGTCCTCATCCTCGACGACGTCTTCGCCGAGCTCGACTCCGGCCGGCGCGACCGCCTCGCCGATCTCGTCGGCGACTGCGAGCAGGTGCTCATCACCGCAGCGGTCGCCGCCGATGTCCCGCAGCTGCTGCGAGACTCGGGCGTGACGTATGCCGTGAGCCTGGGAGAGGTCGAGAAGGTTGCCTGAGCCGAAGCGGTCACCCTCCGACGCCACGCCTCCCGGAGCCCCGGAGCCGCCCGTGGCGCCAGCCTCGGGGACGGAGGGCGCAGAGCCGTCCGGGCTGGGGGTCGCGGGTGCCGACTCCGCCGCTGAGGCCGCTGCCGCCGCTCTCGCCCGGGCGCGCAAGACGGCCCGCGACAAAGGTCTTCGGCCGGGACTGAGGCCGATGCGCCGCCGCCGGCCGGGCGTGACCGAGCCGACCCTGTCCGGGTCGTCCCGCGACGGCCGGGACCCCGCCCTGCTGGGGGACCAGCTCGACCGGCTCCTGTCCGAGCGGGGCTGGCAGGTCGACGTGGCAGCCGGGTCGGTCATGGGTCGGTGGCCGCAGATCGTCGGCGCCGACGTGGCGGCCCACGTACTGCCGGTCTCCTTCGAGGCCGGGATGCTCACCGTGCGAGCCGACTCGACCGCGTGGGCGACCCAAATGCGAATGCTGGCCTCGACCCTGCTGGCCAGGATCGACGAGGAGGTCGGGGCCGGCACGGTGATCGAGCTCAAGGTCAACGGACCCAGCGCCCCGAGCTGGAGCAAGGGGCTGCGTCGGGCCCAGGGCCCCGGTCCTCGCGACACCTACGGCTGAGCTGCGGCTCATCGCCGGGCTCGAGCCCGCCCCGCTCAGGTGCTTGGTGGACCGGCCGACTACCGTCGGTTGGGTGAGCCGGTCCGAGCACCTCATCCACGTCGCCGATCTGCGCCAGGCGCTGGCCCAGCGGGACCCGAAGGCGCCCTCAGCGCACGAAGGAGCCGCGTCTGGCGACCGACCGGCTCTCCTGCTCGACGTGCGGTGGCGGCTCACCGACACGGCTGGCGCGGGTAGGCAGCGGTATGCCGTGGGCCACCTTCCTGGGGCACGCTTCCTCGACCTCGCGCAGGTTCTCACGACGCATAGCGACGACCCGCGCGACGGTCGCCACCCCCTGCCCGACATCCAGACCCTGGAGCACGGGCTCGGAGCTCTCGGTGTCGAGGAGGGCGACGAGGTCATCGTCTACGACGAGCCGGGGTCCTTTGCCGCGGCCCGGGCGTGGTGGGTGCTGCGCTGGGCCGGGATCCGGGCCCGGGTCCTCGACGGGGGCCTCCCCGCGTGGGTCGATGTCGGCGGGGACCTCGAGGCTGGTGACGAGGTCAGCTGGGCCGTCACCGCCCCGAAGCTGACGCCTGGCCACCTGCCAACGCTGACCGCGGACGAGGCCGCCGCGCAGGCCGGGCGGGGCGTGCTGCTCGACGCCCGCGCCCCGCAGCGCTACCGCGGGGTGAGGTCGAGCCACTCGACCCGCGCGCCGGCCATGTCCCCGGGGCGCTCAACGTGCCGGCCGCCGGGCTGTTCTCCGACAGTGGCACCCTGTTGCCCGATGGCCAGCTGCGGGGAGCTTTTCGCGGCCTGACCGCCTCGGCAGGTGTCGCGGCATACTGTGGCTCCGGGGTCTCAGCGGCCCAGAACGTCCTGGCGCTGGCGGTCCTTGACGTTGAGGCTGCCCTCTTCCCCGGCTCGTGGTCGGCCTGGTCCAACGACCCGCAGCGGCCCGCAGCGACCGGGCCCCTCCCGGGCTGAGTGGTCGTCCACAGGGTGGCCGACCTTGTCCACGACCCTGTGGACGACCGACCCTCACCCACCAAAGGTGTGGACATCCGGATATCCTCGCGTGCCGCCTGAGGGACCGGGCCGTGAACCCCGGCATGGAGCAACGGCTTTTTCGCGGGACATCGGCTGTTGGAGGGCTCCTGAGGGCGATGTGGGGCCTGCGGACCGATAGGATGAGGAGTCAACCGGCGACTGGTCGACCGAGAGCAGGTTTGCGGTCGACCAGGTCGCCTGCCACGAGCGTGGATGTGGACGTCGCACTCCCCACCGCCGAGCTGGCACATCGACGGAGTGCACCCCCCACGGTGCAGCGAAGGAGCATTGTGTCCGAGGCCGACCAGTCACCCATGTCCGACGACGTCCCCCCGGAGCACGTCTCCCCACCCCCCAGCCCAACGAACGGCAGCGCCCCGAGCCCACCCGTCGGCGCGAGCCCCGCACCTGCCACACCGAACTTCGCCACGCTGGCGCTCCCGCCGGCGATGCCGCACCGGGCGAGCGACATCCCGGACGCGGACGCCGTGGAGTACGACGCCGACGCGATCCAGGTCCTCGAGGGCCTCGAGGCCGTGCGCAAGCGGCCCGGGATGTACATCGGCTCGACCGGCCCCCGCGGGCTGCACCACCTCGTCACCGAGATCGTCGACAACGCCGTCGACGAGGCGCTCGCGGGCCACAACGACCGGATCGACGTGACGCTGCTCGCCGACGGCAGCGTCCGGGTCCAGGACTGGGGCCGGGGAATCCCGACGGGGATCCACTCCTCCGGCAGCATCTCGACCGTCGAGGTCGTCCTGACCCAGCTGCACGCCGGAGGCAAGTTCGGCGGGGGCGGCTACAAGGTCTCCGGTGGGCTGCACGGCGTCGGGTCCTCAGTCGTCAACGCCCTCTCGACCCGGCTCGACGCCGAGGTGCGCCAGCGGGGCCACGTCTACCGGATGTCCTTCGAGCACGGTGTGCCCGTCGCCCCCCTGGAGGAGGGTGAGGTGACGGACGACACCGGCACGACGATCGCCTGGTGGCCCAACCCGGACATCTTCGAGACGGTCGAGCACGACTTCGAGACGATCCGTGCCCGCTTCCAGCAGATGGCCTTCCTCAACAAGGGGCTGACGATCAACCTCGTCGACGAACGGCCGGACAAGGCACCGCTGGAGGACAGCGACGACCCCGACCTCGACCACACCGAGGGGGACGTCAAGACGGTCGAGGAGTCGTCGAACGGTGATGCGACGAGAACGCGCAAGCGCAAGGTCAGCTACCGCTACGACAACGGGCTCGTCGACTACGTCACCCATCTTGTCAGCGCCAAGCGGTCGGAGCCGATCCACCCCGAGATCATCTCGATCGAGTCGGAGGACACCGAGCGCTCACTCTCGCTCGAGCTCGCGATGCAGTGGACCACGGCCTACTCGGAGTCGGTCCACACCTACGCCAACACCATCAACACCCACGAGGGCGGCACCCACGAGGAGGGCTTCCGCGCGGCAATGACCAAGCTCGTCAACGACTTCGCGCGCCGCAACAACCTGCTCAAGGACAAGGACGAGAACCTGACCGGGGACGACATCCGTGAAGGTCTGACGGCCGTCGTCTCGGTCAAGCTGGGCGAGCCGCAGTTCGAGGGGCAGACCAAGACCAAGCTCGGCAACTCCGAGGTCAAGGGCTTCGTCCAGCGGGCCATGACGGACGAGTTCGGCCACTGGCTCGGCGCCCACCCCCGCGAGGGCCGCGACATCGTGGGCAAGGGGCTCCAGGCAGCCATGGCCAGGATCGCCGCCCGCAAGGCGCGCGAGTCGACCCGGCGCAAGGGGCTGCTCGAGTCGGGAGGGCTGCCGGGCAAGCTCAAGGACTGCCAGAGCAAGGACCCGTCAGTCTCCGAGGTCTTCATCGTCGAGGGCGACTCGGCCGGTGGCTCTGCGGTCCAGGGCCGCAACCCGCACACCCAGGCGATCCTCCCGATCCGCGGCAAGATTCTCAACGTCGAGAAGGCGCGGATCGACCGGATCCTCGCCAACACCGAGGTCCAGGCGCTCATCACGGCCTTCGGCACCGGCATCGGCGAGGACTTCGACCTGGCCAGGGCGAGGTACCACAAGATCGTCCTGATGGCCGATGCCGACGTCGACGGGATGCACATCCGCACCCTCCTGCTGACGCTGCTCTTCCGGTTCATGCGCCCGCTCATCGAGGCCGGCTACGTCTACCTCGCGCAGCCGCCGCTCTACCGCCTCAAGTGGAGCAACGCACCGCACGAGTTCGCCTACTCCGACCGGGAGCTCGCCGGGATGAGGGCGGCGGGCGAGGGGAAGGGCCGGCGGATGCCCAAGGACAACGGCGTCCAGCGCTACAAGGGTCTCGGCGAGATGAACTACCACGAGCTGTGGGACACGACGATGGACCCCGACACACGGACCCTCCTGCAGGTCACGCTCGCCGACGCGGCCGCTGCCGACGAGATGTTCTCGATCCTCATGGGTGAGGACGTCGAGTCCCGGCGCGGCTTCATCCAGCGCAACGCGCGCGACGTCCGGTTTCTGGACATCTAGGTATGCCGGGCGGTTCGGCCACGCACGAAGGCGCGCGTCCCAGCGCGACGAGCACACGGCATACCGGAACTTCGTTTAGAGACAAGGAAATCCAATGAGTGAGCAGCCTCCGACCAACGGACCCGACGACGAGACCGACGGCCCGCAGGACGAGAGCCCGCAGACGCCTGAGGTTCCCGACGTCGAGTCGTTCCTCGATGACGAGGAGGTGCCCGCGGCTCCCGTCACGGACCGGATCGAGGCCATCGACCTCAACACGGAGATGCAGCGCTCCTACATCGACTACGCGATGGCGGTCATCGTCTCGCGGGCGCTGCCCGACGTGCGCGACGGCCTCAAGCCGGTGCACCGGCGGGTCATCTACGCCATGTACGACGGGGGCTACCGGCCGGACCGCAGCTACAACAAGTGCTCCCGCGTCGTCGGCGACGTCATGGGCCAGTACCACCCGCACGGCGACACGGCGATCTACGACGCGTTGGTGCGCCTGGTCCAGGACTGGTCGCTGCGCTACCCGCTTGTCGACGGGCAGGGGAACTTCGGCTCGCGCGGCAACGACGGAGCAGCGGCCCCGCGCTACACCGAGTGCCGGATGGCTCAGCTGGCCCTCGAGATGGTCCGTGACATCGAGCAGGACACCGTCGAGTTCAAGGACAACTACGACGGCAGGAACAAGGAGCCGGTCGTCCTGCCGTCCCGCTTCCCCAACCTCCTCGTCAACGGGTCGGCCGGGATCGCCGTGGGCATGGCGACGCAGATCCCGCCGCACAACCTGCGAGAGGTGGCCGAGGGCGCCGAATGGTACCTGCGCCATCCGGAGGCCAGGCGCGAGGAGCTGCTCGAGGCGCTCCTGGGGATCATCAAGGGGCCGGACTTCCCGACCGGGGCCCTGATCATGGGGCACCGGGGCATCGAGGAGGCCTACCGGACCGGGCGCGGGTCGATCATCATGCGCGCTGTCGTCCAGGTGGAGGAGCTGCAGGGCCGTCAGTGCCTCGTCGTGACCGAGCTGCCCTACCAGGTCAACCCGGACGTCCTGGCCCAGAAGATCGCCGAGCTCGTCAAGGACGGCAGGGTGGCCGGCATCGCCGACATCCGGGACGAGACGTCGGGCCGGACCGGCCAGCGGCTCGTCATCGTGCTCAAGCGCGATGCTGTGGCGAAGGTTGTCCTGAACAACCTCTACAAGCACACCCAGCTGCAGACGACGTTCGGGGCCAACATGCTCGCCCTGGTCGACGACGTGCCGCGGACCCTGCCGCTCGACGCGTTCATCCGGCACTGGGTCGAGCACCAGGTCGAGGTCATCGTCCGGCGGACGACGTTCCGGCTGCGTCAGGCCGAGGACCGGATCCACCTCCTGCGCGGCTACCTCAAGGCCCTCGACACGCTCGACGAGGTGATCGCGCTGATCCGTCGCTCGGAGACGGTCGACGTCGCGCGCGAGGGGCTCATCGCGTTCCTGGAGATCGACGACCTGCAGGCCAGGGCGATCCTCGACATGCAGCTGCGCCGGCTGGCCGCCCTCGAGCGGCAGAAGATCATCGAGGAGCACGACGAGCTCCAGGCGAAGATCGACGACTACACCGACATCCTCGCCAAGCCGCAGCGGCAGCGGGACATCATTTCGGGCGAGCTCGGGGACATCGTCACGAAGTTCGGCGACGACCGGCGGACCCGGATCGAGTTCTTCGACGGGGACATGTCGATGGAGGACCTCATCCCCGAGGAGGACGTCGTGGTGACGATCACCCGCGGCGGCTACACCAAGCGGACGAAGGTCGACCTCTACCGTTCGCAGCGTCGCGGGGGGAAGGGCGTCAGGGGTGCGCAGCTGCGCGGTGAGGACGTCGTCGAGCACTTCTTCACCACGACCACCCACCACTGGCTGCTGTTCTTCACCAACCTCGGCCGCGTCTACCGGGCCAAGGCGTACGAGCTGCCCGACGCGTCGCGCGACGCCAAGGGCCAGCACGTCGCCAACCTCATGGCGTTCCAGCCGGGTGAGGAGATCGCCCAGGTCCTGGCGATCAAGGACTACGCGTCGTTCCCGTACCTCGTGCTGGCGACCCACGGCGGGCTGGTCAAGAAGACCAAGCTCGTCGAGTACGACTCTCCCCGTGCGGGCGGTCTCATCGCGGTGAACCTGCGCGACGGTGACGAGCTGGTGGGAGCTGGCCTCGCGTTCCGGGAGGACGACCTCATCCTCGTCTCCCGCAAAGGCCAGTCGGTGCGCTTTCACGCGACCGACGCCGCGCTGCGCCCGATGGGCCGGGCGACGTCCGGTGTCACGGGCATGAAGTTCCGGGACGGGGACCACCTGCTCTCGATCTCGGTCGTGCCGGCCGGTCAGGACCCCGACCTCTTCGTCGTCTTCGAGAACGGCGTCGCCAAGCGGACCCAGGCGTCCGACTACCCCGTCAAGGGGCGCGCAACGCTTGGAGTGCGGGTGGCGCAGGCGTCCGACCGCGGGGGTGACCTCGTGGGTGCCCTGACCGTGGCAGAGGACGACGAGGTGATGGTCGTCATGGAGAAGGGCAAGATCGTCCGCTCGCGCGTCGACGAGGTCCGTCGCACCGGCCGCAACACGCAGGGTGTGCGGTTCGCGTCCCCGGACAAGGGCGACAGCATCGTTGCCGTGGCGCGCAACGCCGAGCGCGTGGTCGAGGCGGAGGTGCAGGCGCTCGCCGAGGCCGACCATCTCGACATCGCTGACGTGGCCGATATCGAGGCCCCCGTCTCACCGGAGGCCGAGGCTCCACCGTCCGTCGAGCTCGATGGCGTACCGTCTGACGAGACTTCCGAGTCATCGGACGACACCGATGGAGGCAGCGAGTGAGCACGACAGGTCAGGGTGGAAACCCAAGGTCTGCCGGCGGCGGATCCCCGGACCCGACGACGCGTCCTGTCCCGGCGTCGCCGGCCACCTCGGGCGCCGCCCCCAGCGCTTCCGCGCCGGCTGGCTCCGGAGCGCCCGGCGGCACGACCACGGCGACGCGGCCGGTGCCACAGGGGGCGCGTGCTGACGGGCCGGACGACGGGTCCGGCAGGGCTGGGTCCGGCAGTGCTGGGTCCGGCAGTGCTGGGGGCGGGGCCACCCGCACGGCGGGGGGGCCCAACCGCGCCCCGCAGAAGCGGGCCGAGGCACGTCCTGGCGCGGGCAGGCCGGGCCAGGGCGCTCCCCGGCGGGTGACCGCCCGCCGGGTCAAGCTCGCCGTGGCGCGGGTTGACCCCTGGTCGGTCATGAAGATGTCGTTCCTGCTCGCGGTTGCCGCGGGCATCGCCGGCGTCGTGCTCACCGGGGTGCTGTGGCTGATCCTTTCGGGGATGGGCGTCTTCGCCGACATCGACCGGGTGATCAAGGAGATCCAGCCTTCGACGACCGACCCGTTCAACATCATGGACTACATCGGCTTCGGTCGGGTGCTGTCCCTGTCCATCGTCGTCGGCGTCATCGACATCATCCTGATGACCGCGATCGCGACCCTCGGCGCGTTCCTCTACAACATCTGCTCGTCGCTCGTCGGCGGGATCCAGCTCACCCTCACGGACGACTGACCTGCTCTGCGGCCGGTCCGCAACCGTTTTGATTGCGTGACGGCCTCTGGGGTAATCTGACGCGTCGCGCCAGGGTGCATCTCTCGCGCGATCGAGGTGATGACGGGCCTATAGCTCAGACGGTTAGAGCGCTTCCCTGATAAGGAAGAGGCCACAGGTTCAAGTCCTGTTAGGCCCACCATCCCGATCCCGACCAGCCGGAGGAACTGCTCATGCTCAGGAAGCTGCTCGTCATCGCGGCGACCGCTGCCGGTGCCGTCGCCATCCAGAAGAAGCTGCGCGGCCAGCGGGCCGAGCAGGACCTGTGGTCCGAGGCCACCGACGACGTGAGGTCAGCGCCGAACAGGTGAGCCGTCGGGGCCATGGCGCAATTGGTAGCGCACCTGCTTTGCAAGCAGGGGGTTAGGGGTTCGAGTCCCCTTGGCTCCACCGCAGTTCAGAGGCCCTTTTCCCTCCCGGGAAAGGGCCTCTTCCGTGGAGGTGCAGCAGCAAAGTGCAGCAGTGACGGTCATTTGGGACTATCTCCGAGCGCACTCCCGAGTTGCAGCAGTGCCTGCCGGGTGCTCTCTGAAGACACCTGCGAGTAGATGTCCATGGTCACTGCGATCTGGCTGTGGCGCAGGATCGCCATGGCCACCCGAGGATGGACGTTCATGGCGACCAGGAGACTGGCGCAGGTCCTGCGCGTCGAGTGAACCGAGATGACAGGGACACCCGCCGTCCGAGCCCGTTGTTTGAAGAGCCTGTGAAAGTTGCGGGGGTCGATCGGCATTCCGTAGCCGGTGGTGATCACCAGGTCGTTCTCCTGCCAGGCATCCTCCGCGGCCGCGCGCCACCGTCGCTCGAGTTCTTGACGATCCTTGAGAGCGCGGAGACAGATCTCGGGGAGTGGGAGGGGGGCCTCGGACGACGCGGTCTTGGTCTTGCGTCTGACGAGGTGGCCGCCGACGCGCTGCAGTTGGAACGCGATCCTGGCCTCGGCCAGCGCGAAGTCGACATCCTGCCAGGCCAGACCCAGCATCTCGCCGCGGCGCAGGCCGAGGACGAGAAGGAGGACGTAGCCGGCGAGAAAGGGGTCGGAGTCCTCGTGTGCAGACTCCAAGAATCGCCGGGCCTGATCTACCGACCAGATGATCGGCCTGTTGGTGCGCGGGAGCGGCATCCGCACCAGACTCGCCACGTTCCTCACGAGGAGTTCGTCCCTCTGGGCGGCGCTCAGTGCGCTGCGCAGGATGGCCCATGCCTGACGAACAGTCCACTCCTTCGGGACCTGCCGGCAGCACTTCCCGACTGCGCAACATCGAGGCTTCTCTCGAGCAGCATCCTTGCCCTGGGCGCAACACTGACAGCGGGTCCTCAGGGTGTTCACCCAAGTCTGAACCTCCCGAACTGTCAGCTTGTCGATCCGGCGTTTGCCGAGCATCGGGACAATGTAGAGACGAGTGAACAGCTCGTAGTTCTTGATGGTCGAGGGGGCGAGAGTCGGTCGAACGACGTCCTCCAGCCATCCATTGAGGAAAACGGCCAGCGTCGGGGTGGTGGTGGGCACCGGCCGAGACGCAGCCGTCTGGTGCAGCGCCAGAAACTTCTCGTGGACGCTTTCACGAGTCTTGCCCGCTAGGTACTTCCTCTTGCGGCGCCCCGACGTCGTGGTC
>JAABUW010002902.1_pt1 | contig 25288 bp, 37 predicted proteins | sample 5560081 | NCBI WGS metagenome assembly JAABUW01 (sample SAMN10711882, study PRJNA513363) | rock metagenome | isolation source: Antarctica rocks | place: Antarctica: Victoria Land, Knobhead sud | reverse complement strand
CCCGCCCCCCCTCCCCCCTCTCAGGCGCCACTAGGTGTCAGTCTAGGCGCCACTAGGTGTCAGTCTAGGCGCCACTGGGTGTCAGTCTAGGTGCACCGTCTAGGGTGCCGCTGCTGCTCTTGCCCTTCATCTGCCGCTTCTGCCGCTGCTTTGGCTCCGCAGCCGTGTCTATGACGCGCTTTTTGATGCTCTGAGGCGCGTTTGAACACGCGAGCACATGCTGGATGAGGACATCACTGCGCGGCGATTTGAAAATTTGTTTGCAGAAGGTGCAAGTTGCTGGCCCGCTGGTGGTGTCTGAAGCGAAGTAATCTCTCACGAATGATTTCGGGCGGCCACCTGTGTTGCTCTGCTTGGCCGCCACGGGCTCGACGTCATCAATGCGCTCAGCAATCTCGATATCAGAGCTCATTGATGGTTGCAGCGAGACAGGCAAGGCAGGAAATCCAGTGCCAGAGCTGTCAAGAAGCGTCAGACCGGGGGCCTGCAAGCTAAAGACCGGCTGGATGCCATTGCCGGCCGTTGTCGGTGCCAAGATTGGCAGCGACCGCAGGCGTCGGCGGCGGGGCGTCTAGCAGCGGCGGCAGCGGCGGTGGAGCGCGACTGCGAAACCTCGGAGCCGTAGGCGAAACCTGCGAAACCCTATGCGAAACCTCGTACGGCGAAACCTTGAGGTTTAAGCACGAACCCTGATTCAAAGTTCGAAAGCAAACTGGCCAGGCGGTCAGAATCGGTCGCAGCGCGCTTTCGACAATTGGCCCGGCTTCTCCTCAGTCAGCAGCTGCTTGCGGCTCAGCGTATCGATTCTATTTCGTGCTGCGTGCTGCGGCGCGTGCATTGCAGCGCACTTGCAATTTGTCAGACAGACGACATCAGCTTCACGTATTTCAGCAGTGTGCAGACGGGTAGTGATGCAGGAAATCTAGTCGCCATGACAGGGGTGCTCGTCGGCAATTCGGCAGACTCGTCCGCACAGCAGCTTTTGTCGAAAGGATCGCAAACACCCGTTCAAGTTTCGACACGGGTCCCGGACAACAGCGAGCCGCGCACGCCTAACAACGAGCCGCCTTCGTCTGCGTCCAGGCTCAATGGAGGCAGCCCGACGAGCTCGCCGAGGCATGCTGCGGCTGAAGCCGCGAACCAGGCTGCCCCGGGTAGGCATTCGTCCTGGGGCCTTGGACTTGGCATCGCGCAGCAGGAACGCACTGACTGGAGCCGTGGTTTCTCAAGACTGTTCGAATTCTTTCTTGCAGGTGCAGCAGCGCCGGCGACGAGGCGGGGCTACGACAAGTGGAACGACACAGAGGAGGACCTTTTCTTTGCCGCGCTCAAGCCCACAGTCGGCTGCCTGCCCAATGTGGTGTGCACGGCGGCCTCCAAGCGCATCAGGACGAAGGACTACGTCCAGGTCTGCGCGCCTGACACTGCCTGCTGCCCCGCAGTCTGTGCTGCGACCGACAGAGTCTTGGGCATATTCACGGCCCGCACTCAGTGTCATGCCCAATACTCGTCCGCATGGCGCTCAAATGCTCATGCTGGTGTACTCGCAGACGCGTGCCTACTACGGCAGGCTGGTGAAGCGCCTGGACTCTGCGCTAACGTCGGCGTCGCAAGAGAGCGTGCACGAGGTGCAGACGTGCTGGCGCATTTCGTCGTTGCCATTGTCTACTCAATCTGCGCTCTACAGCACACATCACAAACCTGCCACAGCCCTGAGCGTATGTGTTGATATGCTTTGATTCTGAAGCCTGTTGCACTAAACACTTGTGAATTTCACGAGCGGGCACAAAACCCTTTTGTGCCCCGGCGCGCAGGACCTGAACCTGCTGCACAGGGCGATGCTCATCTACTGGAACCACGTAAGCACGCCTTCCATTACCTGGTGTTTCCGTCATGCCGCGTGCTCATCAGTGTGTCAGACTCCACTCCAGTCTTATGCCAGGCGCTGGAGCTGTAAGCTTCTTGTGGCGCTGCAGTGGGTGAACAAGGCGCCCAAGAACAACCATGGCAGCGACGCCTTCCGGTCCATGCTGACCAAGCCGCGGAAGACGAAGGACTTCCATGCGGCGGTGCAGCAGGCAAGCTCACCTGGACACCCAAGACTGCATGCCAGCGACATGTTCCGTCTCCTGCGTACCGGTGCAGCTGCAGATGCAGCTGCCAAAAGCAGCAAGATTGCAATGTGTGCAATGCGACTGGTCCGCCTGATTGAATCGCACCTCGGCTGGCTGCAGGGAGTGAACCGGCTCCTGCAGCAGGCCAGCAAGGTGCGCCCCTCGCCCGCGGCGCTCGCGGCGGCAGCTGCAGCGGCGGCGCAGCAGCAGCAGAAGAAGCCGTCGCCCGCCAAGCGGGCGCAGCAGGCACAGGCCGCGATGCAGCCAGTCGCTCCGCCGCCCGTGGCGCCGGCGGCCGCGCGGGCAGGCAGTGCAGCAGCGCCCCAGCTGGCCACCGCTGGGAGCTGCAGCAACTGCAAGGGCCATGGCCAGCCAGCCGCTGCAGCAGCCGCAGACCGCTCACAGGGCATCGCTGTCGCCTCGCCGCCCGCGCAGCCGGCGGGCTCCCCGCCATGTGCAAGCCCCACAGCAGCAGCGGGGGTGGCAGCGCGCAGCCCCAACGCTGCTCACCGAGGTTCAGCTCGGACGGCCGCAGCAGCGCCGCCGCCAGAAAGCGCAGACCAGGCGAAACATCTGCCGCGGCTGCTAACGGTGCAGATGCTGCCGTGGGGCGGCGCGGCAAAGGCGCGGGTGACGGGCGCCGGCGCCAACCCCTACCTTGAGCTGGCCAACCTCAAGTGAGTTCGCTGCACATTCCGGGCGCTGTCTTGTGAACTTGATTCTATTGTTGCGTTTCACCTGCACAAGTGGCACAGGATGCACTGAATGCGGTTAAGAGATGATGCGTTGCCCTGTGCGGCACATGCTACTGGATGCTGTTGGGAGATTGCGGAGCGGAACAAAACCAATGAGATTAAGAGATGTTTTGCGTGTCGGTGCAGGGCGGCAAAGCCGGTGCAGTTTCTGGCGAACCACCTGCAGAAGAAGTGGGGGGCACCGCAGCCGCCGCTCGTGCGGGTGGCGCGCCTCGGCGAGACCGCTGCAGCCGTCACCTCCGCGTCGCCAGACATGCAGGTGGGGCAGCACACTTGGCCCGCCTCGCGCGAGCACACCGCACATGCTCATGCAGCTTGCTCATCAGGGCCGACCAGCGTGCTTTTGCTTCCTGTTTGTGACTTCGTCACTGTGCCAGTCTAGCCAGGGCTGGAATGGTGTATAATATGAGGCGTTACAATGGCAGGATTCCTCTGTGCAGATGGGCGAGCTTTTCGTGGAGGCTGGGCTGCCGGATGTCTTCCAGCTCTACTACTTCTGGCCGGCAGACTGCGGCGAGAAGCCCCCCGCAGGCCAGCGGATGCCGCCAGCCGCGCTGCCGCCGCCGCCGCAGCAGCAGCAGCTTTCCAGCAGAGCGGCTTCCGCCGGTGTGCGGCCGACGGCGCCGCTCGTCCCCGTCAGACAGACAACGGGTGTTGCTGCTCCCTCAGCGCCCGCCTCGGCAGCGAAGTGCAGCTGGCAGCCGGTGGCTCCCGCAGCAGCCCCAGCGCGGCCGCCGCCGGCATTCAGCCACCCGGCGCAGCCCACGCTGAAGCGCGCCCTGGCCGACTCGCAGCAGCCTCCGGCAGCAAAGCGGGTGGCGTCGGCAGCAGCGTCGGCAGCGGCAACTTGCGCGGTGCCCAGGATTGTGCCGGAGGCAGTCGCCGGCAGGGTGCTGGCAGGGCAGCTGGCGAGCACGCGCCCGCCGCCGCTTCGGCCAGCGCAGCAGGCACCGGCAGGAGGCCGCGCGGTGGCACAGCACCAGCCTGCCACCGGCAACACTGCGGGGGCGCCTCACAACTCGGCGCCTGCCAGCAGCACGCCGGCGGCGCAGCTGCCGTGGGCACATGCCAGCGCCTCTGCAGCCGCAGCGCCGGCGCCGCCACCCGCCGCCGGCGAAGACAGCCTGTTCGGCGGCTCGCCGTCGCCGCCGCTGCCGCTGCTGGTGACGCCCTCGCTGCTGGCGCCGCCCGAGCCGGCCGACAGGCAGCAGCAGCACGGCGGGCCACCGCCGGCGGCGGCGGCCGCCTCAGGGGCGCCCGCCAGCTTTGCCTATGCGGGCCTGAGCCTGCCTGGCGGCAGCGGCGCTGCGGGCGGCGGCGCCGCAGAGCATTGCAACTGGGGCGGCTCGCTCGCCGGCCTGCTGTCCGGCCCGCGCCTAAATGAGTTTGGCATGGAGGAGAGCTGCGACGTATTTGCAGCCGGCTGGGGCACTGCCGGGCGCGCCTCAGGTGCTCACTTGATGCACCAGTGGTCCTTCATATGCAGCCCAAACCTCATCCACTATATGTAGAAACACCCCTTAGAAGCGTCCCCCGTCTCGTGGCTCGTTGACATAGAACGCTGACAGCCTGCATTTTGTTGCACAGGCTCGGTGGCAGCTCAGCAGGCAGCGCCTGCGTCACCGCTGCGCTACTTTGCAGACCTGGCTGACAGCCGGCTGCCAGGCGGCTTGCCCGTGGCCGCAGACAGCCAGCACGCGGCGGCTGAGCGACACCCCGGCAGCCTGCAAGACATGCTGGCGGCGCAGCTCAGCCAGGTGCTAGCTCAAACCCTCAATCCTGACAAATCTGCAATTTGCGCTGCACTCAAGCACTGTGTGCCTGTGCACAGAGCGGGGTATTGTTCCTGAACGAACAGTGCTGGAGATGAGCGATGTCCTGTGCCATTGGAGCAAGATTGCTTGTTCTTCACTGAGGTGTTGTCCGAGACAATCTGTGTCTGTACGAATTGCAGGGCGGCAACGGCAACGCCGTCATGGCGGGCATCCTGGAGCGGCTGATGAGCAGGGAGGAGGGCTCCAACCTGACGCTGCCGCCGTCGCTGCTGGGCGATGCCGCGCCGGCGCGGCCCTTGGCCTGCGCCGCCGCCAGCCGGCTGGGGCCCTCGACCACTGCGGGGCCGGCCGCGGGCAGCTCTCCCCCGGCAACGCTCGCGGCGGCGGGCGGCGCCGCGGCTATAGGCAAGGGCGCGGACGCGGGCGGCGGTGGCGGCGACCTCGACGTGGGCGGCGCCTTTGCGAGCAGCCTGCTGGGCTGCGTCGGCCTGTCGCAACTGGAGATGGACGTCGGGTCGCTGCTGGGACTGGGCGACGGCGGCGGCAGCGACAGCTGGGACGCGCCCGCCTGCTGCGGCGGCTGCGACAGCAGCGGCGCCAGTGCCGGCTCTGCCAGCGGCAGCCAGGGCTGCGGCCTGAAGCCCTTCCACCAGCTGTTCCCCAGCAGCGAGGTCAAGGCGTGACTGGGCCCTGGCGGAGTAAATATTGGATTGACAGGATGCCGTGAACGTGGTTTTGCTGCACTGACTGACGGTTGATTGCACCGTCAAATTCCTACTCGCAATGATGTCCTGGTACACGATACTGTCTGGACTCCTCCAATATCGCATGTAACATTTCGTCGCGTACATTTTCGTACTGTTTCCCGAGTGACTGCAGCGTTCTTGTGTCGGGCTCAATGATGAAAAATGGTTTCGCCTACCTACAAGCTGGTCCGGTCGCCCGAGGCTGGGGCTCCTGCCTGTGCAGGGTTTTTGGAATCCCTTTCTGAACACCGCTCCGCTGATCCTGTTGGCGCAACAGTTGCCTCCGGCACGGCAGGCAGTCCCAGGTGGACCGTCATCGTGCCGCAGTTTCAGACTGCCCCGTTTCTCAGCCGGTAGACTACCCCGGGCATCCGGTTCTCAGCGCCTGCCTTCAGAACCAGACGCCCGCCCACCATGTCAGCGTGTTGATATTCGACCCGAATGCGATGTGGTCTTCTGTGCTGCGCAGCCGCTGATCGAAGTGCGCCGCCGTCTGCTCCATGGTTACTGGCTGCGTTGACCGCAGCCAGGTCGCAATCTGCAGGGCAGTCAAAATGTCACAAATAAAAATGCTTTGTGAGCAGCATAAATATGCATGCATTGCGCACACTACACACTCTCCCGGCGGGACGACCCAGTCGATCAGATGAGTGGTGCAGCAGTGACATCCCTGCAGCCGCCTTGCAAGATACAGGACTAAGTTGCCGGATCCGTAAGTGAATGCCGTGCAGCGTTGTAAGCGCAGGAATCCAAGGCACAGCTTTGACATCACCTCCGACATTGTGGGCGGCGGCTGCTGCGACGCGGCTGCAGCAGGCGGCACAGCAGCGGCAGTGGCTGCGGCGGGTAAAGAGCTGCCTCCAGCTGTAGACCCGCGCACCAAATGACGTTCTGGCGTTGGCTACATACAGCAGTCGCCGCGGCTCTTGGCCCCGCATCTTTGCAGCGTGGCATGATGCAAGCATGGTCAGGCAGCTCTGAGTCAAACTCCTATGAAACATGGCAATGCGCTGAGAACGGCAACTCATAAATGCCACACCTGACTCAGGCCATCAGGGTGCACCCGCCATCGAGAACCTCCGTCACCCACCCTGTCACCGCCGAGCCCACCTGCACTAGGGGCTACGGCGCCGCCTGTGCGGCACCCTGTGACGCCGACGCCGGCTGCTGCTGCGCCCGCCGCTGTGGTTGCTGCTGTGCCCGCTGCCGCTGCCGCTGCTGCTGCTGCTGCTGCTGCTGCTGCTGCTGCCAGGCCTGTTGCTGCACAAGGGGGCCGCTGGCGCTGCCCGGCAGCCGCTGCTGCTGCTGCTGCTGCGGCGGCGGCGGCGGCAACTGCGACTGCGGCAGCGATGACTGCCTCTGTCGCAGCAGCTGGTGCTGCTGCTGCTGGTTGCCCGCCGCCGCCGCTCCGCTGGTGGCGGCAGCTGCCGCGACGACCAGCGCCGCCGTGGCAGCCGTCGCCGGCTGCGTGCCGGCAGCGTCAGGGGGAGGCGCAGGCGGCGGGAGGGCCTGCTGTGGCGCCGCTACAGCGCCCGCCGCCCGACGGTCCCCTGAGCTTCTGGTGGCCGCCATCAGAAGCGCCGCCGTTGCCGTTGCTGCAGCCTCGGGTGGTGCGCCGTCATCGCCGGCAGCCGCCGCGCCCTTCTGCCGCCCGCCGCCAGGCTGCCGCACCCCCGCCGGCTGCTCCGCCTGCCGCGGCGGTACCTGTGTGGACGTGTGCAGGAGCGCAACGCGCAGCAGCCACATGTCGCGCAAAAGCTCGCCCTCTGCGTCAACGCTGCCGAGGACGTACGGTCGCCCTCATCGTCCATCGCTGACAGGTGGTCGAACCGCGCGGCCGGTGGCCCCTCTGCGGTGACCCTGCGGACTCGCACCCAGGTGGAGATTGTCCGATCTGTATACGTTGCTCGCATAATGGTTTTGAGGAACTTCGTGGTGCACACATGGCGTCCCGGATCGTTCCTCTCACGCACCGCTGCAGCTGTGTGCAGCTCACCTGCAGGGCAGCCGCTGCCAGGCGACCTGACCGTCGCGAGGCCACGCGCGTCGTTTGGCCCCAAGTGCAGGATCCAGGTGTTGTCAAAGCAGTTCCCATGACCCTCGCCGCTGCCGCCAAACAGTATCGCAGCGCCTGTGGCGCGCATGAGGACGATTAGTCATCAGGTGCTGAATGGCCTCAAGACGCAGGGCCTTTCAGCACGCTCATGCGGCAAACACGAAAGTTGCAAACAAATAGAACCCATTCGATGCGAATCAATCAAATGAGCTTGAAGCCCCGCGACCTTCCGCACATTCAGCTGAGCAGCACACAAAGAAAGCTTCCCAACTCACTAGGAATGCAAGCATTGTAAGAAGCAAGGACGTCAAGCCAAAATGGAAGATGAGAGGTGGTAGGGTGCACCTGCTACAGGGTGACCCTTCGGCAGCACGTGCAGGGAGGCGCCGGCGCGCGCGCTGGGAGCCTCCCAGCCCTGCCTGACCTGCGAGCACCGCCTCAGGATCGCAGTCGTGCGCGGCGCATTGTCAAACAAAGATGGATTGAGATCAAATCATGGTAAAAGATAATCCTGCTCTATCGAACACGCTGGACTTTTTCTTCGTCATTTTGAACGTCTTCAAAAGAGACTAAATGATAATTAACCTGAGTGTTTTCATCTTGATAAGAATTCATAATGTCGCGGACCCTTATCAGCCGTGGTTCCCTCTGCCATGAACATGCAACACACACAAGGAGCCGGAGGGAGCCAGACAGCAGCAACCTCACGCGCGCTTGCATGCTGCCTATTGGCCTACAGCTGGCACACACGCTCGTGCCTTGAGCTGCGTGCAGGTGCTGCTCAGGGCCCACAGGTCCGCCAGGTAGCCGCTGCCGCCGCTGTCGCCGCCGAACACAGCATCAGGGCCTCCGACGGCAGCACCGCCGCGGCGAATGTGTTCCGCGCCGGCGGCAGCAGGCCCCGAGGGGCAACCAGCGCTGTCCACCTGTCGCACGCGAGCATGAGACTTGCCAGCGCAGTCCGTCAGGGAAAGACGACAAATATCTCTCTTGCGCATCCAGTGCTTACGTGTGTTCCCATACATGCCGGTGTGTGCGCTGCGGCGGTTGTGTGCACGGCAACATGCACTCATCTTCTGCGCCTGTTGTCGATTGCTGCCATGGCAGTGTCTTCGTGTGCCGTCAGAAGCAGACACCAGGCATTTCACATGCCAGGCATCATAGCAGTCGGTTTGCTCTGCTCGCGGAGCGCACTTGTGGCTTCGAAAGTCCAGGAGGTGCATGTCGTTGAGGTCGTTGCCGTCGCCCGCGCCGCCAAACACCAGCAGCGCGACGCTGTGCCCCCGCTAGTCGCGCAACACAATAGACGCGTGGCTATCCCTGCGTGCAATTGCATCAGGAATGCTTGGATGAAGATGGAGGCATGAATGAATAGAGGGTCATGGCGCATATGTGAGGCACCGGAGCACCTGCAGCACCTCATGGCATCAAAGCGGCCCAGCAACCCTTTGCATGATTTCGTGCAGCCACCGACACAAGGTCGTGTGCTGCTCGCTGCGCGCTTGGCTCATCTTCACTCCAGAGCTCGGCGCACTTGTCAGAAGCTGGCACGCTCAGGACTCGCCTGGCGGATCATCCCGACGGTCTGTATCTGCTTCCAGATCCTGCTGCCTAGGTCGCAGACGTGCACTTTGTTGGAGCGCTGGTCCGACCCACCATCCGGCCCCGCCGCGGTGCCGCCAAACACCATCAGCTGCAAGCCTGCATCGGGGATGGCTTCCGTTTCGTCGGATCAGCAGACCGCAATGCATTCAGAACCTGATCATTCAGCATGGACGGCACAAACTCCTTGCCATGGAAAGGAGTCAGCAAACCACTCTTGCGGCATGCATCAGGGCAGTCAATCACCGTCAGACGACAGGAAACAGCTGTCTGTTGCTGGGGGCAGTGCGCCGCTCGCTGCGAGGATGGCGACATCGGCCATGCGCAACTGCCGACCGCCCAGGCGGCACAGCAGCAGCTGCCGCTCAGCCGGCCCGGCATCCTCGTCTAGTCGCCCACAGCTGTACAGGCTGGCGCCGCCGCTGGCGTCCGGCAGTACACGCAGCTGCAGACAACGATGAGTCGGATTACGGACGATGCTCAACTCCGCAGCGCTCACTTCCCACTCACATTGCATGGCAGGGTTCTGACGGTGCTTGAACTTACAAGGGATTGCACGCACCCACGGCTGTAGAGGTCCGGCAGTGGTTGCCGGACTTCCTGCCGAGTCTACAGCGCCTCAAATGTCGGCAGTGCCGCGCGCTTTGCATGCTGGCGCCAGGCGCGGTGCTGCCAAGGGCATCGAGCCCTGCCAGCTCCTTGTGATCTCGATGATTCAGCCGTTCATTCTGTCGTAATTTCATGCAATCCGTCCAATGCAGCGGATGTCCCGTCGGTCAGGTCTTGTGTCAAGAGTCGCATTCCAACTCGATCTCGATGACCGACCGCAGTGGACCGCCAGAGGACACCTTTTGGGATGGAGACTACTTGTGTGTCCAGTGAAGGCGTGTTATGTCTTCGGACCGGGAAATGGACACGAATCTTGTTCCTCGACCCTCAACATTCGAAAGGGCAAATGAGGTTTCGAAACAGCAGATGAGATCCACAATTGGACCGTTAAATATCCGCTGAATACGGAGCAGCTTCCTTTTCATCACAACTCGATTTTGCGGCGCCCACGGGCTTCACCCGATAGCTAGCATCAAACAGTTGACGTCTGATTGCATGTTTTGACTTGGAGCAGCATCGAAGAGCGTGATCACGCTTCGTCAGTCTCGGGGATTGGCATGCCTTCTCTATTTCGTGCTCAAGGCTGCTCTGTGCACTCCAGATTTCATCATTGTGACAAAGCAATTTGGACGCTTCGAAATCGGTCACGTGGCACCAGACAATACCGTGCAGCGTGCAGCCGCCGGCCGTCTGCAGTGCGCCCAACGGCGGCAGCGGAACATGGTGACGAAGATTCCTCATGATCATCCGGAAACAGGCCCCGCTACAGCAGACTCAGAGGCCACTGCAATTGACACGCTCAGCCTGCTGGCGGTCTCTGGGCTCTGGGCGACGTACAGGCAAGTGGAGCGCACACACGTTGCCGGCAGATTGAATGTGTCTGCCAAGTCCAGCAGCGCCATACGGACAACAAACGACCGACCAGATGCCCTCTTTCAATGCAGTCCGGCGCTGCGCTATGTGTACATGCTGCCGGGCCCTCCGGTGCCGGCGGCACTGACCGCCAGCCGTGCCGTGCTGCAGGCCGCCTGCCTGCTGCCGCCGGTGCTGCTCACAGGCAAGCACACACCTCGACATCATGCGCATCTTCGTGATCTTCTGACACCAATGGAACACTTTCACGTCTCGACTTCGGTGGCACACAGTCCGACGGAGATGCTGCAATATTTGGGGCACTGCAGGTCGAGCTGGCAAGGCTACTGAGGACGGTGAAGGGCTTGCAACATCCAAGGAAACATTCACGCCGACTTTCTGGCGCGCAGCAGCTGAGCTGGGACTATTGAACTTCCTTGGCACGGTGCGGCTGCTGTGAAGACAGCTTTACTCGTCGGGAATGCTGCTGTGCGTCGCCACAATGCGTAGAAGAGCCGGCGAGCCGCTGGAAAGCGCCATTTCACCAACCTTGCTGGAGGCGCTGAGCCTGGCATCGGGCGTACTGCTGCAGGCGTGCCAGGCCGTCGGACTGGAGAGCACCACCGCCACGCAAGGCGCCTTCCTGATTCAGACGACCGCGCTGTTCACGCCGCTCATTGCGGGCGTCACCGGCAGCGCCATAAGCGGCACGGTGTGGCTGGCAACGGCACTGGTGCTGGTTTGACTGCTTCAGGTGCATGCGAGTTCGATGTGATTGCACTTGGGGATGACACTGGGAGCTCGGGTTTACGGTTTGCAGACATACATACCCTATGATTCCAGATATGTAACACTCGCTGTTGTGCAAGCGAATATCACGGCAGGCACGCTGCTCTTCACGACCACCTCGCACCCGGTGGCGGATGCTGTGGAGCAGGGGGCCCTTTTCGCAGGTAGCACAAATCTGGTCACGCCAGTGATCGTCCACTTCGTGCCGCTACTCCTCATCTGAGTTGTCCAGACAGGAGCGTCCTTGCATTGACAGATGGAGGCCCAGCTGATCACATGCGGTATTGAACCGGGTCTGCTGCGTTTGGGAGCCTGCTTTTTCTTCCTTTCTCCGGCTCAGCTGTGCCGTCCATGCTGCACAGGTGGCGACGCGGCAGTCGTCGCCGCGGCGCTGTGCTACTCGCTGACGACAGTGCGCATTGGCTACTTTGCGGCGCGCCTGCGGCCGCTGCAGCTGGCCCTGGCCAAGAGCTCCGGGCTGGCGGCACTCTCTCTTGGCGAGTCCGGATCCTGTTATCGTCTCTTGCTGGAAATTTGTCAGCGAATCCGTCTCCCTCATTGTGTCCTGCCAACGAGCGGGTCATCAAGCGTGACCCTCTGGTGTGACACGCGTGGCGCCTTGGTGCGCAGGCTGGGCTGCAGCCGTCAGCGCGTCAACGGCGCTGGGCGGGCGGCCGCTGACGTCGCTGTGGGAGAGGTATCGGAACCCCACGGCGTGGCTGGTGCTGTTCCTCATGGCCGCATCCGGCGCGGGCGCTGCGGTGTTGCAGTCATGGGTGCGCGCCTTGGTGTGCTGGCTTGTTTCAATGTGCTTTACGCGTGCCTATGCATGCCTATGCGTGCCTGTGTCAGGAAGCATGGTAGAGGACTGTTCATTTGTTGGCGTGCAATCCCCGGCGATTGCTAATCGTGCTGATCACTTATGCAGGGCCAGAGCAAGGTGTCGGCGGCGAGGGCTCAGGTGCTGTTTTCGACGACGCCAATCTGGTCAACCATCTTTGCCGTGGCACTGCTGCATGAGAGCGCGCTCCAGCCAAGTGAGATTGCTGGCGGCGCCCTGATCATTTTTGCCTCGCTGTTGGCGACGAGATGAAATGAAGACAAACCGGAGAACCACAACAGCTAGAACTCTAGTCATCCAGTTTTGTTGTTCGTGGTTTCATTGAAACTCTTGGGAGTTGGAATCCTGGATTGCTTTCTGTACCACAGTATTTTCTGACCATAAACACATTCATCTGCTTCTGGTCCTTCTGAAACCGCTGACCTGTTGTTCGAACCAGAAATCTCGCTCATCAAATCGGATCGTCTCGCATCGCTCTCACACAGCATGCCTCGAAACATACAAGCCGCAAAGCACGCAGACGCTGAATCAGATCTGCTGGTCCACATTCACTGGGCGCATCGCCGCCGTCAGCCTGGACACCGCCTTGTCTATCCGCCCCTGCAGTCAGCAGCCATGACCGTCAGCCGAGGTGTCTCACTAAGAACCTGGGTGTGATTCAGATAGGCTGAGGCTGCCAAAAGCCAGATCACCGGGATTCCACCCCACAGGACATCGGAGGAGCAGGACATCGGAGGAGCAGAAATTTCCAGTCACACCAAAGCCTTTGGAAGGTATGATGGGTAAAAGCACAGGTGCACCCAGTCTATGGGTGTGTAGAATACTGCGTGCCCAATGAAATCATCCAATCCATGCGGGCTGAAAGGCAGCGGTGCAGGCGCGCACCTGCAGCCCGGGGTCGGTGCACTCCACCTTGCCGGCCTGGTAGTCTACAGCGACATCCACACCATCCACCTGTGCATGAGCACAGTTGGTGGTCAGCCGTGGTAGCTGGCCGCAAACAACATGAATACATTATCGCTAAGAGGTACTCAACAGGTAGAGGTGCCAGGCGGCATGCAAGGTGCCAGTCCTCCTGCCCAGAGAGGGAACCTATGTTTCACTCTTTCGAAACGGGCTGGCCTCCAGGAACTGCACACGACATATGGTGCAAAGTCAACTGCCCACGATATATGGTGCAGAGGTCACCTGCAGCAGGATAAGTTCCTGTTCGCAATCAACATGCGCGTCGCCGAACTGCGCCGACAGCATCGCCGCGATGATGTCCATCTCTGCGGGGGCAAACGACAGCGTTTTGAGCCAGGCATGTGGCTGCAAAGCTGCACAGGGCGGTGAAATAAGGTTGAGGCACGACAAGCAAATGCACCATGCAAGGCATGTGCAGCACAAGAACCCCAGAAGGCATCTGGCTGCTGAACTCTTGTGCCGGAATATGCAGGGTGCCGATTCATCCCCACCTGCGCTGGCGACTCCTGCAATGTCGTCTGCGGCCAGCGCTGTCCGCCGCCGCTTCTCTGCCGACGACAGGGTCTGCGGCTCGTCCATCGTCTGCAAGCCAACAAGGAAACTTCTCGATTACTTCCGGGCAGAAACGCAGTCTGGGAGAGCCGCAACCAGAAGGATAGGAGATGCCAGCACAGAACTGAGAGCATCCAGCAGCTGGCTCGCAGTCCCTCATGCCTGCGCAGCACACCTCGCGAATGCCAGAAACGCAGAAAGGTGTCGAAGAAACCAGCACAGTTACAATGGGGTGATGGTATGTGTCCCAGCACACCTGCAGCAGGACGGCGATGACGGCGTCTGCCAGCAGGTCGGACATGGCGCCGCCCTCCCACTCCACGATCAAATGCTGTGCCGTCGCCGCCGCCGCTGCCGCCGCCGCTCCTGCGCCCGCCGCCCCCACTAAACCTAGGTTCCCCGCGCCAGGCTTCGCCGCCGTGTCAATCTTTCCAGCCTTCGGCGCAGGCTCCGTGGCCGACTGCGCCGCTGCCGAGTGCTGCGCGCCCGCCGCCGGCGCCAGCGTGACGGTCACGGCGTCACCGACGCGCAGGCTGGCCGCGTGCTGGCCGCTGGTGACGCCCGCGACGTCGGGGCCCGGCGGCCCCGCCGCCTGCAGCCCCTCGAACACCAGCTCCAGAGCCAGCCGCACCTGTACATCGGTTTGTAGGGCTCGTCACAACCCTGCAAGTACAGTTAGACATCTGCAGCAAGTCATGTTGCGGCCCTGCTGAAGCCTTCAGTCACAGACAGCGTAAGTCACACACAGCGCACAGTCAGAAAATTGACTACCTCGGAGAAGGGGCAGGTGAGCGGCAGCGCCTGGCGCTGCAGGATGCGGCCGGGGTGCAGCTTGGTGTAGGCGGGCAGGTCGGCCGGCGCCAGCAGCGTGTCGCGCCCCCGGCTCCGAACCAGCAGCCCCGCCAGCGGCCGCCCAGCGACCGGCGGTTTGTCGCCCAGCCGCCCCGCCACCTGGTGGCACAGCATTTCAGTCTTGAATGTGTAATTCAGGTCATGACTTCGAATGTTCACAGGGCTGGGCAGGCAACTCGCGCCGCTGAGGGGCAGCTGCAATCCTGTGGGGGCCATTCTGTGGGGGCAGCTGCCATCCTCCGAAGGCTTGTTAGAGAGGGGGCCCGAGATGGACATCTTCAAGCAAGTGAGCATTGAGCAGCGGTGCGCACCTTTGCCAGGCGCTCCGGCTTGTGCAGGATGCGGACGGCCTGCGTGACACGCGGCATGTAGAACTGGCGCTCCTGCCCCAGCGCCTTTGCCTGCAGCAGCAAATAGAGGTGCGAGTCCTTCAAATTCTTGCTTCTTATTGCACAACAGGCAGATGCAAAAGCCCCGGGCTGACGGCTGGCACACGCAGCAGAAACATCAAGCGGACGCCACATAAATGCATGGTGCAGCTTCGCACGCCGTAAAGCTCGTTGGCTTTGAGCGACGCGGAATGCAGGCAAAAAAAAGTTGAAGGAACGTTCCAGCAGACATGCAAATTTCATGGAAACAAGCAGATGATGTACTTGCCTTGCTAGGCTAGAAAGCAATTGTTTCGGTAACAAGGCAGATGCAAGGGCAGGCGTGACCTGCGCCGCGAGCGCATCCCGTAGCCGCTGCATGTTGGTCGCCTCCCCATGCACGAAGACCACGTGTGGGGGCTGCAGCGCAGCGATGAACTCGGACGTCTGCGGGAAGTCGGCGTGTGCGGAGAAGGAGATGGCGTCCACCGACATGCGCAGCGGCACCTGCGCCAGAATTCAATGCCTTGCGCAGATGAGTTTTTTTGCTGAGAGCGCCTCACTCGAACACTGTGCTCGATCGGATTTATCGATGCACTATGTCAGTCAGGGTCAAGCAGACCGGTCGCTGCTGCCAGGCTTCTTGCGGGCAAGCTGCAGCGAATGCAGGCCGCTGGGCTGGGGCAGTGGCCCATCATGACGCGGACGATTTCTGTTCGACCCAAATTCTGTTGAACTGTGAACTGTGAAAATGCTGGTGTCATGCATCTCGCTGCAGCTACTCCGTCCCCGCACCTTGAGGCCGGTGCACGTGAGGATGTCGACCGAGCGGACCAACACGCCGACAAGCTGCAAGTGGCCCAAGTGGTCACCAGCTGGGAGCAACAGAGGTGAAATTTCTGCCATTCCTGCCCCGCACCTTAAGGCCAGCGCGCGTGAGGATGTCAACGGGGCTGTCCAGCACCTGCCGCGCCATGGTGCCCGCCACCGCAAAGTCCGCGATGATCAGCCCGTTCCGCGGGTTGTCCGCCCACTGGTCAAACAGCTCCCGCGACACGCCGCTCTGCATAAATACCGCGCAAGGCGTTGACATGCAGGAGATTCATGCTGGCAGGCTGATGCGCTGCGGATCTGTCTGTGGTCCCTGGGAATGTCCGCCCATTGGTCGAACAGCTTCCGCAACACGCTGCTCGGCGATGCGCAGAAAGGGAGCAAGTTTCCTGCAGGAAAATTTGCATCGGAAATAGCCACCCTGGAGCTGCCGCACACGCTTCTTCCTGGCGCTGCAGCATACATTGCTTGTACACCTTAACCGCAGATTAAGTTCATCAAATCTAATCAAGTATCATTCCACTCCAAAACTCTGTAAATTTCCAGAAACCGCAGCAGTCTTTAACAAAGAGGCGCACCTGCAGCATGGAGGGGGTGGCCATGACGACGCAAGGGCCGCTGTCGTCCAGCGAGCCGGTGAGGTGCTGCACGTGCTTGAACTGGAAGGGGTTGGACGCCTGCATAGTGCAACAAACCCCAGTTCAACCAGAAGTCGGCGGGAAACCCCGGCTGCCACTTGGGAGCGGGGACGGCCTGGACGCCTGAGCAGGCTTAGTACAGCGCTTGTCACAGGTTTTAATGGATGGTGAATATGAGCAGGCCTCTCAGCAGGATGCGAGTGCCGCAAGGCGAGTTTGTAGTGTTTTGAAAACCCCCAGAAAACCTCAATCGTGAAGCCCTGAAACACCTGGAAGGCGGCCTTGATGTCGTCGTTCATCATCTCGATGTAGGTCTGGTAGATGGGCATCGCCCGCCGCGCAAGCGCGCTGGCCTGGTAGATGGGCACATTGCGCAGGTCCGCATGCCGCTCCCAGTACTCCTCCAGTATCAGCAGCAGCTCCTGCGCACGGTGCATTGCACGAGGTCAGTTTTGAGTCGGGTGGAGGAGTTGAACGATGTCAGTATCGACGAGGAGTTGAACGATGTCAGTATCCAAGTTGATGTGTGCCGTTTTCATCAGTACTCCAGCATATGCAGTCGCTCTGGTACGCCAGCAGGACGGATGACAAGCCTCCCTAGGTTGAGGGTCTCCAGGTTTCACAGCGGCTAGGTGCATATTCTGCACCGGTGTTGGTGCACAGGCATACTATGCCAGGCTTGCGGTGGATCGGCGGCGGTTCATTTCTGCAGCATGCATGGGATAAAAGTCTGGGCAAAGGTCATGCACACCGTGTCAGACCAGCCTGCCTGGTGCCTGCTGTAGGCCAGCATTAGCACGGCGCACGAATGGTGTTCACGACGGACCTTATGGCCATCTGTGCACGCACCTGGGCGCGGCCGAGGGCGACGACGGGCATGAGGACGCGGCCGCCGCGGGAGACGATGCCGCGCACGGTGCTAACCAGGCGCTGCTCCCGTGTCACCCGCTCCTCGTGCCGGTTCACGCCGTACGTCGCCTCCACCACCACTGCAGCATGGAGACGCAAGCAGCTGAGCAGAACATACCTCCCCTAGAGGGCTGGCTTCCTTGCGGTCCTCCTTGTTCGTTGCTGCATTGAAGCCACCCTTTGAAGCAAGCCTCATGCTCATGACGCCTTCGCGCGCTGTTTCAAATAACAGGCGATGCAAGCGGCAGCGGCTGAGCCGACAGGAGCAGGCTGCCTGCGCAATGTCCCATCCTGCAGGTGTGTGCTCACCAATATCGGGCCGCACGTCGGGCAGGTCGGCGGCGGACAGGTGGCGGTCAGGCAGGCGGCTGTAGTCGCCCGTGTACAGCAGCCGCATGCCCGCAATCTCGATCATGAACATGGCGGCACCCAGCACATGCCCCGCCCGGTATGCCGTCACCTGCGCGAAGATTGGCACCGGTTTTGGCATTGACGACCTCAGGGTCAAGACGGGAGGGGTGGGGCCGCGCCGCCGGTCCCCTGTGACCCTGCCTGCGCAGGATTCCATGCCTTTTCTGACAAGGGTGTCCATGACATGGGTGCAGGCCGAGAGGAGGCACCAGGGCTGCGCCACCGATGGGCGCCCCCTGAAACCACTTGCCCCACCTCCGGAGGCCAGTGTTGATCACTCGTATTGCTGAGAGTAGTCATCTTGTGTTGAGAACCGTAGAGGGGCCTGGCAGCGGAGCAGACACCGTGCCTGGCTGCACAGCTGCACAGCTGCTGTCAGGAAATGTCAAAAGGCCAGGAAAGCAGATCGCATCCCGCACCCGAATGCCGTCGAGGTCGACCGTCTGGTGGAAGTCCATGACCTCGGTGCGCTCCAGGGTGGCCTCCAGGTCCTTCTCCGAGTACAGGCCCTCGTCGGTGGAGCCGCGCGACACTTTGACAAAGTCCCGCAGCAGCGTGTGCGTGATCGCCTTGGTCGGGTGCGTCATCAGGATACGCCCCTGCAATGGCCCCAAGTCCGCAGCAATCACAGCCCGCTTCTTGAACCAAACTTGAAGAAAGCGCTGGGGCCACCGCCGCAAGCAGCGCCAGGCAGCTGCCAACGTCCAGTGCACAAGAATAGGCCTGAACGGGCCTGAACGGGCCCGCTCAGCATGAACCGTCCTCCAAGAGCAACAACACAAAAGCAATGCTACAACAAACAAGATCAGAGCACCTTGAAGGTGGTCTTGGTGGCGACATAGGGCACCGCTGCCACGTGGTCCAGGTGGAAGTGGGTGACCAGCAGCGCGTCCACCTCCTCCATCTCCACCTCGTCGAAATAGGGCAGCGACGCCGGCCCCGTGAAGCCCGGGTGGATACCCGCGTCCAGCATCACCGTCTTGCCCCTGCATGCACGATGGAGTGCAGCATGATGGAGTAAGCAAATGATATTCGTGTGTTGAGTAATACGCCGGGATGGATGCCGGCATCAAGCATCACCGTATGGCCCCTGCGCCGCCGTTATGTGCAGTGACATGAGTGGCGTGTGAGGTGACATGATGAATGATATGAGATCGAATTCCCGGGTGGATGCCCGCGTGAAGCATCACCGTCTTGCCCCTGCGCCGCGACACTGCAAGCGTTCAATCTCGTGTCACAGGAACTGGCAGTTCCGAAGCCGAACGGTTTGAATCAGAGGTTCATGTGGGTGAGTCGCATCTGCCCATGACGTCCTGATTGCGGCAGCTCATGCGGCGCATGTCGAAGTGACTGCAGCATCGATGTGTGAGTCCACACAGGGCTGCAGTGCCAGACTCTCATTCTCCCAGCGTATGGCTTGCTTTCTAGTGCACTTCAATGACGCTGCAAAGTGTTTGTGCAACTCATTTCTGTGTGCAGCCGAGCGGTCAGAGCTGATGAGCGCGGCGGCACAGCAGCAGGCCGTAAAACGTGACGTAAAATGCATATCTCACATGTACTTGACGACGATGCATGACCGCCCAACCTCCTGCCCGGCGCCGAGCGGGATGATTTCCACAGCTGGCAGCGGTGCGGCAGTCGGCTCATCAGCCTTCCGCTTCACGCCCGACATCGTTGCCGTGCACTGCCAGGCAGCCCTGGTGTTTGATCTATCTTGTGTGCTCGCGGACGTGCTCCACCGTCACGCAAAGGTGTCTTGAGGTGTCGGAGATATGGCCAATCTGAGGGTCACGGCGTTCTCCTTTAGTTAACTCGCAACACGGCAGAGAGATGCCACTCTATACTGGCTGAAATCGCAGTGTAAACTCGCAGAGTGTGCTGTTCTGTGGCGCAGTGCGCAGAAGATTGCACCCGTGCCAGGCCGCCCTGTACTGAAGCGTCCGATTGGCAAAACTCGATGGGAAAGCTGAAGCCAAATTCAACTCATCAATTTACGCACGCACTTCAGATCCACAAGAAGAGGCGTCAAACACCGCCTACTGACGTGTCCTTTATGGCCTGATACTTCATTTGGCGCAGAGCCGCGGCCCCGGGATTCACTGACTGCCGCTGCCGCGGCCGCATGCGTCACCGGCGCTGGTCCAGCTCGAAGCGCAGCGACATGTACGTCTCGCCGCGTGGCCCCTCGTACAGCAGGCAATACTGCACGGCCTTTTCGAGCCAGTGCCAGTGATCGCCTGCCCGCTGGTCCGCTTCGCAGGCCGTGGCGGCGGCAAAGCTGGCATAGCAGCGCTGCACCGTGTCTGCGATGCGCTCCTCGTCCAGCAGCTGCAGGATCTGCTCCACTGCGTTGCGCACCAGAAGAAGGTGGTAAGATAGCATTCGTGGCGGCTGCAAGAGACATGCCAGGGCAGAGCGCCGGCATAAAGCAGGCTGAGACGCTCATGGTGGCATACGCTCGCCACCATGAAGCAGAGGGCACAGGCAATCGGACAGGGAGTCCCAGCAGCGACCACTGACAGAGCTCCACGCGCATCTGCAACCACGGCCCATGTCTGTTTCTCGAAGATCATCAAACGGGCAAGCCGCGGACCTGCGGCGACGGTTGCGCGGCCGCCGGTCTCGGACAGCCCCATCCGCAGCAGCCGGTCGACGGTGGCGCGGCGCTCGTCACTGGCCGCCACCGCCGCCGCGGGCATGCTGCAGACCTCGCATGCGCACGCAAAGCGGTGGCCGCCCAGCAGCAGCGCCTGTAACACAATGGTGATATTTCACCCAAAACGACCCACCTACACTGTAGGTACTCGTATGCAACAGATGCAGAAGATCTTTCATCGGCATTGTCGCAATTGTGTGAACCTCAAGTATCACCTGGCGGGCTGTGCGCGGCAGCAGCAGCGCGTCGACGCCGATGTAGGTTATGGTGACCTCCTCCCCCGGCTGGATGTCGCGGAACACGCGGAATTCCTGAGGCAGCAAAGCCGCAGCAGCTGTCATGGCAAAAAGACGGCCTGCTTGCCTGAGAGGCGATTGTGTCTCAAACCATGCCTCAGCAATGCAGGCGCAGCGGGATCACAGCATGGCCTTGGTGCCTCACCAGCCGCTTCAGGTCTTCATTCCAGGCGTGGTGGCAAATCCGGTTGCACGAGTGGCTGGGCCGGCAGGCCAGCGCATACACGCCCAGCGTGCCTTCCTCCCCCGCCGGCAGCGCGTTCGTGATAAAGGTGCCCAGTTCACGCGGCTGGAACCTGACATGAACAGTTGGCTGGATCAGCGCGCAGGAACAGCGGCTGACGCGCGCTTGCCTATGCCTGTCCTGGAAGGTGCTAGAGATGAGGGTTCAGCACATAGGGCAGGGCGCATGCATGTTGAGCGGTAGACACACTCACTCGGGGCCATTGTTGGACAGGGTCCAGAAGGTGGCCTGGTCGGCGGCAGACAGCAGCTGCAGCGCCGACATGACGGCCAGATGCTTCCGCCGCTCTGTTGCGGGAGTGCGCTCCTCGTCTTCCGCCCCAAAGTCGCGGACCGACAGCAGCGGCGCCTCTGACAGGATGAGCGTGCCCGCCGGTATGAGCTGTGCGGCGATCATGCCCAGGCCTTTACCCGGCACCTCCCGCACCGTGAAGAGCTGCGGCCCTGCTGCAGTGTCGCATGCTGCGGCTGCGGCTGCGGCTGGAGGCTTTTGCGGGCCTGCCTGGCCGCTCTTCTTTGAATAGGATTTCTTCCGGCCCTTAGCCATCGTGCCGCTGTCTGCTGTAAAGCTTCTTATTGATGTGCAGAAGGTTGATGGGCCTTACAACGGGGGGCCACTGTACGGCTGGCAGCGCATCTATCAAACGGTGCTTCGAGTGCTGCGCATCATGCCGCATTGTTCAGCCTCTCCTAGTTTCAAACTTAAGGTACAAATGATTGTACGGGAACCAGAGATCCTTGCTCCTGAACAAATCATCTTGAGCAAGAGCAACACCTGACCTAGTTACACCCCTCTGCAGCAGAGGCAAAGCCTGCAGAATGTTCTGCACAGTTCACTTCATCGATCGCCATTCCTTTTATGTTGCCGCCCAGAAACTCATTGCCGCTGACCTTGCAAGCTGCTCCCGGAGCTCCTGATATGTCGCGCCGTGCGCGCCTTCGCGATTGCGAACGTATGCTGTCGCACGCTCGAGCCATATCCATTTGTCGCCGGCTTGTGGGTCATGTTTGCATGACATGGCGGCAGCGAAGCAGGCTTTGCCGTGCAGCACCGTGTCTGGGATGCCTTCCTCGTCCGCCAGCCACAGTATCATCTCCGCTGCAGATGACAGACATCTGTGAGTCGTCCCATGGCAAGGGTGCACTATGTTGAATGCTCAGAATGCATATCTCCTCAGCGCAGGGTCAATATACTTGATTGTGCAGATCGGTCGATGTGGGCAACCGACCTGCTTTGACGGTCGCACTGCCGCCGGATAGTGACAGGGACTCCAGCAGCTGATGGATCTCCAGGCGCCGCACGTCACTGTCGGCCACCGCCGCGGCCGGGATCGAGCAGGCATCGCATGCGCAACTGAAGCGGTGGCCCTCCATCATCTGACCTGCTGGCGGTATGCATGCGGCAACAGCGTGCCTTTCTTCATGCCTTTCTTCTCGCTCAGATTTATCCAAGCTTTGGCACGCCGGCTTGTGATGTGAACTGTAGCCACTAAGGTGATGCAACATGAGCCGGCAAGGTTCGTGGAACGCGCTTGAAAAAGCTGTAGGGCGACAAACTGCTTTCGACAACAACCTTGGCTGAATGGAAAATGAGCTGTAAAAGCACTTACGGGGCGTTGGCATGACAAGAACGAGATCCTCGACATCCTTGGAGATGCACGACAATGCTGACGCTGCATGCAAGTTGGAGTGCAAACATCAACAGGTGTTGCTCATTACAATTGAATGAACAACAGGTTCGAAGACGAGATGGAGGCACGAGCACCCCAAAACAGGGACGATTTTAGCGCGCACATCGCGATGGGCTCAGCGCATCGCCAGCGAATCGACATGGCAGGCGCCCGCACCACCCTGGTTTAATGAAATTTGATCTCGCACCAACAGAGTTCGTTCTTTCAGGCGGCACCAGCTGACCAGCGCCGAGAAACATGCCTGGCTGATCCCCGCCGCCATCACACCTCCACACCCTCTGCGCTCCCCTTTCTACAACGGGCTGCCGCACATCACGTCCGTGTCACCGATTGGCCGCCGCCGGCTGGCCCGGCGCGGCGCCCGCCTTCGCACTTGCTGCCGCTGCAAGTCGGCTGCCGCCCTTTCCATCGGCGCCCCGCAGCAGCAGGCTGTTGGTGACGACCGCCACGGAGCTGAAGGCCATCATGCCGGCGGCGGCGGCGGGGCCAAGCGACAAGTCAAAGGCCGGCAGCAGCGCGCCAGCGGCCAGCGGGATGCCCACCAGGTTGTAGACCAGCGCCCACGCCAGGTTTTGCCGGATCTTGCCGAGCGTCGACTTCCCCAGGTCCAGCGCCTGAGCACACAGCAGTTGAAACCCGACTGCTGAAACCCGTCTTTTGGCACCTTCACGGTACAGATCGACTGGCACAAACGTTTGCGCTCAAGGCATGACTGGCTGCAGCGTGTGGATCTGCTGCCACGCCCTCCTGCCCGCTGACGGCATGAAAATTTTGGACGCACACAGCAGCGCTGTCCCGTCGTGCTAAGCTGTCGAGTCCCTGGCTGCCGCCGACGCCGGCCCGCTCACCTCGATCAGCTGGCCGAGGCGGTTGCCCATCAGCACGATGCTCGCGGCCTGCGCGGCGGCGTCCATGCCGCCGGAGAGCGCGATGCCGACGTCCGCCGCCGCGAGCGCCGGTGCGTCGTTGACGCCGTCGCCGACGACGGCCACGGTGCGGCCCTCGGCCTGCAGCGCGCGCACCACCTCCACCTTGCCCTCCGGCCGCATGCCGCCCATCGCCGCCGTCTCCTGCCCGGTGAGTGCACCCATGTCATCATGCAGTAGAGACTTGCAGCGCTGCGAGTGAACTACTAGCGGGAGTGCTACTGCCTTGTAGAGATGGGGGTCGTGAGCAGCACTGAAAGCAAGCAGGGCAGGTTGCAGTAACGACAAGGGGCTGCTAGTCTTGACGCAGTGCAGACGTGTTCCATTGCAGCCTCAGCGCTGACAGCAGCCGCAAGGCAGTGCCGCTGCACAAGCAAGCACATGCTGTGGAGGTGGTTGGCACCATGTGAGTCAGCCAGGCGCACCGGAATGCCGGCCTCACGGGCGCAGGCGGCAACGGCAGCGGGACTGTCCCCCGACACCAGCAGCACCTGCGCGCCGCGTGACTGCAGCTCCCGCACCACCGAAACCGCGTCTGGCCTGTGGGACAGGTAGAGTAAGCAGATTCAGGAGGCATACAAGCTTGCTGGTCCGATGGACAGGCCATTCATTCTTCATGGCTCGGCTGGCTTGCTCACAGGCATCCAGCTCGGCAGCGCTGCCGAGGCGGATCAGCAAGCATGCGGGGCCTGCTGCCAGCGTCCAGTCGAACTGCACGCATCATCACCTCAGGCTGTCCCTGAAGGCGAGGCTGCCGATGACGCCGCGCCCTTCCACGCCCACATACACCACCGTTGCCGGCGATGCCGCATGCCTGTCATCCTGCGCCGCGCCGGAGTCTGCATCTGCCGCCGCCGCTGGGCCGACAACGCCCTCAACCCACTCCCGCCGCCCGACCTGCACATGAAATGACTCGGAAACCTTGATGTATGCTGGATGGATTGGTCAACTTCATTGAGAAATATCCCACTGACACACATGATTTTGTTGCATCAAGCTGCCCACAGTCAGAAGAACAAGAGCAAGCAAAACAAGAGTAAGACTGACTCGTTGCACTTACAGCGACGCGCAGCCCGTCAACGCTGCCGCGCACACCCTCGCCGGCCTCCGTGTGCGCATCGAGCAGCTGCGGCACCGCCAAGCCTGCGGCAGGCAGCCGGACAATCAGCCACAATTGGGCAGCACAGGTGCAGGAAGTGAGGCCAGCGTAGCCAACAGGCAACACCGTGAAAAGTGTTGCGCTGGAGTAGATTCAGGGGCGCCTGTGATGGGGGGCGGCTCTATCGCGATTTGGCGCCTCACAGGCACCGCCTCACCTCGTTGCTCAGCCGCTGCCAGCACTGCGTCCGCCACAGGATGCCGGGTGCTGCCCTCCACTGCCGCCGCAAAGGACAGCAGCTCTGCCTCGGCGGTGCCACCTGGACAAGGTAGTTGCAGCAAGGCTCGCTAGCAGCAAATCTGGTGGGGCCTCTCAAAACCACGTGCTCGCAGAACAGCCAGCAGAACCACACAAGGTGCTCAAGCGGCACAGAGTGATGCAGTGCATTCCAAGGTGTGCACATTCGCTCTGCACTATGGTCGGCCAGAAAAAGCATTGAACAATCTTCGGAAACGGAAGATCCAGAGTAAAACTCCAAAGTTGCAAAAAAAAGAGCTGAGAGCTAACCGTACGGCACGGCGGCGATGAGGTGCGGCTTGCCGTGCGTCAGCGTGCCGGTCTTGTCCAGCACCACCGCGTCCACCGCCGCCGCCGCCTCTAGCACGTCGCCGCCGCGCAGCAGCAGGCCTCTGCGCGCGCCCGCCGCTGAGG
>JAABUW010002900.1_pt1 | contig 25291 bp, 7 predicted proteins | sample 5560081 | NCBI WGS metagenome assembly JAABUW01 (sample SAMN10711882, study PRJNA513363) | rock metagenome | isolation source: Antarctica rocks | place: Antarctica: Victoria Land, Knobhead sud | reverse complement strand
TCCCACCCCATTCATCCGCCTCCCACACAAAGTCCAGACCCTCTCTAACGCGTTCACGGGACAAGCGCTCCACTGCCTTCCTACGCGCCATATCATGTTCGTAGCGAGCGTCATCGTCCGCAAGCATCTTTCCGTGCCGTTTGAAGAGCGTTTGGCACTCCTTGAAGAGTCGTCTGGGAATGAGCTTCGGCCACCGATTGAGGAATTTGATCTCGCATTCGCGTCTCTGTTCGTCTAGTGACATCCCTGCTTTGCGTGCTTCGTAGCTGGGCTTTGCGGCTTTGCGTCGAGCCATTTTTCGGGGGGCTCGCTTGGTCGTATTGTTACGTCCAGCAGGAGGCACTGACTCTTTAGCACGACTTGGGGACTCCATGTCGTGATCGTTGTGCTGATTGTGGTGGGAGTGGGGGGATGTGTGTGCCGAAGCGAGGATCGAGGGGGGCGACCTGGTAAAGTCCAACGTTGACACGGAATCACGTCTTTCTGTCGAAGACGAGGGCCTCTAGTACCATCACGAAATGCATTCCCACCATCAGCCTAATTCAAAGCCCAACGGTAATACGGCATTATGTCTTTCTGTCGAGGACTACACATATGACGAACAGCAACATACCCCAGGATAATGAGACCGGTATACTCATGTATAGTATATCGAGAGGTACCGACAAGCTCCACTTGATATGCTTAAGCTAGAAGAGAAGTTTTGTCCAAAGTGTGACTATACCATACATAGTTTGACTACCTGAGAGCTCAAAAGAGAGATAGAGTCCATCCGAGACACTTACAATATACTCGAGTAAGCGATGGTGTACCATTCTCTAGACTTTCTTGAACGAGCTTTTCGCTCTAGCAATAATGAGTCTCTCGATCTAGAGCAGTTTACACTGACAGGAGGAAGTAATTGCTCGAGAGTAGTATTAAGCAGAGAAAAGCTGAAAGAACGAAGAGAAAAACGCAACGTTGATACAGAAATTATACTCCCAACAACTTCTTGGCTGATCTAGAATTTCAATCGTTTAATTATATCGACAAGACATAGAAGATCAGAGTATCGCTATATCGAGACAGCTCCCCTCACATAACCCAAGTCATCTCTCCCAGAAATCAACGCAACGACACCTAATCTGCATCTATCAGATCTCGCTATGCAGCTGTTTACGACTAGTAGAGTGCTTTACAGTCCGCCATTTCAAATGAAATATAAAGGATTAAGACCTGCCACTTCCAGCAAACCCCAACCTGGCCAAGTGGTTCATTCCATGTCCTGCAGCCCAATATCGACAATCTGCAGCAGAGTGGGTTTGCTTTTTGATTTTTTCGACTTTTGGGGGTTTGATTATCGAGTGTTCGATCCCGTGTGACTCCACTTTTTTTTGGATTCTTCGACTTCGCGTTTTCGTCGCGCTAGTGCCTGAATTTCTATCCTACATATTCAAATCACTGCAGGTGGTAGGTGAGCCAACAAGAATAGGAATGACTGGCTTATCTTCGGTTTCTTGGTTCTTATGGAATATAGGAATGATTGTGGACATACTCAGAATAAGTTGCGCTTATCACATCGAGTCCCTGGCTTCACACCAATATTGAGGGGTAGAATTTACGCACAAAGAGGGTTTCGGACCCAGAAATCAAGATCCCTATCGTGTTGACAAAGAGAACTCTGTTCGGATCATCGTAGTCCAACCGTACTGAGACTTGGAGTTGGAATGTGCCTCCGGCACCAAGATCTGCGCACCTGAACAGTCGGGGATTTCAACAATGCAGACGTTGTTAAAGCAGTAGCTAGATGAATTGAAAATGAGGCCGATATTAGAGTCGCACTTTACATGCTGCATGCTTTGACACGGTGTGATAGAGAGGTGGGCGGCAGGCGAACGGAGACAAGGGATTCTGGGTTTCTGTTTAGCAGCAATTGTGGGATCGAGCGCATGCTATCAAACTTATACGCCGATCTCCTTTTGAATCGAATTGATGAAGTTGCATCGCTCTATCAACTTCTCCCCCGCCAAAGCTCGATCACGCTCCTCAGCTGCCCCGCCCGCACCTTCAGGTGTAATGTTTGCTAGTCCGCTTCCTCCCGAACCTCCAACGAAGTAGATACTCAACCTCTCTGGGTACTCTTTGGTAAGTACCTGCTTCCGTCGGTCAGGATACGCAAGGGGCCAATCCTTGAAAACCCGTCCCTCAGACTCGGTCGGATTACCGGTGTGAGCGAAAGCAGCAGCGCCGCCACTTAGCAAGGCCGAAAGCTCCCGCTGAGCGGCACTGTTATCACCGCCGGCAGCGACATCTTCGTTGAGCATGTAGGGGATATCGGAGAGGTGGCAGACACGCCATTGGGGAACACCCATGCTTTCCAGGATTGGGCCGAATTTGGTCTGGTTCATTTCGTAGAGGCGGATGTTCGGAACGCCGTGTCGAGTGTATTGCCAGGTGAAGTCGATGACTGGACAGGTGAACCAGATGTCGCGGTTGATTTGCGCGGAGCGGTAATACTGTGCTGTTGCAACCTCACCGGGGCGAACGAGGGGCTCAAAGTCCGAGAGGGGGTAGAGCGTAAGGATCCGTTGTAGAGACGATTTGGAAAGGCCGAGGATGTAGGTTTGAAAGGTCGCGAGCACGGATGCATCGTCGTTAAGAGATGGTGGAGCGTACCAAGCACCATCATTGGCAACCCAAGACGCTATGATGGGTATCCCTATGCATGTTCAGTATCTACGACATATGTGATGAAGGGAAGAGCTGACCTTTCACAAAGGAACCTTTTCGAAGCAACACAGACGGGCGGTTGGGAATGTAGTCGCCATCGTAGCTGGGATAGAACGAAAGCTCCCCAAACGGTGGTCTCAGCTGACGGGAAAGGTTCACAGAGACATCCATCAAAGCCTCGAGCGGAGTGTGTCGTAAGCAGTCCAGTGCGGCTTGCGAGTCTGGGTCATCGGTGCAACCGACAGACCTCGTCACGGTGGCGGTATTACTCGCTACGAAGTCACTCATGATATTGAAATTCGTTCCAGATGCCCCCGACATCATGCTTTAAGAACTGTTAGGTACTCTTTCTGATAGGAAACGATGGCGAAATCTTACATTGCTTTCTGGAAGGGTACTCCCCGTGTCCCTGAGTAGGAGAGTAAATGCAGAGCAATGGAGCTACCGCCCACGCTTTGACCGATGGCGACGACATTGCCAGGATCTCCACCAAAGGCTTCAATATTGTCGCGAACCCCTAAATGCCGAACATTTGTTTGCGCGCATAACGATGTCTCGGCCGTTCATACACTTACAATCGAATGCAGCACGCTGGTCTCGCAGGCCATTGTTGGCTTGTTTCGCAGCTATCAGTGCTTTATTGGTAGCGAAACCGAACACTATGTCCCGAGATTAACAATCATAAAGAGAGTTTTGGTGGAAGTAACGCAGCATACTTCCCAACCTGTAGTTGATACCAACAAAGATCACTGGCTGACCATTCGATTTTGCCTGTCGTACCAGACCCTCTGGCTGATAAAGCCGGTCAGACGCACTTCCGAGGGCATCACCGCCTAGGGCAACGATCAGCGACCGCCGAAGTTCTCTATGACCATGTGAATCCCGTACCGCCATGTATCCACACTAGAACTGGTAATCTCGCTGACGTATCGATATTTGATGGCCGTGCAATCCTCAGGCTCAGACAATTCTCGCTTACGTTCGTTATGGGACTCGTCCACGGCAATGGAGGTCCCCCCAAACCTTGGGGACACCATGCGCCAGCAGCAGTAGCATCTACAATTGTGCCAGGTTGAGGAATGTAAGGGACAGGAGGGGCGAAGCGGTTCGACCCTGATGTATCCTCTGCGTAAAAGATGTTCTGGAATTGCTGAACGCCTTTTGAAGATGTGCCGTGATAGGAAACTCCAGGGCGTGCATTGCGGACAATCGGACTCGAAGCGTCGAAAATCCTTGGTAGTAATCCAAAGGGAGACAGTGACGCTGAGTTTAGGAGCGTGGCAAGAAGGATGGCCAGTGTAGGCACGATGACGGTAATGAGAGGGTGGCGGCAGAGGTCGAGCGGTGAGGCCATTTCGAGAGAAGTCAGATCAAGAACGCTTCAATGCTAATCTGCGGACAAAGGTGCAAATCGATGGTTCATTTGCGATGGCCGAGCATTTAAAACATGATCGCAACCTACACTGCTTACTTAGGGTTGCAAGGCACCGCTTGGGAGACAGCTTCGACGAGTGCTCCACAAGTCGTAAGCGGACCAAACCAGGAATCAGCGGTGCACGTTATAGATGGGTACGCATAAAGATTGTGATTGGGTAGCGCGAAACATTGTAGAAGCCAGAATTCCGCAGCTACGACATCGGGCTCTGCGTGCGCGGTCATCTTTCCTAAGAGCGCCATCTTCCGTGGATCGTACATAATTGTATCGACTGCTCTCTTAGCGCACTGCACGAGCTCAGCTGAATGAATGTATTCCAAGCATCCACAATATGTGAAAGTGTGTCTCGTTCGGGTCTTTGCTGCTGCGCAGTCCAGGTTAGTGATAGTTATTTACCGTAAGCATCGATCTCTGACCGTAACTGACATAAATAACGAGAAATTCGACCAGTAAGTGTAAATAACGCGCTAGCAGCATTAGATCTAGTAGATTATTCAAATAGATTTAGCGCCTTTCTATTAAGATTAGCGCAGAACGCAATTACTGTTTCTCTCTTACAAATTTGTTATATTTTTTGCATTATCTATTTTATACTGCTCTATTTTATATTCTTACTAACAATAATATATTTTCTAAAGCAGATATAATACTCTAAATAGCATTTACTATATTTTCTAGATAGTTAGACAAATTATTTGATCTCGTTCAATACAAATATTGCAATTAAGAAAAAATAGCAATTAATATATTTAGAATAAGAATATATCTAGAACAATACAAAATTTATATCAATTATTTATTAATTGTCTCAAATAATATTGTTATAAATATTAAACAACAAAGTTAGAGTCTTATTTTTTTATTTTTTTTATTAAATATTTCTTTGTTATTTAGATTAAATAGTTTAATTGTTAGTACTTTTATTTCTCTATTAATGCAATCGATACTTTGTTATTCAAAATTTAGCAAAATAGATTAAAAAAAGATCGATAAACTTGCAACAATAACTATATATTATATAGATAGCAAAATTAGTCTATTTAAAAGCAATTGATAGCAACAGTTTCTTTTTAAATTAAACTCGATTTTTAGAGTAATATCTTATACTTTTATTTCGAAAATATTACTAACTTAGATATACAAGAAAATAAAGTAGAAAATTATATCTTTAATACAAAGTAGCGATTGTATCAATTTTGTTATTAATAGTTCTAATAATATTAATTAGCAAAAAATTATCAATTTATTTGTTAATATCAATAATATCTTCTTCTATCTATACAATAAGAATATATTAGACGTCAAGTATAATATTTAGCTTCTAGTATTATAAATACGCGACTAAATACTTTATTATTGCAATAGATAGTCTTTTAGAATTAACTCTTATACAATTGATACAAAAAACAAAATGCAAGCTATTTATACTATACTAAGTTTATTGAATAATTTCAGATATATTTTTTAAATATTTTGTAATAGTTACGATCTTTAGTTATTAATATATAATATTGCAAAGCTTTTATAGTTTGCAGAAATCTTTAAGATTGTTTTTGCAATAATTAATTACTTTTATCGAAACAATAAGCAAATAGCAATACTTTGGCATTATTAGATACATAAGTATAAACAATATTACTCTATTATTTTTTTAGTTATTATTTGTTGAAAAACGCAAATAAGAATGCTTTGCAAAGCATCTAGTTTTAATTAAAATTAATACTAATATATAGTAATTTTGCAAATCGATTTTCTTAACTCTTTTATTTGCAACAAGATTATCTTAAAAATCTATACTATCGACAATATTAAAAATCTAGATACTAGCAAATTTATTAAAACTTAATTATTTAATTATTGTTTCTAAAATAATCTTAAAAATATTAAAAAAATATTGCAACTTATATATAAACAACAAAAGATATTAGAGTCTAATAAAATATATCTAGACTATATAGACTAACCGTTCGGTTCTAACAGTTGGAACCGAATTGCATAAATTATGAAAATACTAACTATATTAGGTTAAAACTTGACCTAATTAGATATAACTTTCGGGTCGGGTTATAGATTTCGGGGAAAAACCGACCCGAACGGTCAGTCTAAGACTATATAATTATTAGATAAAAGAAAATTGTATATTATTTACAATAGTTAATTGCTTGTATAAACTATTCTTATATAAACAAAATACAAACAATATTTATATTTTGTTCTAATACAAAAAACAATTTAATTTATCTTTGAAACAATCGATTTAATAAGCAAATAACTAATATATATTTTGTAATCTACTATTTCGATTTAGCTAATTAGTATATTGTTGCAACAATTAATAAAGAAATAATACTACTTAAATATCTAAAAAAAAAATATATATATATAAAGAAAATCTTTTGTGCAACTTGCAAACAATACTATTAATTTAAATTACACACAAAGTTATAACTAACTAGTAACTATATATAGAGCAAAATAAACAACTCTTTATTGTTTTAATAAATATTTTTTGTTGTTAATTTTTATTTAGCAATTTTTGCAAAACAATTATATTAAACGTTAACAAACTTTGTATTCTTTGAACAAGTTTTTTTAGCAATAAATTTTATTTATAGCAAGACTTGCAATCGATTGCTAGTTAATTGTACAAATATATTTTAGTTTTTGTTTATAAACAATTTTGTTCTAGAATATCGAAAGAATAGACAATAACAAAATTAATTAACTATAACAAATAATAAGAAAATAGATATTAAGTATTGTTTTTAGTTTATAGATATTGTTGTTTTAAACAAGTACAATTGCAAGAAGTACAACAACAACAAAAACAAAATTGTAAATCAAATACTAGTTTGTCGATCTTTTAATAAAGACTTTTGATTATTAATAATAATAAAATCTTTTGCAATATTTGCAAAATCTTAATCGATATAATTTTAGAGTTCTAATTTGATAGTCTAAAATTAAAATTCTAAATATTTATAAGCATCGGCGATTCCCTTTTAGAATCTGACTGAATCGGATAGGACGAAAACCCTGAGTTCTAGTTAAATATTTGCTATATACTCGCAGAATTCTAGTAAATTCGATTAGATCGATAGATCGACAATCTTTTGCAAATTTTTTTGCGTCAGATAATATGTCAGCCGATTGTTAATTAACAATACAAATTCAGATTGTTCAAATTAATCAAACAGATTGTTATATTCGATATTTAATACTAGATCGAACAAGTTTTACAGTTCAGTAATATCAGTTAAGTCTGTAAATATAAATAGCTCAAAGAATTTGCTTATATTAATATTTTCAGATATATTGTACACTCTTTAATAGAACTGTAGTTACTATTATATTTGCAATTTCTAAATTGTCAGTTGTTTCTATAATATCTAAAAATATACAAAATTCAAAATCTATTTATATTTTTTAAAAATAAATATTCTCAATTTGTGCAAAAAATATTTCGAAACAAATATTATTTAACAACTATTAATAGAGTCTGTCTAGCAAAAATTCGAACAACATATAGTATATAAACAACTCGATTATATCGAAAATATAAATAACAGTAATAATAAACAAAAAACAAAACAAAAAATCTATTTAATTTTTTCTCGTTTCTGACTTCTTGATTACTCGGACAATAATTATTTTGTTTTTGTATTTTGTAAAGATTTTTCTAATTATATTTTTTTATTTTGCGATATTCGATATATATTAATTATTCTCTCTATTTAAAAACTTTCTGTCAATCTTCTTTTTAATAATATATTTCAGTTGTTAACTGCTTTTTAAGTCTAGTATTTTCTTAACAATTGTTTAGCTGATATTTTTTTGTATTATCGAATATCTAGAATTTTTTTTTTTTATTATATCGAATTATTATCTACTCGCGAGAATTGTCTATCAGCTCTAATATTGCCGACTCAGTATTCTGCAAAACTAGTAAATTATATATACAGTATTATTAAAAAATATCGAAATATTTAAAGTGTTTCGATCTAAATAACAGATTTATTTTTTAATATTTGTTTGTTGTTTTGATCGAAAAAAGAGATAAGAAGCTGTATTGCAAAATATTAGCTACTATAAATATTAAATTTCTAAAGATATATTTTATTGTTTTCTCTATTGTCTGTTTTATTGCTGACAGATTGAAACAGCAATCAGTTTTCGATATCTGTTGTTTAGAACTATTTTATTTTTTCGCTATCTATATTGTTAGATTCTCTATTTTTGCTGTTTTTGCTAATTGAATAATTCTTAATTTTTGACAGACTATTGATAGATTTTGTAAACTAACAGTATTAATATAGTTAGATAACTGTTGAACAACAATATTTATTAATATATTGATATATTTTGTATACAACAAGAATTGTCTTTATTTTTTTTTATATTACAATTTTTTGAAGTCTTGACGTCTGTCTAAATATATATAAATATAATATTGTTTTTACTGTCGAAGAAAATATTCGACTGCTAATATTAACAATTGTTAACTGCTAATCTAATCTCTCTCAATCTTAGCAAATATTGTATATTATTTATATAATAATTGTTCTCGATATTAAAAACATTTTTTAGATTCTATATTTGTATTGTTATTAGTCGAAAAATTTGCTGTCTAAAAATTATATTTACTGAAATATTGCGTTAACAACTGTTTCTATTTAATTTTAAATTTTCGATTCTCTTGTAATAGATCTCTATATTGAAGTCGAACTTGTTAAACAAATTATTTATAGAGTTTTTGATAAAATAGTCTATCTGAAGACTACTGTATATAAATTTTATATATTTTTTGACTTTTTTTTGTACTGTTAGTTTTATATAAAACAGTATATTCTGCTGCTTCTCGAAAAATTATTTATATTAGATTTTCTTAGTTCTGATTTTTTTTTGTTTGTATTAATCGACAACTTTTTTATCTAATATTAGAAATCTATCTTTTGCAGCGTCTTTCGCAAAAGATACTTTTTTTTAGTATTGTTTTCTTACTTCTGTATAACTATATACATATTAGCAACAATAAAAAATACTAATTTAAAATAAATCAAATCAAATAGCTAATCTGTATCTTTTTAATATTCGATATTCTATTGTTTGTCGACAGAGAATTTGTAGAAAAAATAATATATTATTTTTGAAAAAATTGAATATAGAAATTGCTTACAAAAATTCTATATAGTTTTAGTTGCTATTGTTGTTTTTTTTAAATTTTTATATTTTAATATACTAAGCAAGTAAATATATTATATTTCAGTAGTTTTGCAATATAATCTATCGCGTTGTTTCTGTCGATATTATATATTCGAACAATTAGATTGCAAATCTTCTCTATAATATAATTGCAAAAGTAGTTTATTTTGTTGTATAACTGTTTTTGCGTCAGTCGAATTCTAACAAGTTTGAATATTAGTATCAATCTACTATTTTTTACTTAAAAATATATAACTCTAAGTTAATTTGTATTTTTGTAGATTTTTGTCGCTCTATCTATAGATATTTTATCAGTATCGAAAACAAGTATCGATTATATTCGAGAAAATAAATAATATCTGCGTTATTGCTGTAACTCGAAAATATTACAATTTTGAGTTATTTCTCGATCTTGCTGTATACAAGACTTTTGTTATTTTTGTTTATACAAGCGTATCGACAATATATATTTTATAACTATATAATTTTTTTTTGTTGCAATCTAGAGATCTGATTAGATCTATTTTTGTTGTTGTTGAACAAAAATTCTGTATCTGAGATACTGCTATATTGTACGTATGCTAACAGAAACAAAATAGCAAGACTTTTGTTGTTTTAACTATTTATTAGATTAAACAACAATCTATTAATTTTTATCGAGTTTTTCTATTGTTTCTGATTAGTATATTTTTAATCTAAATTTGAGCAAATTTATATAACTTTTAATACAACTAGATTTGTTGTTGTATACAAAACAATAGTTAATAGTTGTTTCTGTTACAGACTTATCGATCTATCTATATTTTGAAGTTACTACTGATTTCTTGTTGTTTTTATTATTATTATCAATAATATTTTTCTTGCAAGATCGATTAGAAAGCAGTCTAGAAAAATTTAAGAATATCTGATTTTGCTAATAATCGAGCAAATTAGTTTTTATTCTTTATAACTAAATACAGAACAAATATTTGCTATTTTGAAAAAAAATTGTATAAGTTCTGCGCGTTCTCTTTTTGCGCTTTTATCGATATTTATTTTGAGTTGTAGCAGAAAAACAATAAAATAAATCAAACAATATAGTATAGCTGTAAAATATACTATTTATTTGACAATATCAATTGAAAGTTTTTTAGAATACTTGATAAAGTAGTCGACAGCTAGAATACAAGAGTTAATAAAGAAGATCTATAAAAAAAAGTTTGCAATAAAAAATTATACAAATTATAATATATCAATTTAGTATATTTTCAACGCGTTAATCGACTATTATTCGACTATCAATTAATTATTAGATAATTATTTTGAAACCGATTAATTATAAATCTAATCTTGTTCGGATTGTCGATTATAATTTTATAGTAATTCTGTTCTTTTTGAAATTATTATAATATAAATAGATCTTCGTTTAGCATACAACTTCCAATAATGTGTTTGTAATTAATAAGTAATTCTATTGTTTGCAAAATCGATAACTAAATATTATGCGTAGTTGTAAACTATAGATATATATTAAATATATTTTAGATAAATATAAAAGTCTCTAAATTTAGAAAATTAATTAAAAAAATTGTTAAACAAATATTTTATACAATATATCTATCGACAGCGCAAAACATTTTACTTATAAAAATATTTAATTTTAAATACAAAAGATTTCGACAACACAAAACAGAATATTGCTATCTTAGATTTTATCAAACAGTCTCTAATACTTTTTTTTCAATATTTGAAATTTCTTGTTGTACAAAATTATTATAAAGATCTTTTGTTTAAGTTGTCGCTTAATAATAGTTTATTTCTCGACACTTAAATTATATATTGATTTTTAGATATAATAGATTTTTTTCTGATTAATACAATATATATATTTTTCGATCTATATTTCTATATCTTTTATAAAAATCGATTTGATAATTACAATATATTTTGTTTTAATTAAGATCAGATCGACTAATAGAATATCGATTGTTTCGACTATAAAATGCAATCGAAAGTTTTGTTTAAACAATTTTTTTTTTTCGAATTTTATTGTTTTGTTATAGTTATATTTTTTCTAAAAGTTTTCGACAATCTTAATACGTTTCGATTAACTTAGATCGAAATAAAACAGTACTAATATTTCGAAAAATATATTTTTAATATACTAGATTTGCAATTAGTTGTTGTTGTTTTTTTATAGTATTGCGCTATTGCAATCTGAGTTACAGACGTATTAAGACTATAATAGAGATAGAAAACTGTAGTATTTATATTGTAAAATACTACAATTACTGACAGAAACGCAGATATTACAATTATTTTTTGATTTTTCGACAGTTTCGCAAATCGACAAAATAGTATATCGATTTTCGAATTGTCTATTATTAAATTTGTATACTCTGTATAATATCTGATATTCTGTAACAAAGTTTTTTTTTTTAGTATCTTAATATTAATTTCTTTCAGCTCTGACTTTCTGATATATTTTAGATAATCGACAAAAGAAAGAGATATTATTATTTGTAAATTATAAATTTTGTTGTTAAACTTTTTATCTGAAATCGCAGTTAATTTATTGTTTTTTTTGTTATTTTTGATTTATATTTTATAGTGTTCTGTCAGCAGTTTTTTAATAATCTCCGAAAATTCTGCTCTAATTAATTGGACTTTCTTCTTCTATTAATACAATTTTGCAATATAAATAATTTGTTTGTAGAGTTTCGAAAGTTTTACTATTTTAAAATCGAAAAAATCTGTTTTATCTGTTTGTTTTATTAAAAGCAGCTCGACAATCTTGCAAAATTTGATTTTTATAATTTGAATATTCTGTATTAATTTTTTGAAATTTCTCAGTAAAATATTAAAAGTCTTCTGCAGTTCTGTAATTTTCGCTTCGATTATATTACAAAGATTTTTGTTATTTGTTCAGTTTATATCGATTTTTAGTATTTCGATCTATTTAGTCAAGTTGTCGAGAGTTTTGCAAAAAATATCGCTAAAAAATATAAACTTGCAATCAGAATTTGCAACAAATTCGATAAATTTCTTAATTGTAGTATTCTGTTGTTGCTTTTTATAGTAAAATTTATTTCTAGTAATTTCGAAAAAAATCAATATATTGAATATCTTTTATCTATCTTTTCTATTTAAATACTGCAACAAAAAGATCAATATTTTAATTACTTAACTTTTATATAACAGAGAGCTGATAACAATAATATAGTAATTAAAGTTTTCTTTAAATAGATCAGAAATATAGAAATATATATAGTTATTGTTTATTTTCGACAAAACAATATATTTATTGCAATAACTTGACAGAAATCTCGATTTTTTTAATATATTGTTATATACAACTCTGAACGTTATTTTTAGCAACTTGTAACTATAATTGTACAATAATTTTTATTTTTTCAGTATAGAATTTAACAAGTTCGATTAAGTAATTTGCAGTTTAGAACAATAGATTAGCAACAGAAGATTCTATATAATTTTGTTAGAAATACAGAAATATTTAAAAAGTCAGAAATTGAGTTTTTTAGACAAATATTTATTGTTTTCGATATTCTGTAATAGATATTTGTGTGCTATTAAAATTTTTTTTCTTCAAAATTTTCAGATTTCTTGTTATACAAGTGTAAATTATCAATTTAGAACAAAAAAAACTATTTGTTGCAACAATTTTACAATAACAAGTCAGTCAAAAATTATTCTTTATATAGTTTCTAAGATCAAGCATTATATTTTATCAATATTTATTTTGTTGCTATTAAAGTTATCTCTGATCTTAAATTGCTATATCTGCAGCATAATAACAAGTTCGAAAATTTAAAAAAAATATAACTTCTTTTTTAGATCAGACAATTTAATTAATAAATTTTTGTATATTTTTGTTGTATTTTTTTGTCAGAATTTACAGAACTTGTCTCGATTCTCTGATACAATATATTTGTATATTTTTGTTTTGTTAATATTCAGAATCTAAATATTAAGTACTTTTTTTCTAATATTTTTGTCTATTTCGATTAGATCTATTTCTGTTTGTTTATTTTTTTCAATTTCAGCAAAATTCAATTAATTAACAGCTGTATTGTTGTTTTTTACTATATATTTTTTGTCGATTGTTTTATTTTTGTTATCGAACAAGATATCTAATATTTTTTTGTTAATCAATCTGTTATTTGATATCTGCGTTTTATTCTCTAATTCTATAATTTTTTGATATTTGTAATAGAAGTTTTTGTTATTCTTTTTTTTGAATTTTTATTTGTTTTATAATTTTTTGCTGTCAGAATTTTTTTTTTTTGTTTCGAATTGTTTGTCTAATATTGTTTTTTGTTTATATAGAAGTCTTTTCTTTCTATCTAATACTGTTGTATATATTGTTGTTAATATTGCTATATTTGATATTGTCGAAATATTTGTCTGCAATACAGTCGATATCTTGATAGAGAATATAGATAGTACTGCTGTAGATAATACAGCAGATAATACTATAAACTATATAATAGAGTAGAACAAAACAGTAAACTCGAATTTAGATTTTGTAACAAAAATATAAAAATCTGTAGCAATAAAAAGCTGTAATCGAGAGAGAAATTTTTTACTAAGTAATATTAATTTGTTGTTAATGCGCTTGCAAACTATATTCGATATTAGTTAATAGCAGAAATAATATCGATATTTAATATATTTTTGACGTTATATTCTGTCGATAGCAGAAACTTGTCAATATCAAAAAAAAACTGTAAAATCTGAAATAAATACAATAGAAATTGTGTTGTATTAGTGCACAAAACAATAAACAAATCGGAGTCTAAATTGATATTTTTAGTTACTAATATTAATATATTACTTTTAAATATAAATTTACTGCTTTTAAAATTAATCGAAATAATTTTAAACTTAAATATTGTAGACTTGTTTACAGCAAGTTTTTTTTAATACAATTTGCAGTTTTTCTATCGAATTAACAGAAACAAAACAATTTTCGAGCTCAAATTGTATAATATTCTTATTGCTTTAAATTATTGTCTGCTTTATACAAAAATCAATCAGTATTTTATAATCTATATATTTTGATTTTATTGTATTGCTCGATATAAATTTATCGATAAAATTGCTAACTAGCTATATAAATATTCAGATATCTTTAAGTTGCAAAACGTTATTTCTATATTTGTTTATAAAACAATAGTCGAATTTTTAGATCTAAATATTTGCAAGATCGAGCACTAGAGATAGTTTGTAATTTTCTGTAGTTTTTAGTTTAATACTTTTTGATTAACTAATAGAGATTTTTTTTTATTGATATTTTTGCGCTTTTTCTGTTTATCGACGTTGCACTGCTTTCTGATTTGAGAACTAAAAACTAATATCGCTTTTTTTGACAATTTTATAGTAGAATAAGATTTTTTACAATTAGTATTTTCTTATTTTTATCGACTGTAATATCGAAGCAATTATTAAAAACTTTATATAGTTCGATATTGATTTTTGTCAATTTGTTTTAATCGATTTTTGTTTTGAATTTACTATCAATCTTTTCGATATTTTTAAGCAGAGATTGAGCAATTTTTTCGATTTCAATATAAAGTTTGTTGTTAATACTCAGAGTATTTTTGATACTTTTTTTGTTTTATATTTTTTTTAGACTAATTATATTGTGTAATCTACAGAATATATATATACAAAAAAGAATAAAAATAGATAGAAATAAGATATCTCGAAGTAAAATTAGATTATCTAACAATTTAGATATATTTATTTACAGAAATCGATTGTTAAGCAACTATCGACAATATTATTTTATATATTAGCGAGTAAACTATAATAAACAACAATTAGCAAATTATAATTATTTAAAAGCTGCTATTGTATTATAAATCGCAAAATCAAATTGATACAATAGCAGTAACAAAAACAATTTATTTTCTTTTATATTGCTGGCAGCGCAAATTCTTTTTTTATTTTTTGATTTCTATCTATATAATAATTTTGTGTACAGACTACTCTTATCTCGATCTAATATTCTTTATAATATAGAATTACAATATATAGTAATTATAATACAGTATATGCGTTTTATTTAACATAAACTAGTTATAAAGTAATCTAGTTACAATTTAATTTATTAATAAGATTTTAAGTCGACTATTTGTTAATTGATTATTAGATAATAGTCGATCGATTATTGAATAATTATTAAATAATTAGTTTCTAATATTATCTGTTTTACTGATTTGATTGTTAAAATTATTTACTCTATCTTATATCGAGATCTCTCAACTTATAAAAATTATCTTGCTGTTGCTCTATAGACTTGCGAAGTATGCAAAAAAGATATTCAAAAATAGAGAAAAAATATAGACTTATTAAATTGCTCAGCATTAGATTAGATTGTGCGACAGTAGACTATTATTGTACTATTAGCAATTATAGTATTTCAAATAAATTGTTGTCTATTTGCAAGATTATCGATTGTCTTTTTGCTTGTATACAAGAATCTATATTGTAACTTTTTAATATTAAAATTTTGTATTCAAGATAACTTTCAATAATAGTATATTTCTTGACAATCAAATTATATACAAATTTTTATATATAGTATATTTTTTTCTATTCGATTCGATAATTTTGTTTTCAGATCTATATATCTGTGTTTTTTATAAAAATCGATTCGATAATCAAAATATTTATAATTTTGATTAAAATTAGATTAATTTCTAGAATATCGATTGTTTCGACTATAAAACAAGATCGAAAGTTTTGTTTAAACAATATATTTTTGTCGAATTTTACAAATTTGTCAAAATTATATTTTTTCTGAAATTTTTTTACAATTTTTGTGCGCTCGAATTAATTTAAATCGATATAAAACAGTACTAACTTTTTAAAATAAAAGACTCCAATAAACTAGATTTGCAATTAGTTAGTAGTTTAAATTTTAATATATCGAATTGTTGCAGACTTAGCAATATATAATAGATATTAGAATAAAAATAAAAAGCAATAATATATATATTGCGAAAAATTATAATTATTGGCAGCAACATAGACTTAACAAGTATTCTTCGTTTTTTTAACAATTTTGCAATTTAATAATATAATAATATTATTCTCGAGTTGTTTGCTGAATTATTGTTGTATTCTATATAATATTTGATATTCGACAGCAAAATCTTTTTTTTTGATATTTTTGTTTTTACTTTTTTTAGATCTATCTTTTCGATATAGTTTAGATATTTAGTATAAAATAAAAATACTATTATTTGCAAGCTATAAATGCTGTTGTTAAACTTGTTGTTCGAAATTGCAATAAATTTATTGTTTTTACTGCTATTGTTAATTTATATAATATAATATTCTGTCAGCAGTTTTTTAATATTTTTGAAGAACTTTGCTCTAAACAAGTTTATATTTTTTTATTATTAATATAGCTGCTCGATATAAATAGTATATTTGTATAATTTCGAGAATTTTTTAATTTTAAAATTAGAAAAGTCTATTCTATTTGTTTATCTAATTAAAAGCAGTTTGACAATTTTTCGAAATTTGATTTCTATAATTTGTATATTCTATATAGATTTCTTGAAATTCTTCAGTAAAATATTGAAAATCTTCTGTAGCTCTGAAATAGCTGTTTCGATTCTATAATAAAAAAAAATATTTTTTGTTTAATCTATATCAAACTCTAGTATTTTAATATATTCAATTAAGTTCTCGAACGTTTTGCAAAAAATATTATTAACAAATATAAATTTGCAATAGAAATATTTAACAAATTTCTTAAAATTTCTGATAGTTGTACTCTGTACTTGTTTTTTGTAGTAAAATTTGTCTCTGATAGTTTTCAAAAAAAACAGTATATTGTACTGACACTATTTCGATTTTCTATTTCGATATAATTTTGTAAAAAGCAACGTCTTAACTATCTAACTATTATATAATAGAGAGCTAATAGTAAAAATATATTAATCGAAATCTTTTTTGAACAGATTTAAAATATAGAAATACTAGTAATTATTAATACAATAAAATATCAAATTCGATCGATTGTTTTTCAGATTTTTCAAAAATATTATTGTATGCAATTCTGAATATTATTCTCAGCAACTTGTAATTTTTGTTGTACAATATTTTTTATTTTTTCAGAAAAAAATTTAGCAAGCTCAACTGAATATTTGTTAGTTTTAAATTAGTATTTAGTAATAAAAGATTTTGAATAATTTTGTCAGAAACGCAGCAATATAGAAAAAGTTAGAAATTAATATTCTTGAACAAATATTTACTATTTTTGATATTATCTGCGAGATACTTGTATGCATTTAAAAAACTTTTTTTTTAAGATTTTTGAATTTTGCAACAAGTTAGTATCAATTAGTAATTTAAAATAAAAAAAACTATTTGTTGTAAAAATTTTTTAATACAATTGTCAGTCAAAAATTATTTTTGTAGTTTTAAAAATCGAGCATTATATTTTGTCAATATTTATTTTATTGCTATTAAATTTATTTCTAGTCTTGCTTTGTTGTATCTGAAATATAGTAACAAATTCTAATATCTGAAAAAAATACAATTTTTTCTTCTGTTTCGACAATTTAATCTCTGAATTTTTACTAATTGTTATTGTATTTTTTTGTCAGAAAATACAAAATCTGTTCTGATTTTCTGATATAATATATTTGCAGATTTTTGTTTTCTTAATATTTAGAATCTGAGTTTCGAGTACTTTTTTTTTCTTATTTTTGTTTATTTTTAAGAAATCTGTTTTTAATTATTTATTTTTCTCTATTTTGTCGAGATTCGATTAATCAATAATTATATTATTGTTTTTTACTGTATAATTTTTACCGACTTTTCTATTTTTGTTATCGAACACAATATCTATTATTTCTGTATTATTCGATATATTGTTTGTTGTTTTTGTATTGTCTGTTAATCTTCGTATTTTTTAATATTTTCTGTTTTTGATTTTTCTGACTTAATTTCAAGAAATTATTTATTATTTAAGTTGTCGCTATTATCTATCTTATTTGCTTTTTTCGAATTGTTTTTGATATAAACTTTGTATATATCTGCTTTTTGCTTGCTAGCGAACTCGACTAAATTGCTATTTGCTGCAGCTATTAATTCAGCAACAGATTCTGCTGCTAACGCAGTATAGATATTGTTGTTAATATTATTGTATTTAATATAGCTAATATATTTGTATACAATACAGCTAATACAATTGTAGACAATATATCTAATACAATTGTAGACAGTATAACTGATACAATTGTAGACAATATAGCTGAATAAAATAAAACAGTAGTTTCGAGCTTTGATTTCGAGACAAGAGTTTTAAAATATAAAACAGACAAAAACTGTAGTCGAGAAAATAAATTTTTGTCGAGTAATAGAATTTAGATATCGATATATCTGAAGTTTATAGTCGATATAAGTCGATAGTAAAAACAATATCGATAATTAATATATTTTTAATATTAGATTCAATCAATAACAGAGACTTATCGATATTAAAAAAAGACTATAAGATTTGCAACAAATATAATAGAAACTTGATTGCAACAATATACAAGATCTTAATTAAATTGAAATTTATATCGATATTTTCAGTTAATAGTATTACTGTACTATTTTCAGATATAAATTTACTGCTCTTAAAATCGATTGAAACAACTTTAAATTTAAATATTATAAATTTGATTACAGCAAGTCTTATTAAGATAGTACGTAATTTTTCTAAAAAACTAATAGTAACAAAACGATTTTCGATTTCAAACTGTACAATATTTTTGTTGCTTTAAATAATTAACTACTCTATATAAAAATTCAAATATATCTTATAATCTATATATCTCGACTTTATTATATTGCTCGATATAAATTTATTAATAAGATTGCTAATTAATTGTATAGAAGTTCAGATATTTTTAAGTTGCAAAATATTATTTCTGAAACAATAATCGAAATTTCAGACTTAAATATTTGCAAGATCGAGCACTAAAAATAGTTTGCAATTTTCTGTAGTTTTTAGTTTGATATTTTTTAATCGACTGATAGAAATTTTTTTATTTTTAATCGATATTTTTACACTTTTTCTATTTATCGATATTGCACTACTTTCTAATCTGAAGACTAAGAACTAATATCGCTTTACTTGTTAGTTTTACAGCAGAACAAAATTATTGAAAATAAGCAGTTTTTTATTTTGATCAAATATAATGTCTATACAATAATTAAGACTTTTATATAGTATTTTGCTAATTCGATACAATTCGATTTAATCGATTGTTGTTTTAAATTTATTGTCGATCTTTCCGACATTCTTGAGCAGAGATTGAGCAATATTTTCGATTTTAATATATAATTTGTTATCGATTTTCAAGACACTTTTGATTGTAAACGTATTTTACAACTTTTATTCAATTATATTTGATACTGTTTGCTGCAATAATACTGCTGATAAAATATCAAGTAAGAAAAATAATATAGTGCAGAGAAAGAAGTACAGAGATTGATCGAAATAAAAGTAAAGATTGAGCAAAAGTTAAGCAAATTTCTTTATTATAATATAGAATTGCAAAAATAGAATTTTGTAATTATAAAGTCAGCCGATATCAGTCGATATCAGTCGACATCAGTTAATATTAGTTTGTTTATTATCGATTAACAAAACAACGCGTCTAGACTGTATATTATTGTAAGTACTATTGAAGAATTTCTATATACTTTCCGAAGTAACAAAAGATGTTCTCTATTATATTAATTTTTTTCAATCTACAATATTGGCAATCGCATACTGGCGCAGAAGAAAAGAATTTTTTTATATTTAACTATCGAAAAATATTTTTTTCAACAAAATTACAGAAATATTTACATCTACTGCGTGTATTTGCGCTCTTCTATTAAGATAGAAAAAATTATTGTATTGTTATATTAACAATATTACACAAACAGTGTCTATTTACTCTAATAGTACTATACTATTGAAGATCTTCTTTATCGAAAACTATTGCAAATTATTTAGCTTTGCGTTGCGCGCTAACAACAACTATATAGTTAATAAAAATTGTCTATAATTAAATCTTTTTCTTTTCTTAGCAATATATTCGAATATAGAAATACAGCTCGAAAGAGAGAGAGTATTGCTAATCGATACTAGATATTATAGTTTTTGTTTATAACAAGATAATTTCGAAAAAGCAAACAATATAATTGCAATACTTCAAAACAATATTGTTGATTTTGACTAATTAAACTGCTCGAAATCGAAAACAAATCTTTATATAGTTTTTAACTATCAATATTATATAGAACTGCTGCTTTAAATATATTTTTAAACAATTTTTTATCTAATTTGTCAAGTACAGTGTCAGATAATCAGAACAACTCGAATATATATAGTTTAAAAATATTAAATTAACAATTTACAAAAAAAGAGAATTAGAAACAATATTTGTTCTGTCTCGACAGACTAGATAATATACAAACAATTAAAATTATATCTAATTTTTGCAAAAATCGATATATAATTCTTGTCAATTGTAAAGATCTAGCTATAAGTCTATCTTTTTAAAAAAAACAATTTGTATTTGTATCGATCTCAAAAAAGAGTCGATTATCAAATATATCGAAGAAATTTATTTTTTCTTTTATATGCGCAAATTGTTGTTAAGCAGAACTTAAAACGTTTTTTCTGAAACTACAATTAAAAAAAAAAGATATAAATTCTAAGAAAAGACAATTTTTGTTAAAAGTTGTTTCTCTATTTTTGCAGAACTTTTTTTCTTTTTTTCTTCAGAACAACTATTATAATTGTTGTTATTTTTTCTACAATTGCGAAACTGCTCAAATCAATATTAAATATCTAAATCGAATTCTTTATTTTCTTTATTTTTTCTTTGTTTTTAATATATTTTATTTTTTTCAGAACGCAACAATCCGACAAAATTCTGCTTAATAATTGAAATATATTATAGTATTTTATTTCTGAAATTTTTGTTATCTGTCTGATCTCTGCTATTAATATATTAAATTCTGTGCATTCGACAAATCTATAAAAATAACTTGATACAATATTTTAATTAGTTATAGTTTTTCGATAACGCAAATTTCGACTCAGAACTTTTTTTCGACATCTTTTTTGTACAAAAATATACAATTTGTTTTACTGTATTTAATTATAAAAATAGAGAGAATACAAATTACAATCTTGTTTTTTGTAACAAAAATATACTAACGTAATTTGTCGATTTTAATTGTAAATAAAAAATTCTGATATAATATAATTTTAATAGAATTGTCTGCAAACTCAATTGTTTTAACTTTTTTTTATTTTTTTTAGATTTGTTGACAAACTTGTCAATATTAATATTATCGATAGTTGAGACTTTGCAAGTTCGATCTTTTTTAAAAAAAGTAATCGACAAAATAATAAATATATCGATATCGATTGTATTGTTGTTATTCTTGTTGTCGATAATAATAGTTTTTTTTGTTTTAATTGAAGTGCGCTTTTTCTGAATAGATATAAATATATATATATATGTACAAAGTAGTCTCTTAGAAATTTTAGTTATAGAAAAGAATAGAAAAGAAAGCAATCAAAAATAGTATATTTGCAAAAATTCTACAATTGTCAAATTGTCGACTAATATTAGTATTGTCGGCAAACAATCGACAAACAATTGTCTAATACAATTTTTTTTTTTATCTTTTAACTTTTCTTCTTTTTTATTGCTAGAAGAGCAACAAGAAAAAAATCAAATTTTAGAATCTCGAGTAAAAAATTTGTTGCACAAGTTGTAATATTTGCAAGAAATTCTATTGTACTGTTTTCTAACTATTTTAATCGAAGTTTATCGCGACTACTATACAATTAGCTAGAAATTCTTAATTGTTATATTTGCTATTAGAACAAAAAATTTAGTTCTGAATATATCTATTTATTGCTAGTATAGTATAACTGAAACAGAACAAAAATACAATTATTGTATTAAGTTCGAATATTGTATTACAGCTGTATTGTATCAAATACTGCTCGAGTTTTCGAAATATATAAATTCTAATAAATCGAATATTATATTTCTGCTGCGCGAAGATACTTAAAAAAAGCAGAAAAATAAAAATATACAAAAATTATTGCAACAAATATATTAGATATAGAGTTTATTCTATTAGAATTAACAAAAAAAGCGTTGTGTCAGCAGACTTAAACAAAATTATACAATATTAACAAAAAAGAAAATCTAAATATAGATACAAATACAAATACAGCTGCTAATAGTAGACACGCAGATTGATCGAAAAACAATTTTCTATTTATATTAATAATATTGCGAGAAAAAATATACAAAAAAATTACAAACAGAAAAATCGAAAAATTAACTAAAAATTCGGACAAAGTTTAGCAAAAAATATATAGAATTTTTTTAAGAAGCAAAAAATATAACAAAAAGATACAATAGCAATTGAATCGATTAAAACTAAAAAACAAAAACAAAATATATATCTATTTTTTAAACAAACGCTACAACTCTTTTTACAACAAGATAGACTATATATTTGTTTACTAATTTTATATTTTACAATATACAAAAGACAATATAGATTGCTTCTTCAATAACAAACAACTGAAATTGCTATATTGTTTTATATTTTTTAAAAACAATTAACAATAACTTACAAGACTCGAGCAAATCGAATAAGATATTAAAAACAATATATAAAAATACAAAAAAATTGAACTAAAATTTAATATCGAAAATGCAAAACAATTAGATCGAAAATACTATATACAATAACAATTAATTGAGAAGATTATTTGTTTCTTTATAAATTACAAATTGCACGTTCAGAATCTCAGATATGCGTCAATACAACAGTATATCGACAAGAGAAAAAAACTATAGAATCAGTATTAAATTGTAGACAACTGATAAAAGAAGCAAGCAATTTATTTGTTAAAAACTACAATTGTTTCTATATTTATTGCTATAGACAAAATTGTATTTTTTAGACAACAAAACAATCAAAGCGTTTAATCTGTCTATATAACTATTAACAATCTTAATTGTATAACTTGTCAATATCAAAAAAGTTCGAGTATAATTTTGTTAAATTATATTTCTATTGTTTATGCAGAAGAAGATAATGCCAGACTATTAAATATAAAGATTTATTACTATACAATAACTCTTATAATAAAGCGTAAATATATTTTAAATATATTTTTGTAAATGTTAGCTGATTTTCTAGAGATATTTCAGTACTTAAACAATTGTCTATTTACAGCTTGCTCGATATTTGTTGTGCTGATAATTGATTCAGACACTATTATTTAGTTTTTGCTAAAATAATAATTAACTATTCGAAACAAACTTTTGTTACAAATATTAAATAAAATATTTATTGTTTAATCTGTACAGTATTGTCGGACTGTCGAGAGAATATTATAAAAATATAAAAAACTCGAATATATTAAGATACAAAAATGCAGATAAACAAACAAAATCGATATATAGTTAATTAAACTGACAAGAACTATATATACAATATTAAGAATTTTGTTTGAGATCTTTTTTATATTAATATATATACTGTTATAATAATAGATTCTCTTTATCAGCTGAAAAAAAGTATTTTTATAAATCTTATTCAGTAGTTAAAAAAAATTCTCAAAAAAACTGTTCGAAAAAATCGAACAACAGTTAAATATATACAAATCGAGAAAGTTATTAGCAAAACAAATACTGTTTTTTAATTTAATTAAAAATTTTGAGCAATCTTTTCTATTTATAGATTGCGCATTTTTATTTATTTTAGCAATATCAAACAATAGATAAACAACAAACAAAGTGCTATTATACAACAGCTAATAACTATTATAATATTTCTGCTATTTAAGCTGATTCCGAAGATACTGCAGATTACAATTGTAATATTAAATTTTATTATACTAACTATATACAGTTCTTACAACAAAAATACACTAAAATATCTAAATTTTGTACAAAATTAAATTAATATATTTAAAACAATATTTACAGTTTACAATACAATAAAGATCGAGATCGAACAAAAGATATTTAACAAATTCAAGTTTTATATTTTTAGCTATTACAAAAATTTATCAGAAAATTCGAATTTATTGACAACTGAAATACAGAATATTTTGAAAAAATATATATTTATTGTATCAAGATCTTCTATTTACAAATTGACAAAAAAATTAATTATATAAAATAGATCTATATTTATAATAAACAGAACGTAAATTTTTATACAATAGATACTATACTGAAACGCGAGAAGATATTAAATACAAAAAATTTGTTGTTTAAAAAAAATTACAATTGTTTATTTTGCAAAAACTGCAAATCTCTGAAAATAAAGCTGAAAACTTTTGTTATATACAAATCTAAAACTAAATTTCAGATATCTGAATAATAAGTTTTATCGAAAATTTAATAATATAGTCGGTAAACAGAATTTCGACAAACTTGTAACAACAATTGCAATATTTGTTTGTTAGCAACAAGCAAAATTAAATTGTATAGAAGTTATTCAATATAACTCGAGAGACTAATTATACAGATATTTAAATAACAGCAATTTGATAATTAAGCTGTCTTTTTTTGTTTCAGATATATAAAGAAGAGAGTCAGATAACAATTGAATACAAAATTTTATTGTATTAATTTATATATTTGTTGTCTGTTATAAACAAAATATTCAGTTAAGTTGTAATAATAAAAATATTGTATGTTGTTCAGATAAATAGCAAGAAAAGCTCGGCAAATAATACAATAACTATATATAATTTCAGAAATTCTCGAACAAAAAAAATTGTCAGAAAATTTTACAAGCAGCTCTGTTTAACAGTTAATCGATTAAAAAACTACTGTTAATATTGACAATTAGAGATTCGAATAAAAAAAATAAACAGAAAAGATTTTA
>JAABUW010002899.1_pt1 | contig 25296 bp, 20 predicted proteins | sample 5560081 | NCBI WGS metagenome assembly JAABUW01 (sample SAMN10711882, study PRJNA513363) | rock metagenome | isolation source: Antarctica rocks | place: Antarctica: Victoria Land, Knobhead sud | reverse complement strand
ATGCCGCGCCCGACAAGGGGTGGACCGACAGGGACGAGAGCCGCTGGCCGGTGCCCTACTGGGACATCGACACCGGCATGGCCTCCCTGCTCCTCCTCCTGACGGCGGTCGAGCACGGGCTCGGCGGCCTCTTCTTCGGCGTGCCGCCGCAGCACCATCGCGCCGTGCACGAACGGTTCGCCATCCCTGACGACCGCACCGTCATCGGCGTGGTGTCCCTCGGGTATGCCGTGCCAGGACACCGCGGTCCGACGAGCCCTTCCCTGCTGAGACACCGACGGACCGGGGTGGACGTGGCCCATTGGGGCCGGTTCGGTGGCGAGGACAACGCCTCGCGCCAGTCATGGCAGTGTGCCGGGCGCCCCGTCGTCCCGTAGCGCAGGGTCAAGCTGATCTGGCCGGACCAGACGAGGTCCGCGAGGTAGCCTTCAGCCAGCCGGTCAAGGCGAAGAAGGACGGGATCAACCTGACCAAGACCTCCACGACCGGCTTCGTCGACGCCGCGAAGTAGGGCAGCTCCCAGTCGGGTGTGCCGTGCCGTGCCGTCCCGTCCCACGGCCCGGCCCCTCATGAGTCGAGGACTCACCCCTTCGGTTCCGCAACGGGTGCGTCTTCGCCCTGTGGGGGCCCGCTCGACGGGCGTGTTGACGTGCGGGGCGCTCGACGGCATACCGGCTCGTCCGGGGGCTGCCGGGACACACCGGCGAGTCGGGTGTCGGCGTCGTTCACGGGTGGGCGATGATGGGGCGTTCGAGCACCACCCGCACCCGAGGAGCACCCTCCGGCATGGCCCGATCGACCAGGACTCCCCAACCCGACCTCGCCGACGAGCGAAGCGAGAACATCATTGACATCGGGGTCGAGGAGGAGATGCAGAACGCCTTCCTCGAGTACTCCTACTCCGTCATCTACTCCCGGGCCCTGCCCGACGCGCGCGACGGGCTGAAGCCGGTCCAGCGCCGGATCCTCTATGGCATGAGCGAGCTCGGCCTGCGCCCCGACCGGGCCCACGTCAAGTGTCAGCGCGTCGTCGGGGAGGTCATGGGCAAGTACCACCCCCACGGCGACACGGCGATCTACGACGCCCTCGTCCGGGTGGCCCAGCCCTTCACGATGCGGCTGCCGCTCATCGACGGCCACGGCAACTTCGGCTCCTTGGACGACGGTCCGGCCGCGGCCCGCTACACCGAGGCCCGGATGGCCGCCGCGGCGCTGCACATGGTTGGTGGCCTCGACGAGGACACCGTCGACTTCGTCCCCAACTACGACGACACCGAGGTCCAGCCGGGAGTCCTGCCGGCCGCCTTTCCCAACCTGCTGGTCAACGGCGCGAGCGGCATCGCCGTCGGCATGGCGACGAACATGGCGCCGCACAACCTCGTCGAAATCATTGGCGCGGCCCGCCACCTCATCGCCAACCCGACGTGCTCGCTCGACGACCTCATGAGGTTCGTCCCCGGACCGGACCTGCCGGGCGGCGGCCGGATCGTGGGGCTCGAGGGGATCCGCGACGCCTACCTCACGGGGCGCGGCGCGTTCCGCACCCGCGCGACGGCGCGGATCGAGTCGGTGACGCCGCGCCGCAAGGGCATCGTCGTCACCGAGCTGCCCTACCTCGTCGGTCCCGAGAAGGTCATCGAGAAGATCAAGGACCTCGTCCAGGGCAAGAAGCTGCTCGGGATCAGCGACGTCAAGGACCTCACCGACCGGGCCCACGGTCTGCAGCTCGTCATCGAGGTCAAGAACGGGTTCCACCCGGAAGCGGTCCTCGAGCAGCTCTACAAGCTGACGCCCATGGAGGACTCCTTCAACGTCAACAACGTCGCACTCGTCGGGGGCCAGCCGCGGACCCTCGGCCTCAAGGACCTGCTCAAGGTCTACGTCGACTTCCGCACCGACGTCGTCCGTCGTCGCACGCAGTACCGACTCACCAGGCGCGAGGAGCGCCTGCACCTCGTCGAGGGGCTGCTCGTCGCCATCGTCGACATCGACGAGGTGATCCAGGTGATCCGCTCGTCGGACGACGCGGCGAGCGCCAAGGCGCGCCTCATCGAGGTCTTCGACCTCTCCGACGTCCAGGCCACCTACATCCTCGACCTGCAGCTGCGCCGCCTCACGAAGTTCTCCCGGATGGAGCTCGAGACAGAGAAGTCCGAGCTGGAGCGGCAGATCGAGCAGCTCCGCGCCATCCTCGGCGACGAGAAGCTCCTGCTCAAGACCCTGTCGACCGAGCTCGCCGACGTTGCCAAGGCCCACGGCACCCCGCGGCGCACCGTCCTGCTGGAGGCGGCGGGCAACGCCGCCGCGGGCGCGACGTCGACCGGCTCGGTGACCCCGCTCGAGGTGGCCGACGGCCCGTGCTGGGTCCTGCTCTCCTCGACCGGACTGCTCGCCCGCACGTCCTCGGACGAGCCGCTCGTCAGTCACGGCGGACGATCCAGACATGACGTCGTCGTGGGCGCTGTCCGCACGACGGCGCGCGGCGAGGTCGGCCTCGTCACCAGCCGCGGGAGGATGCTCCGGCTCTCTGCGCTCGAGCTGCCCACGCTGCCCCCGACCAACGGCGCCCCGTCGCTGTCGGGTGGCGCTCCTCTCGCGGCCTACGTCGACCTGCCCCGAGGTGAGGAGCCGCTGACCCTCGCCTCGCTGGCGCCGGAATCGGCCGGGCTCGCCCTCGGCACCGCATCGGGGGTGGTCAAGCGGGTGGTGCCAGAGCACCCGAGCCGATCCGACTGGGAGCTCATCTCGCTCAGGGACGGCGACGCCGTCGTCGGGGCGTGCGAGGTGCCGTCGGAGAGCTGGGACCTCGTCCTCATCACGAGCGACGCGCAGCTGTTGCGCTTCCCCGCCAGCTCGGTCCGACCCCAAGGACGCGGCGCGGGTGGAGTCGCCGGGATCAAGCTCACGCCCGGGCAGCGGGTCACCTTCTTCGGCGCCCTCGACACCACACGGGACGCCGTCGTCGTCACATCCAGCGGCTCGGTGAACGCTCTCCCCGGCACCGAGCCGGGTTCCCTCAAGGTCACTCCGTATGCCGAGTACCCCGCCAAGGGTCGGGCCACGGGTGGCGTGCGCTGCCACCGGTTCCTCAAGGGTGAGGACACCCTCGTGCTGGCCTGGGCCGGCACGACGCCGGCGCGGGCGGCGGCGGCCAACGGCGTCGCCGTCGACCTGCCGGAACCGACAGGCAGACGGGATGGTTCCGGGGCGCCCGCCACCACGGTGATCGCGCGCATCGCCGGCTCGAGCTGAGCCGGCAACCGTTATGACCGACCCAGCGAGCCCGGCTTACCGGCAGGCGACGGGCGGGTCGACCAGCCATGCCACCAGCAAGCCGGACGCGTGCTCGGTCCTGTCGCAGCTCGCGGACGCCTCGGCCTACGGAACGGCATCCCGGGCGGCCTTCTGGCTCGCGCTCGAGCAGGAGGTTCCGTGGGGCAGGCAGGCGGCAACCGGGTCACACCTCGATGCCGCGCTCGGCGGGGCACTCGACCGCGCCTGCGCCGAGCGGGGCGGCCGGCTGATCCTCATCCGGCGACCGGGCCAGCACCCGGACACCCATGGCCCGACCCGGCACCGGTGCTACGTCGCGTCGGCCGGCAGCGACCCGTTCCTGCTGACCGCCGAGGTCGCCTCGCCCGCAGAGCTCCTCGCCCTCGACCTCGAGGCGCTGGGGCGCGGCCACCGCGGCGGCGTGACCGCGTCGCTCCCGCTGCTGCAGCCCGCCATCCCGGTGCTTCTCGTCTGCACCAACGGCCGTCGTGACGTCTGTTGCGCCGTCCGAGGTCGGCCGGTCGCGACCGGTGACAACACGGCATACCCCGGGCGTGTGTGGGAGTGCTCCCACACGGGCGGCCATCGCTACGCACCCACCGGTGTCCTGCTGCCGTGGGGCAGGACGCTCGCCCGCCTCGACGACCCGGCAGCCCGGACCCTTCTCGACGCCGCGGACCACGGCCGGTTGCCGCCTGCGCTGCTCGGTCCGCGGCATGACCGGGGCTCGAGCGCCTTGGCTCCCGGCGAGCAGGCAGCGGAGTCGGCCGTCCGCGCCGAGATCACCGAGACCCACTTGGCCGCCTTGAGCGCCGTCAGCACCTCGGAGGCGAACAACGTTGTGGTGCAACACGTTGACGGCAGGCAGTGGCTCGTCGAGGTCGAGCGCCGCGAGGGCAGCGCGCGACCGGAGTCATGCGGCAAGCCGCCCGACTCCTCGTGGACGTGGTCAACGGCGATCTCTGAGTCCGGGACTGATCCGGCCGTCCTGAGCGACGACGCCGGACCTGCCCGCGACCCGGTCTAGGCTCGCCCCATGTCAGCCGGACGGGAACCCGCGACCCGAAGGCCGACGATGGCCGACGTCGGCAGGATGGCGGGCGTCTCGCCGACGACCGTCTCCTTCGTCATCAACGAGCGTGCCGGCGAGACGATCCGGCCGGCGACCCGGCAGCGTGTCCTTGATGCCGTCGACCGGTTGGGCTACCGGCCCAACCGCACGGCCCAGGGACTGCGCACCCGCCGCACCCACACCATCGGCTTCGTCAACCACGAGACGGCGGAGAACAGCTTCGCCGGACCGGCCATGTCCGGGACCCACGACGTCGCGTGGAGTCGGGGATCAAGGATGTTGGTCGTCAACACCAACCGCTACAGATCCGTGCTGCAGGCCTCGATCCGTGACCTGCTCGACCGCCAGGTCGACGCCATCATCGTCGTTGCCGCAGGCACACGCTCGGTCCGGCTCCCGGAACCGGTGCCCGTGCCGACGATCCTCGTCAACTGCCTCAGCCCAGGTGGCCAACAGCCAAGTGTCCTTCCGGACGAGCTGGCTGGAGGGGCGGCGCAGGCCAGGTTGGCGCTCGACGCGGGACACCAGCGGATCACGCTGCTGCCGGGGACGGCGAGCGCTTGGGCTACCAGGGCCAGGGTCCGGGGGTGGCACGCCGCGTTCGCCGCGGCCGGTGTGGACTGGTCGGGCCTCGAGCTCAGGTACGGCACCTTCGGCGTCGAGTCCGGCTACGACCTGACGCGGACCGTGATGGCTCACGGTCCGCCGCCGACAGCGCTGCTCTGCGGAAACGACCGGATGGCGCTCGGCGCTCTTCTCGCGCTCTCGGAGTTGGGGTTGAAGGTACCCGCGGACGTGTCGGTCGTGGGGTACGACGACCAGGTGGGCCTCGCGGCCAACGTGCACCCATCCCTCACGACGGTGCGCCTACCCTACTACGCCATGGGTCGCTGGGCGGCCGAGCAGCTCCTGAGCCATCGGGTGGACCGGCTGCCCAGACGCACGTTCATGCCCTGCCTGCCGGTCGTGCGGGACTCCCTCGCCGCGCCCTCGTCGGTTCCGGTCTGAACCGGACGAGCACGGACAGGTCACGGTTGTGTGTCCCCCTTGACGCGTGGGGCGGAGGGGTAGCAGAGTTCCCCACACTAAATCGAAAAAGTTGGGGTGCGCCGCGCATCGCAACAGCGTCCCCGTGGCGCGGTCGACCTGTTGAACGACGATCGGAGCGAGTCATGCGAGGTCCCAAGCTCAGTGCGGTGGTTGCCTCAGCCGGCGCAGTAGCCCTACTCACCAGCGGATGCCTCAGCTCGGGGTCGCCCGGGCCCTCAGGCGGAGGCGCCGGAGGCGGCAGCGCCGGTGCCAAGTCGAAGGTGTCGATCATCTTCGGCTTCGGCGGCGACCAGACCCAGGGCTTCAAGGACTCGCTCGACCCGTGGGCCAAGCAGAACGGCATCACCATCGACTACCAGCAGTCCGACTCGTTCGACACGATCATCCGGACCAAGGTGGCGGGCAACACGCTGCCCGACATCGCGATGTTCCCGCAACCGGGACTGCTCAAGGACATCCAGAAGGCCAGCAACGGCAAGATGCAGGACCTGACCAGCGTTCTGGACATGTCGAAGCTGAAGAGCAGCATCGTCCCCGGCTTCCTCGAAGCAACCCAGATCGACGGGAAGCAGTACGGCGTCCCGGTCTCGATGAACGTCAAGAGCCTGCTGTTCTACAACAAGAACACGTTCACGCAGAAGGGCTACACGCAGCCGAAAACCCTCGACGAGCTCACGGCACTGGCCGCCAAGATCAAGGCCGACGGCACGGCGCCCTTCTGCGTCGGCATGGAGTCGGGCAACGCCACCGGGTGGGTCGGCACCGACTGGATCGAGGAGCTGGTGCTCAAGCAGCTCGGCCCGGCCAAGTATGACCAGTGGGTCAACCACACGCTGAAGTTCGACTCCCCGGAGATCAAGGGCGTCTTCGACACCTACAACAAGCTGCTCATCGCCGAGGGCCAGACCTACGGTGGTGCCAAGTCCATCGTGTCCACGAAGTTCGGCACTGCCGCGAACCCGATGTTCGACAACCCGCCCAAGTGTTACCTGCACAAGCAGGGAAACTTCCTGACGCAGAAGGGGTTCCTGTCCGACGCCATCCAGACGAAGATCGACGACAACGTCGGCGTCTACCCCTTCCCGAAGGACAAGTTCGACACGGTTGAGGTTGGCGGTGACATCGCGACGATGTTCACCGCGAACGACACGAATGTCACGAAGGTCATGAAGTACATCACCGAGGACCCGACCTTCGGCCAGGCCTGGGCCGGTCCGTCCGACCGCGGCTTCCTCTCGCCCCACAAGGACTTCGACGTGTCGAAGTACGGGACGAAGCTCACGCAGAGCATCGCCCAGATCGCCTATACGTCATCGGGTATCCGGTTCGACGGGTCGGACGCCATGCCGGGCAAGGTGGGCGCTGGGTCCTTCTGGAAGGGCATGGTCGCCCTCACCTCCGGCCAGCAGGACGTCGATGCCACGCTGAAGCAGATCGACTCCAGCTGGCCGACGAGCTGACGCTGCACGACATCTCGGGTGAAACGGGAGTGGCCGCCTCGCGACCAGCGAGCCGGCCACTCCCACCGTCCTGAAGGAGGTGTGTGTCCATGGACTTGGCCATCAAGCTGATCAACGCCTTCATCGCGGTCGTCGCCGGTGTCGGCGGGGCACTGGTCCTGTACTGGGTCCTGAACAAGCTCGTCGAACGGCTGCCGAACCGACTCGAGGACAGGGTCAAGCCCTACGTCTTCATCGCGCCTGCCGTCCTGCTTGTTGCCCTGTTCCTGCTCTACCCCGCGATCCGGACGATCCTGCTCAGCTTTGCGAACGGGCAGTCGACGGGTTTCGTGGGTCTGGCGAACTACGGCGCGCTGGTTGCCGAGCGCGACTTCCAGCAGGTGCTGGTCAACACCCTGCTCTGGATGATCATCGTCCCCACCGCGGCCGTCGCGGTCGGGCTGCTCATCGCCGTTCTCGCCGACCGGATGAACCCGCGGGGTGAGAACCTCACCAAGACGCTGATCTTCATGCCGATGGCGATCAGCCTCGTGGGCGCCTCGGCGGTGTGGAAGATCATCTACGACGCCCAGCCCAAGGGGAGCGAGCAGACGGGCCTGCTCAACGCGATCTGGTCCGGCCTGGGCGGCGATCCCCAGGCCTGGATCCAGTTCAACCAGGCGCGGATCAACAGCTTGCTTCTCATGGTCATCCTCATCTGGCTGCAGGCCGGGTTCGCCATGGTCCTCCTGTCAGCGGCCATCAAGGGGGTGCCCGAGGACACCATCGAGGCCGGGAGGATCGACGGGGCCAGCGAGCGGGCCATCTTCTTCCGCATCGTCGTCCCACAGATCTGGCCGACGGTCATTACCGTCTTCGTGACGGTGCTGCTCGGAACGATGAAGGTCTTCGACATCGTCAACGTCATGACCGGCGGCAACTACAACACCGACGTCATCGCGAACCGGTTCTACACCGAGCTCTTCACGAACGGCAACGCCGGCAGTGCCGCAGCGATCGTCGTCATGCTCATGATCGCGATCATCCCGTTCATGGTCTACCAGGTCAGACAGTTCCGCAAACAGGAGGCTGAGCGATGAGCATCCAGGAGGCCGCCCCCGCTGCCCAGACCCGCGGCAGGAGGTTCTTCGGGGCCCACACGAACAACGAGGGCAACCGCAAGAGCAACCCGATCGTCACTGCCATCATGGTCATCATCTGCCTGGCCTGGCTGCTTCCGACCTTCGGTCTCTTCATCACCTCCCTCCGTCCCCTGGACTCGATCAACCAGAGCGGGTGGTGGAAGGCGTTCGCAAACCCCCTCTCGGCGACCTCATGGACCCTTGACAACTACTCCCAGGTCCTCAGCCAGGGGCAGACGCCGATGAACATCTCGTTCGTCAACAGCCTGGTCGTCGCCATCCCTGCAACGGTCATTCCCATCATGATCGCGGCGTTCGCGGCATACGCGTTCTCGTTCATGGAGTTCCCGTTCCGGGACACGATCTTCATCATCTTCGTGGCGCTCCTCGTGGTGCCCAACCAGGTCGCGCTGGTGCCGCTGCTGCAGATCTACGGTCAGATCGGTCTCAACGGCACCTTCCCCGCCGTCTGGCTGGCGCACGCCGGATTCGGTATGCCGCTGGCGGTCTACATCCTGCGCAACTACATGGCTGGTCTGCCGCGCGCGGTGATCGAGTCCGCGAAGATCGACGGAGCGAGCCACTTCACGACGTTCTGGCGGCTCATCGTCCCCATGTCGTTTCCGGCGCTCGCGTCGTTCGCGATCTTCCAGTTCCTCTGGGTGTGGAACGACCTGCTCATTGCCCTGATCTTTCTGGGACAGGGCGACAACATGGTGCTCACAGTCAACGTCAAGGGCCTGCTCGGCCAGCAGGGACAAGGAAACAACCTTCTCACCGCAGGCGCGTTCCTCTCGATGATCATCCCGATCGCCGTGTTCCTCTCCCTCCAGCGGTTCTTCGTCCGGGGGATGACCTCAGGAGCGGTCAAGGGATGAGCGACATCGTGATGGTGGTGGGGGCGCTACCCCGCCACCACCCCGAGCGTGTCCGGTCGCCTCCAGGTGGTGCGGGTGGCCCTGACGCTGCCAGATGACTGGGTCTGGGACCTCTGGATCGCCGACACCGGCGTTGACTACCACCTTTTCTATCTCACGGCACCACGCCGGCTGATGCCCGACGACCGGCACCGGGGGGCCCGCATCGGCCACGCCGTCTCAACCGACCTGACCACCTGGACCTACATCGGCGAGGCGCTCGCACCGGAGGAGGGTCCCGCCTTCGACGACCTCGCGACCTGGACCGGGTCCACCGTCCAGGACGACAGCGGCCTCTGGCACACCTTCTACACGGGTCTGAGCCGAGCCGAGGACGGCATGGTCCAACGCATCGGGGTCGCCACGTCGCGTGACCTTCGGACGTGGGCCAAGTCGGGACGGGACCCCGTCGTCGTCAGCGACGGCCGCTGGTACCACCAGTGGTCTCCCGGCGGGGAGCCGGAAGCCTGGCGCGACCCTTGGGTCGTGCGCGACCCGGACGGCGCCGGATGGCACATGATCATCACTGCGACGGCTCGGCACGGACACCCGAGCGATCGGGGTGTCCTCGGCCATGCCTGGTCCCCGGACCTCGTGGACTGGGAGGTCCGTCCGCCCCTCAGTGACCCGGGCTCGGGGTTCGGCCAGCTCGAGGTGCCCCAGGTGTGTGTGATCGACGGTCGCCAGGTGCTGCTCTTCAACTGCCTGGGCAGCCATCTGTCCGATCATCGACGGGCCGCAGCAACCCCCGGCGGCGTCTGGGCGCTGCCCGCCGAGCGGCTTCTGGGCCCGCACATGGTCTCCCGGGCCACTCGCCTCACCGACGAGAGTCTGTACGTCGCCAAGCTGGTGCAGCGGCGGGACGGTGAGTGGGTGGTCCTCGCCTTCGTCAACGAGGACGAGGACGGACAATTTGTCGGAGCCATCACCGATCCCATCCCGGTGCCGCTGCCGGTCGGGTCCGGTCCGCTGCTGTCCGCCTCTTTGCCGCGTCGACCTGGCTCCCCGCCCGGTTGACGGCTGGACGCGTCGGCACGGCAGACCGAGCCGCTCTGCACTTGCACCCCAGGTCGGGCTCGCTCGGCCGCCTTCACCAGGGCTTGTCGACCTTCGGACGTGAGGCACCGTCGCGGCTCTGGTCGCCTTGGGCCTGCGAGCGTTGCTGCTGGTTGTCCTGCGTCTTGTCGTCAAGCTGCTTCTGCTTGTCCGCGCCGGGTTGCTGGGGTTGCTGGGGCTGCTCTCCCGGGCTCTGACCCCGTGGCGGTTGGCTCTTCTCCTGGGCCCGGCCCCGGGCGTCGCCCAGCTGCCGGCCGGCGTCTCCGGCGGGTGGCTGGAAGCACCCCTCAGGTGCGTCGGCGACAACGGCCTGCATCCGGTCGTAGAACGGCTTCGCGGCATCCAGCCCGGTGGAGGCCTTGGCCGCGTCGCCGAGCTTCTCGAGGCTGAGGACGAGGTTGACCCGGATCTGGCACGCCTCGACGGCGTTCCGGGGAGCGACCACGAGCGCCTCTTCGAAGGCCTCCCGAGCGCCGTCGAAGTCTCCCGCCATGACCCGCGCGTCCCCGTGGGCAAACGGAGCCTTGTGGCGCTCGATGACGTTGAAGAACCCCAGTCGCGCGGCCGCCTGCTCGACAGCGGTGACCTCACCTCCGTCGTACGCGGTCCGCGCCTGGTTGCCGATGGCCACCATGGTGAGCAGCCTGAGCGCGACGAACAGGAGGACGAGGACCACCGGGAGCGACCACACAATGAGCTTGCGGCGTAGCTCGAGGCGCGCGCGACAGACGTCCGCCGGCTCGCTCGTGGCCACCTCCGGCGCGGTCTCGCCCGGTCGGGTCGTGATGAGGGTGCTCACGTCCCCTCACCTCCTGTCCGTGCTCGACGCAGTGGCGCTTCGGGAGCCAGCCCGGCTGGCTTCGGCGTGTCCGGTTTACGCGTGTGGCGGGCCGTGCGTCTCCTCGTTGAGGCGCGGGCAGAGGCAGTCTCCCTGTCGCGAAGGGCGGCGGCCGCGGCAAGGGACACCCCCAGCTCCCAGGCCATGAGGGCCGCGAGCGCGAGCAGGAACGGCCAGTACAGCTCGGTCCTGCCCCCCACGCTACGGGACGCGCCGGAGGTGCTCAGCGAGCCCAGCTCCTTGAGCGAGACCTCGTCGACGATCCCGGCGCCCTGGTCGTCGACCGTGCGGTGCAGGTAGGGCAGCTTGAGCTGGTCGCCGATCGCCCGCAGCTGCTTCTCGTCGATGACCGAGCGCGCCGGCTGTCCGGTGGAGGGGTCGGTGATGTAGCCGTCCCGACGCGTGCCGGTCTCCTTCATCTGGCCGCCCGCGGTGGTGCCGTACCCCAGAACCGCCCCCCCGTTGATCAGCTCGGGGTCGATCTCGAAGGGCTCGGGCTTCGCCGACGCTGTCTGCTCGCCGTCGCCGAGGTAGAAGACGACCCGAGCCCGCTCGGGATGGGCCTGCCGACCCCGGTCGAGAGCCTGCTCGAGCATGCTGCGAGCGGCGGTGACGCTGCTGCCCTGCGACCACGCCGAAGTCTCGGGGAGGATCGTGTCGGCCGCCGAGGCGAGCGCGGCGCCGTCCGCCGTCAGGGGCAACCGCGTGACCGTCTCGTGGTCGAACGTCAGGAGGCTGTAACGCGCTCCGGGGAGCTGGGCCGCGACTGCCTTGAGGTCCGAGCGCATGCCGTCGAGACGCGGTCGCGCGCCCGCGTAGTCCTCAGCCATCGAGGAGGACGTCGTGTCGGCGACGAAGTAGACGTCCAGGTCGGTGGCGTTGACCTTGAGGTCACCGCCGGGGACGCCGGGGCGCAGGGCCGCGACGAGCAGCAGGGCGACCATGCCCGAGCGGCGCAGCCGGGTCACCACGGTGTCGGCGCGCTCCTGCCGACCGGCCGGCCACCAGATGAGCAGACCGGCGACCGGAAGGAGCAGGACGAGCACCGGCCACGGCGCCAGCGGGAGCCACGTCATGGTCGCCACCCCAGTCGCCGGACCGCGAGCAGCGCCAGCAAGCCGAACGACGCGAGGGCGACCGGCAGCGTGGGTGCGTCGTGCACGACGACCTCGGGGGCAGCCGGGATCCGGCTGGCCTCGCGCGACGTCACGGCGTCGAGGAACCTCGGCACGGCCGAGAGGTCCTTCAGCGGGTAGTAGACGCCGCCGCTCGACTCGACGACGCTGCTCATCTCGCGGGCTGCCGACGAGGCCGGGCTGTCACTCGGGTTGATGCCATAGACCTGGATTGACCCGGTCGAGGCCAGCTGGGCCGCCTCGGGCAGGGTGAAGAGCGACTTGCCGGCCGCCTCGTTGTCCGACGCGAGGATGACGGAGCGGGCCCGCTTCAGCTCGGGGTGGTCGAAGCTGCGCAGGCAGGTCGCCAGACCGTCACCGATCAGTGAGCTTCCCTCGCCGTTGAGGGTGCCGGCGAAGAACGGGTCCTCGGGGTCGAGGGTGTCCAGCGCCCGCTCGGCCCGGCGAAGCTGGTCGTTGACGAAGTCGTAGTCGTCGGTCAGGGGGAAGACCGGGACCGCCGAGCTGTTGAAGATCACCATCGACATCCGCTCGCCCTTGAAGCCCTCCGCCAGCCGCCGGAAGGTGGCGACCACCTCCGCGTCGACATCGATCATCGACCCCGACACGTCGAGGCACAGGACGATGTCTCGGTTGTCCTTCTCCGGGTTGAGGACGCTCCGTTCGACCGGCCGAGCGGCACCGACCACGGCGGCGAGGCCGACCAGGGCTGCTCCGGCGCCGATGGCGAGGGTGCGCAGACGGTGGGCCCGCAGCGCGCGGTGGTACTCCGGCAACCGTCGCAGCAGGTCGGTGTTCGCGACCGCCACCGTGCCCGGCTGGTGACGGCGGCGCAGCAGCCACCAGACCACTAGGGCGACCACGATGAGGGCGGCGACGCCGGGGACGACCACCCAGGGCTGTCTCAGGTCCACCGCGAGACCACCTCCCGCGCGACGTCGGCGGCTGTCCCGATGCTCGCCGTGCTGTCCGGCCCGAACTCCACGGGATAGAGGCGCAGGACGACGTCCGTGACCGGTTTGAGCGAGGGCACGCCGCTGCGGCCGAGCTCGGTGAGGGTCATCGTCGGTGCGGTGAGCCCGGACGCCTCCTGGACGAACTGGCGCACCGTGACGCTGAGCTCCTGGTGGGCCCGCCGGGTTGACAGCTCCTCCGTCCCGGCCAGACGGACGATCTCGTCGATCCGCCTGAGGTACCCCCCCTTGAGGTTTCCGAGCCGCCAGCCGGGCGGCGGCTCGGGCGCAGGCCTGGGCGGTCTGGCGGGGCGGGTCTGCCGCCAGATGACCACGCCCCAGCCGAGGACGGCCGCGAGGACGACCAGGCCGAGGACGAGCCACAGCGCGGAGTACGTCATCGGAGGGTAGAAGCCGTCACCGGGCACGTCGGCGCTGCCTCTCGAGGAGGCGGAAGACGGTGCCCATGACGTGGTCGGACGCCCCGACGCGCGCGTGGACGATGGACAGCTGGTCGAGGGTGCGCTCGACGCTCTCGCGCCGGCTGCGCAGAGCTGTCGCGTATGCCGTGCGCAGCCGGGCGTCGAAGCGCACCTCGGGGGGCAGGACGGCGTCGTCGCCGACGTCGAAGGCGTCCTCCCCCGGCCCGTTGCTCGTCGGGTCGGCGTCCTCCACTGTGAGCCAGAGGATCTCGTGCTGGGCGTGGAGGCGGCGGATGAGCACCTCGTCCGCCGCGGTCACCTCATGGTCGTCGGCGACGACGAGCAGGACCATCCGCTGTCGGTAGTGGTCGGCCACGTATCTCAGGTGGTCGTAGAGGCGGGTCTGCCCCGCTTGGAGCGTGGTCCGGCTCTGGATCGTCCGGAGCAGCCGCTCGAGGTGTGCCTCGGAGCCCTTGTTGGGGTGCGCCCGCGTGCCGGCGGAGTCGCCCTCGACCAGCCCGACGAGGTCGCCGTGGCGCAGCGCGAGGTAGCCGAGCATGCCGCAGGCCATGATCGCGACCGCCGACTTCGGTTCGCCACTCGTCGTCCGGGCTGCCATGCCGCGGCCCGTGTCGACGACGAGCAGCACGGTCTGTTTGCGGGAGGCGATGTAGCGCTTGACCAGCGGCGCCCCGTGGCGGGCCGTGGCCTTCCAGTCGATGTCGCGGACCTCGTCGCCGGGGACGTACTCGCGCAAATCGTCGTAGTCGAGGCTGCGCCCGCGGAAGACCGACGCGTACTCTCCGTCGAGCAGTCCCCACGTCTTGCGGTGGGCAACGAGAAAGAGCTTGCTCTTGACCTTGGTCAGCAGGGCCGGCATCTGGCGGGCCCGTCAGGGCGTGCGGACCGTCGAGACGAGGGCGTCGATGACGGACTCGACCTTGACGTCCTCGGCCACGGCCTCGAAGCCGAGGACGACGCGGTGGCGCAGGACCCGATGGGCCAGCGCCTTGATGTCGTCGGGGACGACGTGGTCGCGCCCCGCGAGCAGCGCCCGGGCGCGGGCCGCCTGGGCGAAGGCGATGCTGCCGCGGGGGCTGGCGCCGAACTCGATGAAGCGGGCCAGCGCGGGGTCGATGTAGCGCTCGGCGTGCCTTGTGACGTAGACCAGCCCCACGGCATACCGGATGATCGCGGGGTCGACGTAGACCCGTCGGGCCAGCCCCTGCAGGCGGCGCACGTCCTCGAGGCTGACGACCGACTCCTGGTCGGAGAGGAAGACGCCGGCGTCGATGCGGTAGAGGACCTCGGCCTCCTCCTCGAGCGTCGGGTAGTCGAGGACGTCCTTGAGCATGAAGCGGTCGAGCTGCGCTTCCGGGAGGATGTAGGTGCCCTCCTGCTCGATGGGGTTCTGGGTCGCGAGCACGAGGAACGGCTCGGGCAGCGGGTAGATGTGGCCGCCGATCGAGGTCTGCCGCTCCTGCATCGCCTCGAGCATCGCGGACTGGGTCTTGGCGCTCGAGCGGTTGATCTCGTCGAGGAGAACGAAGTTGGCGTGGACCGGGCCGAGCTGGGTCTCGAAGGTCGCCTTGGAGACGTCGTAGATCTGGGTGCCGACGATGTCGCTCGGGAGCAGGTCGGGGGTGCACTGGATGCGCTTGAAGCTCCCGGTGACCGCGTGGGCAAGGGTCGAGGCCGCCGTGGTCTTCGCCAGACCCGGCACCGACTCGAGGAGGATGTGTCCGCCGGTGAGCAGACCGATGAGCAGGGTCTCCTGGAGGCGGCCCTGACCGACGACCTTGCCTCCGAAGGCCTCGGACACCGTCGCCAGCACCTCTTGGGCCCAGTCGACCTCGTCACGACGCAGGGTCGGGCCGGCCGGCTGCTGCGGGGGCTGCCGGTGCGGGGCCGGGCGGTTGCTGCTGCCCCACTGCTGGGTCGGTGCTGTCTCGGTCGGCTGCTGGGTCGGGGCCGGCTGGCCCCACTGCTGGGCTGGTACCGCCGCTTCAGCGCGCAGCTCCGCCGGCGGTGCCTGAGCCGTCTGCGGCGCTGCAGGGTGGTTATCTGGGGCCCGCTGCTCCACAGCGCGCTGCTCCACGGCGTGCTGCGCGGCGGTGCGCTGCTCGGCGCCCGGCCTCTGGCCCTGCGGCCCCTCGCCCTGCGGTCGCTCCGTCCGTCGGTCAGCGTGTCCGCTCGTGAAGACCTCGTCGGGCCCGACGGGGTGCGACTCCGAGGCGTGGGACGGCTGATCCATGAACGGGCTTCCCCTGGTCGGGTCGGGCGCCGGGTGGGTGCCCGACCGGTTCATCGTAGACGGACGTGCGACCTGCCCCGGTTCCACCGGCGCCGTGACCGGACTGGTCAGGCGCGTTCAGGGCGACCGCTGCGGGGCTCGCCCACGTTCTCACCGTCAGGCGTCGATGCGGTCCCGGTCGAGGGCGGCGGCCGAGTCGATGATGAAGTCCTTGCGAGGCGCGACGTCGTTGCCCATGAGCAGCTCGAAGACCCGCTCGGCGTTCTCTGCCTCCCCCATCGTGACGCGGCGCAGCGTCCGGTACCGGGGGTCCATCGTGGTGTCTGCGAGCTGGTCGGCGTCCATCTCACCGAGCCCCTTGTAGCGCTGGGGCGGGTCCTTGATCCGCTTGCCCCGCTTCTCGATCGAGGCGCGCGTGCGACGCATCTCGAGCTCGTTGTAGGTGTAGACGTAGTCGTTCTTCTTGGCACCGGCGTTGATCACCTCGAGCCGGTGCAGCGGTGGCATCGCCGCAAACACACGGCCGGCGTCCACGAGCGGGCGCATGTAGCGGAAGAACAGGGTCAGCAGCAGGGTGCGGATGTGGGCGCCGTCCACGTCGGCGTCGCTCATGATGATGATCTTGCCGTAGCGCGCCGAGTCGAGGTCGAAGGAGCGGCCGGAGCCGGCACCGATGACCTGGATGATCGCGGCGCACTCGGCGTTCTTGAGCATGTCGGCGACCGACGCCTTCTGGACGTTGAGGATCTTGCCCCGGATCGGGAGCAGCGCCTGGTAGTCCGACGAGCGGGCCAGCTTGGCCGTGCCGAGCGCGCTGTCACCCTCGACGATGAACAGCTCGGAACGCGCCACGTCGTGGGTGCGGCAGTCGGCGAGCTTCGCGGGCAGGGAGGAGGACTCCAGGGCGGTCTTGCGGCGCTGGGTCTCCTTGTGCATCCGCGCGCTGATCCGCGACTTCATCTCCGAGACGACCTTCTCCAGGAGCAGGGCAGACTGCTGCTTCTCGCCGCGCCTGGGGTTGACGATCCGGTCGGTCAGCTCCTGCTCCACGACGCGCGAGACGATGTTGCGCACGGCCGACGTGCCGAGCACCTCCTTGGTCTGGCCCTCGAACTGCGGCTCCGGGAGGCGCACGGTGACCACGGCGGTCATCCCAGCGAGGATGTCGTCCTTCTCCACCTTGTCGGCCCCGACCTTCAGCCGCCTCGAGTTGACGTCGAGCTGCTTGCGGAAGACTTTGAGCAGGGCCTGGTCGAAGCCAGCGACGTGAGTGCCGCCCTTGGGGGTCGCGATGATGTTCACGAAGGACTGGACCCTGGCGTCGTAGCCGGTGCCCCAGCGCAGGGCGACGTCGACGACGCACTCACGCTCGAGCTGGGTCGGGGTCATGTGGCCCTGGACGTCCAGGACGGGCACCGTCTCGGTGAAGGTCCCCGAGCCCTGCAGCCGCCACACGTCGGTCACCGCGGGGTCCGGGGCGAGGTAGTCGACGAACTCGGCGATCCCGCCGTCGTGGTGGAACATCTCCTCGTGCGGTCCCGACTCCCCGGCTGTGCCGGGCAGCCCGCGCTCGTCCCGGACGACGAGGCGAAGGCCGGGGATGAGGAACGACGTCTGGCGGGCCCGGGCCGCGAGCTGGTCGTCGTCGAGCACCGCCCCGGGCTCGAAGATCTGCTCGTCCGGCCAGAAGCGCACCCGGGAGCCGGTCACCCCCCGCTTCGCCCTGCCGAGAACGCGCAGCTCGCTGTTCTTCACGTATGCCGTGAAGTCGGCGCTCGGGGTCGGCTCACCCCGGTCGGTGAAGACGCCGGGCTCGCCGCGGCGAAAGGACATCCCGTAGGTCTTCCCGCCTCGGTCCACCTCGACGTCCAGGCGGGCGGAGAGCGCGTTGACCACGGACGAGCCAACCCCGTGCAGGCCACCCGTCGCGGCATACGAGCTGCCGCCGAACTTCCCACCCGCGTGGAGCCTGGTGAACACCACCTCGACGCCGCTCAGGCCCGTGCGGGGCTCGATGTCGACCGGGATGCCCCGGCCCCGGTCACGCACCTCGACCGACCCGTCGCGGTAGAGCAGGACGTCGATCCGGTCCCCGGCGTCCGCGAGGGCCTCGTCGACCGAGTTGTCGATCAGCTCCCAGAGGCAGTGCATGAGGCCCCGCTGGTCGCCGGAGCCGATGTACATGCCCGGCCGCTTGCGGACCGCCTCGAGCCCCTCGAGGACCTGCAGGTGTCGCGCGGTGTAGTCGCCGCCCGAGGCGGCGGGTCGACGTGCGGCGGTGGCCACGGACATCCCTTCGTCGGCGTTGTCTCAGCCCGGCCGACGGGCTCCCCGTGAGGTCGGCGCGACGTCGTGCTTATGCAGGAGGAAGGCTAGCCGGTGGGCGCGACAGGCCTTCGCAGGCGCGCCATCCGGGGGCCCGTCGGCAACGAACACCTCACAGGGGGATCACGGTTTCGACATGACGTGTGTCATACGGCGGGCGGATGCCCGGCGGGAAGGATCGGGCATGCTTGACTGTTGGAACTGAGACCTTCGGACGCGGCAACCAGCATCGGACGAAGGACGTCATAGCGATATGACCGGCATGGCCCGCAGGCCGGGCCGACCGAACGACAGGAAAGAGAGAAGGCAGACGTGAACACGACTCTGGCCCCGAGCCTCAGCGCAGCGGACCGTTGTGACCGCTGTGGTGCCCAGGCCTACATTCGCGCCCGCCTTGTGAACGGTGGCGAGCTGCTGTTCTGTGCCCACCACGGGCGACAGCACCTGCCCCAGCTGCAGGAGAAGGCGAGCGAGATCCACGACGAGAGCGACCGGCTGGTCGAGACGGACCACGCCGTCCAGTAGGTGGCACCCATGCCAGCCGCACCCATGCCGGACCAGGCTCCCGGTTGACCCTCACGGTGGTCACCGGCCTGGTCATGCTCGTCGGGCTGCTCGGCATCGTGATCCCGGCGCTCCCAGGACTGCTCCTCGTCTGGCTGGCCACGGCTCTCTGGGCCTACGACCACCCCGCCCCCTCGGCGTGGGTGGTCTTTGGCGTGGCCACACTGGTCTATGCCGGCGGGCTGGTGGGCCAGTACGTCGTCCCGGGCCGGCGGATGCGCCAGGCCGGGGTCGGGACCTGGACCCTCCTCCTGGCCGTCGTCCTCTCGGTCGTGGGCTTCTTCGTCATTCCCGTCGTCGGCGCCCTCGTCGGCTTCGTGCTGGGCATCTTCCTCGTCGAGGTGAGCCGCCAGCACGACCGCCGCACCGCCTGGAGGTCGACGAGGCACGCGCTCAAGGCGGTGGCACTCTCGATGGGGATCGAGCTCACCGCCGGGTTCGTCATCGTCCTCATCTGGCTGGTCGGCCTGTTGGTTCTCGGCCCCGGTTCCTGACCTGACGCCGGACCTTGTCGCCGGCTCCCGGCGGCGGTTTCCCCGGCGCTGTTCACCAGTCGTCGTGGCGACGCTTGTCCCAGCGGTCCTCGAGACGTTGCATGAAGCTGGTCTTCTGCTGAACCTTGCGGGTACCCGACGCACCGGCGACACGTCGAACGGAACCGTCCTCGGCGACTGCACCGAGGACGGTCTTCTTCGCGGGCGTGAAGGCATAGGCCCCACCGGCCACCAGCAGCGCAAAGCCGACGGCACCGAGCCAGATGACGGAGTTGAGGGCGGCCAGGACCACGAGCGCCAGTCCGACGACAACACCGAGGCCGCCAAGGATCATCCGCCGCTTGTTCTGGTGCAGCCCGTGGTTCGTGATGTGGGTGGCGAACTGGGGGTCTTCGGCATACAGAGCCTGCTCCATGGCCTGGAGCACCTTTTGCTCATGTTCTGACAGCGGCACCGTCAACCTCCCTTACCCGGGCTTCTCACCAGTAGGACGATCGGCGCGCCGACAAAGTTCACGGGGCGACGAGTTCTCCTCGGGAGTCACTCTAGGACTTCAATATAGGTCGGGAGGAGGCGGGAGGGAACCCGTTGGGCCTATCGGCTGCGTCACGGCTGTCGCTGTGATGTCCCCGTCGTCTCGGCCCGGGGTGCCAAGACGTGGTCAGGGCGCGTCGGTGCAGGTCAGACCGTCGGTCCGGGGGCCTGCACATGGCCTCGCAGTGGCTCGCAGTGGCTCGCGGTGGGGGCTCAGGGTTGGTGCTCGCGGTGGTGCTCTCTCAAGGTCTGGCCCGTCGGCCCCGCTCGCGGTCGCGGTCGCGGACGAGCGAGGCCGGACGCACTGATCCGGCGCCGAACCGCGCGCTGGCCCGGTCGACCGCGCGGTCGGCGTCGCGCCAGCCGTGGTCGGGCTCGTCGAGCATTCCTTGGAGCGGTGCGCGCTCGGCCTCGACGAGCCCCTCCATCCGCACCCCGACCAGCCGGATCCGGGCCCGCTGCAGCCCCAGGGCGTCGAAGAGCGACTTCGCCGTGGCGTAGATGTCGCGGGAGACGTCCGTGGGGTCGGGCAGGGTGCGGGCCCGGGTGATCGTCGTGAAGTCGGCGAAGCGGACCTTGATCGAGATGGTGCGTCCCATCAGGGCCGCCGCTCGGACCCGGGCGGCCGTGCGGTCACTGAGCCGGAGCAGCTCACGGTGGATGACGACGGGGTCGTCGACGTCGTGGGCGAAGGTCTCGTCGGCGCCGATGCTCTTCTCGCGGTGCTCCCGCACGACCGGGCGCTCGTCGCGCCCCCAGGACAGCTGGTGCAGGTGCGAGCCCGACACGTCACCGAGCGCCCGGCGCAACGTCTCGACCGGGGTGTGGGCGATGTCGGCGACGGTGCGCAGGCCGAGCCGGGTCAGTGCCTCCTCGGTGCGCTCGCCGACGCCCCAGAGGGCTCCCACGGGCAGCTGGTGGAGGAACCCCAGCACCTCGGCCCCGGGGACGACGATCATGCCGTCGGGCTTGGCCAGACCCGAGGCGAGCTTGGCGACGAACTTCGTCGGCGCGACCCCGACGGAGCAGGTGATGCCCTGCTCGTCGGCGATGGTGTCGCGCAGCATCTGGGCGATGGCCCGAGGACGGCCGAGTCGTCGCTGGGCGCCCGCGATGTCGAGGAAGGCCTCGTCGAGCGAGAGCGGCTCGACGATGTCGGTGACCGAGCCGAAGGTCGCCATGATCGCGTCGGAGATCTGCGCGTAGCGGGTGAAGTCCGGCTCGAGGACCACTCCCTGGGGGCACATCCTCCGGGCGCGCGCCATCGGCATCGCCGAGGTCACGCCGAAGGTGCGGGCCTCGTAGGTCGCCGAGAGCACGACGGAGCGGCCTCCGCCGCCCCCGATGATGACCGGTCTCCCACGCAGGTCGGGCCGGTCGATGAGCGACGCCATGGCATAGAAGGCGTCCATGTCGACGTGGAGGATCGTGCAGCCCGTGTCGTCCGGCTCGGCGTCACCCGAGCGGGTCGGCGCGGCGTACTGTCGGCGGCTCATCCGAGCACCCCGGACGGGGTGGGTCGCGGGTCAGGCGCGCCGGGCCAGGACATGGATGCCTGCTCCGAGTCCGCCGAGGAAGGCGTATGCCGGGTGGTCGGCGACCGCCTGCTCCAGCTCGAGGAGGGCGGCCCGGTCGGCCGTGCTGTCGATCGACTCCGACGGCACGAGGTCGCTGAAGAGGCGCACCCCGTGGACGTGCTCGCTGGTGAACCCGGCGCCGTCGAGCAAGGACTCCAGCTGCTCGATGTCGAACCGGCGCGGCAGCGGGTCGGTGCGGCCCCATCGACCGTCGGCGCTGGTGAGTGCCTCCCGGGCCTGGGTGAACTCACCCGCGAGGGCCTTGGCGAGGACGACGGCAAGCCGCCCGGCGACGAGGAGCGACAGGCGCCCGTCACGGGAGAGGGCGACGGCGACGGCGGCCAGGGCGGACGCAGGGTCGTCGACGACCTCGAGGACGCCGTGGCAGCAGACGAGGTCAAAGCCGTCCACGGGCCGGACCTCGGCGAGGCTGTCGGCATCTCCCTGTCTGGCGGTGATGTGCTCGGCCACGCCGGACTCGGCGGCCCGACGCTCCAGCGCCGCGAGAGCGTCCGGGCTGGGGTCGACGACGGTGATGTCATGGCCGAGCTCAGCGAGGGGGACGGCGAGACCGCCGGTGCCGCCGCCGAGGTCGAGCACCCGCAGAGGCCGCCCGAGCGTGTCCTGACGGAGGGTGGCCAGGTCGGTGACAGCGGCCAGGAGAGCGGCAGTGCGCAGGGAGGTGGCGCTGCTGCGTCGGGTCTGACGTCGTTCGTCGGCCACGTCGACCTCCCTCCGGTGCCCCACCTCGTCTGTCCCATAACCCTAGTGCCCGGAGCTTCCGGGGCTGGAGTGCCACAGCTTGCGTGGCGGCGTGCCGAGGTCGCGCTCGTCACCGACAATCCCGTCGGGGCTCGCACCCGACGCCGGGTCCGGGACGGCCGTCCCGCCGCCGAGCTCCCGGCTCGCCCGGGCGTCGCCTCCGGCTGGTTTCGTGTCGGCATAGGGCGACTGCTTGAAACCCGACGCGTGGACGAGCACCCGGCGGGTCCGGGCCGCGCCCGTCCCGCCCTTGCCCCCGGTCGTGCTTCCGCCCATCCCACCGGCCCGACCGTGTCCACCGACGCCGCCCAGCCCGATGTCGGCGTGGCCGCCGTCGTCCTCCTGGTCACCGCCCGCCTCACGACCTCCGCCACCAGCCCCCCGGGCTGCCGGGACGCTGCGTCCGTCGGCTTCCTCTGCCGTGGCAAGGGCTGCCTCGTTGCGCTCGACCGCCTCCCGGTCGGCTGCCTCGAGGGCCTTGAGCACGGCATCGAGCCCGCCCCGGGTCCACGCCTCCCACAGTCCGGACAGCTCCCATGCCCCGGTGGCCCGCACCGAGATGCCCCGATGTCCCGTCCGGCGGACGATCCCGCGCACGAGGAGCATCCACGAGTGGAAGACCGTGTTGGCATAGGGCCCCTGGACGTCCTCGAAGAAGGTCGCGTCGACCGGCCCGGTCGCGTCGTCCAGGGTGAGGAAGACGACCCGCCGACCGGTCCTGATCGGTGGCGTCTGGGTCGCGACCTTGACCCCGGCGACCCACACCTGCCCTCGGCTGCGCGCTGTCAGAAGGTCCTTGGACCGCGTCACTCCGAGGGCATCGAGCATCGGTCCGTAGAAGTCGACGATGTGGGCGCTCGCATCGAGGCCGAGGATGTCGAGCTCGGCCCGGACCCGCTCCGGCCCAGTCATCTCGGGCAGCCCGCTCCCCCGCTCGAGCTGGGGCGCGTCGCCGAGGTCGAGGGTCAGCTGGGTCGGCTGCTCGGCCGAGGGGACCACCGCCCGGGCTGCCTGGGACTGGGCGGCGGCCTGTGCCGTGATGTCACCCGCCGGCCAGCTCTCTGGTCCGCCCACTGGTCCGCCCACTGGTCCGCCCGCCGGCCGACCCCCTTGGCCCGGTGCCTGTCCGGGCTCCTGTCCGGACCCCGTTCTCAGTCCCTTTCGCGCCGCGGTTCGTCCTGACCCGCGACCCGGACCGCGGTGGAGGGACCGGGACCACCGGTCGAGCTCGGCGACGTGCAGGAGCAGGTCACGTCGGGTGATCCGGCCCCGTCGGCCCAGCCCGGCCCCCGGGGCGCCGCGCACCGCGCCCGGCCGGCCGGCGCCGAGGGTGGCGGCCACGACCGACCCGATGCCGTAGACCGAGTCGAACCCACCGGCGAGGACGAGCCGCTCGACGACCGGGCGAGAGACGTGGGCCCGGTTCCAGAAGTCGGCCAGGCTGAAGTACGGCTGACCCGCGACGACCCGGGCGACCTCCGCCTCCGAGATCCCCTTGACGTCGGCAAGCGAGAGCCGGATGCCGAAGGCGCGCCCGTCGGGCAGGTCGGGGTGCAGCGGCGCGGAACGGGGATCTGCGACTGCCGCGAAACAGGGATCTGCCACCGCCTCAGATCGACGGCCCGAGTGCCCTGCCGGTTCGACGACGCCCTCGCCGTAGGGGCCGAGCTGGTCCAGGATCCGTGGCGGTGGTTCGGCCCAGGGCTCGACCTTCTCGATGAGGTACTCCCCCGTCGAGGCGTTGACGTCGAGCCCGAGAATGGCGATGCCGAGAGTGCGGGCGTCGTCGAGGATGAGGCGCTTGGGGTACATCCCCGGGTCGTGGGTGAGCACCCCGGCAAGGAATGCCGCCGGGTGGTGGGTCTTGAGCCACGCCGACTGGTAGGTCGGCAGGGCGAACGCCGCGGCGTGGGCCTTGCAGAACCCGAATGACGCGAACGCCTTGAGCACCTCCCAGATCCGGTCGGCGACGCCGGTGGCGTAGCCGCGAGCCAACGCCGCGGGACGCCACCAGGCCTCGACCTCGGCCTGACCTCGAGGTGACCCCATGGCGCGTCGGACCTCGTCGGCCTGGGCGAGGGTGACCCCCGTCGTCTCGGCGACGATGAGGAGGACCTGCTCATGGAAGACGACGACGCCCTCGGTCTCCTGGAGCGCCGGGATGAGCGTCGGATGAAGGAACTCCGGCTCCTTCCAGCCGTGGCGGGCGTTGAGGAACGGGACGATCATGTCTGACTTGACCGGACCCGGCCGAAAGAGCGAGATGTCGGTGATGAGGTCCTCAAACGTCTCGGGACCGAACTTGCCGATGAGCTCGCGCTGCCCGGGGCTCTCTATCTGGAAGCAGCCGAGGGTGTGCGTCGTGCGGATCAGCCGGAACGTCGCCTCGTCGTCGAGCGCCACCTGGGCACGGTCGTCGAGGTCGATGGCGACCTCCTCGACCCGGCGGACCTCGTCGACCGCGTGGGCCATGGCGGACTGCATCCGGATGCCGAGGATGTCGAGCTTGAGCAACCCGAGCGTCTCGACGTCGTCCTTGTCGAACTGGCTCATCGGAAAGCCGACCCAGCTCGCCTCGACCGGGGTGCGGTCGAGCAGCTGGGAGTTGGACAGGACCACGCCACAGGGGTGGAGGGCGATATGTCGGGGCAGCCCGTCGAGCCGCTCGACGAGGTCGAGCATGAGGTCGAGCCGGGGGGTGTTCAGGCCGCTGGCCCGCAGCTCGGGCAGGTCGGCGATGGCGTTCCGGACGTTGCGGGCCGAGATGTGCGGGAACGCCTTGGCCATGGCATCGACCTCGGACGGTGGCATCCCCAGGGCGGCGCCGACGTCACGGATCGCGTGGCGGACCCGGTAGCTGTCCATCATCGAGACGCAGGTGACCCGCTCCCCCCCGAACCGGGCGAGGACCTTCTCGTAGATCTCGGTGCGCCGGGCCGACTCGACGTCGATGTCGATGTCGGGCAGCTGGGCGCGCAACGGGGAGCAGAACCGTTCCATGAGCAGGCCGTAGCGCATCGGGTCGACCCCGGAGATCCCGAGCAGATAGTTGACGAGCGAGCCGGCCCCCGACCCCCGGGCGGCCACCCGGACCCCCATCTCGCGGATGAGGTCGCACACGGTGGCGACGGTCAGGAAGTACGTCGGGTAGCCGAGCCCGCCGATGACCTCGAGCTCGTCCTCCAGCCGTGACCTGACCTTGGCCAGCTTGCCCGGCGACTCGTGCGGGTAGCAGCTCGCGACCGCGTCCCGGCAGCGGGCGGCGAGAACGGTCTGCGGGTCGACGTCGGGGGCGATGCCGAGGACGGTCTGCTCAGGCAGGTGCACGGCACCGATCCCGAGGTCGGCGGCCGGGTCCTGCACGCACTCCATGGCGAGCGCGACGGTCGACTCGAGCAGCGCCCGGGCGCCCTCGCGAGCCAGGGTGCCACCGCCGCTGATGCCCGGGCCGGAGGCCTGGAGGAGGTCGCACGCGACGGCATACATCG
>JAABUW010002896.1_pt1 | contig 25314 bp, 14 predicted proteins | sample 5560081 | NCBI WGS metagenome assembly JAABUW01 (sample SAMN10711882, study PRJNA513363) | rock metagenome | isolation source: Antarctica rocks | place: Antarctica: Victoria Land, Knobhead sud | reverse complement strand
GCTGCCGGACGGAGTCCTGGCCGTCGGCGAGGTAGAAGAAGGTGCGCCCGCCGCGCGTCATGGTAAGCGGGGCGAGGCTCTCCTCCCACACCCAGCGCGCATCCTCCCCATCGCTGTCGTGCTGGGCCAGCACCTGGGCGTAGGAGGTGTTCTCGTCGGTGAGGTAGGAGGATGTCTTGGGACTGGCCGAGCCGAGGCCCGTCGTCACGGAGAGGCGGTTGCCCCCGGCGTCGGTGGCGTAGCGGGTGTGGGGCGCCGTCGTGCCCTGGGTGCTGACGCCTGCGAGCTGCCCTTGGAAGTCCCAGGTGTTGATCTGGGCCGCTCCGCCGTTGCTGCTCTGCCCGGTCTGGCTGCCGTTGTCGTCGTAGCCGAAGGTTGTGCCGTAAGTACTTGTGAGGTTGCTTCAGGTACTTGCGCCGGTATCACGGCTTACATGGATATATCCGCTGAGAATCTGCTCCAATCGGTAATTGACTCAGCCCAAGCGGGGCAGAAGCCGTCCATGTGGGACAACATTCTTTTGCACTCTGAGCAGTAGATAGAGATGCCGCATGGGTATCTCCTACCCTCAGGAGATCCTTCTATAAGATCTCCCTTGTACACCGAGAAAACTAACGCTCCAGCGCAGAAGGGACAACGCTTGCGACGCAAAGCATCCATGTCGCCAGTGAGAAATGTGTCCTCTATGGCTGCAACCTCATCTGTCAAAGATCCGTTTTCCGTACTCTTTTGCATACGCTCTAGCTCTTGGCTCAACCACAGTGCGCCAGGTCTCATTGAAATCGGCGGAGCGAGTCTCTGGGTAGAGATTCATCAACTTCGAATGATGAATCTCTTCAATGAGAGTCTCCACGAAATGACGATCATCGAAGGACAGACCCTCATCGTAGATCCTGATCACATTTGGATCATCGGGTTGTACGCCTCCTGAAACAGCAGTCTTCGGCCCGCCGTAGATCACTTGCTTGCCTGCCAGGTGCTTGCGCAACCCGTACTTGTCAATCAAGTTGTTGATCTTCGCATCAGGACTATTCGCCGCCAAGTACTCATCGTAGCTGCTGTACTCGGTATTGCTGAACTTCTCCTCTGTAGAGATGGTTCCAGCCATCTCACTCCCAAGCTCTTCTTGAAGTTGAGCTTGGTGCTCGTGGATTGATCCCGCAGCTGCAGAACCTGTAGACACCCCTATCGCGATGGCATCGAGCCAAGCGATGGCCTTTTCCGTAGGAGAGTAGTTGGAGCTCGTCTGAACGATGTAAGCATGTTCAAATGACTTGATTGCTCCGTAAATACCAATTCCAAGACCCAGCGCAGGACTGGCACCTGCTACAGCACCTAGCGCCATTCCATAACCAATATCTTGCGCCATCTGCCCGCCTGAGTGACCATGAGCTAAACCCCATTCAAGGCCACCAACACCGCCGAGCATTTTACCGATGGCAATGTTCGCCATCATGCCACCCAAAGTTTCACGTCCGCTAGGATCTGAGCCGTTGATGGCATCATCCCCGGCGTACAAGTAGCGGTGCAGCGAGATAGGATCGCTCTGGCTCCCCATCTCAGGATCCTGTGACAGGAACCGTCCGGTGCCCGAGTTGTAATACCTGGCCCGGAGGAAGTACTTGCCGTCCTGGTCCATCTGCTGCCCGGTGTAGCGGAAGGGGTTCTTGGTGGTGCCGCTCCCTCCGGCGAGGGGGTTTCCCCAGGCGTCGTAGTGGTAGCTATCGGTGACGCGCCCGCTCTCGTCGGTGAGCTGCCGGACGGAGTCCTGGCCGTCGGCGAGGTAGAAGAAGGTGCGCCCGCCGCGCGTCATGGTAAGCGGGGCGAGGCTCTCCTCCCACACCCAGCGCGCATCCTCCCCATCGCTGTCGTGCTGGGCAAGTACTTGAGCGTAGGAGGTGTTGGGGTCGGTGAGGAAGGACGAGGTCTTGGGGCTGGCCGAGCCGAGGCCCGTCGTCACGGAGAGGCGGTTGCCCCCGGCGTCGGTGGCGTAGCGGGTGTGGGGCGCACTCGTGCCCTGGGTGCTGACGCCTGCGAGCTGGCCCTGGAAGTCCCAGGCGTTGGTCTGGGCGGTTCCTGCGTTGACGCTCTGCGAGCTCTCGCTGCCGTTCTGGTCGTAGCCCCAGGTGAGGCTCGACGAGCTCGTCGTGGCTCCCTGGGCGTCCAGGTTGCGGTAGCTCTGCGAGACGAGCCAGTCGTTGGCGTTGAAGACCGCTTAGAGCACTACCACACGCTCGCAAAAATCAAAGTCCCTTCCTCATACATTTTGAGATCATCTTTCGCGATGCGCCCTGAGTAGCGCCAATCGAAGATCAGCCTTGTGAAGCTCAACTTCAACTCATCTTCGTCCATTGACACTAACTCAGCATCAGACAGAATCAGATAAAGTTGTTGATTCAATTCGATGATCAAACGCACCGGACGCAGTGTGCACACGGTAAGCTTCACCTGTTCAGCATATGGACGGCCCAGCCATCCGTCGGGAAGGATTAATCCCCTGTGGCGCTTTGCAAACCACGTTGTAATGACGTGATCCAACTCGTTCTGCATTGCTTTACCTTTACTGAAGGGTTGCTCTCGCCACCACCCACTCTTCCGGTATTGTGAAGCCTTGGGGAAATATCACCTGACTTCCTCCACCCATCAGAGACTGTCCCGTGAGGGGCGAAACCTGAGGACCTGCAACACCCTCGAACATCCTTGTCCCGGCTGGTACCCTAACGGCGATTGCATTAGTGAAGTTGTTCCACTCACTAAGTATCGCCCCATCTAATTGTGCCTGCAATGGGCCAGTTGGTCTTGTCAGGCTCCAAAACCCTCCAAGTTCAGTGGGAGCCTTCGGCGTACCCCAAACACGCCATATCACAGTATCCTGAGTAGTTAGGACTTCGTTGTAAGTTGACGTTCGGAAAGTGTCTGCAGGGAACTCCGTTCCTAACGGCCCTTTATCCACCGGCGTCCACCTTTTGATAAGGCGGTACCAGGGAACACCGTCAGAAACCGCGCCCGACGAGGCAGAAGCTCCTGCTCGTAAGGTCGCCCAACGGATGCTCTTCTGGTAGAAGTTACTGACTGCACCGGAAAAAGCTTTGCCTAATGCAGTCCCAGCAATGTACTGCCCTCCAACACGAAAAGCCCAACCGAAGATCGCAGATAGACCGACGTTTGCTGCTAATCTCTTCTGATAATCTGCCTCCGAATCATGCACGATGACATCGTTTGGCCCCGGTGCATTGGCAGCTTGAGGCATCGTGAACAGTATTGCTCCTATTGAAAGAGCTGCAACTGTTCCCGATAAGCCTTCAGCAGAGTTTCCAGTTGGATCAACGAAGTTGACAGCATCATCGCCTGCATAGAGGTAGCGATGCAGCGAGATCGGGTCGCTTTCGCTTCCCATGACGGGGTCTTGGCTCAAGAACCGTCCTGTGCCGGAGTTGTAATACCTGGCACGGAGGAAGTACTTGCCGTCCTGGTCCATCTGCTGCCCGGTGTAGCGGAAGGGGTTCTTGGTGGTGCCTGAGCCTCCGGCGAGCGCGTTGCCCCAGGCGTCGTAGTGGTAGCTGTCGGTGACCTTGCCGCTCTCGTCGGTGAGCTGCCGGACGGAGTCCTGGCCGTCGGCGAGGTAGAAGAAGGTGCGCCCGCCGCGCGTCATGGTGAGCGGGGCGAGGCTCTCCTCCCACACCCAGCGCGCCTCTTCGCCGTCGCTGTCGTGCTGGGCCAGCACCTGGGCGTAGGAGGTGTTGGGGTCGGTGAGGAAGGACGAGGTCTTGGGGCTGGCGCTGCCGATGCCCGTGGTCACGGAGAGGCGGTTGCCCCCGGCGTCGGTGGCGTAGCGGGTGTGGGGCGCCGTCGTGCCCTGGGTGCTGACGCCTGCGAGCTGCCCCTGGAAGTCCCAAGCGTTGATCTGGGCGGCTCCGCCGTTGCTGCTCTGCCCGGTCTGGCTGCCGTTGTCGTCGTAGCCGAAGGTTGTGCCGTAAGTACTTGTGGTTCCGCCCGCATTGGTCGTGCTGCTGCTCTGGCTCAACAGCCAGTCGTTGGCGTTGAACTGGGCGGCGATGGTGGTCGTGCTGCTGAAGGTCGTGGGAGCGGCGGAGGTGGCGCGGCGGTAGGTCTCGCCGACGCGGTTGCCCGCCGCGTCGTACTGCCACGAGTTCTCGTAGGCGATGCCGCGCCCGTCGCTGCCGCTCTCGCCGATGAGCCGCCCCGCGCCGTCGTAGCCGAAGCCCACGCTCCTGTTGGTCGCGCGCTGGCTGCCGTCGGGCAGCAGGTCGGCGTTGAAGAGGTCTTCCTGCACGCCGCGCCGCTTGCCGTCCGAGCGCACGTCGTACCCGTAGTTGGAAAGCGTCAGCGCGCCCTTGAAGTGGCGCAGCGTGCGCAGGCGGTTCAGGGCGTCATAGGAGTAGGCGCTGGCCACGCCGTTGGCGCGCAGCACGGCCTCGCGGTTGCCGTTCTGGTCGTAGCCGTAGCTGGCAAGTACTTGGGGCGTGCTGCCCAGGCCCGCGGTGGCGGTGGCGACCTGCTTCAGGCGGCCCAGCTCGTCGTAGGAGTAGCCGTTGGTGAAGACCGCCTGGCCCGAGGCGTTGAGTTCGCTCACCCCGGTGCGCTGGCCCGAAGCCCCGTCGTAGGAGTAGGCCAGGGCGCCGTTTGGCGTCTGCACGCTCGACAGCCAGCCCCGGTCGGGATCCATGCGCCGGATGGTGCTCAGGGCGTTGGTGCCGCTGCCGCGCGTCGAGACGCTGGTGAACTCGTCGGGATACTGGTAGCTCAGGGCGGGCTCGCCCAGGCGGGCGTCCGGCACCTGGGTGAGCATCCTTCCGCGCTCGTCGTAGGTCATGGTGGTGACCATCTGGCGGAAGTCGCTCTTGGAGCTCACCTGGCCGCGCGCGTTGTAGCCCATGCGCTCGGTCTGGCCGCCCGGCATCTGGCGCCACAGCATCCGCCCCGCCACGTCGTAGCCGAAGCGCGTGCTGTGCTGCGCGGCGTCCTGCTGCCACAGCTTCATCCCCGCCTCGTCGTAGCCGAAGCGCGTCACCTGGTTGTGGCTGGCATCGGCGTCGATGGGCTGGGTCACGCTGGCCAGGCGGCCCATCGAGTCGTAGCCCATCGCCTTCCACAGCCCGCTGGGGTTGACCTGGCGGATGGCGCGGCCCAGGTCGTCGTACTCGCTGAAGGAGACGATGGCGCCAGCCGGGATGTCGCCCGGCGAGGCGATGGCCTGCGCCTGGGCCTGGGTGAGCCCCCCAATGGTGTGGGTGGTGCGGCCCGCCTCGTCGTACAAGTACTTGGTGCAGGTGCCCCTGGAGTCCACGCTGGTGTCGGTGCGGCCCAGCGCGTCCGAGACCGTGGTCGAGGTCAACGCCTGGCTCGCGGTGCTGACCTGCCCATTCTTGAGCGCCTCGGGATCGAGCGCGTCCGAGACGAAGTCACGCCGGGTCACGGCGCGGTTGGCGTCGTCGTACAGCGTCTCGCTCCAGTGGCCCCGCTCGTCGCGGCTCTTGAGGGCGCGCCCGGCTCCATCGTACAGCGTCTGGGTGTACAGAGCCTGCGCAGGATCCGTGGAGGTGCCCGTGGCGGTGATCCACTGCCCGTTGGCGGCGCGCGAGGCGGTCTTGAAGGCGCGCCCCAGCGAGTCGTACTCGGTGACGCTGGAGCGCCCGGTGCGGTCGAAGGAGCGCGTGGCCTGGTCGTTGTCGTTGTATTCGGTGCGCGTGACCGAGCCGTCCGAGGCCTGCGTCCAGTCGCGCCGCCCCAGCTCGTCGTAGTGGTACAGCGTGGTCTGGGCCGCTCCGGTGCCGTCGGCGCGCGTACTCGCCTCGACCTTGCCGATGGCGTTGTACACCGTGCGGCTCTGCCCGCCCTCGGCCACGCCCAGCGGCGACAGGGTCACGGTGGGACGATCCTGCTTGTCGTAGCCGGTGTTGGAAGTGATCGCCTGGCGCACGCCCTCGATGGTGCGGTAGATCGTGGCCGAGGTCTTGTTGCCGTTGGGGTCGTAGCCGAACTCGCTCACGGCATCCTGGCCCGCAGCCTCGGCGTTGACCCGCGTCACGCTCGTGACGTTGCCGGTGTTGGCGTTGTAGCCGAAGCGCGTCTCGTGGTTCTCCGCGTCGATGACGCGGTTGGGCACCGACGAGGGGTTGGAGTCGTCGAACACGTAGCGCGTGGAGGCATAGAGCAGGTTGCCCTGCGCGTCGCGCTTCCACGGCACCTGGCTCTGGTTCAGGCGGCCCTTGCCGTCGTAGTCGTTGTCCAGCACGAGCACGCCGTGGGCGTCGCGCTGCTGATCCAGGCGCCCGTTGGTGTAGCTCATGGTCTGGGCGCCCATGAACGGCTCCTTGACCCCGGTCATGTTGCCCTGGGCGTCGTAGGAGTAGGTGGTGGTCAGGCCGGGCTGATCGGGCCCGTTGGGGTAGACCGTGGTCGAGGTCGGCTGCTCGGGGTTGTCGCTGGTGAGGTTGTAAGTACTTGCGGTGACGACCGGCAGCACGCCGTTGGCGGCATCCTGAGGGCTGGGCAGGCGCTCGGAGCGGGTGACGTTGCCGTAGTCGTCGTAGCCCATCACTGAAACGTGGCCCAAGCGGTCAGTGACGATCTCGCGCCGCCCGTTGGCATCGTCCACCATGTCGTGCTCGTAATGGATCGGCTTGCCATTGGCGTCCTCGCTGTGCTCCAACCGCCCATTGGCATCGTAGAAGTTGCGGATCGGCACGAAGCTGGGGCCGCGCGGGTCGATGACGTCCTTGAGGTAGTGCGCGAACTTCTGGTCGTAGGTGAAGCGGGTGGTGTTGCTCTCGCGGTCGGTGACGCTGGTCAGGTCGTTGTTCCCTTCCGAGTTGTAGAAGACCGAGTTGCCGCGCGCATCCTGGATGCGCGTGATGCGCCCGCTCCCATCGCGCACGAAGAGCACCCGGCGCGCTGGGGTAGCCGCGCCCGCGGGCACCGACGAGATGCCGTTGCGCGAGAGGTAGAGCATGTTGCCGTTCAGATCGCGCACCCACTGCAGGCCGCCGCCGTTCCTCGCACTGCCTTCCCTGACCCCGAACTTACGTCCGTCGGGCAGGCTTAACACCCACTCGTGCTGGTCGAAGTCGCTGCCGTACTCGGTGGAGAGCACCACGCCTGGGGGCGAAGCGTCGTAGACCTCAGCGTAATCTTCCTCACCCGCTCCAGCCGTGAGAGTGCCTTTGGTTCCCGGCTGCGGCCTCCAGACCACGTAGCCGGCCTGCGTTCTGCCGATCTCGCTCTGCTCCGGGTCGAAGGCCGCGCGGAACGAATAGACCCGGTCACCCGGAAAGGTGATGGTGACTACACGCGGCTTGTTCGCCCGCACCGTGTAGCCGGGGAAGAAGGTGCCGGGCGCGCGCACTTGCTGCCACTTGGGGTCGGGGTCGGTGCCGCCCACCACGCCGTTCTTCTGCACCCGGATGTTGTTGAGATCCAGCGTCCAGCCCACCCCGAAGTCGCCCTGGTGCCCCGAAGTGGCTTCGCGGCTGTCGTAGGTGCGGCTGACCTGGATGGGCAGGCCCGCGACAGGCAGGCTCATGTCCACGAAGGTCATGGTGAAGTGGCCGATCTTCATGCCGCCCTTGACCACGACGTTGATCGAGTCCTCGGCCTGCCGTCCGTACTTGTCGAGGGCCACCAGCCGGATCTCATACAGCCCGTTCAAGAGCAGCGTGGGATCCAGCGTCGCCGAGGGGCTGAGGCTGTTGGCAGCCGGGCTCGCATCCCCGGCCAGGCGCACCCAGGGCGACTCGTCGTCCACCAGGCGGTAGTCGAGCTGCCAGGAGGCCAGGGCCGCCGAGGTGATGCTGCCCGTGACCCCGGTCGGCTTGGTGAGCTCGCTGCCGTCCGTGGGCGCGGTGATGCGCGCTGTGGGCAAGGCCGGCGTGGGATTGGGCACGGGCAGCGGCGTGGGCGTGGGAGCCGGGGCCGTGGCGGTGGGCACCGCAGTCGGGGTCGGGCCTGCTGTCGCCGTGGCGGTGGGCACCGGTGTCGCGGTCGCGTTGGGATCGGGCGTGGCGGTCGGCCTGGAGGTGGGAGTGGCGCCCGGCGTGGCCAGGGGGCCGCCGTTGTGGGGATCGTCCGCGCCCACGGTGGCGACGGCCTTGACCACGTCGATCTCGTTGAGGTGGCCGGTCGAGGCCAGGCGCACCGGCACCTCGCGCACGGCTGCCTGGGCCAGAGTGGAGGCCGCCTGCACTTCCAGGCGCATCTCCTGGAAGGCGCCCGTCTCGATGGGAGCCGTGGTCCAGCCCGCGCCACTCGTGACCTGATCGGTGACGTCGTTGCCGGTGTTGAGGGCGTCGAAGTAGCGGATGCTCCAGCCGCCCGCGGAGGCCGGGCCGGTGATCTTGAGGCTGACCGCGTGCTCGTGCCGGTTCTGCGCCACGATGCCGTAGGCGGCGGCGGAGCCCGCGGCGATGGTCTGGCTCTTGGTCTGCCCTTCGCCCGTCAAGTTGACGATGTCCTGGCCGATCCAGCCCGCAGAGCCCTCGCCCGCGTTCACGATCAGGCCGTCCACGTCGTGGTCAGGCGGCGCGGGAGTGGGCGTTGGTCCCGGCGTTGGAGTGGGGCCGGGAGTGGGCGTTGGTCCCGGTGTGGGCGTGCCGACCGGGGTTGGTGTCGGGGTCGGTATGCCCGGCGTGCCCTGGATGGCGACGGCCTTGACCGCATCCACTTCGAGCGGCTCGCGCGTCGAGCGGGCGGTGACCAGGACTTCCTGGCGCGTGCCGGTCACGATCGTCTGATCCGGCGTCACCTCGACGCGCAGGCCCTGGTAGGCCCCGGAGCCGTAGGAAGTGGTGGTCCAGCCCGCGCCGCTGGTGACCTGGGCCGTGACGTCGCGCCCGGCGTTCAGGTCGTCGAAGTAGCTGATGCTCCAGCCCGCCGCGCTGCCCGGCCCCTGGATGTTGAAGGAGGTGCCCAGCGTGCCGCGGTTGACGAAGACCACGCCGAAGACGGCGGGCTGGCCGTCGTTGCTGCTCTGCTCCTTGGTCTGACTGGCTCCCGTGGTGTTGAAGATGTCGCGCCCGACCCACGCGGTGCTGGCCTCACCCGCGTTGATGATCTCGCCGTCCACATGGCCCGGCCTGGGCGTGGGCGTCGGAGTGGGCGCCTGCGTCGCCTCGACGATGGGCGTGGGATCGGGCCCCAGGTCGACGGGCGTGGCCGTGGCAGTGGGCGCGGGCGCAGCGGTCGGAGTGGGGGTGGGCGTCGTGTCCACCAGGGTGATGGACTGCTCGTTGGAGCCCGTGCTGCCCCCATTGTTGACCACGAAGACGCGGTAGGTGTAGGTGGTGCCTGGCGGCGGCGAAGCGGACGGGTTGTCGAAGACGCTGTTGAGGGCGCCGTCGTTGGGGCCGCGCTCAGCGACGGCGGCCACCAGCGTATCGGTCTCGGTGACGCCCGCGTGCGTGGCGCGGTACAGGCGGTACTCGCGAAAAGTCGGATCCTGGCTGACAGTCCAGGAGATCTTGACCCGGGAGCCGAAGGAGTCGCTGACCCGCGTGGGCTGCTCCAGATGCACCGCGGCCGGCGGCGGCCCCGACTGGCAGTCGGTCGCGATGACGTAAGGGATCTCCTGCCCGCCATCCAGGGCCAGCACGATGGGGCGGAAGCGGTCGGGGAACTGCAGGAACTTCTCGTGCGTGGAGCAGCCCCAGTTCGAGAGCATCTGGGTGGTGATGCCATGCACCGCCAGGTGGGAGGGATAGGAGATCTTGACCGCCGAGTAGCAGTCCGTTCCGCTGACCACGAAGTTCCCGATCTGGCTCAGGAAGTCGACCGTGGTGCTGGACGATCCGGCGTAGTAGCAGCCCAGGCTGACATAGAGCCCGGTGCCCGTCCCGCTGCCGGCGAAGTCGATACCATCTCTCACCAGCAGGTTCTCGCCGCCAGGCGACACTTCGTGGCGGTACCCCGGGTCGGTGCCCTGGACGTACATGGGGCCGGTGATGGCTGGCGACCACACGCTCTTGGTGTCATTGATCACGGCCAGGTTGGCGGAGCCATAATCCGTGCAGCCGCCATCGCCGATGACGATGGCGCTGTACTGGGCGAAGTCACTGGTCGTCATGCTCCGCCACTGCGCGTCCGAAACCACGACCACATCAGAGGCGGGACGCGTGACCAGCGCCTGCTGGACTTCGATGCTGGAGTCGGAGCCTCCACCGTAGCTCACAGGGCGCCCGGCGGAGGGCCCGTAGATCAAAATCTTGCGCGAGGGCGGAAAATCCCCCGGGCACGCCTCCGAAAATCCCGGCTGCGTGGGCGTGGGCGTGGGCGCTACCACAGACGACACCGTGATCGTGACTGTCGCGCTTGCCGTGCCGCCGTTGCCGTCGCTAATGCTGTAGGTAAACGAGTCCTGGCCGCTGTAATCGGTCTGCGGGGTGTAGACGAACTCACCGTTTGGCTTGAGCTGGAGCGTGCCGTGCGTGGGAGCGGTTCCCACGGTCGCCAGCAGCGTGGTCCCCGGATCGGCATCGGTGTCGTTGGTCAGGATTCCAGGGGCCGGCACGACCAACTGATGGTTAAAAGCCGTGCTGTAGGAATCGTCGACCGCGACCGGCGCGTTGTTAACCGGGTGCACGGTGAGCCGCACCGTCGCCACGTTGCTGCTGAGAGCGGTTTGCGTGCTGCCTGCAGGCAGCACCTCGGTCGCCTTGTAGGTAAAGGAATCCTCGCCCGAGAAGTGCGTAGTCGGGGTGAAGGTAAAGGTGCCGTTGGCATTGAAGGCGAGCTGCCCGTGCGCGGGCTGCGAAACCAGCGTGGCCGTCAGCCTGCGCCCGTCCGGCGAAGAGTCGTTGCCCAGCACTCCGGGACGAGCGGCCAGTGGTGTGTCCTCGTCGGTCTCGAAGAAGTCGTCTACAGCCACGGGAGCGTTGTGCACTGCGGTGATGTGGATCGTGATCGTGGCGGCGTTGGAGTCCGCCGAGCCGTCGTTGGCCTTGAAGGAGAAAGAATCTTCACCGCTGTTGTTGGTGCCCGGCGTGTAAGTGAAGGTGCCGTCCGCATGGAGGGTGACGGACCCGTAGGACGGCGGCGTAACGAGGGCGTAGGAGAGCGGGTCGCCGTCGGGATCGGCGGCACGCAGCGGCCCCGAGACGGGCGTGTTCTCGCTCGTGGTGAACGAGTCCGCCTGCGCCACCGGAGGACGGTTGAGGCTGGTGACGGCCTTGACCACGTCCACGCCGGTTTCGCTATGGTTGGGCCCAGCCAGCGTCGAGGAGCGCACCGGGACCTCGACCGTGGCTCCCGCCGCCACTCCGGTTCCCGCCGTGACTTCCAGCCGCCAGTCCACCGACTGGCCCGGGGCCAGGGTGTAGCTCTTCTGGAGCTGAGACACGCCGCCGGCGCCCGGCGCTGAGTCAGTGATCTCGTTGCCGCCGCTCAGGGCGTCGAAGTACTTGATGCTCCAGCCGTCGTGCGAGAGCGGCGCGACCGCGGTCAGGGTTCCCGCGACGGGCCCGTCGTTTTGCAGCTTGAGGTGGTAGGTGGCCTTGGCACCTGCGGCCACCTTCTGCGAGACGCTCTGCCCCGCCGCGTCCTCGTTGTGCACGTCGTCGCCCAGGTAGTCGCCCGCGCCCGCATTGCGGATCCAGTTGTCGGCCTGGGGCACGCCCCGGACCGTGATGCTCACCGAGGCCGGCGCGCTGTCGACCGTGCCGTCGTTGGCCACGAAGGTCAGGATGTCCGGCCCGGTGTAGCCGGAGGTCGAGGTGTAGACCAGGTTGGGAGCCGTGCCGCTCAACGAGCCGTGCGCGGGCGCGGCCACAACACGGAAGGTGAGGGCATCGCCGTCGGCGTCGCTGCCCGAAAGCGTGAAGGGCGTAGCCGCGCCGCTGTCGGCGTCCAGCTCCTGGTTGTTGGCGACCGGAACATCATTGACCGGCGTCACGGTGATCGAGACGGTGGCCCCGTTGGAGTCCACCTTGCCGTCGTTGGCCTTGAAGGTGAAGGAGTCCGGGCCGTTGTAGTCGGGGGCGGGCGTGTAGGTGTAGGAGCCGTTGGTGTTCAGAGCCAGGGTGCCATGCGCAGGCTGGGTGACGGCGCTGTAGGTGAGGGCGTCTCCTTCGGGATCCGTCGCCTTCAACTGCCCCGTGCCGGCGGTGTCCTCGGGCGTGGTCAGTGTGCCCGCCTGCGCGACGGGAGCCTGGTTGAGGCGGGCCGTGGCCTGGACAACGTCCACGCCAACCTCGACTCCGGTCGGGTTGGAGATGGTCGAGGCCCGCACCGGCACGTCCACCGTGGCGCCGGGAGCCACGCCCGCGCCGGGCGTCACCTCCAGGCGCCAGTCCAGCGCCTGGCCCGCAGTCAGGGTGTACACCCGGCGCAGCCCAAGCAGACCACCCGGCAGCAGGCCGGTGTCGGTGATCTCGTTGCCGCCCGTGAGCGCGTCGAAGTACTTGAGGCTCCAGCCGTCGTGCGAGAGCGGCCCCACGATGGTGAACACGCCCGGCACCAGGGCATCGTTCTCGATCTTGAGGTGGTAGATGGCCGTAGCGCCCGCGCCCACCGTCTGGATCCGGCTCTGGCCGCTGCCGTCGCTGTTGTAGATCCCGTTGCCCAGGTAGGCGCTCTCGCCGGCGTTGCGGATCCAGTTGTCGGCCTGCACGATGTCCTGCACCGTGGAGCCCGATGGCGTCTGTTGTTGAGCGAACAGAGCGATACTGCCCAGGGTACCCAGGGTACCCAGGAGCAGCCAGAACAGTACGCCGCGCCTGGTGAAGCCGCCGTTGCGAGCCACGATGCTCCCGTAGGCACCGCTCCGGCGGCGAGCCGCCGCCCGGCGGGGCGAGTTGGCGCACAGCAGCCACGCCGTGAGCGCGGCGAGGAGGGAGCGGCCGGGTACGAAGCGACGGCTAAACGGTTTCAGTGGAAGTTGCATGGGCAGCAACACTTCGGCGCGTGAGCTGGCAGCCGGCAGCCATTATCGCGTGCCTCAACTTCGGCGTCTCTACATCACCCGGGATCAACTCAGAGCAAATGAAGCAGGGCCTCGCCTACGCGAGCCCCATCAATAGGAGAATATGGCTGACAACGATAGGCTGTTGTCTTGCCGGATCGCGCAGGATTATACGGCTGGCTCCATCGGGTGTCAAGTACTTCAGGACACAACGATTTTCGCGGCCCTGTTTTTCGTTGGCAGCTTGGCGCGGTTTTGTTGCACACCCATACTCTGCCGGGATTGAGAAGCCATGAGCGTTGAGGATTAGGGACGTTGAAGCCGCGCAGGGCAGCCGGATCGGTTTGGAACGCGGGAGCCAGCGCTCAACCACCAGCGCTCAACCACCAGCGCTCAACCACCAGCGCCCAACCATTGGCGCGCGGATGCAGGTGACCGGGTGGATCGGGGCGAATTTAGAATTTATGAGACTCTGCAGCAGCGCGTTGATCCTGAGCTTAGGCGCCGCCGCTCTGGGCTTTGGCGGCTGCCACAGGGCGGGGCAGGCGAGTCGGCAGGGCGCCACGGCCACCTCTGCGGGCGAGCGCACAGGCGAGGTGGCCAGGCGCGGCAAGGGCACGGCGCGGGTGATTCCATCGAACACGCCGCGCCCGCAGTCCAAGAGGCTGCGCATCGCCCTGATTGCGGCGGCTCAAGACCCCCTGCTGCCCGCGGCCCGCAACGGGGCGGCGCAAGCGGCCCGCCAGATGGGATGGGTAGAAGTCATGCCCATGTCGTCCGCCACCGACGCCCCTGCGGAGCAGGCCCGGCTGCTGCAGCGGGCGCTGGCCCAGCGGGTGGACGGCATCTTGATCTTGCCCTCGCTTTCCTCCCTCCCGGCTGCTGGAAGGCCGGCAGCTGGAAGGCCGGCTGCTGGAAGGCCGGCAGCTGGAAGGCCGGCAGCTGGAAGGCCGGCAGCTGGCCTCGTGCAAATCCAGACCGCCGTGGATGGGGCCGCCAGAGCGAAGGTTCCCGTGGTGACTTTCCAAAACGATTTGCCACGCTCTCGGCGCGCCACTTACTGCGGCCTGGACGACGAGACCCTGGGCGAGGCGGCGGGGCACGAGGCCGTCGGGCTGCTTCAGAAGAAGGGCCGCCTCGCTATCCTCGCCGGGCGGCGGGGCGACGGCGCGCAGGAAGCGCGCCTCCTGGGTGCCCGCCAAGCCTTAAAAGGAGCTCCCGAAGTTCGTCTGGCCGGGGTCTTCTACTGCGACAACAACCCCCAGCGCGCAGCCCAAATCATGGCGAACCTCTCCCGAGGACAGCAACCGGGCGGTGCCAGGCCGGATGGATGGCTTGTGCTGGGGAACTGGCCTCTGCTGGCGGGAGAAAGCTGGGCGGCGGCTGTTCCGGGGCGCACGAAGATCGTGGCGCTGGATCCCCTGCCGGCGACCTGGCGCTGGATCCAGAGCAAGCGGGTGCAGGTGTGCCTGGGGCCCAAGCCTTTCACCTGGGGCGAGGAGGGGCTCAAGCTGCTGGTCAAGGCCATCGACGGCGAGAAGCTGCCTCCGAGCGTGGACGTGGGCTTCGAGCGGGTCACGCCCGAGACCTTAAGTACTTACCAGGCGCTCTGGCAGCGCACGAACCAGGCTCCCACACCCGCAGCAGGCACGTCAGCCCCGACCGCGCGAGGCAACCCAGGCAAGGCGCCAAAGCAGCCTGCCTCCAGGCAGCCATCCCCCAGGCAGACCGCGGAACGCTCCAGCCCAAAACCGCCCGGTGCGGAGCCGCCCGGCGTGAAGCGATCTCCATGAAACAACAAGAGCGACAGCGGCCCCGGCCCTGGGCACGGTGGGCTCTGCTTCTGGGAGCGTCCGCCCTCGTCCTTTTCCTGGCCAGCCGCTTCTTCAGCGGCAGCTCCAACAGCAATGGAGAGCGCCCTGCCACGGCCAGTGCCTCTCACGCAGGCGCTCCCACCGTGCTGTGCGCCGACGGCACCCGGAGCGACATCCTGACGCGCGCCGCTCAGGAGGACGCCTGCGCCGCGCACGGCGGCATCCGCAAGCTGCTGGTGCCTCCCTTCCGCCTCCCGGCCATCCCGTCACTCCCTCAGGCACCTCTCTCGCCCCGTCCCTCCACTTCCGCTCGCCCGCCCCGGTCAGCGCCAACCGGCAAGAGCCGGCCAGTTGGTAGGAGCCGGCTCGCGCCAGGCCCTGGGCGCAAGCTGCCCAGCCGCAGCACGCAGACGGCCAAGCCCTGACACGCTACTCCAATGCCTCCAATGCCCTCATGCCGCCCAAGCACTTGGGCGGCATGAGGGCGGGCGCTGTGGTGGATGCTGCAGGAAGGATCCGTTGGATCTATCACGGCGTTGAAGCTGCAACCGTAGGATCGCCTGCTTGGGTTCCGGTGCCTTGGCCAGCCGGGGCGCCGGACGAGAGAGGCGACGCTGGGGCCGCAGCGTGGCGCAGGTAGTCGACGACCGTCTGGTGCCCGCGTCCCACGTAGCTGGACTTGCCGTCCGAGCGGAGGGCGGCTTCGATGTCACGAGCCGGGCGCAGCCCGATCTGGCGCAGCTGCCGCTCCCACTCGCTGTACAGGCGCAGCTCGTAGAAGCAGGTCGCCAGGTGGTCACGCAGTTGACGCTCGGCTTCGTCCATGGGCCGGGCCGGAGCCCCTGCCGAGCCTTCAGGAGCGAAGGCATCCGGCAGCTTCTGGCTGAACCAGCCCAGCAACGCGAGGTAGAAGCGCCGCCCCTGCGTTTCGTGCCAGAAGGGGTTGAGCCCACAGGCTTCGCGCAGAGCCGCGAAGAGTTTCTGCGCCGCCTGGTCAGAGGTGCGCCCCGGCGCGAATCGCTGCGCGCGTAAGGCGGCCTGCGCGGGATCGCTGCGCTCGTGGAAGAACCGTTGCAAGAGCGCTTCCTGATCCCGTGCTTCAACGGCTACTCCCGTTGGCGTTGCTCCTGGCACGGCACTGCTCCCCTGGGGCTTCGGCTTGTCGAAGTAGGGGGAGGGACGCTCGTCCAACCTGTCCAGGAAGAGGCCGGCGACCACCGTGTTGCGGGAGAAGTTGCGGTTCACCTGGATGGCCAGGGCGCGCGGGCCACGCACCAGGAACCGCTTCCACACCCCGCCGCGGAAGTCGATCAGGCGCTCCGCTGCCGCCTCGGGCCACTGTTCGAAACCCTGGATCGACTCCAGGGGCAGCCCCGGCGGGCGTTGGCGCACCGACAGCCGGTAGTCGCGCCAACGGTTGTACCCCATGTGGCCGTCCTTGTTGAAGTCGTACAGCGAGAGCACGAACCAGCCCGGCGGAACCTGCAGCGAAGCGTAGACGTGGGGGCCGTCCCAATCCATGGGGTACTCTTCCCTTTTCAATCCCCTGAGCCCGCGCGCCTGGAACGAGGGCCGTCCCAATCCATGGGGTACTCTTCCCGGTGGTCGTCCCACTCGGACTGGCGCCGCCGCCCCTTGTCCTGGTCGTACCCATTGGCGACGCGGGCGTGGTAGTAGACTGCGGGCATCTCCAGGGACTCGGGCGTCGAGGTGTAGAGCCATTGGATCCAGTAGCGCAGGCTGTCGCCGGGCGTGCGGTGGTCGCCGATGCGCACGTCGTAGGGAACCGGCGCCTCGCCCGCTCCCCAGACGTAGTTGTGCGGCGAGAGCATCGCTCCCAGCACGGCCTGGTAGCGCCCGTAGCGCCCGAGCCAGTCCCCCTGCGTGCTCCAGTCGTCGTCCAGAGCGGCCACGCTCCACTCCCTCTCGCCTCGGTAGGGCGTTACCGCCTCGATCTCCCGGAGCAGAGCGTTCAGGCGCTGCGGGTCAGGCGCCCCCGCGGGCGAGGGCAAAGGCGCCTGCACGGGGGGGACGGCGGGCCCTGCCGAAGCCTGGTCGCCTGCCAGGGACACGGCCGGCTCCACGCCGCGCCCGTAGTAAGCGACCAGGGGCGCTTCCCCGCTCCGGCGTGGCAGGATCGCCCGCACGAAGTCGCTGTTCTCACCCGCGCCGCCGCTTGCGGTGCGCACGCTGGCAGAGCCCAGAGCTGTGCCGCCAGCGCCGGAGCCCGCCGGGCTCTGCGAGTCACCCGTCGAGCTGTCCGCGATGATGTCGAGCCGCTGCGCGTCGCGGACTTCGTAGCCCTCACGCCGGTAGCCGATCCACAGGCGCCCCGCCCCGTCTTGCGCCAGGCAGGTCACGTAATCCTCCCGCAGCAGCGCCGCGTCGATCCGGGGCGGCGCAGCAGGGCTTGGCACCGTCCCCCGCGCGAGCCCGTCTTGCGGTGGAGCGCTGGTGGGTGCTCCCGGCCTGGGCGGGCTTGCCCCCTCCAGCGCAGCCGCGGAGGACGTCGGGATGGCGTGCGTGCTCGCCGCCGTACTCGCTGGCGTGTTCGCCGGGCTGACCGGGCGGAGTTGGGAGGCGCTGGCCTTGGAGGCGGCTTTGGCGGCGGCATCGCGGCCGCGCAGGGCTTCCCAGGCGCGGCCTCCGTCCCGGCTGCGCGCCAGGCCGTCGGGAGTGGCGGCGTAGATCCACCCCTCTCGCGTCACCAAGACCGAGGTGATCAGGTCGCTGGGGAGCTGTGCCGGCCCCGAGACGTAGCGCCAGCGGCGGTAGCCTCCCGTGGCCGCTCCGATGGCCAGGCCCTGGTGCTGCGTGCCCGCGATGAGGTTTCCCGCGGCGTCGAAAGCCAGGCTCTGGATCGCTCCGCGAGGCGCCCCGTCTGCCGCAGTGACAGCCGACCAGACGTCTTGCGCCACCGAGTAGCGCGAGAGCCCGCAGTTGGTGGCGATCCAGACGTCCCCGTCCGTGGGGCAGACCGCGATGTCGAAGACCCGCTCGCCGATGGGCCCCTGGCCCACCGGGTAGTTGCGCCACTGCTGGCCGTCGAAGACCGAGACTCCGTGGTTGAGGTGGCCGACCCAGACACGGTTCTGGTGGTCGCACGCCACCGCGTAGAGACGATCGTCCCCCAGCCCGTCGCGCGTCGTGAACTGCCTCCACGCCTTGGGGCCCACGCCCGGCGACTCCCGGCGCCATACCCCCTGTTCCTCCGTGGCGATCCAGGCCCGCCCCTGCGCGTCCTGAGCCAGATCGACCATGAACTGGCCCTGGATGCCCTGGACTTGAACGCGCGAGGTTTCCTGCCCCTGGACGCAAGGGCACGCCCCCACTACAGAGGCGGCTGTGAAGGCAAGCCACAAGGCCGCGCGCATCTCCCTGCGGGCTAAGAACGCCCCTTGACCAGAAGGCACTCCGGTCGAATTCAACGGATGAGAGCGGAAATTGGAAGCTGGTCGGAACATAGAGATGGGTTGCTGCAATAACCAGTAGTAGGGTGACTAATGACAGCATACCCAACAGCATAATCTCTGCCTGCTTTGAGTGCACCTCTTGGAGCCGGCACTCCGGTTCTTGGAACCGCTCTGGCGCAGCCAGGGCCAGATGTATCCGCTCCTTTTGGCTGAGGAGGTGCGCATCCGGGCCTGAGCCCCCTGCTCACCGTGACCCTCAACAGCAATTGGGTCAAGCTGGGTCAACCGGAGCAGGACAGCCCAGGTGCCCGAGGATAAGTTCCCTTGGCCTCTCGGAAAGTAGCGTCCACGAAGCAAGATCGTGCCTGTTCACATCTCGCGCGGCGCAGCCGGCTGCCTCTCCCGTGCCGTAGCTTTGCGTAGGCCTGTACAGGTCTGCAGGCACCTGCTATGGTCGGGTAAAGGAGCGGCATTGCTGCCGCTCCCTCCCCTAAGAACCGGACGTGCGAGTTTCCCCGCATCCGGCTCAAGCCTTTCCTACGCCCCTTGCGAGACGCGGCCACACAATGGAGCCGGGAGAACTATGGACTTGACGATGGCAGTTGGGATGGAGCAGAACGCGGTTCTCGGCTTTGCCTGAGCCGCCCAGAATCCGCCAGACCCGGTGGTGGCTGTGCCACCTGGTGAGGCTGGTGAGCTTCTGGCCGCAGACAGGGCAAGTTCCGCGCTGTCGTGTCCAGAGGTACAGCAACTGCTTCCGATGCCGCAGGTCGCCCTTGGCGCAGGTCGCCCTTCATCTTCACGCCGAGGCGCTTCTCGAAGTAGAGTTCCCACTGCGGATCGTACGGGTTGGCGTGCATCTGGATTTTGACGTGCCGCTCGATCGGGACGCTGCTGGCCTTGTAGAGGTAGAGGGTCTTGACGGCCCCGCCTCGCTCGACCTGGCCGAAGAGCCGCCAGTGATCGCCGCCGTAGAGACCAAAGTACTTGTCTTTGATCCAGCGGAGGTTCTTGTTGGGGTGTCTTCGCCTGGCCCAGCGCCACACCATCTGGAAGATCTGGTGGTCTACGCGGGCGAAGGTCTCCTTGCTGGCGACGTGGCGGTGATAGCCAGCCCAGCCCCGGATGATGGGATTGAGCTGTAGTATCAGGACGCCAGCGGCGTTAGCTCGGTTGACCCTCACAACCTCCCGGACTTTACCCAGCAAGGCAGCGACGCTCTTCTTGGACGGCTTGATGAGAAGGGTGCCGTTGTACTTGCACCCGTTCTGTCCCAGGAAGTCGAATCCTTCTTCGATCGGCGTCAGGCGGGTCTTCTCGGGAGAGAGTTCCAGCCCGCGCTCCTGGAGGAAGGCTTCCACAAGGCTTCCACCAGGGGCTTAACTTCCTCTTCGAGCAGTTCTTTGGTTCTGCCCGTGATGAGGAAGTCGTCCGCATACCGAATCAGGTTCACCTGGGCCTGGCGGCTCTTGCGGGTGGCCGGGGGATACTTTTCCCGCAGCTTCTGCTCCAGCCCGTCCAGAGCCAGGTTCGCAAGGCGATAGGTTCGCAGGGCGATAGGTTCGCCAGCACCGGCGAGATGATGCCGCCCTGGGGCGTGCCCTCATCCGTTGAGTGCAAGACGTGCTTCTCCAGGTAGCCCGCCTGAAGCCAATGGCGCAGCATGGCCCTGTCCATGGGGACGTGGGCCAGGAGCCACGAGTGGCTGATGCGGTCGAAGCAGGACTTGATGTCGCCTTCGAGCACCCAGGAACTCCCAGCGTGCGGAGATGCCCCGTGACAGCGTCAGGAAACACTGTTGGATAGCATCGGCGCACGCCCGCCCGGTTCTGAACCCGTAGGAGTTGGGGTCAGCCGTGGTCTCGGCAATGGGATCCAGGGCCAGCAGATACAGCGCTTGCATGGCCCTGTCCTTCATGGTCGGGATGCCTAGAGGACGCTTCTTGCCGTTGCTCTTGGGGATGTGGACGCGCCGCAGCGGACGAGGCCGGTAGCCTCGCTGCTTGAGTTCGTCCACCGCCCGCATCTTCCTGCCCGGCGTGTTCCAGATCGCTCCGTCCACGCCGGGAGTCCGTCTCCCTTTGTTCTCCGTCACCCTCTTCACGGCGACAGCCTTGCCGCTGAACGAGTGGGTTAGCAGGCGCTGCAGGGCCTTGACCTTGCCCTCCGCCCAGGGGGCACCCGGCCTTGCTGCGTTGCCTTGACGATACGCGCCTGGAGTCGGCGCACGTTCTCGTGGGCGGCCTGCCAGTCGATGGCGTGCCGCTCCCCAAGTTCGCGAGAGGCTGCACCAACGGTCTGGCTTATATCCGTCGTCATCTGCTTTGCCTCCTGAGCCGGTTGCTCAAGCTCTCTCGTCAGGAAAGACCAGACGGAAGTGGGCTCGCTTACGCGCGGAGTGATGTTGCCAAGTTGCTTTCGCGGTGGCTCAACTCCTATCCGCCCGATTACGGGGCGGCCTTGGCTTTCTCCGTCCTCCTCTACCCCCCTCCTCATCGGCTTGCCTTGCGGCTCGCTTTCCTCTACGCTGGGCTTGTGTTCGGCTTCCGTTCGGTTCGAACATCTCGGTGCGAACATCGGCCTCACCAAGTTGGCGCGGGAAGGAGAGGGGCTTACCACGTTCCGCTTGTTCCCCGAAGACGGTTTAGACCCTGCCTATCCACCGGCGGCGCCACACCTACGGCAGAAGACACCCACAGCTTCTGCGCCTGGCCGCTTGCCTTTTGGCTCAAGCCTCCAGGTTCCGAAGAGCAAAAGCTCCCCCGAAGCCTGCCAGTACCTTTGGCTTGTTCGAACTCACGATGTTTATCAGCAGTTCACGTTCGTTGGTCATGCCGTCCGACCCTGCACCCGTCCGCCCTGGCACTGGCGGTCGCAGCTTCCTCTCACGAGTCGGCTGCCATCCCCAAGGGATGAGGTTCCTGTGTCCCAGGAGCTTCGCACCGCGGGATTGCTCCCGCCGCACGTCCTGGTAGGGCACCGGCGGTAGGACGCCGGGTTGCAGCCCGCTCTGCCTCCTTTTTCAGGACGGTTGCAACGTAGGTTCAAGCGACTTCGTGTCGCACTGGGAGAAGTTCGGTTTTTGTTCGCGTTGCGTGGGTGCAACCGCGTGTGCTTGTCCGCCGCGCAGTTTTCGAGCCCGCTTTTCATGGTGTCCCTCATGTTCTGTGCAACCGCGTGTGCTTGTCCGCCGCGCAGGGAGCATCGTGGAGGCAACCAAACAGTAACCGAACATCATGCCCAGGCCGACATCCAGCCCCGCTGCCACCTCCGCTTCCCCTACCTTATCCGCCCCAACGCTTTCCGCCTCGGTCGTTATGCCCCGCCGCACCAGTTCCATCCCCAAGGTCAACACCAGCCAGGTGCACAACCGCATCCTGGCCTTGATGGCCCACACCAACCGTTACGCCTTCAAGGGCGAGAGCCGCCTGGTCGCTGACGCCGGGGTGTCCAAGAGCGCCGTGTGCCGCTTGCTCAATGGCCAGAGCAGCCCGTCCTTCGCCCTGGTCTCCTCCATCACGCGCGCCCTGGAGCCGCACCTGCAGCGGGGGCTGGCAGGCAAGCGGCTCGATCCCCACGAGCTGATCTCGCTGGACGGCACCTACCCCACCGCCTCGGCCTGCCAGCTGGCCGGCTGCAAGGGCTGCCTGCCCGCCCAGGCTTACGACGAGCACAACCGCCTCAAGCCTGAGTTCAGGGACGTGTTGCCGGGCCAGTGGTCGCTCTCACCTGCCACTCCTTCGGCCCCAACGTCTGTCCGTTCGGAGGGAAAGGAGGCTGCGTGAGCCGCCGTCCCGCCACCTCGCTGTCTTCGAGATCCTACCTGCAGCGCCTCCAGGCGCAGGAGGAAGTGCGAGTGCTGCTGCGCCAGGAACTGCTGGCCCTGCCGGTGCCCGCCTTCGACCGTCTGGTCGCCCGCCTTCTGCTGGGCTGCGGCTACCAGACAGCGCAGGTGCTTGACGAGGCGCAGGGAGGCGCCGATCTCCTGGCCTCGGCTTCCGGCGGCCTCGGCTCGACCCGGACGCTGGTGCAGGCCAAGCAGTACCGGGCGCCGGTTTCGCGCCGCTTCGTGGACGAGCTGCGGGGGGCGATGCTGCGCCACCAGGCTCAGCAAGGGTTGCTCGTCACCACCTCGACCTTCTTCGGCCCCGCCTACCGTGCCGCGGAGCTTGAGTGCGCGCTTCCGGTGCGCCTGGTGGACCGGGAGGAGATGCTCGACCTGTTGCTGGCCCAGCGCCTGGGCGTGCGCGCTTCCCACGCAGGGCGGCTGACGCTGGATCGGGAGTTCTTCGCCGCGCTCGTTGAGAATCCCCCTGCTGAGCCTGTCCGCGTCGCCCATGCCGAGCCTTCCTCCGGCGCCGCCTGCGCAAACGCCCTGTGCGGAGGCGCAAGGTGATGGGGCGCACCCACGCCCTGCTGGGCGTGTGCTCGCTGTGGCTGCTGCAGCCCCTACCGGGCGTGCTCACCTCGGACACCCTGGCTCCCCTGGCCCTCGCCGCGGCCTTGGGGGCGCTGCTGCCCGACCTGGACGCGCAGGGCTCCACCCTCAAGTACTTGCAGATCGGTGGCGTGACGCCCTTCATGCCGCTCTCCAACCTCTTGCACCGAGCCTTTGGCCATCGCGGGCTCTTGCACTCGCTGCGGGGCCTGGCCGCCTGCGCCCTGCTCGGCCTGCCGCTGCTCCTGCTGAGCTGGCCCCTGGGCTGGTCGCTGTTCCTGGGCCTGGTGCTGGGCTATGCCAGCCATCTGGTGGGCGATGCCTCGACCAAGAGCGGCATCCCCCTGCTCTACCCCGACCCGCGCCGCCTGCACCTGCTGCCCCGCGGATTTCGCCTCACCACGGGCTCGCAGGCCGAGGACGCCCTGCTACCTTTGCTGGGTATAGCCGTCCTGGCCCTGCTGCTGAGCCCCTTCCCCTTCCCCGCCTCGTTGTAACTCCTCTTCATGCCTTTTCCCCAGCCTTTCCACCATCCACCACAAGAGCCACGGGTGCCGCAGCCACCGGAGCCGCCCTTCGTGATCCGGGTCGAGCACCTGGACCTCACTCTGGGCGGCCACTTCCGCCCCCAGGCCCATGTCGCATTCGGAGCGCCCCTGCGCACATCGGGGCTGCTGGCCGCCCTGCCGCCCGAAGCGGTCAAGGACCTGCTGCTGCTGCTCACCTTCGTCACTCCCAACGGCCACTGCGCACCGACCGTTGGGCAGATCGCTGCGGCGATGCGCGTCTCGCCGGGCAAGGCCCGCAGCCGCCTGGAGCGCCTGGAAGCGTTGCGCTGGCAGGCGCAGCCGCTGCTGTGGCACGGCAGCAGCGAGAGCGGGCTGGAGTTCTTCTCGCCGCTTTCCCTCCTGGCTCCCGTGCGCGAGGATGCGGCTCCCCCTTCGGCCTACGTCCCGCCGCCCCCGATCCAAGCCGCCTCACGCGAAGCGGTCATCGCCCACTCGCGTGCGACTTACGCTCGTCCCCGAGCCGAGGTCGAAGCCCAGATCGAGGAAATGATGGGCTACCGCAAGGCGCACCGGCCTTCCCAACCAGCTCAGGCACCCGCAGCCGCGCCAACCTCCACTCAGGGAGTCGAAGTGAAACCAGATATGCAACTGCCCGCTCTGTCACCAGACGAGATCGAGGCGCAGCGCGAGCGCGAAGAAGTCAGGGAACTGCTGGTGCAGGCCGGGCTCGAAGCGGAGCAGGCGGAAGGATTGCTGGGGGTCACCGTAGAAAACGGAATATATTGCACGTTAAGTGGTTCATCCGGTAAGTTGTATTTGTTTTGGAGTAGTGGCCAGCCCCAAGCGATGGCGAGCGCGATGCCGTTTCCGTGTGCCCCAGCGGAAGGGATGCCTGTGCTCGTTCCAGTACGTAGGGACTCGGTTGCTGGCGATCTCCATCTCATCCCAACTCTCGAAGCGTCCTCCGGCAAAGGCCAGCGAGTGATGGATCTTCCACCACGGCTCGATGAGGTTCTCGATGAGGTTGAGGTAAGGCGCTTTGATGGGCTGGAAGACAAACTCCCAGCGTGGGTGGGCCAGCGAAAACAGCAACACGTCGTAGGCGCGGTGGGTACTCAGGTTGTCCAAGATGATGTAGATCCGCTCGATGGTAGGGTCAATCCACGCTTCGACGCGGGCTAAGAAATCGGTGAAGTAGGCGATAGTGCGCCGTGTGTAAGGCTGCGTCAGCGCCTCACCCGTGTGCGGCTGGAGGGCGCCAAAGACATAGCCTCCCGAACCCCGGTGGCCATAGTCGGCTTCGTAATGAGGGCGCGAATAGCGCGCACTCCAACCAGAACCAGGGTAGGTGTGGGGCGCTGTGGGGCCCATCTCATCTAGGCACACAACGACGCTGCGGGCGGGCGGGTGCAAGTAGAGGCGCTCGATGACCCCCTTTTCTGCGCGAAGTCAGGATCGACTCGCTCGCCCATCCAGCCTTCTTCCTGCTTCGGGCGCAGCCCCTCATGGCGGAAGATCTCGCTCAGGCGGCTGCGCTTGAGGCCGATGCCCTTTTCTTGGCTCAGGTAAGCGACCAGGCGATCCAAGGTCCAGAAGTGGAAGGGCAAGCCCAGTGACTGGGGCAGGGTCTGCGCCAAGTGCAGCACAGTAGCCACATCATCGGTGCAATAGACCGCAGGACGCCCCGCCCGCACCTTCTCCTCCAAGCCAGCGACACCCAAACGGTTGAAGCGGCTGATCCAGGTGCGCACTGTCTTCTCGTTGAGCGAGAGTGTCTGAGCGATCTCCTGGGCGATGTGCCCCTGATTGGACAACAGGATGATCTGGGCGCGCTTGACGCGTCCCGCTGCTATGGTGCGCGAGGAGGCCCACGTCTTCAAGGCGCGATATTCCTCCTCCTCCACCTTGCACCTTGCGAATCCGAACGGGTGGCCTCATGCCGACCAGAGGCGCAAAACCGAGTCCAAAATACCAAAAACTCACCGGATGAACCACTTGACGTGCAATTGATGCCGTTTCCTACGGTGACCCCTTAACCATCGTTGGCCAGCAAAGTGCATCCGTCCGATGCTGCAAAAATCCTCTGGGCCTTCCTACGCCTCCCCAACTCTTAACAGTAGTCAGAGTTCAAAGAGGAATATGCATGAAACCACGTTCATGTTCCGTCAGCAGCACTATAGTCCTTTTGTTCATACCTTTTCCCAGAAGTGTTACAGTTTCAGCCCGCTCC
>JAABUW010002885.1_pt1 | contig 25410 bp, 35 predicted proteins | sample 5560081 | NCBI WGS metagenome assembly JAABUW01 (sample SAMN10711882, study PRJNA513363) | rock metagenome | isolation source: Antarctica rocks | place: Antarctica: Victoria Land, Knobhead sud | reverse complement strand
CCTAATCTAGGGTTATGGCCGATGAGTCACCTGCACACACGCATTGCTTCACACACAGCACGCTTCGGACATCGCTGCAGCTCAGAGATTACAATGCCATCCTGTGGTCATTTTGCACTGAGGCGGTGACAACACATGTTCAAGTATGGATTTCTATATATCTATATACCTCCCACTGTGTGGACACAGACTCACATCGTATCTCCAATTGACAGGCTAGACATAACTGCAAAATGTACAGCTTGAGTCACACAATGTTGTGTACTTTAGCATCCCTCTTGAACACCTGACTGACTCAGCATGGCCTTGCATGTTACGTGACCAAGTTTGAAAGCCAGAGCTTTAGACTTCGTTCAAAAAATGGGGTGCCCAGCGCAAAAGCTGCTGGCGCAGTCAGCAGTCTTCGTCTGCGTCAAGGTCAGAGGGGCAAGGGGACGGCCAATCCCTGGCAATTTTGTCTGAACTGGTAGGTAGACTGCACAGTTGTGCCCATGCAAAGTGACAGCACAGTAAACGAAGGTTTGTTGACTGCACAGGCAGCAAATGCAGCTGCCGCTGCAAGTAGGCCAGTTTCTGCTGGACCTGCAACCACAGAGGTATGCTCTATAGCAATCCCTACCCATCTGTGTATGTACTTTATAGCACAGCTGCAGAACCACACCTGTCTTGCAGCTCACATGACTGCAGCTGCTGCCAACTTTGTGGACACAGTGCTCTCAACGCAGTATGAGCAGACAGCCACGTAGAGGTGATTGTCTTCAACCTCTTTGTCTGAGCAGCAGCAGGTGTTGACTGTGTACACAGGTCGACCCTGATATTGAGGCGGGTCTGTGGATGATCTGCAAGGCTTTGAAGGAGAGGAACTACCTGGAGCCCTACGACTTCTACATGAGGCTTACAGTAGGCGTAGCTCTACTGCTTTGTGCTTCCAATGAAGTCAGAGCTTTCAGGCCTAATTGCAAGACCTCAACTGTCAATGCAGATATGTGCTGTGTGCCAGCGGACTTCATCACTGTTGACTGTCATGTCCAAGTAGATCAGCCTGCACCATCCTGATGAGCTACGGTTTGAGCATGCGTTGGCACTGCCTTGTTTGCTGCCTGGCATTATGCTCTATCTACACAGCTTCCTGTTGTCATTACCTACCTCGCCATCCAGTGGTGCCATACGGCAGAATCTATTGCAGTCTTTTGTTGTTTGAGCAACACCTGCATGCGCAGGAAATAACTTTTGGCCAATTGGAATGGCCAGCATTGGCATCCATGAGCGGTCATCTCGAGAGAAGATCTCCCATGTCATGAACGGAGCTGCGCATATCATGAACGATGAAGCAACATGTAAATATTTGCTGTACTAAATCTACTTCCACACAGGCCACTTCAACATTCCTCAAGCACAGGCCATTTTGATCTCTATTTGTACACATGCCAAATCATGTTACTACAACAATTGCATAAAACACAGCAACGTTGTTTAGGCCTTCAGCTCTTTGCAAACCAACTGGCCCCGCAAGCCCTTGATTGTATGTTCCTGAGCCTTGCTGTCGCAAGCAGTCAAGGTTTCCCCAAGGGCTTGCAAGATTGGTTCGAGCAGCATGCAAACTGTGGGTAGTCTTCATTGCCTGTGTCACCAGCCACACACATATTCAGCCCGCTCCCCACGGCTTTTTAAAAGCTGGCCTGTTCTTGCTGCTTACTCTTCTGCTATGCTAGCTCATCCTTACACAATAGCAATGCACAAGACAAACACTACAGGGCATGCATCAGCCCAGCAATATGGGTCAGCACCAAAACATTACAAAGCCAAGACTTTCAGTTTCTGCATGTAAGGACATCACTTCTCTCTATGAACTTGCTCAACTTGGACAAACTTTGCTTGCTGTAACGCAGAGCGCCGCTAGGAACCATTTTCAGCCCTTCCAAGATCGACAACAGTCTGTTGTGAGGCACAAACAAGCCAATGAAGGCCTTGTGCTGTATGTTAGCACATGAATGCTGGGCCAAAGACAGTGCATCAAAAGTAGATGAGACTGCAGTCATCGATGATGCTGGCTCCTGAACTGGCTCCTCGTCTGGCTGAGGCTCTTCTGCCCATAAATCATTGACATTAGTTTCAAGAATGCGTGGTGCTGTTGAGCCGTCCTGCAATTCACAATGCATGGAATAGACTCAGCCCCAAGTTGCATATTTGGTTGATAAGCCAGATTCAAGTCCAAGCTTCCCATTGCATCATTATGACAACATCTTGATAATGAAATCATTTTGGGATCCAAACATCAAAATTGGTTCGCACCTTATCAGGAGCACAAGTGCTATCCAAGTGGTACATGCTTCCAATATGCACGCCCCAAAGGGTGCGAGTGTCATCCAGAACAGGGGCCCCAGAACTGTCTGGAATTGCTGCATTGTAGACAAATGATCAAAAATCACACAAACGTCAGGCTGCTAAACACATCTGCAGTTGAGTATGTTGCAATGTATTTTGCAACAGAAATGCAGTCTCCACTACACTTTAATTGTACAACTGCATATAGAGTGTTGCAGAAGAATGGCGCACAGCAACTTTGCAAATCTTTACATACAGGAGTTCCAGTTGTTTGAAGTAGCAATGGCACTGACCCTACCTTCTTGGTACGTAGCAGCTGCCAACTCAAGATCCCTATCAAAACACGATAAATGTCCAAAGAGTGATCATGGGCTGCCCCACCGGCCGCCTTGAAAGTTCCTGATCAGTTGCTGCGGGAAAGCCAGCCAGGATAACAGGTCTACCAATCTGCAAACTTCGCTCTGTCATGTCAGAATGCTCGCCAGGTGGACCTGTGCACCAGCAACAATCCTTATGTCGCCCAACTTTGGCATACAACCTGCCAGAACTCAGGTGCAGGCATCTGCTCTTGCATGATGTTGGGCAAGACTGACTACTTAAGCTGACCATGAGCCAGCTGTTCTTGAGCATTCAGCTTTACCTTGCAGAAATAATATGTCATCATGGGGCGAACTGGTTACAAAGTTCAGCTTCTCTCCCCAGCCTGTGACATCCAAGAATTTGCTGCCATTCATGACCACATGCCGGCTGCTGACACTGAGCCCATCTTCTTGGATCCTTGCAGCTGTGCCAATGCACTCATTGTTGCTGGCCAAAAACACCCTTGTCATCCTGCCTCTGACGTCTTCCAAATCATTATCACCCACAGCAAGCTGCTGGTGTCTCCATGGAATGCTCAAGCCTGCATGCAAGAAGAAGTGGAACTGGCGGTGGTATGACACGCAGCAGCAACATACATGCTGACAGACAGAAAAGTCCTGAGCCACACTTGCACCTATATAAGAGGATAACCTGCAACAGATGCCCCAGAGGTATGCAATGGTGTTGCCTTTCTACCAGCTGTAGTATCATGCAAATATTTTTGCTGCATATCTGCAATGGTCCTCTTGGTGTTGCTGCTTTGCCACCAACAAGGCCCTTCTTCCTGGAAAGATGACCACTTGCCTGTCGCCTTTGAATGAGCAATGATGTCACCAGCGGGAACAGCACTCTTGACGCCGCATGCCTCCAAAAGTGGCATGGAAGCATTTCCAAGCTGAGCGACAGAATTGACCTCCTATGCCCATGAATATCGCGAGTATTTTGCATATTTTGAATTGATACACCTGAGCAACAAGCTGTGCAAGGTTTAAGTGATGTTGACAGGTGATGGACAGACCCCATACCTTCTGTGCACCTAAGCCGATTGGCACAGTGTGTCTCAAGAAAGTATCAGCCGCTGCTGTATTCCAAGGCAGTAGGACTGCTTGCTGGAAAGACCTGACAAGTCCGTGGCACAACATGCGAACTAAGTCTGTGTGTAACAAACAAATAACTTTGCACACTGGTCTCTCAAGCAGACACTGCAGTCATAACACGCTGTATAGCAACACCACAGCACGCGACTTCGACTTGTGCACATACCTTTCAACAAGGACAGGCTGCTTGCTGAAAGTAAAGCTTGTCTGTTAAAGAAGACCGCCAAGATTGGGGCTCAGGTTGCTTCCGGACGCCACTCCTCCACCCACCTCTTATTGCACTAACTGGCAGCTGAACGTGTCGCTAAACAATGGCGCAGGTCTTCAACAGGCACAACGGGGAGCGCGTTTCTTCTGACAGGCTGGCTCCAGCAGCAAGTTGCCCCTCTACGTAACGGCTCTTTGCTGCGTCACCAGGTGCATCATGCAAAACTCACAACTGACTCTCGATTTTGGTGTTGTCCCACACCAGCTCTGCCGTTCAACGGCAAGTACGGTGCCGTGTGACGAGAGCTGCAGCAAAAGCTTGATATGAGATGCCAAGCAAAGGAAAATAGACATTCCAGGATTAAGAACAGCAATTGATAGTGTGCTGGTCAGTTCAGTGTAAATGTTGAGTGCCATTGTTCTTGCTCCTGCCGACGACCGGAGTTCAACAAAGGACAAGTGTTGAACGAAAGACCTATGCTCAGCAACTCAGCCTCATATGTTACTTGAGCTAATAAGCTCCATTGCAGACTTGAACACACATCAGTTCAGGAAGTGCACAATCCAGTGACCTCAGCTACAGGTGTTGGTACATGTACTTGCATGGGCACCCAACCATAGGCACCGAGCTAGACATCTGCCTGTCAGCATGTGACTGCATGAATTTGCTGCACAACAGTGTCATGACGCGATTTAGCATGCAAGTGCATAGCCTGCTGCATGCTTGTTTCATGCAACATGGTCCCCTGCCACCAGCTTCCACCAAGGGCACCACCTCTGTGAACTGGTAGCAAGCCATACATGCATACTTGCTCCCTGCCCTTTTGCACCAGCCTCAGAGTCTCCGCAACGTCACTTGCACTCTGCAACATAAACTAAGACATTCATGCTGCAACCTGGGTCAGTGGCAGCACCTCCAGGAGCAAAAGCTGTCATGCTTGCATTTTCAAGAGTGAAGCACATGGCCGTTCAGATTTCAACAGCACATAAGTAGAAACAAAATTTGTGTATTGCACACTTCTGCAGTAAGTCACAGCCACTGCATGTGCATCATTCAAGGTACACACATGTAGAAAGCCTTGATATGGTATCTCTGTAATGACTCTACCTGGAAGGTAGCTGTATAGGCTTGCCAAGGCAGCCTGGCAAACAGTCTCAGCCCCAGTGTCTTTTGCGCCAGGAGCTGCTGACTTTGCAGCAAATTGAGCTCTGGCTGCATCACAAGAAAGTGCAACTCCTGCGGGCGGTTGCTGCTGATGCTGCAATGCTCAACGTCCCCCAGGGCTGCAGCCCATGTGAGTGCAGGAGTCCAATGACTGGTTGCCAAATGGGGCAAGCTCACAGCCAGAATGTGAATCCGGGTGATGATGACAAAGCCTGTTGACACTGATAACTGATGGCAGGCGACAAAGCCCTCATTGAAGTACTTGCCCCCTTCTATTGTACGCAGCAGGGCTCTACCCAATGCCTGCATGTGTACAACATAAAGTACAGTACAGACCCCATCAAACCAACTTTAACATGAAAGCACTGTGAGTGGCCATGCTGACAATACCTGGATGCCTGTGGGCAGACTGTCTGAGTCACATCAGCATAATATGCTTCACAAGACCAGCACAATGACCAAATAGCTTCACAGCACACAATTTTGTGAGCAGTGCAAAGCCGGCAACAATTTAGAGGACAGCTGGGCCATGCTTACCCACAACAGACAGGCAGGCACTTCATTTGCACGCATGCCCTCAAGCTTCTGTCAGTCGGTCAAAGATGCAAGCAATGCCCAGTACTGCTGGGCAGCATACTCACATTTACATAGTCGTAAAGACTGAGGGGCTCCCTGGCGGACACATGACGGGGGGGTCTGAGCCTAGGGGGCAGCATAGCAACCCCCAGCAAGGAGTTGCGGATGCTATTGGAAAGGGAGGCAGCGGTGCCCAGGAGGCTTCCCAGAGGGTGCCCAAACAGGCCGAGAGACCCCCTCATGACACCAAATGGCAACCCTGCTAGACCATACTGCCTGACTCCTCTGCAGCACAGATAGTGGTCTGTATCGATGTCATCACAGCACAAGCTCACCAACCAAGATGATATCAGCTGTATTTGGATTCAAACACAAATAAGCAATACCAGTGGTGCATCACCGCCGTGTAGCTGCAGGATTGTACACACGCAGTCCCATAGCTGCCACTCACTACCAAGAAACAGCAGTCTTTTGCATTGAACTCTGCACATCTGCATCTCATGTCTACACAGTACGCACAGATGCCACAACCACAAACATTTAAAAATTGCTGCAAGCGCCGTGTAATTGCAGTACACACATGGTTCAACAAGCACAGTCTGACCTGACAGGTTCCCGGACAAAGCCAGTGAGGCCCTCAGCCACAGCAGGTAAGAAACCTGGCCCGGAGGGGTAAGCAGCTGCTGAAGAGCCTGCTAACTGTAACCGTTGGCGCAGAGGCACTGCTGCATCACCGCAAACAAATGTATATTCAAAGGCGTTGCTAAGATAGACAATTTGATGCATGAATGTGAGCTGCTCAGACTGGACAGATCAACAAATCAGCTTATGGGTGCTGTCAGCATCCAACATGCGGGGTGAAGACAGTTTTGTGCAAAAGCAGGAGGATGTTTGTCCATTGGCAAGGAGTGGAGTACATTCCTGGTAGACATTGTTAATGGCAAGGAGTGAAGCAGACTCCTGGAAAACTTGGACGGCAGACCAACAGCGCAGCATGTGCAAGAATGGGGCACAGTGCTGTTGAGTTGCAAGCTGACCTGTGGCTTCAAGCTTATCAAGGCCAAGATTGATCAGCCCCTTGCGAGCAGCGTTGGTGGTCTTTGCGGTGGCGGTGCTGAAAGCAAGCACCACGTTGCTTGCCAGGCTGCGTGAGCCTTCCACAAAGCCATCAACAAGGCGCGGCAAGTTGAGACCACCGCCTTGGGTGCTCTCTTTCAATCCCTGAGCAGGACTGGCTAGGAAAGACCACACCCCCAGCTGTAGATGGTGAATTACGCTCAAGGGGCTCCCTGGACACAGTCACCTTGTGAGGTGTTGGAAGAGTCTGCTTTGTGCCCAATGATAATGTCAGTACTAGAGAAGTTGCCGTCTTGTACATCCACCCATGTTGACAGGTTGAGATGTGGGCAGAGTCAAAAGCAAAAGAGCAAAGCTCGTTGCAGACCATCTTTCATGCACAGGCCTGGGTCAAAATGCCCGGACCTTGCAAGCCTTTGGCACCTAGCTTAGCAAGCTTGAAAGGATGTCGACGAGCAGCCTTTCCTGAGACCCTCCAGACGCACTGCTTACCTAGAACGTTTGAAGAGCCCAGCATGTTGATGAGGCCTGGCAAGGCAGCCCGCATGTAGTGGGAATGCACCAGCTGGACAAGGGCCTGGCGACCAAGCAGGGGGTGGTGCAGCTGTAGGGGGGCTAGCCCCAGATAGCCCCCTTCCACCTCCCCTGCTACACTGATGAACCACTGATACCCTCTGGACACCCCTGCAATGTAGCATAAATGGTGACGCCCATTTACACAACAGCTCAAATCCAGAGGAGTATATAGCATGCAGCAGCAAGCCTTTAACTGAATTCCAAGCCACCTCTTGATCCCGAATTTTGGTGGCTGAAGCAATACAGGATGGAACAAACGCAGATTGGACAAAGGGAAGATACATACCAGGAGAAGGCAAGAAGCTGAGGGTGATCTGAAGCTTGTTGACATGCAAGTACTCAATGTACACTTTGTCCCCTCCCACCCTTTGCCTGCCTCCAGCCCTGAGCACCATCAGATCTGGCTCATGTGGCGTCCGGCGCCTGTAGACACACAAAAAGCTGATCTGTTTGTATGCAGTGGTACAGCATGCTGTAATCTCAGCATATCAACACGCCGATTTCTTTCTGGCTGTGGGTCTTTGGTGAGTGTGATGGCAGTCTTGACTGACAAACCCTACAGTGCAGAAACCTGGTGATCTCGATCATTAAGTCCCAAATTGCATGCCACCAGAGTTGCCTGTGTGTGCTCTCTGACGTGTAATCACCCATCGTGCTGAAATCAAACATGTGAACATTGACCACCAATGTAACGTGCTGGTGGTGACAGTGATTGCTAGTGCTTACAAAGAGCTTGTTACCATCATGCAGCAACTGTACGATGCTTGCAGCTGTCATGCAAAAAGGATTGGTTGAAACACATTTGCTTGAGATTACATACCTGACAGCATGTGCTGCGTCTGCAAAGGGCGCTAGCAAGCTCTTTCCAAACTGCATGAGCTGCACGGCGTGTGCCTGCTCAACCTCCAGCAAGAGCGGCGCTGTCTGCATCTCAAGCCGCTCAACACACAAGACATGGCCAGGTCTGGTGCGCCACACTGACCAACGCAGACACAAGGCTGCAGGCTTAGGGATAGCAGCGGTGGCAGCTGCTGCCACAGCTGTGGCCACCACTCCATAGCTGGACTGAGTGTTTGGAGATGTAAGCATGATTGGGTAAGCTGCATTTTGCAATGGGTTGTCCACCTACGCAGGCACAGCACCGTGTCTTGACAAGGGACTGGCAGGTGTGCTGGCACAGTCAATGGTGCAGGCAGCCTGCCAGCACACATCATGTCTTGAAGTGATGCTGCAGTGCAGCTACCATCAACAGCCGTGTGAGGGCGGCAGCCGGTTGACGATAGAGCGGCATATGACAGCAAGCATTTCCCAGACTTGGCATTGGACACAAATTGAGACTCTGGACAGATGAAAGGGAATACCTGGACTTGCTGTATGGCCAGCTCCAGCGTTTGTCGCGCCACACCAGTGACAGCTCTAACCTGAATCCCACTGATGCGACCATACAGCAGCTCTTCCCCTTCACCCACCACAGACACCCCCAGGCCACCAACCTGCACCTGGATTTCCAGGCTGACACCAGCTAGGGCAGGGCCACAAAATGCAGCCCTTGAGGCTGGTCCAGGATGCAGGGTCCCGCTCCAGGGTTTCCAGCCCAGTTGAGACCGGACAAGCTCTTGCTGGGCTGTTGTTGGCTGCACGTGTACCTGCAATGGGACAGAAGCTAGATAGAAGCTGGTCGGAAGAGGATCTGTGCAGCTGCGACAAGCCATGCAAAACAGGCTTGGAGCATTGCCAGGATGCTAGCAATCAGTGCAGAATGAGCTGTGCAGAAGCGACATGTCAGGTTGCGGCTGTAGCATGGCACTTTGACTGTCAGTCAGAGCTCAGTTTCAACAGCATCTGTCCTGTTATGCAGTGTTTCGCAGACATGATCTCAATTTTTGCACCAAAGAGCTTGCAATAAAGTCACCAAGTGCAGCATTTGACAGGCAAGACGCTGGGTAATGCAGAGTCAAACCCAGCATCAGCATCTGATTAGCAGCACAGCACCACAGCAGCGAGATGTCTCACCAGCAGGTCAATAAGCTGCAGCACACGCTTTGGCCCATCAGCCCGCACACACACTTGGATGCGCTGCTCTGCCCGCTGGGCAGTGGCAGCAAGAGTGACACTGTAGTGACTGCCAACACGGTCAAGGTCATATGTTCCTAGACGTCGGTTGCCTGGCAGCTCCAGCACAAGCTGGTGGGGCAGCGCTGGTTCATCCCATGCATAGTCCAAGGAGGAATAGGGCCTCAGCAGGTCATCCTGCTCAATGCAGCCCTTCTGCCTGCATCACATTACCATGGACAGTTGAGCCAGGCCTGCCAAGGAACGGACTGGACGGAATGGACCACAGAAGATTCAGATTGCTTGGTTGTGTAGTGCTTCTTCCTGCATTTGTTGTCACCTTGCATGGGCGGTGTCATGAGGTGGCAACTCAATCACACATACACTAGTCCTGCGTGCAAAACACAAGAGCTCAGAAGTCAGGGTGTTATGTTACCCAAGGATGCCCATCCACCTTTAACTGGCACCTATGAGAACATTGCCATGCAGTCCTCAGTACAATCACATTCTGCGTCGTGATCAGATGAGACTGCAGTATGCAGTTTGAGTGCAGGTGATTCTGGAGCCAGCGTGTATAGGAGGAACCTACCTGAGGTGAAGCTTCAGGCCAGTACAGTTGTCCAGCCTGTAGGGAGCAAAGCCCTTCTCTTGCTCGCTCAAGGCCACTGCCAACACACCATTGGCGCTTGTGCTCACATCCACGCGCACCAAACGAGTCACCTCCTGCTCCCTGCATGATATCAGATGACACGACCATTTGCAACATGGTCACTAGGGTCTGGCAGCATTCATGTCTGACAGCATTCTTTTTTGTCTGTAGACATTCAATAAAAGCGTTCATGCCAAATCGTTCAACCCTTGAAGCTTGTAGAGCTCTATTACCTGTGCCTGATCTTGACAAAGAGGTCACCAGGAGTGTCAAGGGCAAATCCACCTGACCAGAGCCAGCCAGCCTCATGCAGCCTCAAGCACAGCCTCAGCTTTGGCTTTGTTACATCTGGCCAATGCATGGCTCTGGCACCCCCCGCTAACAGATCCCTTTCCACTGACTGGCCCTGCACAGCGTTTGCAGGGCTGACACAGGGAACAAGACACAGATTGATTCACCAGTCAATACAACCAATCTCGCGGTGCATTTGGGATCTCAAGAGCTTGCATCAGAGCGCAGAGCAGTATGCACACGGTGAACACAGGATCTGGTGCTCAGTCAACTGAACAAACACAGCATGAGTGGCTGGATGCAGACAGAAGTGTCAGTGTTGCATGGGATGTGAGGTGCAGGATTTGGCAAACAAGTAACGTGCCCAAACAAGGTACGTGCCTGCTGCTTGTACTGCACTCCTGCCTGAAGGTTGTTGTGCAGCATGTAGCGTGGCATGACATGCAGGGCAAGAGCCCCATCGCCATCAGGAATCTGCATGCAGGGCAGACAATAAGGTTAGCAACAGTATGCACAAAGTTGCATTGCTTGACGCGCATACTGCCCTGAAGCTGACTTCAACTTGATTACCCAAATGCATGCACTGCTGCTGTCTGAATGCAAATGTATTGAGTGCAACATATAGACGCACAGGGGCTGAAGCAGCATGTATCATAGACGCCAAAATAACAAATTGATACTGCGCCGTCCAAGACGATGCAAACAGAGTCACATGGCACACCTGAACAGCAGTGACTGCTAGTCTGTAGCCGGCCTGAGCCTCCTTTTGACTGGGAGTGCCACCTGTCATGGGGCAGGGCGCCTCAACCACAGCAGCCCCTCCCAGGGCGTCCAGCTGCACTGAATCTGACCAAAAGGCTTTCCCTGAATGAGATGTGGCGGTAGTTGCACACAGCTGCAGGCGCACCTTCTGTCTGTGAGCCTCCACATCACCTTGCATGCTAGCATACCTGCAGCAGCGCCACATCAAGGTGTCAGGCCTGTACGCTCATGTCTCAGATGGCTCAAGATGCTAGCACCAGAAATAAGACAGGTGTGTAGCTCTGTGCTAGGGGAACTGTGCAAGCCACTCAACGGTCAGAGCTTGTATGCAGTCAGATCATCCCGGCAAGGCCTACAAGCCTGGAAGCATTTCGGAACATTGCATGCAGTGATCAGCAGCTTGCTGAAAAGGGACACGCAACACCCCAAGCAAGAGATCTTGGCTGCAAACCATCCATTTACCAGATATATGACAGATACGTTACAACTGCCTGTGATATGATTGAACAGCAAGATGGCACTGAGTCGAGCATGTGTCTCACCTTGTGGGTGTCTGATGCATGACGGCCACCTGCCCAGTATCAGAGAGGCCTTTGGGGTTGGACCCAATGCTGCTCTGCTGTATCGCACCCCATTGAGAATGCACAGAAGCAGGTGTCAGCACCTCTCCCAGTCCATAAAGGTTGAACCTACTGGACATGCGGCCAGCCATGGAGCTAGACTGGCTGGATTGGGTGGGAGTGTGATAGGGGTCAGAAGACCTTTTGTGACGGGTGATAGAGGGGGCGGGCAGGGGGTGCTGGGATGAGCCCCTGTAGGGAGGCACCCAAGCTGTCGGCACTGCATCTGCCTGGGTATCCCCACGTAAGAGATCCTACAGACAGACATGTAAGATGGCAATGTCACTACCACTGTCACTGACACTGGGCATGGCTGTGGGGATTCTGAGCTTGCAGCTATCTGTGTACAGATACACCACAAAGCACATCGCACTGCAAGGTCAGCAGCTCTGGTCACAAGCTTTCCAAGTTGCAACAACATGCTGTGCATGTCAACACAAGATGTAACTCCTGTTTTAATAGATCATTCAGTGCAGATATAGGCTTGAGCACTTGTGGAGGTCACCGACTCTTGCTTTGGGTATGGGTTGGATGGTGCGAGATCATCAGGACGAGCCAGACAGCAAACAGTCAATGCACACCTGTTTGGCAAAGGTCTCCAGCAGCCAGCTTTGGCGCAGGGCAATTGGCAGGCCTGTGCAGTTGAAGACCCACAAGGAGCAAGACACTCTCAGGGCATGTGCACCAGAGGCTGGGTCATAGCAATGGCATAGCAAAAGACTGGCAGAGCCGTCTTCTCTGCGGTGCTTGTGAACCTGTACACTGGCTTTGCCCATCACCTCCAGCCCAAAATAGTCAGACCTGAGACCAATGAGGCAGTGTGGTCCTGATGTTGTGGCGGGTGTACAGCTTGAAGTGCATGAACTTTCATCTTCATAGTGAGGCAAAGCTTGACACTTGAAGCCTCATGCAAGGATTTGTGTTTTTCAGATGCTGGTGAAAGATGATGAGTGCAGTGCCCAAACAGTGGTGCAAAGTGTATCTGATGCATGGCCCTGGTCATGAAGCAGACATACAGCATGCCATCATAGCGCCAGAATATGCTACTAGATATAACAAGACCGGCAACATGCAGGCTGCAGCACTAAATATAGCACAGTGCATACATCACAAAAGACATAGCCTATCCTGATGCTCCAGATATTGCTGCTTGATGGCTCTGATAGACCGACAAACATACGTGTGCCAGAACAGGAATGCATGAAGAAGTGGAAGCACACCCATTGCGAGGTGAGGGCCCATGGGGCAGACCCATGGCAGAGCTCAAGCAATAGCCTGAAGGTTCTAGTGCCACCTTGTCCAAATGGTGAAAGGCGCCCATCTGATGCAGCAGAAGGCTCTGAAGGGGCTGCACCAGCATTCGCTCAGGCAGCGAGCTCCTGTCAGGATCAGTGGAAGACAGCGCCACAGTCAACGGCATGGGTAGAGCATTGTACAGCTCAATGGGAGCCTTCACAACCAAGGTGTAGCCTGCAATCATCACTTTGCTGGTGATCACCAGTTTGTCACTAAAAGTGTATTGGCCTTTTTGGCGGTGCAATGAAAGATGATTGCAAGTGAGGAGCAGCGCTGTATGTCTTATCAAGTTACAGCATGCCTCATGGCACTTGACTCCAGGGATGGTATACACTACCTATGCCGTCAACTGAGTTGCCATGGTCACGGCTTGCGGCACCAGCATACTGCAGTGTGACAAGTGATTCACCTTGGCTGTGTGGCCCTGCAGCGGCCCCAAGGCAGAAATGCGCAGCATAAGAGCGGTTGTCCACAGGGCTGCACACCAGGTTCTGGCAGTGGGAGGCAGGGAAGGCGTACTCTGCCTGATGCAACAGCTGCAGCAGGGGCACGCCAGGACACCAGTGATGTGCATCATCTGCGTTGCACAGGGCACCTGGAACAGACTGCCTCAACAGCCTTAGCATGCAGCAGAGTAAGGCCTGAGCGCACAGGCAACTGCTTATGAGCACAGGGTGAGATTTTTGACTTTGTGCACTCCAATTGCAGCATCATGCAGCAAACATGAGGTGAGATCAGAATAGGTCATGTACATGAGCTCCAGTCAAGCGTTGACTCAAATGCAGGAACTGGCTGTGGCATGCATTGTAGTCAAAAGTGACAGGCCACGGAAGTAAACCTGACAGTAACAAAGATTACAAGGACATGCTTGAGACATGTGATACTTCCATTTGCCCTAACATTACCAGCAGGTTGGAGGGATAAGTATGAAGCTTTGCAGCACAGTGCTGGCAACCATAGGGAGTCCCCAGCAGCCACAAACTTGCTGGTCCTTGCTGACTCCCCCTCTTTACTGACCCCACCAGGCCACCTTTGCTGCATGCCAATGCTCAGCAACACCCCGCAATTGTTGTGCAGCCTGATTCCGGAGTGGACAGTGAGTCCTGCTCCTCCTCTGACGCCCCGGGCCACTTGGCAGTACACCTTGAAGCTCTGAGGAGCACTCTGTGCTGTTGGTGCACAAAGCTGGACCTGTATAGACAATTGTCACAGGGTTGAGTCATTTACATGCCTAGCCATCTGCAAGGGGATACAGCACCTTGAAGGTCTGAGGAGCACTCTGTGCTGTTGGTGCACAAAGCTGGACCTGTTTAGGCACGTGTCACAGGGTTGAGTCATTTACATGCCTGGCCATCTGCAAGGGGATACAGCCCATGGAGAGCAAGTGATGAACAGCTGTTTTCTCCTATATTTGGTTGAGAATTGTCTCTCGTATAGCTTGCAAGCTGGACCATGTCTGCTGCATGTGCTGTGAGCTGTGTTCAAAGCCTACTTACAGCCCTATTTGGGTTGCATGTTCTGGCACGGTGATGAAGTTACCTCCTTCATACTCTTCTGCTCCATGTCCAAGGCCCAAGGGCCCAGGGGCTGATCATTGTTGCCCTGCCCTTGCAGCCTCACTAGCACCTTCAAACCGGCCTGCCTATGACTCCTTACCTCCTCCTCCTGCATTACAGTTGTGCAGGCTTCAGCACAATGTATAAGGTCCTGATACCAACAGGTGGATACCAGTGTGAGAGGATGCAGTAGATCTGTTACAACCAAAATGAATGCTGCATATTCCATTGTGTACGGACACCAAACATGTGGCAACAAATCAGCAGCAGAAAGAGAGGCAGCTCAAGTATACAGTGATGCTGCATTTCAAATTGCAGGACAGCGCACTGTGCAGACATTGACCTGGTACAATGCAAGCGTTGTTGATACAATGGAAAGCTTACCAGAGTGAAAGAGCTTGCTGCATCGTCAGCACTTGAGCTTGCAGCTTGAGCATCACCAGTGGAAGCAGAGGCGAGGAAGACTTGAGGGTCAGCCACATGGTGGCCCTTGCACACAATCTTGTCAACATCAAGAGGAATGACAGAATTCGACTCTCCCGGAGAAACCTGGCACCCCTCACCTGTTGCAGCAGCAGTCCATCGTGAACTGGTGACCTCCTTCAGCGAGGCCGTGCTAGCATGGTTTGAGTAGACACAGACAATTCATGTGCTCTTGCTGCTGCATCACAGAGTCTATGCTGAACGGCGCAGCTTGCGTGGACATGGCAGTTGCTTGGAGTGACTGTACACAACACACAAGGCAGCAAGTTGTCAACCTGCTTGTGCTGTCAAGTGACATCAGCTGGCGACTAACTGCAACTCACCCAAATCAGAAGGCTCAAAAGCAAAGGGTACTGTCCTTTTGCTTTGACCAGGGCCACTGGACCAGAACTGAAGCGGCATATCAGTCAGATTCTGCAGCCAGTACAAAGCTTCCCCCCCCGGGCTCAGATTCTTGTCATCTGACAGGATCACATCTTCAAGGGTGGTTGGTTCAGCAGCCACAAGGGCAACGTCATTGAGGACGCCCTGGGCAGCTTGATAACAGCTCACAACTGCCTGTGTGAAGGTCAGCTCAAGGCTGTCTTGAGTTTTGAGGGTCATGCTGAGTTGCTGAGCCACCAGCTGTGAGTCTTCCCTGCCACCTTGCCTGCAGGCGAGCAAACCTTGATTGCCTGAGTAGCAGCAGGGGAAGGTCTGCCATGCAGACGCGCTGTGCGCCTTGTTTGCACATCAGTCAGGTGCACACACCATGATTTGTTTCAGATCTGTTCTAATGATTAGCATCGAGGGCGTTGGAACTGCATGCCTGCCAATGTGTACGATTGCTGTAGGAAAAGTAATCATATGCTGGCAGCAGCACTGCCTCAATTTGACCAAGCATTTTTACGAAGACTTAGTTAGTTAGTTACGAAGAGTTAATTGGTTAGAGTTTTTGGAGAAAAGTCCTTTGGTCACATTGGCTTGCAGGACATGTAGCTCGTGAACCGCAGATCAGAATTATTCACCTTGTGAGAGGCATGGAAAAGGCCAGCGAGCTAGTCCAGGGCTCCAGCAGGGGCTCCCACCCCATCAACCCATTGTTGTACACGTCTAAGCCCAGTTTTGCACCACACTGGCTTGACAGCTGCTGACGTGCTGCCTGCCCTGACAAGCTCAGCATGAAGTCTGATGCCACCGCCTCAACGATAGGTGTGTCATCATCGTGCTTGTCATTGCTCAGCAGTACAGCCATCTTGTTGGCTCTCAAGCTGCAGCGAGTCTTCAAAAGGGTCTCAAAGCTGAGCATGCTCTCGGCCTGCAGGATACAGTACATAACTGTGACGACCCCATTGCTGCAACCTGCAAGAGTGCACGGCATCTGTTCACTCCCAACATGGTATCCCATCATTGCCTTCCATATACAGTGTTACACAATCTGCACTGTCATGTGCAAACATCAGTACAAAACACAATCCATCTTTACTGTGATACAAGATGACGCATGGCATGAGCAGATGCAACAACTTTGACAGGGAAAAGCAGGTTACACAACACATCACAGCAAATCACAACACAACACTCATGTGTGGGGCACAATGTAGTAAGCAGATAGGAATATCAACACTTGCGCAGCATACTGCAGGTTGCAAAGGCAGCACAGATCGTACAGTGCAATGCCATAACACAGGCAGTCATCACAATCCCATAAATGAACATGTTTGCCATCACAGCAGACCATATTTTTGAAGAGTGTGCAGTGCCAATGGCAAAGGCTGCACCTTGGGAGTGGGTGCAACTTCAGCAGGGAGGCTGGTGGCCCTGGGTCTAGCAGCCAGCAGCAGCCCTTCCTGTACTTCTTGGAATGCCTTGACAAGAGCAGCTGTAATGCACAGACGCCGCTGAGATGCATAGATGCATAACTGATCCAGCTGCAGGTCTACAGCCAAGACTGGCGCTTCAAGCTGTTGCTGTGGGTGAGGTGTGTGCTCCTCCAGCTGGAGACACAGCCCATTTTCAGCTGGAGAGCTGCCGCCTGCAGATTGACAGCAGCATGAAGGCTGCAAAAGAAAAGATGAGGTAGCAAGAGCGATTGGAGTCTGATGACGTGAGATGCTCAGCTGCTACTACAATTAGCGTGGAGTCTGTGTGTGCCAGCCACAGTCAACATGCCATCTGATGACAAGCCAAAACAGTGACTGCAGTTCTGTCTTCGTCGGGAAGCCTCAGCAACACCATAGTCCTGTTGGCAGCAGTCAGCATACCTGATGCCACGATAGGCAGGGTTAGGGTAGCCTGGAACCCAAGAGCGCCCATCAGGACCCCACCCTCAAACCTGCTCACCATGGAGCGTATGTCTGGTGGCAGCTCCATGAGGGCAGTGGCCACCGCCAGGCGAGGTACAGCCAGGCAGTGCTGCAGCTGACCCCCAGCAGTGGTGTGACTGTCAATGGTGATGGCCGTGCTAACCGAGATGCAAGGAGACAAAGCATTTTCACCTGCAAGCACAGTGCAGTCATATTGGTATAATACTAGTGGCACACATTGACACTGCGTATATGCACATATACAATGTGGATGTTGGCACTTTGTCTATGACAATGTAGCATGCTCAGTGTGAAAGCTCCATCCAGGCCGGAGAAATTTGGCCTCAGCACATAGGAGCTCACAGCACGACTCACGCACTTCCTCAGTCTTTGTTGCAGCATGTATGGCTACAACAATAGCAGCTAGAGCATGCAGCAGTTACCAATACAAGGCTGTCACAAGCATTGCACATGCTCTGCCAGCAGATTTACTAAAGCAGATGCATGGCCTGAGAATGGTTTGTAGTCAACCAGCTGCTTCCAAGGAAATGCATGAGAGAAAAATAAGATATTAAGATATCAATGTCTTATTTTAATTACGAATTATATGATCATGAAATTGCCATGAGATGCATACTCACCTGGGAAAATGTTGCCCACCAGCTCTGCTACAACCTCGGTGGCATGCAGCTGGATAGACAGGCCTTGAGCAGCTGCTGCCAGTGAACCCATACTGCTTGACCTAGCTAGCTGATTTGGGTCATGCTGACTGGGCTGCGTGCTACTTGCCTGCTGGTGTGGCTGTTGTTGGCCCTTCAGTACAGCTTCAATGCTCTCATAAGAAGTGTGGATCAACAGCTGCCACCCCTGCAGGTGCAAAACAGCAGAGCTTGTTCGGTCTTCAGAACTTTAGCCTCAAAGCTGACAAGCTTGCCATGCAAGCCAGATAGGACTGTCAAGAGGTCAAGCATGTGCTCGTGCTCAGGAGACACAGCAGCAAGCATGCGTAACACAATACAAGTCATGTCTTGTGGTGCGCTACTAGAAAAGGACTTTTCACTGAGGACCCACCTCAAGGTACACACGCAGCATCATGTCACTGGCGCACATCTCCAGGGCAGATTGCAAAGGTATGTCAGCATCATTGGCTGCAGGCAGCAAGCTACACCCAATGCTGGCATCGGTAGAAGAGCTAGCAACGCCATCACTAGCTGCAAAGCACTCTTTAGAACCCAGCAGCAGAAGAAGCCTGTCGCCGGCTGGCAGCATGTTGGGGGACCAGCCTTCTGGTAGGGGGGTTCCCCCTGGGGATGTTGGCATGTCCCTGCCCAGCCTGTCTGGTGCATCATGGTAGACAGTCAAGGCCTGCCGGGATGAGACGGAGGGAGCAGAGGACAAGTCAAAGCTGCTGGCTGCGCTGGTGAAGTCTGAAAAGTCAGGGGCGTCAGCATAGGGGGTAGGTGGGGTGGGATTCATGAACACTGACCGGTGGCGGATGACTGGTACCTGCCGCTGCAACTCTTCGACACTGATAGTACTGCTGGCAACTGATGTTGCTCTGCCCAGAGATTTCAGCCAGTCTAGCCTATGCCGCCTGTGTGAGTGCGAGCCACTGACGCTCGAGCTACCATTGTCTGAGTTGTCATGCTGCTGGTTTGCAGCCTTTTGCAGTGACAGAGCAGACAGTGATGGCAGAATACCCTCCAGCATCTCATTGAAGCTGCCTGATGCAAGCCTGGCACGGTTGTTGAAGATGTACTGGGGTGAGCTGGGGGTTGACCCATCATCATCAGCAGCAATCTCTGCCAAGCCAGTGAGTCCACCTAAGCCTGACCTGCCATTGCCCAAAGGGGCAACATGCAGCCTGGACAGGCTATGCTGATGGCTGAGGAGCTCTTCTTCTGCAGAAATGGTTCTGGCCGCAGTCACGTGATGCCGGGTACTCAGCCCACGGGTCAGGCGGCCTGACCCTCCTTGATGGGAAGAGCGTGAAGATGAAGGGGCACCGTGACTGCCAAGTGGCTCACTGTGAACCCTGGAGATTCTGCCAGGCAGAAGCAGAGACCCTGATCTGAGCATGCCAACATGTTCAAGGGAGAGCTGCTGACAAGGCTCTGCTGGATTTTCAGTCAGGTGCAACGCAAGATAGTGCCATGTGAGGCCGCAGGCTGTTGCCTGCTGCTGTCCTGCAGCCTGAGCGTAATGACCTGTCAGGCGCTGCCATTGCAAGACCAATGCGGGAAGCTTGGTACTGCTGCTGTGCAGCTGCAGGCTAACAAGACCAACAGAGGCCTCTACAGCAAAGCCAGGATATGCTTCAGCCAGGGATGCTTGCTGCAAAGGGTGCTGGTCTCTGGGGTGATCTCTGTTGCTTGACGCTGTGGATGGATTGGTCTGCAGGGGTGGGTCAGCAGTAGCTGCCAGGACAGGGGCGGGTGGATCAGAGGGGGATTTGCCCAAGATGTTGTCCATCTCTGTGCTGTAGCGGATGGTTGAAGCAGATATGGTCTGCAGCTGCTTCGGCTTGGCAGTCATCTCTGCTGACTTCATTTCTAGCTCAAAGGTGGGCACATCCTGTTGGGGAAGCTGACGGTGCAGGAATGCATGCTGGGGGGGTGGACGTGGCGGCACAGCAATCAAGCTTGCTGTGGGGATGCTGAGGAAGGGCGGCAGCTGAGTCTGAGCTTCTGAGCTGGTGGTGACTGACTCAGGTAGGTCAAACTCCTCTGGCAAGGCGACATACAGCGTAAGGTTGGTCACGGAGAAGATTGTGCCCTGTTGGTCGCTACTAGCAAAGGGAGAAGGGGCTACTGCGTCTGGGGCGGGAACTGCTGGCTGTTGCCTGTTTAGGACATGCCTGACATTCAGGTCGACTGGGTGGGGGCGTGGGTGCTGAGCTGGCTGACTGACAGGAAGCTGCAGGATGAAGTGAGGGATCTCCATGTAAAGGGTGTGGTCCAGAGGACTAGGATCTGCATCTGAGAAGGCATTGGTGTCCACCTTTGCAGGGCACACTATTTTGCACCGCATGATCTCTAGCGAGAACTGCTCCTTGCGCTCTGACTTCGGCTCTACCTCCTCTTCAGGGTCTGTAGGCATAGGGGTCGACCTGTCTGCCTCTGCGGTGCCAGCTGGCGTGCCTTCTGCTTGCTCTTCTTCAGGCAAGGTGCTCGTGGTGGTCACTCCCTCCAGTGCCATTGCAAATACAGCTGTGGCAGCTGCTTGCTTCTCTGCTTGGGCATCGTGACTGGCACCACTCAGTGGCGTTTCAATGGCAGACAGCAAGCCTTGATCAGCTGAAGGCAACATGGGAGGTGAGAGTGAAGGCAGATCTGTGCGACTCAATGCATCCTGTACTGGTGCATGTGCTTCAGGATCATCTGCGCTGGATCTGTGTGCCTCCGACAGGGATGACTGTCTGTTACTATTGGACATGTCCTCAGTATTGGCAGCATCAGCCAGGAGACCGTTTGCCGCAGGCTCAGCAAGCTCTTGCTCAGCTTGATGCTGCACGCCATCAAGCAGTTCAGGCCCCAAGTCCACTTGCTTTAGGCTCGACTCTGGTGCATCAGGCAATAGGAAGCAGGGCTCTTCCTTTGTCTGGGAGTTTTGCAACAGCTCTGCTTGTTCAAGCTCCAAGCTGACTCCTTGCGGGCATGACTCTGGCACAGAAGTCAACCCAAAGGCACTTTCATTGCCAGCCTGCGCTCGGGAACCATCAATGCCAAAAGATGTGAGTTTGCCTTCTGCGTGCTGCTCAAAGGTGAGGCGGTGTGAGTCTGCCGCAGTGGCTGCAACACTGCTGGCGGAGGCTTCTGAGTTGGTGAGGGATGCAGGTGTGGGGGACGGCATGAAGAGGGCAGCAATGCGCATCAGGGTGGCGGTGCCAAAGCAACCATCCTGAAGGGTGATAGAGGTCTGCAGGTGGTCCACAGTGTTGTACACTGTGAACTCTGCCTGTGCTGGGGTTTTGCTTGTCAGCCTGCGCCACATTAGAAAAACACATTGAGATGCGACGGACAGATATGTGTGACTGAATCTTCTCTTGTGGGCGGGTGTGACAACTGACTGTAGCACGTTTTCATGATATGATATGTTGAATAAAGACACAGATTGGCAGCTCCACCATCAAACATGCTTCCAACATCAAAGTGATGCTCTGTACAGGACGTGAGGTGTACCTGAGGCAGAGTGCCTGACAAGGCATGTTATGACCTTGCTTTACATGGGGGACAAAGTCTGCTGCTTCACAAGGCCACATATCAACTTCAGGCATGCGTAAACAATCCTGTGAGATGTGTGCTGTGCTGAAAGCCACCTGGTTATCATGCTACCGCTTTCCCCAGGCCAACCCTTTGCAGTAGCCCCCATCAGGCGGCCCGATACTAGCAGGCCGTCTGCCCGACTGTGATTCACTCGCACAGTCAAGCTGTCAATGCTCATCACTTGAGCCAAGCGGGGCACAGAATATGTTCCATAGATCTTGGGGTTCTTGCTGATGTACTGGCTCCTGTCACTGGCATGCAGCTGCAGCATTGTTGCCTGCACATCAACAACTTGCACATTGATAGCTGATACATTGATAGTTTGGGTGCTTTACAAAATGCAGACAATGCTATGTAAACCCGTTTGTGACAAGGCTGACATTGCCGAGACAAGCAGTGGGTGCAATGTCTATACCTGTGTATGTGTTGACAGATGCAGTAGTTTTAGGTTGCAAAGAGCGCGTCACAGGCAGTTGGTATGTGACACAGGCCCTTCAGTGATAGCAGACCAACAAGTCTCATAGGTACCTTCTGGTAGCTCATATCAGCTGTCTGTCAGCCCTGGTGATTCATACTCCTAAACTACAGTCACATCTGAGTTTATACAGTACATTGCAGAACAAGTCTTTGAATGCAGAATCCATAAGTCCCATGCTGGTGTGTGACAAAGATTTGACATTGAAGCAGCTGACCTTTGTGGCGATTGCGGCCTGCATGACCTCCAGCAGCAAATCCAGCTTCTGGCCTCTCAGCTTCAAGTGTGTATTCCTGGCATCAGCATCCTGGCTCTGATGGTCATCAAACGCCATTGACACTATGCCAGCAGTCACATTCACCTCTGCTAGTGGCTGACCCTGCAGGAAAACACAATACATTATTTCATGAAAGCAACACGCTTTGCATGCTGCATCCAATCAGCACATGCCTCAATCCGACGGCATGTCCCAAACGTCACCCACAATGATGTGATGGTGCTGTACAGAGTGTGGCTCGGGCTTGTTTTGACAAAAAAGGTCTTCACAGGAGGGTCAAACTCAACCCTATGATGTCCAGTCTCCTTACTGTCTGTTCAGTCTCAGAGTGCAACTGCTCATCATCAGCTGGACCACTGCTCTGCAGCAGCGAAAACTGCAGAGTTGCCATGGAGGCTGGAGTGAGATGCACTTGCACACGATCAAGCTCCACCAGAGCCTTGAGCTGGGGCAGCAGTGCATCTCCCGAGACACGGTGCAAGTCTAGGTAGGCAGTGCAGCAGCAGGGGCTCAGCACTGTTGTGCCAGCGGGGGACAAACTGCTCGACCTATTGCCGGTGTTCAGCTGAACTGCATCCAGAGTCATGCATAGGCGTTGGTACAAGACCTTGGTTTGCACCTGTACATCATGCAAAGAGCTAAGGTTGACGTATCACATTACAGTATCTCTCAGAATGATGTAGCACGTGCTGCCACATCAAATGTATGCAGAGAGGCACCAGCAGCAAAGTATGTGCTATACAGCAGAGAACAGCAGGGCATGGCACAGCACATGGGCTAAAGACAGGCGTAACAGAAGGACTGCATAGCAACCTAGAAACAGTGTAGGTCAAGAGCAGACCTGTGTGAGCAGCTCCTGCAAGGCTTCCTTGGACAAGCTCTTCTGCTGTATGCAATGCTGCTGCAGCTGTTGGATCAGGTGCTGTTGCTGCACAAGTTGACCAGCTTCTGGCTCATGAGTAATCTGGATGGCTCCTGTGTGCACAATGCTGCAGCCTTCAGATGCTGGCTGACCATGCTGACTCATGAAAACCACCACATCCTCTACCTGAAGGCATCACATGAGGCTTAGGCATCAACAAAAGGCAGTCATAGCTGCTAAATTTCATTGATCAATGAGTCTGGAGTCTGGCAGGCTGTGTGCTTACAGCCAGGTGCATGGTCAAGATATTGACACAGGTGTAAATCACAGCATGAATGCGGTGTCTGACCTGGATAGCAACTGTTGGAAGCATGAAGGCCTTGATGGCTCTTTGGGCCTGAGCCAGAGTTTGAGCCTTGCTGTCATTCAATAAGTTAGCAGTCTCAGCCACACGGCTTGACAGAGTGTCCCTGGAACCGCCTGCTGTGAGAGCTGAGAGGGCAGCCCAGCAGGTGGGCCGGTGAATGACATGCAGGGCTTGTATCCAAACCTCCAGCTTTTGGCCGGCATCTGCATTATACAAACTGGTGTTGGAATGAGTGGCTCTGTTCACAAAGTCCCTGCTGCATCTTTTGGTTCACCACAGGCTTTGCAGGCTGTGCAAGCAATATGCCAAGCATATGAATGGTGGCCTTGGCAGTCATTTGCTCCTGAGACAGTCAAGTCAGGGAAAGCACAGGCTTGATCACATTGATGTGGCAAGCCAGCATGCAGGTGCTGACTCAACAGCAAAAGCATGCTGCAAGTTTGCTGCTCACCTGCCTTGTGGTCCGTGAACTGCATCTTCAGGACTGGGGGCTCACTCATCAGCTCAGGAACAACTACAAAGCTGTTGCTTGGGCTGATGCTGCCTGAGGACCTGGCTGTAGCATGCTCAACTGACTCACTGCTGCTTCCACTGCCTGCAAGCAGCCAGGGTAGCGGCCCTCATGCTGGAGTTGAAGGGCCAAGACGTCAACTTCAAGGAGTCAAGCAACAGCAACTGCATGCTTCCAATCAACAGAAGCAGATTCCAATCATACCCCGCGTGTTTGCCAACCTTGACCCTTGAGTCTTAGTATTGTACATGATCATGCATTGCTGCTAGGCAATGCCGAGTAAGCAGGGGTGAGCGTGATGTCTTCCACCAGAGCATGAAGCGGCAGCTAACTGTACCTGGCTGCTGCCACCTGGCTAACACCACGTCAGCACAGTCTGCAGCCCCTGTGCCCAAGTCCTGCACTGTTATCTCCTGAACTGTCATCTTGGCATGCGTAGCCTCTGAGCTTAGCTGAACATACATGTTCAGCTGTTCCACATCAACGGAAGCCAACTGCTTGGCCTGTGCGCCCTTTATGGCATCTGAGAAACTGACACTGCCAGATGCGATCTGCGGTCAAGGCACGACAACCAGAAGCTTAGTCTTGTGTAAGGTTGCTGACCAATGACAGCGTGAAGGAGTCTGTGCTCACAGTTGTAGCATCGACTGTTGTGTTGCAGCACTGTATAGTGTCACAGAACATCAGGGCCAGTAGCAAACAATCATCCTGCATGCATGCATGATGTCTGGCATGCATATGTGCTGCGTTGATTGCAGAGACTACTATAGCTTGTGGAAGCAGTGCACCGTATGCAATGCAAACACAGTGACAATAGCCACATTTGACACCGTCATGTTTGTCACACATGCATGTCAGCGGCAGACCAACCTTGACATCAGCAATGACTTGAAGCTTTCTGGAAGGATCTCTGCCATCAGGCAGATTGTGGGGGTCCAAGCTGAGGGTGGCAAACAACTCCTGCATCTCTGCCTGGGATGGGCGCAGCGGCGGGGCCTGGGGGTGTTCCTTTGAGGGCACATATCCCAGGATGGAGGACACCCCAGACAAGCCCCACGTCCACCATCCCTGCCTGTGGTCAGACACTGCTCTTGCTACACTGCAGATGGCCCCATCTAGAAGCTTCATTGACACCAATTGTGACCGGAAGATCTCGGCAGGTTGGAACACAGCCTAAAGCAGCTGGAAAGTCTGAAGGACAGCATTTGAATTTTGCGGCTGCTGCAAATCATGCAGCTGTTGAAGCACAGGCAAGGCTGGTTCAAGACATGTGGTC
>JAABUW010002881.1_pt1 | contig 25422 bp, 12 predicted proteins | sample 5560081 | NCBI WGS metagenome assembly JAABUW01 (sample SAMN10711882, study PRJNA513363) | rock metagenome | isolation source: Antarctica rocks | place: Antarctica: Victoria Land, Knobhead sud | reverse complement strand
CACCCCCCCCCCCCCCCCCCCCCCCCCCCCCCCCCCCCCTGTATATGTTTCTCGTGCTTAGGCTAGAGACCTGCCCTACGAGAACCTGCCTAGCCCCCGTCGTGATTTCTTTGAGAGTACTTTGTACGTTACTATAGATTTCATATCACACTGCTAACGTAACCTGAATGGTCGTATAGCAAGGCGCTGGGGATTTATATAGCTTGAAAGTGCGAGGAAATTCAGGGGACTGATGGATGGCGGGTTGATTGTGCGTTGATGGTAGAGTGGAGTTTGCGTGAGCTGCATGTCACTGACAAAACGTGTGAAGGATCAAGTAGACGTTCCTGCTTTTCATGCATGGAAGGGTTGTCTCATGTGCCTGTATTCTCCGATAGCTTTATGTTTCGTTCTTTCTTGTTGTTCATAGCAAGGGAATGAATGGGTCTTGGTAAGGCCTTGATGCTCGTATTGCTGTGATAGAGAGATGGGGTTTCTTTATTACCATATCTCTAATCCCAGCACTATCATAGCGACTCGTGGAGCTAACGTCGACGTGGTCATGGGATCTCTGAGATCACTCTAATAATTGTCGGAATCCAAGTGAGGTACAGCCCAGCTTCGCGTACTGATGCTATAATGCTGGTCTAGCAAGAGGCGATCAATACTATTGGAGTAGAAAGGGAAACTGAGGAGCCAATGGTCATCGGTGGAGATGCTAGAAGTTTTCCTACTCTAGCGTTCAAACATGACATGACACCAATAATCTCATGTTTCGATGAAGTCGGGGAAAAAATGACAAGGGGTCGAACAGGGGTTTGATCTAGAAGGGTTCACTGCCTAGTGGGCCACCGGAGATTTTGATTTTCCTACTCCCGGGTCTAGCTCTAGGGGCCGCATAGGTACAAACAGTCAAGTCATCGTATCTTAAGAACCATACTAGTATGAATGAAAGCTTGGTATAAAAGCTGTAGTAATCAGTAATTTCTATAACTTTGCGTGCGAAATCATGGTATCAAAACCTGCAGGATGGCCCACTGGGCAGTGAACCCTTCTATGCCAAGACCCCTTCTGAAGCTATAACTCTCCTGGACTAGCATCGTTTCTCGTTCGTCTTCGACTTTTCGCGACTTTTATGGTGTCGTCTCCTTCATTCGACAACATTCCACACGAAGCGCCGAGCCAGCTTGACCCTCATGTCTCTCCTCGCATCATTGCTCAGTGCCTCGCATCGTTGCTCAGTGCATCAGAAAGAGCGCAAATCAAACGTGGTGACGCCTTAAGCTGATACAGTAGATTTCTGAACCATTGAAGCTGGCGCTAAACGAATAGCCCGCACACCTTATTTAGGCGGGGCAACCACTAACTTTAAACGAATATATATATAATGAGTTATTCGTATAGTAGGCCTGTATTAATATCGTTATCGGGTAAAATTAAAGTTAAATTAAAACTTAATTATAATATAATATATAAACCGCTTTTCTCCCGCTTTTATAAAGATATAATCGTCGTCGCTAGCGCTAAAATACCTATTAAATAACTAGGAAATAAAGGGAATAAAAAGTTATTATTAAAAAAACTCCCTTTTAAGAAACGATACTTGTTTATATTATTAAAAAATATTATTACTAATAACGATACTATTATTATAACTCTTTTATTTATTTAATAAATAAGATTATTTTAATCTCGTTTATAATAAACTTTGAATTATTTAAAAGTCGGTAATTTAGTTTATATTAAAATATTAATATATTTAAAATTAATAATTTACCCCGAGGGTAATAAAAATCCTAAGCGTCGAGTTTTATTTAATTTTAATAAATAATTAAATAAGTTCTAACCTAGCCTAAGATTTTTATTACTACTTTTATTTTAATTAAATTTAAATATAGGATCTTTTCCTCTTTATTTTAAATCTTTTATAATTTAAAAGAGTTTCGGCGAGTTTATAAAAATATAAATTAAAGATATTTTTACTTTTATAATATTATTTAAATCTTTTAATAGTTTATTTTTTTAAAGAACGAGATCGTTCGGTAAAAAGAATAAAGAGGAGGATAAAGATAAAGATTTTAAATAAGAAATAATTATTATTAAAATTAAGCGAGTTAGATTTATTTATTAAAAGACGGGATTTATATCTAAATATTTATTAAATTATAATTTAAATTTATTAAATTATAATCTAGTTATAGTATAGGAATAAGTTAAGATAAAAAATAAAGAATAAAAACTAGAGTAAAGTTAACTATTATTTAAATAAAAATTAATATACGGAGTATTTATTTATTTCTTATCCCGATTATATTAAAATAGAAATAAAGAAATTAATTTAAATTTAAATTAAATCTAAAATAAATTAATTTAAATTAAAATAAGTAAAATTATATTATAATAATAACCCCCTCTTTAAAGTCGAGCTCCTATAAGATAAATAAAGAATTAATTAAATTAATTAAATTTCGTGACCCTAAATTTTATTTAGAGTTATAAAATAATCAAAATAAAAGCGCGTCGAAGTATTCGAGTTATTAATAATAACGGATAAAGAATAAAACGGAGAATAAGCGGCGGTATATAAATAAAACTAAATATTAATATTATTATCTATAAACGATAACGCCGGGGCTAGGCTATAGGGTATTATTTATTTATATAATAATACGAAGTATCGGTCGAAGCCGATACGGAATAATAACCGAGAGGATAATAACGGATAAGGAATAAACTATAATATAAACGAGAGTTAATTTCTTAAAAATTAGATTAAAATAAAGATAATAGAGGTTCTTTATATTAATATCTTTAAATAATATATAGTAATTCGTAGAGGCCCGCGGCGTTAGGATTCGAGAGATAATATCTATTAATAAATTATTAATAACGGATAAAGTAATAAAAGGGTTTTTATATAATAATATAATTTTCTTAATTAATATAGTATTTTAATAAAGATAGATTATAACGGCGATTATATTTAGAATTCAAGATACCGTTAATATATTATTTATATTAATTATCTTCGGTAATTATAAGTTCTCGGATAGACTAGATTTATTTAAATAAAGAATTATTAATTATTAATTATAATAAATTAACGTAGAAGACGGGGTAAATTTTTATTAAATATAAAAAATCTAGTTAAACTATAAAAAGATTATCGAAAACATCAAAAACTCGGAAAGAGTTAATATTATAATCGTCGAGTTTAATTAAAAAGTATATAATATTCAAATTCTTAATATTTAACTATATTTAATTATTTATTAAATATATTAAATATAGGCGCCTTCCTTAGTTAGCCGAGGATTTAAAAATAATTTAAATAATAAATATTTTTTCGCGGAGGTAGTCGTTTGAGATTTCTATTTATATTACGAATTTATTAATAATAATTAAATAGGTACGGGTTTAAATAGTAAAATTTTAAAATAAAGATTTAATAGGCTCGAAGCCGATATATAAATATTAATTATAATTAATTAAAAAAGGCGAGGCTAGAGTATTAAAAAAATTAATATTATTATTAGAAAACTCCGCTCTAAGGAGTTATTTCACCTCATTATTTTATATATAATTAATATATATACGGAGTTAGTATTTTATTATAATATTAAATTATTCGATTTAATTATTCGTCTAAAGATAATATTTAATAGATATATATTAATTAATTCTAAAATATTTATATAAAGTTTTTTAAAACTCCGATATAAATTAAAATCTTTAATTCGAAATAAAAATATCTAGTAACCTATAAAGCTTCTATATATTTTAATAGAAAACATTATAGGCTTCGTCTACTCTTATTAATATAATTAATGTTAAGTACTATATCTTAATTATATAGTCTATAAAAACTAGGATATATTAATAAATAATTCTTATAAAAGTATAGGGTAGTAAAAGATTTATATAATTTATCGAGATATCTCTCTAACGTTATTATAAGAGCGGTAATAAACGTAGTTATTTTTAAATATATTAACGAGAAGGTTTAATTCTTCGGTATATATAATAATTCCTAACGAATTATTAAATAATAATATAGATATTAGGCTACTAATAGGCCCGACTAATTAATTCGTAATATTTAATACGATTTAAATAACTACCCACGATACTATTATAAATTAGTTAAATTAGACGAAGGTATAGTTTACTAGAATTTAAAATATATCTTTTTTCTTAAAAATAAAGAATTTTATTCTTATTTTTATATTTAAAAAATAGTATTTCTAGGACTCTAGAGGCGAATTAATCGGCTTAATTAATTATATTTTATAATTAATAAATCGATATATTATATAGGTCTTTATTTAAATTAATAAATTAACCTTTATTTATTTCGGGTTTATAGGACGTAGGTAAAGTTTAAAATTCTAAATTAATATCTATATTAAAATTTATCGGGGTCGTATAGATTAATATAAAATATAATTAAAAAAAACTAGATAAGAGTCTTTAAATTTATTATTAATATAATTAGAATAACTAGAACTAAAACTAGGGTCGTTATATTTAACGATATATTATAAATATAATTTTTAAGAATTTTTAGTATTAGCTTTTTTCTTTTTAATATGATTTAATATTAATATTAATATTTATAATTCAATTTATCCCTCTCTTTAAAGAGATTTTTTAATTAATATATTAATATATTAAATTTACTACTTTCTTTACTAGGCCGGTAGATAATTTTATAATTAAAACGGGATAAAAATTTACTTTATTTCGCTTAATAACGAGATAATATTTTAGATAAAATAAAATATTTAAGAATTTTATAATTAAATATTACCTCGATAAAAAGAGTAGATCCCTTTAATTTAAAATATTATTCCTTAAATATACGAACGATTACTATAAGTTTTTTATTATAAATTTTATAATTATATTCGGTAAAGTTATACTTCTTTAAAAAATAAATAATAGGACGAAGAATATTATAATTATTATACTAGGATAAAACGCCCCTAGATACGTAATTAAACGTATTTATTTCTATTATAATTTTATAGTCGGGGTCGAAATAAACTAGGATAATATCGGAGATAAAAGCCTTTTTTAAAATATTAAAAACTATTTAATATCGAGTACTCTACTCGAAAATAATACCTTTTTTAATTAGGGTTATAAATATTATAATAAATTTATTAAACTTATAAATAAAGCGCCGATAGAAATTAACGAATTTTAGGAAATTTGAAATATTTTTAATAATAACTAGTTATAATTAATTTAAGTTAATATCGATTTTTTTTAAATTTATTTTAATCTCTTTAATAATAATAATTAATCCTAAATATATAATTTTCTTAATATAGAAATAATATTTAATAATATTTATTTAGAGTTTAACCTCGCGGAACTTCTAAAGAATATATTTAATATAGATTTTATACTCTTCTTTAATATCGCTATAAATTAAAATATCGTCGAGATAAATAATATAAATCTCGTCGAGAAATTTACGAAAATTATTATTAATATAATACTAGAACGAGGTAGGGTTATTATATAATTTAAATAATATAATAAAATATTTAAATAGACCGAATCGGGTATAAAATATTATAAATTCTTTATCGCCTTTCTTAACGCGGAGGCGATTAAAGATAGATATAATATCTAATTTAAAAAATACCTTAGCGCGATTTAATCGATTTAAGATTTTAGAGATTAAAGATAAAGAATATTTATTTTTTATAATAATAATATTTAACCTTTAATAATTAATATAGAAATATAAATCTCCGCTAGATTTCTTTATAAATAAAATAAAAGACGCGGTATAAAAATAATTAACTTAAATAAAACCTTTATTAAAATTCTTATTGAAATAACGGCGGACTTCTAGGATCTCGTTATAGTTTATATTATATAAATTAAATAACGGAGATTATAGCCCTTCTTTAAATTTAATAATATAATTATATAATTAATATAGGGGTAAAGTATTAGCGTCTTTTTTTTTAAAAAAATTTAAGAATTTATAATACTATATAAATAAAATCGTAGTTAAATTAATATTTTTATTATCTCGGTAAATTTAAAACTCTTTTTAAATAATAACGGAGGCGAGGTAAAACTCCTTATTTATTTTAAATATAACTCGGTTCTAAGTTTAATTATAAATACTTAATTTAAAATTTTAATTAAAACGGGGTTTAAGTTTATAATATTCAAATTCTTAATAAAATTATATATTTAAAATCGAGATTTCTTCTAGAATATTGAAGAATCGATCGATTTCTATAAATAAAAAACTAAATATAATTTATTTATTAAATTTAATAAAACGGGTAAATAATAGAGATCCTATTTTATATATATTAAAAATAACTAGGTACTAGGACTTAAAACGAAGCGAGGCTAAATTATAATATTTAATTTTAAACGTTTTTCCTTATTTAACGATAATAATAATATAATTATATTCGTTATTATAACTATTCTTATAGGAATAAATAACTAGGATTAAAATAAAGAAAACTCTTTTTAAATCTAGATTTATTATTAATAAACCTAGAATTAGAGTAACTTTTTTTAAATTCTAGGTTATTTTATATAAATACTAGGCTAGGCTAGAGACTAGGTTTACTTTTAATAAATTTAGAACTAAATTAATTTCCCTTGAATCGAGGTTTATTTCTTATAAATTTAAAATTAAATATACTACTAATAAACTTAAAACTAAAATAACTTTTCTCGAATAAAAATTAGTTATTTAGTAGTAGTATTATTATCTATAAATAATAACGGCTCTTTATATATAAGTGACTCTTTTGAAATCGGGGATTATTCTATTTAAATATTAAATAAAATTAAAAACTAGGATTCTTAAAACTAGAAACTTTTTTAAAATATAAAAAAGAGTTTATTTTCTTTAAAGATTTTTACGAGACTAGGGGTATAGTTTTTTAAATAAAAATATAAAATGAAAATTAAAGAGTTATCGGAGAAATTAATAATAACTTTATAATAATAAAAGTATAATAAACCGATTTTAACGGGGTATTAACTAAATAATATAAAAAAATTATTATTATTCGTTTTCAATAACTATAAATATTTAAAATTACTTCTACGATATAAAAAATATATTTTATAATAGTAAGTATACTATTAAAGAGTCGGATAATATAAAAATAATAAAGAAAATAAAGAGGTAGATATTAAATATATATAAAATTATAATTAATAAAAAAATAACTCAATATATTAATATTAATTAAGGCTTTAATTTAAATTAGGGATTAATTACTCTATAGTTAATAAAAAATAACTATATATTTATTACGAAACGTAGGGTCGGATATAAAAAGCTATATAATAAATTAAAGCGAAAACTTAATTAATAAATAAGAAAATATATATAGAGTTCTAGGTACTTATAGTCCTAATATAGGATTTTATATTAAGATTATTCTTTTTCTATATTTAAAATAACTCCTCCTATAACGCTCTCGTTATCGTCGATTATAATTATAATATTAGATCGGAGGCTAGTTAGTTTAATTAGGTAGATTTTTATATTATATTTAAATAATTTATAATATAAATAGAGCCTCTATTTCTTATAAATAATTTTAATAATCGAGGTTCTCGTTAATTTACTTTTAATAATAATTTAAATTAAATTAAAATCTATTAATTCCCTAAATAAAAAAGTAGGAACTAATATAATAATATAAATAAAAGTACTCGATATATTAAAACGAGTTATAGAGGTAGAAATTAATAAAGGTATAATAAACCTTTCTAAATTTTATCCTACTTTAGCGGGAATAGTACTTTAATAAAATAAATAATATTTAATCTATTAATATTTTTAGTTAATTTTAAAATATATACGGACGTATTTATCGAAGGTATATAATCGTTAATTATTAATTTTCCTCTAGAAGATAGAGGCCTATTAGGTAATATAATTAATATTATATTTTATAATATTATTAAGAATTTATCCTTTATTTGAGAATATTCTTTTTTTTAAATTATAAGGTTAAAGTATTTATTTGAAAATATAAAACTTTATTTAAATTCCCGGATATAATTCCGAGTATTCTTTTATTTAAATAAGTTATTATATACTTTTTATAATTTCTTTTATTAATTAATAAAACTAGTTAAAGTATAAAGATTTTTTTTTCGGTAATAATTTATTAAATTAAAAATCTTCTTACTAATAATTAATTTAAACTCTATATAAACGATTTTATTATTATCGATAAAGTAGTAGTTATAATTAATAAATATCCGTTATATTAATATTTACTTTTAAATATTTAATTTATTTTAGTTTTTTTTATATTTCGAGATATCTAGGAGTTTTTCGGATCTAGGAAATATTTAAAATTATAAAAGAGTAAATTATTGAATATTTAAAAAAAAAACGAGTATAGGTTTATAATAATAATATTATTAAAGATATTTTTATCGAATATTTAGAATAAAGGCTAAGGTATTTTAGACTATAATAAATATAATTTAAACTATTACCTAAATAATAATATAGACTAGAGATTACGTATTTAATATAAAAGAAAAAAAAGACGTAAATAAAGATAAAGTATTAAATAAAGAATTATTCCCGACCTAAATATATAAGTAGTCGAAGGTATTTAAGAAACTAGTAGGGTTATTCTAAACTTCGGTAAGGAATTATTATACGCGGTCCTTATAATTAAAGAGTCAATTTTTTACAATAATTATTTTAATACTAAGGAGTATTAACTAGGTAATTAATTTTTTATAATATTTGAAAACGGGATTTATATCTAGATATTTATTAAATTATAAATTAAGTTTATTAAACTATAATCTAGTTATAATATAAGAGTAAATTAAAATAAAAAATAAAAAACGAGAATTAAAATAAAACTAGCTATTATCTAAATAAAAATTAATATATAGAGTATTTATTTATTTCCTATCCCGATTATATTAGGATAAAATTAGGGAAACTAGTTTAAATTTAAATTAAATCTAAAATAAATTAAATTAAATTAAAGTAGGTGAAATTATATTATAATATTATTATTATTAAGACCGCTAAGGCGCGTAAAATTTATAAAGCGGTAGTTATTAAAGTAATTAAGTTAATTATCATTAAAATTATTATTATTATTTAAGTTATTATTAAAACTACTATTATTATTATTATTAAAATATTAATATTTACTATTAAGGATAAATTTATAACGGTATTTTATTAAATACGTATTTTATTATATTAAATAAAGAAGGCGATTATTCTATAAAACGAGTTAAAGAGTTATAATATTAATAATTTAGAACTATTCTTATTAAAGCGAGTTTCTAAAAACTATTAAGAGAAAGTTAATAAATATATTTTAAAATATAAATACCCTATTTACTAGGTTTTTAACACGGCGACTTTATTTTATAATAAACTAGTATTAACGAGATAATATCTATAATTTATAAATAATATTAATAATTAGAGGGCTATTAAGAGTTAATTAATTTTTTTTTAAAAATAATAAAAACGAATTAGAGGTAGAACTACTCTTATATTAAATTCCTATTTTTATAAAGAAAGTATTCGCTACTACCCCTTTTTTATAATTAATTATTACCGCTCTTTTTATTACTAATTTTAATACCGGAGTTAATATTAATAACCTTATTTCTAAAATAAAGAATTAGAATAATCCTATAAATTATTAATTTATTATTTTAGAGTAATTAAATATAACGGATTTTAAAATAGTTTTAATTAAAAAGATCTTAAAACGCTAGGAGTATTATAAATATATATATAATAATAAGAAGAAATACTACTAAGTTAATAAAAAGAAAATATACTACTCTTTAAATATTAATAATATCTTATTTTAATAAAAGAGTATTAAACTAAATATCTTAAAACGATTAAATAAAGAAAAACCGCCGGCGACTATAAAAAACAAATAAGAAGAAATAAAAATTAAAAATATAAAAAGAATAAAATAATAGTAGAAAGATAAAACTATATTATTTAGTCTATTATTATAAATAAATTATAATCTAGGTTAAGGCCCGCTACTTATTATTTATATATATATATTATTATTTATCTAATTTATAGTCCCTCTCTCTTTATTATTTATTCGAATCTTTTAATTAAAAGTTAAACTATATATCTTATTTTATTATACGCGGTTTTATTATTTCTCCGCTTCTTCGCGGTAATAATCCGGTTAACGGCGACGTAACGGAATATATTAAATAAATTAAATTTATATTATACCCCCGTAATAGGGATAACTTAAAGGACGCGAAGAATAAATTTTTAAATAAAGACTATATTATAAAAAATATTTAAGGGTAAAAAGATAATATATTCGAATATAAATAAAAGAAGTTAAAGATTATATCTAGAATAAAATATTCTTTTACTCGATTTATAAATTAATTTAAACGTAAAATAAATTAAAATTAAAATAAAAGTATTATTAATTTTAAATATCTCTCGAACGTTTTTATAAAAAGTTTATTAATATTAATTATTTATATATTAAATACTCTAACGCCTAGGCCTATAACTAGAAGTTATATAATTAACTTTATTAAATTAAAGAAGAGTTTTCTTAAAGATTAAAGTAGTAGTTATAAAGAGGCCGATAATCTAAATAAACTAAATAAATTAAATACCGATTTTAATAATCAAACTATAATAGGATAAAGGAGTTAATATTATATATTTATTCTATAAACTATTTATAGATCTTTATATATATATTTTTTTGTTATTTTAAATTATTATTTATATTATTCTCTAAATCCTCTTCTTTTTTTAAAAAACTTATTTTACTTCTATAATTAATATCTAACCACTGGAATAAATTCCTAGGGTCGTTATAATTAGTTTAGAATTTTATTATAAAACTTAGGAAGTAATTAAAATACTTCTCGTTTATATATATTTAAATAATATTACATCGGCAAGTCCGGAAAAACAGTTCTGCAAAATCGCTACTTAATCGGTGCAAAATGCGCATTTTACAGCCTTGGCAAATCTTGGTAAATCTTGGCGCCAAGATTTTTAAGTTAGAGTTAAGGTCTGCGCGGGAGCGCTAAACTTAATCCTAAAAGTAGCTTTATAGCCCTATAGGGCAACGCTAGTAAAAATCTAATTAAAAATTCGGAATCTAGGCTAAAAATAGATTTAGTAAGATATTTATATTCCTATATAGGGGCCCTAGTCTAGATACTATAAAATGTCAAAGTTCAAAAAAAAAAAAAAAAAAAGTTGCTAAATCGGTGCAATATCGCTGCTTAATCGGTATATAATATACTTAGAATGCAGGACATGAGCAGATACGCATTTCCAGTATTTTATATAATTTCGGTGTAAAATACGTAAAAATCGGGGTTTCCGGACTTGCCGTTATAGAGTATCGTTTTATCTAGCTTTTTAAAATTACGAATATTATTTTAATAGAGTTAAGATCGAGTAAATAAAGAAAGAGATATTCGAGTAATACCTTAGCGTTAATATATAATCTCTTTAAAACTATATTATAATATATATTAAAAGGGCGTTATTATTCTCGAAATAACTATAGTAAAAAAGGATATTATATTTAATGAAATTATTAAATATCGACGTCGTTATTAATCTTTAATAAATAATCTAGTCGAGGTAGCCGTTAATAATATATATAGGTAAAAGACTTTATATCCTACCCTTATATAAAGATTAAACGATTAATAACGTAATTTTAATAAATATCTAATTATATTTCCTATCGCCTATAAATATTAAAATTAATTATATCGACGGGATAAAAACTTAAAATATATTAATATATTTATAAATAATACTTTTATTTAGAAAGATTAATTAATTAGCTCGCTACTACCTTAACTTTATAAATTAAATATTCTTTAATATTTAATTATATTCTTAAATAATTTTATATTAAATCTTTTTAAATTAATTTAATAGCCGGTATAAATACCTTTAAATAATAACTTTATTAATAAAAATACTATATTTATTTAATAGGAAATAAATTATTATATTTAGATCTATTATTAGCCACTCTTTTAAATAATTTAAAAATTTATATTTCAAAAGTTTATTAATAATCCTAGGTCGCCCTCCTACGTTTTTACTCGGTATAAATATAATATTATAAAATCTTTATATCTTCTTTATCCTCTATAAACTATTTAGGCTAACGTTATATAAATTAATAATAATTATATCGATATTATATCCTAGTTCGAATTTATATTATATAAAGGCGCGAATCGGTTTTAGAATAATAATAAAAAGAAGCGATAATAAGGTAAATAGGTAATAAGATAAGAATTTATAATATTTAAATAACTTTAATTCTAATTATTAGAGATAGATTTATAGTATTTTTACGTTTATATTTATTCTGTTTAAAGTTAGTAGTTGCCCCGTTTAAATAAGGTATACGGGTTATCCGTTTAGCGCCAGCTTCAATGGTTCAGAAATCTACTGTAGTAGCGATAACCGGCGCCACCTGCCTATCAAAGATGCCGCGAGAGGGCAAAAGAGAAAGGGAACACGGATGGGAGGGAGCTATAGGGAAGGGAAGACTCGCTAGTTGGAAGCGCATTAGCACCGAATAATGCCCCTCGTGCGGCTTATCGCTGTGGATGCCGGCGTTATATGCGCTCTACAATCTTAAAAGTGATGCCTTTATTCTGTATTCAGGACTCCCAGGTCGCTGATTGGAACGACCAGCGCACAGTAATCAACAGCAAGCGAGTGTCTTTCCTCTAAAGTTGCAACAGCATCCTCGTGAACATCGCTAAGTCAGTATAGTGCTACCGAGGAATGCCATGTCGAAGCTCTTCTCGTTGCCCTGCTTAGTCTCTGCGCTCGTATCTGCTTTCTCTTCCACTGAGGCGTCTGTTGTGCATGATGGATACCATGACCTTGATGAGAAAAGCGTCCGGGCTTCGGCAATGTATGAAGGAGCAAGCACGGAGGCTAAATTTACCATCACTCCCTACACTGGAAAAGGACCGGTGTAAGTCGCAGAGAAGAACTCCGCATAGAGACAATTATAAAGAAAGCTTTTGACCGACGATCTCGATATGACTACTCGGTTCGCAAACGCCGTTGTTCGCATGCTTATATTGATCTATAGTCCATCCCCGAAGCCATGGAGCGTATTGAGTAATGGGGCACCAATATGCATAACGCCGCGTGACATGCATACCAAGATCTGTATCACGCGAAAAGAGAACGCTGCCACCATCTACCAGTCGATGCTCTATGATATGGTTATATTTGGCCTTGCCGACATTGCGAATATCACCGTGGCATATCACGGAGATCCAGACTTCCCAACGTCTCCTGAGGTCAACATGACCGGCTTTGCAACCAACCATCCACCTTCTCTTCTGCAATTGTCAATCGTACCGGTTACAGGCTTGTTCTCATTGCCAGTCTCTGCGGCGGCAGAGTTTTTAGTGGGGTTGCAAGCTTTGACCTACTATTTGGCGGTACAGGAGATGACATTTGGGATCTTTGACGTGACTTCAGGCGAACCCAATCCAGTCGCTACCTGGTGTTTGGCCTTTGATTGTGCTGGATTCGGGCAGAATCTCTTGAGGCCGTTTCAAGACCACTCCGTAATCACCAACAGCAGTCTATCCACAACACAATTGGCACGGCTTCCGACCCAGTCCTCCTCAAATGTCGCATCCCGAGGGTCACAAGATACCGAACTCGGTCTCTACATCAGTTATACCACCGTTCCCACCGCCGAACCAGTTCTCGTCCAGTCATATGTCGACGTAGCCTCCGATACAATCTGGCAAATCATCGGCGCCATCATCGCCAGCCACGGGGACGCTCTGATGCCACCATGGACAATTGACTCCAATCACGAGTATGGCATCGTTGTCGGTGACCGGTGGGGCAGTGGACTGTGGGTAATGATCGTTCAGGACCATGACGCCTACGAGAATCTGACGTTGGGGCTTGCGGCGGGGGCTCTGAAACTCACGATGAGAGCTATAGTGGATGAGCAATTATTTGTGGAGACAGGATTACAGATAGGGGTTATTGATTCTAGCGGACTTGCATGGCCACTGGGTGGGAAGGGGTGTTTTAGGTATGCAAGCAAGTCAGGCGGGGCAGGGGGTAGTGCTTGTCCCGGCTTTGATGGTACTACAGTTGGCAATGGCAGTAGCGCGAGTAGTGGCAATGGTTCGGCGTTCCCCTTGATGCTTCCAGCTGGATATTCGAGTGTGTCATCAACGTCGGCATTGCCAGTGTCGAGCGCTGCCTCGTTCGATCCTAATGCAACATCATAAAGTTGACTATGTTACTTATTCGAAACTAGATTACAACTGTAGGCTTTTAGCTGAGACCAAGCCATCGTTGTCTTGTTATAAGTTTTTCGAAATTCGCTCTACGATGAGGAATCGGCAAGTGCAACATTGACTCCTTTAGCGATATGTTGATCGCATGTCGCCTCTATTAGTCGCCAAGCCTAAAGTTTCTACTATGAACATCAAACGACATCAGGTTGCACGCTCCTATCATTTGAGATCCCATGCGTGTTCGGAGCATGTGACGCCTAAAATCATCAACTGTCACCGTTACGAGTTATATGCAACCAGAGCTGATGGCGGCTTCTTCCTCGAAAGTTCTAAGTTGGTTGTTGATCCTCGTCCTATATGTATACGCCTTGGCCACGCCAGAGTGCAACCTCTTCTACGGTCTACTCGATGCACAAGCTTGCGAGAACTTACTAATGGAATACCCAACCGCCGGTAATATGGGCGGCTTTGCGTGGGTCGATGGGCGAAGGCACTACTTCTCATTTCAATATACTGATAGGCCGCCGGGACTAAGACCAGGCCAGTGGGAGCTTAGGAGGAGTTTGCCCATATTCGCTTCTAATCGTAAGTGAGCCGTCCTCAAGTTCCGACTCTGCTTAGGATTACGGATTACCTAATACGTAATCGATCTTATTGTCAGCGGGGTGCAAGCTCGCTCTAATGCCCATCCTCTACCCCAATGGCCGTATATCAGCCGACACAGGCTATTTCATCAACTTTGCTGGATCGGGAATGCGGATAATCAATGAATGCATGAGGACAGCAAGCCATACAGGCTTGCCAGGTATCTCACAGGGTGGCTCCATTGTGACAGGTAAGCCTGACCACCGCGCTCTCACTTCCCACGACGCGCTTACACAGAGCCCTTGCTGCTTATAGGGGACCATGGATTCTTAGTTATTGCGCTCTTCCAGCCAGGCTCTGCCTACGACAAACAGCTCATCGAGGACATTGCTGCAGGCCGTCCTATCGTTGCTCGGCCCCAGCTTCAAGGATCTGCCAGTCCTGTAGCCCTCGAATCCGTATTGACATATTCCAACGTAACGTGGGTGCAGCAAGGGAACAAAACCAACAATCAGTGAGAGTGGTGCCGAGGCTTCAACCCACGTTCAATTTGTGTCAGTCAAGCGATGCGTACAGGAGCGACAGTATACTACAAGATAATTGTATCAGCTTCAAGCCGCTTGCACGGCATAAGCAACGACCAAGCCTCTCTTTACATTGTCCGAGGAACCAATTCCATATTAGGCCCATTGATCTTCATGTTGTTTTCAAAGCTAGAGTTTCAAGCCCACAGTGGGCTGTCAAAGAGAGGCCGCAGGCTTCAATACAATTAACAATTGCGTCCGAGGGCCACTCGCGTACCAGGCAGGTCATGCGCATTCTCGAAACGCCGCAACAAGAAAGACTAAGGGCACAGTGCCACTCTACAGCAAAATTTGCAGTCATTCCGCTGAATGCTGTACAAATGTCTAAAATGCCCCAAAAAACCGCTCTGTGATCACAAAACACATGACAATGTTCACTGAGCAATCACCATCGGCACCTACTCTGTGATACTACTAAATCTTACATCGCGACTCAGCTCATCTTGAAGCATCTTGTTACTGTCTCTGTTCTTTGGTTGCTGCTTAAGACTAACCTTCTACAGCTCTGAGTACGCATTATACCCGGACAATTCGTCGAGGAGCTCCTTCTGTGACCGAATATTGCGGTGACCCTCCCAGATCCCTTGGTGCTCGAGGAGATACTTGTCATGGTCTTCCTGTGCGGGTCCGTCGTCCATCTGTACAAAGTATCTCGAAATTATCGAAGCCGCAGTAACCTTGGCAGACCGCTTTGACTTCAAAGACTCGTGCAGCTCAACGTCTCGTGCAGCGTCTCTCTCTGTGGATACTTTTCCAGTAGACCTCCTAATATCGTGGAGTCCTCAATACCCATCGCGGCTCCTTGCGCCAGATAGGGCGTCATGGCATACGCTGCGTCACCTATTAAACACATCTTGCCGGAGTCGTGCACCGTGTAAAGCCGCCATTCGAGCACCTCTGTAACGTATTCGAGTATCTTCTCAATCCGCGGATCCCAGCCTTTGAAGGCTTTGCGTACTTCTTCGTTTGTGCCGATATTCTGATTCACGCCGTCGTCCATCCGTTTGCCGTTAGGCCTGTCGACGTCGAAGCTGCAATAATTTAGTTAAGGCCTGAAAGATAATGATGGTCTTGTCGACGGACTCACATGATGACAAAGTCGACTAACGTATCATCTACCCCCTCCAGCAAATACGAAAGTATCGTCCCATATGGCCCAATCCAATGATTATTCCTCGGCGTAGTTATCAAATCCTCCAGCTCTGGAATCCCAGCCAACCTCTTCGCCGGAAGCGTAACTCGATATACTATCTGGCCAGTCGGTGTAGGCGGTTCATACCACCCAAGTACAATATTCCGACACATCGAATGCAGTCCATCAGAAGCCACAATCAGATCAGCCGTTTACTTCTTCCCTCCTTTCACAGTCAAAGCAGGTGCGTATGGATCCACGTCTATCACTCTGCTGTCCAGGTGCGTCTTGATCCCCAAACTATTCGCACACTACAGCAACCGGCGATGTTAGTCTGCACGATGGATGTGCCAGTATGGAGACCCGTACCCATCATGCGCTGGCTGCTTCAATGGACATTCGACGAGGACCTGGCCGTTCTTCCATCTCATCATTTTCAGGTCGACGGGCTCGGTACAGTAATTCTCGATGTATTTGTTAACACCCAAGTTTCGTAGTATGCGTGATGATTTCGGCAATACCTGGATGCCGGCGCCGATATAGGAGATTACTTGAGCCGATTCGAGTATTTCGAGTATATAGCCGCCGCGTTGGAGCGCGATAGCTACGGTGAGCCCGGCCAGGCCGCAAGCTTCTACCACGATATACATTGTGTGATGGAGTAGAACAGAAACCCTGGATAGGCTATCGGTTAAAGGTTCAATTGCGCAATGGTAACATATTTGTATTGGATGTTGGCCAAGCCCAATATGTATACCTTTGCCATTTCAATCCTCAGCTGCCAACTCACCACGATCTTAGTGCCTCGAAACTATTCTTCCAACGCACTGAGATCGTTATCCATGTTCTCTTGTTGGCCAGACTCGCGGGTGACAGAAAAGCCGGCCCGTCTACCAAGACTTCTATTTACTTCGGGTTATATTAGGTTAGCAACCTTTCGCTTTACTCGAAATATTTTGGCTTATGAAGTATCTAGAAGATATCCCTCTATACCTTAACAGCTTGAAGTATCTTCTTAAACCTACTCGTTATCAATTTAGAGAGGTTAGTCCTTAGGGCGAAAGGGCGGGCCTTTTTGTCACCCGCGAGCCAGAATCCTGATATATTCCTATTGTAGCGATGGCAGCTTCATGAAAAGAGCCTGAATAGTGAAAGAATTTCGACGCGTCTAGGGTGAATTATATCTTCGTACAACGGGCATTCTTATACAGAGTGAGGTGGGCTCGTGGGGAAGACGTTAGCCTCCGGTTAGTCAGGGCCCGAGGGGCCTAGGGGCATAGTAGAAGATCGGCCTCACTCATATTATCGATCTTTCCATACATTGTCTGGTTGTCTCGAAGAAATCAACGATATCAAAGAGAGGTGGATATGTACATATACATCCAATCGTGGGCTGTCGGGAGCTCACCATGGACTTGAATCTATTTGGAAAACTCTCATACTCTCACAAGAAGCACCCATACTTGAGGAGTACCTTTCCCGTTCTGCCACTGCTATCAAGCCACATATTAAATGGTGGAAGCGATCTTCATCACTAGTCTATGTCTTCCGAAAGCCGGAAGCTCCATACATCGCCATAGGAGTAAATCAAGGATCCGATGAACGGCCTTTATAATCCCCAAATCAGTGGAGATGATGACAAATCCTAGCTCCCTGCCAATGTAAAATCGATGTTTCGGTACTCGCAATACTTCAATAGAATATCCTGCTCTTTTGGGTATGACTCTGCGATATATCTCAATTCTTACTACAATATCCATCCCGTGACCCAGTTTAGATCTAGTATAGGAAAGAGTGCCCGGGCTTGGTCAATACCAACATCACATTCTCGGTTCTCAGTGCTAGTGTATATGTCTACGAAGAGATTCGGTTCGCGTGAGTTTGGCCTTAATGGCGAGCCAATCCAATGAGTCTGTCCAGGTGGAACCGGTCGTAAGGGTATGAGCCGAGTAAATAGAGGGAAGTAGCGATGGCCTTCATTGTTGATGGTTTTGAATAAAAAATCAATGATAGTGTCCAGGTCGAATGAAGAATCTTCGGTCTTTAAAGCGACGCGCTTCGCCAGCTTCATCTCGGTGAATGGCTATAGCCGTTCAATCCATCGACCCAAACAAAGTACAATGGCAACATCAATCATGCTACCAGTGTGCAACCGCAGGAGAAGGCCATCCAAACAAACGACCCTGTCAGCACGGGTGTAGATTTTCCGTAAGCTATTGATTACGCCTGTTCGAAGGTCTTCGGTATCTGTCTTCTGGGCTGCGGTCATGTCGTCGAAGACCTCAGGCATTGCGAGGATGTCTACCCACAGCCATTCTGACTCGCACCTATCAAAGAACTTGAGAAAGTGCTCGTAGAAGATACCTTGCTTTCTCACTTCGGGCTCCGCTGGTCCCCAATCAGTTGGCGTATTCCAGCCACATGTCTCGCCCCAGACATGCGAGAGGACTGCGTATCCGTCCGTCTTGATTGCGAACTTGCCATTTCTGTTCACACAAAGAGCGGCTTGTTGTTGGACTGATTTTCGTATCATGGACATTGAGGCTTTAACAAAGCTGAACATACTACTCGACTAATTGAACAGCAATATGGTAGGCACCGGCAGCTCCTTCCATATAGGCTTGAACCTTCCATGAACCATCATGTAAATTGCAGCATAGAGTTGCATCGGTACAAGACAGCCTGCTCCTATAAAGAACATGCTCCATATTAAAATTTGTAACCATTTGAAGATAGAGCTGTGGCGGTTGAATACTGGTCCACAGGGCTCGTTCGAGCCTGCTATTCTTGGGCGTAGTGTCATTTAACCTAACACTCCAGCAACTTCCTTCTCTGTCCATATACTCAGCTCGTGCTTCGAGACGCGATTGGCACGGTTGATGATGTTGTCTTCATGGCTCTGAATAAGATCTGAAATGGCTTGAGCATTGGAGATTTTTGATGACATCTTGAACGATGCAGTTGCAAAATAAGATTGTACAAAGATGGAGGCCCACAATTCCCGGCCTCCCCGTTCTTGACAGGGAGCGGGATGAAGAAGTTGATGGAAGTCGGTGAGTTCGGAGGATACGAGGGCCAAGAGCGCCACAAAAACGCCAAGAATACTCCACCCGAAATTTCGCCGCGAGAAATAAACAGAGGCATTTCCACGCCCTTCCTCTTCCCACCAGCTAGCGTGATCATCGAGTGACTTATTCCGGCATTAAGATCCTCCTAATGAGCTATCTCACGAAGGCTGGGAGAAATTGAAGAATTTTATCATTTAGTTGGCTCTTTGATGAATGTAGACCCAAGCACAGTCAGGCGGGCCTCAACACTATATAAATAGCACAAAATGCCACCCTCATTATAGTATCCTATCTATGAGCTGTTGGCGCGCTTTGGTATCGATTATGAGGTGGCGAAATATGCGGCCATCAATAATCTCAGAAGCTGGGAACTTGATGACATTACTACGATCTTGAAAAGGATACAAAGACCATCGCGCGAATATTGTTATTTCGAAGATCCATACGTCATCAACTCGAAGGAAGCTATAGATTTCAAGAAATAGTGGCCAAGTCTGTAGTCAGATACCAGTCTCAGATGGATCTCGCCTCCTCGTACGATGATGGAGCAGTCTGCGAGAGATGAAAGCGCCTTATGCGTTAACGAAAAGGGAGAGTGGTCTCTGCGGAGCTCTGGATATATCGCCCTCTCCCACGTCTGGATCGAAGGTCTTCAACGAAACAACGTCCATAACGGTGTCGAGTACTTAAAGAATAAGGCAATATTTGACATATTCAAGGCGAAGGGAATTACAGCCAAGTGGGTATAGGGCGATATACTTGCAATTCCTATAGGTGGTAGACCAAAATCAGCCATAGAAGACGAAATGCTTACTATCGACATTATCAACAACTTGCCGAACATTTACGCCCGTGCGGATGCGGTCATTGTCATCGACGCCTTAGTATTGCAGTTGCACCCGAAAGATCCGGTAGATGTGGCGGTGGCACTGGCTTGTGGAAAATGGGCTACCAGAGTGTGGACATTCCAAGAAATCAAGTTGGCAAGCCGTGCGATTATTATCACTGGGACAGGAAACTATGACTACAAAGCACTCGTATCCCACGTTAAATCATTAGAAGCCCAAGACTATACTCGATATCATAGGCTGTGGCTTCGCTTAGGCATTATGATAAAGGATGAAGAGCGTGGTCTGTCTATTCCGGATATCGTCATGGCATGCGGCGCAAGAAGATCCGGCCAAGACATTGACTATGCCAGAGCATTCTTTCCAGTCCTTAGTCTGAAATGGGAATATGGCATGACGCGAGAGCAGGGGATGCAGAAGATTTACCAATCTTACAAACGCCATGCAAGCCGAGTTGCTTGCTATTACGGAGCTCCGCGGATGAGTATTCAGCCTCGTTGGGCTCCTTCGTATTTCCACGGCCTCGAAGGCTGCGTGACGGAGCCGATAAAATGGGAGGTTCGTGGCATTCGGGGTGAATGGTATGCGGTCAAAATCGCCAAGGTCGAGAAGACTTTCAGAAATGCTGGAAGACTTGCAATCAATCTCGAGGTTAATTCTGAGGGAGACCGGTATATGCAATGCGCATGTGCAGCAAACGAGGACCAGAAGGCTATCGCAGCCTTCGTGACTGCCGTCGAGCGAGGGCAATGTTATGTACTCTCTGCACAACCGTCCACGGAGACGGAAAATAGCGAATGGGCCAGAACAGCTTTGTTGGTTGAAGAAGCTAACGTCAACGAACATAATGGTTTTGAAGTAGCAGTCTATTGTGCAGCAATTATTACAAGCCGAAGTCAACATTGCGAGAAGAAAAGAAGCACACTCCTTCGCCATTACAGTCCAGTAAAGAACGGTGACTTGGCAAACCAATTACACTATGTGTGGCATACTCAAAAACAGGACAGCCAGCCTTCATCCCTTCCGCGCTAAGAGGGCGAAAGTGAGCTCCATGCCGCTGTCCGTAGTGGCAACTTAGTCGAGCTGACCCAGCTTCTCGAAGATGGTGAGCCGATAGCCGTCTTTGACTCCCATGGGTGGACTCCCTTACACACTGCGGCCGCAAAGGGGGGGGCGACATACTAAACCACCTGCTCAACCAAAAGCCAGATATTGACGTGCGAGACCAACAGCTAAATAAAGACACTCCACTGTCTCTCGCGGCCCAAAACGGCTAAGCAAAGTCAATACGCATTCTGCTGCAGCATGGAGCAAAAACCCATACACGCAACAATAGTGAATACACGCCAATCATGGTAGCTGCTTACGAGCGCAAAAACGAAGCTATTAAAGCGCTTTTACAAGGTGGCGCCAATCCCAATGATGAGGCCGGCTTCAGCTGGATCCCACTGCTCCTTGCTAGCGGAGCTGGAACATGGCGCATCCCAACACTGAAAGCGCTTGTTGAAGGCGGAGCAAATGTCAACCCCGTCCATATCCATGGGAAGACTCCAATGCACAATATAGCTGAATGGGGTAGTGCAGAGGAAATGGTATACTTGATCGAGCAAGGCTGCAATGTCGATGATACGCAGTGGAATGAGTGGACGCCACTTCATTACGCTATTCACTATACCAAACGAGAGTGTGTAAAATTGCTGTTGGACGCAGGTGCTTGTGAAACCCCGGTGAATGACAAGTTCAGGCCAATCCATTTCGCAACCAAGTGTACCAATTGGCAAATAATGCAGATGCTTTTAGAACAAGACCCTGAGCTTGATCCACAGACTGAAAGGCAAGGCCGGACATCGTTGCACATCGCGTATGAAGCCCGGAACGTCACGGTCGTGAAGCTGCTCCTTAAGGCCGGTGCTCAACTACCAGTCGAAGGAGCGAGTTCAGCTGGCTTTTTACCATTTATATCTTTCGCGTCTTCCACACCACGCTCGCTTTCTCATTACGCTTATTTCTTGGAAGACTTTGGTATTCGCTCCCATGTGGGGGAGTATTGGGGCACCGAAGAGTAACTGAGTTTATCAGAGTCGATCTTTTGAGCCTCATGGAATCAGGTTCTATCTCGGCTAGCCTTCGTTCTCTAGTACGGATGCATATATTCGAAGGGATGTCGAACGGGAAGTAATCCTAGGCGCGACTTTTGCACCCACGAGCTTCAATATCATAATGTTGTTGACTTACATCTGCATTTTGCTACTGAACAGCGTCTTTTGATCTTGTAAGATGGCAGATGTACTCCCCCCACAATGCTGCAGCCTTCCAGCTCTCCCATCAGACTACAGGCCCTTGCGTGACACACTCCGTGTCAAAGAAATCGAAGGTAAGGAAATGGAGGTTTGACACCACCACCCCGCGAACGCGAAACGCCAAATCATATGCATTTACGATATCTTTGGTATGACAAATAACACCGAACAAGGAGCCGACGTTCTCGCAAACACACAAGATCATCGGGTTGTGATACCAAGATTCTTTAGAGGGAACTATTGGGATCATACGAACTTTCCACCGAAAGAAGGATGTCCCGCCTTTAGGCAATTGATAACGAGGTTTGGTCGGTGCAAATTTTCCGAACCAGACTTGCTGGCTGTTATGAATGTACTGAAAACGGATAGTGCTGCAGCTATTGGGGTAACCCAGTAAAGCAAACCCTGTCTTGGCATTCATCGAATTACGGTTATAGCGAACATTCAAGTCCTACGGCCTTTGCTTCGGCGGAAAGAAAGTTAGAGAGATCTTAGTAAATAAACTAGATATTAGAGTTATCGCGATGGTTCACCCCTTAAACGTCGTTGCCGTAAACGTAATTAATATTAATATCCCTGTCGCTCTATTACCTAGTTAAGGCGAAGATAAATAAATCGTAAACGAGAAATCGATCGCGAAGTAGTATATTTAAAAGGGCTTTATAATTTATTTATAATAAAAATAAATTAAAAGTCTAGCTAACGAATTTATAGAATAATATATATTATAATTTAATAGTTAGTCGTTCGGATTAGAATAATAAGAAATTAATTTTAGAGTTCGTAAATAATTTAATATCCTAATAAACTATTCTAAAGCGACTTTGTAAATATAATAATATTAATTAAAATATATATACCCTCGTATTAAAGGTATAAATAATAAATAAAAAAGAATTAAAACTCTAGTCTTTTTAATTACTCTCGAGAATATTAATTATAATATAAAGAAAGTACTTTTAAGAAATATAATATATTAAAGAATTTAAGACTTAAGGAAAGAATATTAGATACTTTTATATATATACTTTTATTTTAATATAAATATCTAAGTTTTTAAATTCACGTCGTAATATAATAAAAAAATAACTCGCTCTTTTTCTCTTTTATACTTCTCTTATCTCTAAAATATATAAATTATTATTTATATATAATTTTATAACTCTTAAATCGCGGTAATTTTAATACTTTAATAAAATATATAATCGAATTTATATAAAATTTTATATTCCTCTAATTAATATTATTTATTTAATTTTAATTCGAATTAAATAAAAAAGAATAATATATTAATAATAAACCCGCCCCTTTTCTTATTTTTATAATAACTCGAGTACGCTTCGGATTAATATAGGGTAGAGTAGAGATCGAGGTATAATCCCTACCCTAATTTAATATAGGGATCTATTAGCGTAGGGCCTAGAATAGAATAAAATAAGGTAGAGTTTTATTAGAGAATCCCTACTACGCTAAAACGGATTTCTAATAATTATTATAATAACCGGCTATTACTATCTTTATAGATATATATATTTATAACTACTACTACCCCTATAGATATATATATTTATAACTACTATTACTACTACTACCCCTATAGATATATATATTTATAACTACTACTACCCCTATAAATATACGTATTTATAACTACTACTACTACTACTACCTCTATAGATATATGTATTTATAACTACTACTACTACTACTACCCCTATAAATACGTGTATTTATGAAATAAATACTCGGACCTAATAATTATTCAAGTTAATATTAAAATTAAGACTATTATTAACCTAAAGTTAGATATAACCGAAGATTTTATTAAAGACGTAGTTTAATTCGTTTATTTTAAAATTAAGGGGACGCTTAAATAATAGTTTAATTTTAAATTTAAAACTAACCCTTTTTAAATATTTATTAATACTTTTTAATATTAATATTTTCCTTTAAACTTAATATTTTATTTTAGAGAATATTTCGATTTAAAATCGGTTGAAAGGTAAAGAGTAAAGAATAATAATAAATATTAAAGTAATTATAATAATCATTGTAATAATCGTCTCTCTATAGTATAATCTATAATATATCTTATTATTAATCTATAATGAGGGCAGTAGTAGCCATAAGTGCGCGCATATCTATAGGGACAGTAGTAGCCATGAGTGCGCGTATCTATAGGGGCAGCAGCAGCCATAAGTGCGCATATCTATGGGGGCAGCAGCAGCAGCAGTAGCCATGAGTACGCATATCTATGGGGGCAGCAGCAGCCATGAGTGCGCATATCGATACGGGCAGCAGCAGCAGCAGTAGCCATGAGTGCGCATATCTATGGGGGCAGCAGCAGCCATGAGTGCGCATATCTATGGGGGCAGCAGTAGCCATAAGTGCGCATATCTATGGGGGCAGCAGCAGCAGCAGCAGCCATGAGTGCGTATATCTATGGGGGCAGCAGCAGTAGCAGTAGCCATGAGTGCGCATATCTATGGGGGCAGTAGTAGCCATGAGTGCGCATATCTATGGGGGCAGCAGCGTTATTAGAATGATTATTAGAAATCCGCCTTGGCGCAGTGGGGATCCCCAAGGGATCCC
>JAABUW010002875.1_pt1 | contig 25468 bp, 29 predicted proteins | sample 5560081 | NCBI WGS metagenome assembly JAABUW01 (sample SAMN10711882, study PRJNA513363) | rock metagenome | isolation source: Antarctica rocks | place: Antarctica: Victoria Land, Knobhead sud | reverse complement strand
CTGCGAGCAATCGCGTCTCCCGCGTTCTGGGGCAATACAGAAGCGCACCGTTCTCCGCCACGATCCACTCGAAGAGATCTGGGCGCGAGAAGGTCTCCAGCAGCTCCTCAAGCTGGCGGCCGGTGACGAGGATCAGATGTCTTCCGGAGGCACGCAGCGACTCGAGAGCCTCGATCGTCGAATCACGAACCTTGCCGCTGTAGGCAAGGGTGCCGTCGTAGTCGGTAGCAAGCGCCAGAAATTGCATGTGCGATCCCGTCTGTTTCTAGTGAAAATCCGATTGAGGTCTCTTGATCTGTTTCTCAGTGCATCGCCGCGTCGACACCGGCACGCTGCCGCCGCTCACGTTACGTCTAGGTATTCTGTGGATCTACGCTCTGGAAGCCATAGGTTTCGTAGTGCGTCGACAACCTGCCACCGCGGATGGAGACTACCGTAAAACCCTCCGGCGTACCCAGCCGGATGCCGTGCCATCAGTTCCCCGAGACGGCACCGCTGGTGATGTACGGCACGCCATGCCAGTCCACACGTTCGTTGATGTGCGTGTGCCCCTGGAAGACCGCAAGCACGTTGTGCCCCATGAAGAGCTGGGTAACCTCCGAGGAGTTCACGACATTGTTTCCGTGGTGGGCCAGAGGCGTTGCTGGAACAGGCGTGTAGTTGTCGATCGCACTGACCAGCGGTATATGCACACTGAGGATGATGGGCTTTGCTGCTGGCTGCGTGTTCAGGTCGGCTGCAAGCCAAGCCACCTGGGTAGCATCGATTCGGCCTTCATAGGCCCGGTCCGGGGTCAATCCGATCCAGTCCAGGACAATGAAGTGAACGCCTTTGTGATCGAAGCTGTAGTAAGTCTTCCCGACGTGGTCTTCGTAGTAGCGTTTTCCGTAGATCGAATCTCCCGGTTGCATGCCGCTTTGCGGATACACCCCGAGGCAATCATGATTGCCGATTGTGTGATGAACCTGCAGGCTCAAATCCTGCTGCGTCCGGTCATACATCTCGAACAGGCTGAGCGACCGTTGCTTCGGAACCCCGAGCCCATCGAAGATGTGGTCTCCTCCCTGGATCGCGAAGTCCACCTTATGGCTGCGCATTCTGCTGAACGCCATCGCACAGCCCGCATTCGCATTTAACTCCGGCTGGAAGTGCGCATCGGTGAAGAAGATAAAATCGAAATCTTCCGGTGCATCGGATAGTTGCGCCGATGCGTATCCCGGAACTTCGAGATATGCGGATGCCCCGGCTGATCCAAGGAGTGCGAGCAGCTGGCGACGGTTCATTGTTGACATGGAACTACCTCTACACGAACCCTATTACTCTCGGGTAAACAAGCGATAGTGCGGCGAACTCGCGATCCGGCCAACCGACACAGAATGCAACCTACCAAAGAGATATTGGCACCGTAGCAACTCCGCTCATCAAATATCGCCGAGGCTGGAGATCGCGCAACACATGCCGGTCATGTAACTGCCCGAAGCACAGGACTTTATGACCGGCGAGACGATGAGATTGCGCTCCATGAGGTGGAGTGGATCGCGTACTGAAAATCTGGGTAAATACTAGACGACTTCGCAGGACTGATCTGCTTACAGGTGTCTCAAGCGGAGTGCCGCGAGAGTAGGGCCCACAGGTTCGCATGACCTCTCCGTTCTCCACTGTGCTGTTCAGCACGCGGATGCGGTACCTGCTCCCGCCGGCGAAACCCACCACAACATGACCTTGAGTACTCTGCAGTCAAGATGAGACGCTTTGGCGGGCACCTCGTAAATATGTCGACATGCCCTAAGCCACAAAGAAGAACCCGGGTCCGAAACTCGGACCCCGGGTTCACACCGAACTGGATGACCGTCGTTACTTCGCGATCTGGCTAAACAACCAGAATAAGCGCCTGAGAGCAGCGCGGCGGCCGGGAGGGTGAACACCCAGGCCATCGCGATCACCTCGGCGCTGGCACCCTGTGGGCATAAGTCATGTGGGTTTTGCCGATCTTCTCGCCGACCGTGACGACGATGCGCTTCCATCCGATCATCGTGCCGAGTCCCAGCGCCAGAGCCACCGCGACCTTGACCCAGGTCGGACTGTACTTCGTCGAGTTATCCAGGAACCCCTTGTAGTGCTGATGACCTTCTGGTCGCCGGACTGGATCTTGGGGCCAAACTTCGGAAACAGCCGGAAAGTCTTGCTCACCAGGTACATCTGGTTGCGGACGATGTATGTTCGATTCGTTGATCGCTGCAGGCCATCCTGTCATCTACGAGCAAGTTCCCTGCGGAGCTATTCGCACTCGAAGTGTCGCATGCACCGTGATTGGCCCCCAACTCTGCTATCTTCGGCCCTACTTGTCCGCGGACTTCTTCTTGACGATGCTTCCAGCCGCCTTCTTTGCAGCGCTCCTTACTGCCTTCTTGATGACGGACCTGCCTGCTCCTTCGGCCGCCGCCTCCTCCGCTGCAGCCTCCACCCGCTTCGAGGTGATGGCCTTCTCCGTTACCTTCTTGAGTGTTTTGAGAGCCTTCTTTTCAGCTTTGTTCGGCATGCTTTCATCTCCTCCACATAAGGTAATGGACGGCACGTAAATCCGCACACTGCGAACAAAGTCTGCAGCGGACGACACCGCATTGCGGCCGTCGTTGCCGTGCCTTGTAACACTGTGAAACTTGGGTGAAATCGACCGCGGGCAGCTTCTTCCCGGGCTACCTGGCACGCTCCTGTGGCTTCCTATATCCCGGCACCGCTGCACATCTCGCGTTCCACTTCTGCCGATCAGTGATGTCCTTATCCCGCGGCTCACACACTGAGCCTGGAAACCTGCTTGTAAGAAATGGCCCCTCTTGTGTCCATGACGATCTCACGCCGCAGATTTGTCGGTGGTCTGACCACCACAGCCGCTACACTCGCCGCAGCAGGCGCCTCCGATCCTTGTTGCCCGTCGCCGAGGCTGCCTCCAACAAGCTGCCCGCACCGGGCGTAACTACTTCGACTTCTCCTCACCGGCAAGTCCCGGGCGCATCCCGCCATTCAAGCGCAACGAATTCGGCTTTACGAACGGTGGGCCGATTCTCCTCCCGCACGTCTACGGCGGTCGCGGCAAGGCATACTACTTCGGGGAGTATCAAGGCTTCGTCAAGTCCTCGGCACGACGCAGGTCTTCTCAGTGCCCACGGCGCAGCAGCGGGAAGGTCTTGACACGAGTGCCTTCGCAGGCGATACGCTCTCCATCCCGGTCAACAGTTCTATTGCAGCGGTGCTCGCCCGCTATCACGTACTTCCCCGGCGGTGGATTCGTGACTGCCACCATCGACACCTATGACGAGAGCGCTCGCAATCTGTGCAAGGACGCCAATGCCATCGTCGTCTCGGTCGAATACCGCAAGGCGCCCGAGGCTCCTACCCCGCTGCCCTCCATGACGCGATTGACTCGTATAAATGGGTGACCAGCAACATTGCCCGCTATGACGGTATCAGCGCAAAGGTCGCTCTCGCGGGTGAGAGCGCAGGCGGCAATCTGGCGACGGAGGTAGCGATCGCCGCCCGCGACCAGAATCTTCAGCGTCCCACCCACCAACTGCTCATCTACCCGGTCACCAGCAGCAACGTCAATCAACCCTCGGACATTCTGTACGCGAACGCACTTCCGTTGAATACGCCTCTACTCAAGTACTTCTTCAAGTTTTATCTCACCAACCCTTCGCAGGCGAACGACCCTGGCGTGGCTCCTATCAACGCCGACCTGCGCAACCTTCCACCCGCCACCATCATCGCCGCGGAGGAGGACCCGCTGCAGAGCGACGGTCGTGCTTACGCCGCCAAACTGAGGGCCTCGGGAGATCAGGTGACCTACCGCCTGTTCCAGGGCACGACGCATGAGTTCTTCGGTATGGGAGCCGTCGTCGCCAAGGCTAAAGCCGCCGAGCGATTTGGCGCAGCCCGCATTGCCGCTTCCTTCCGGTAAGAGAGCGAAATGCCAGCGAGCAAAGAGGCAGCCATAGGCTGCCTCTTTACTCGTCAGAACACGCCGGCGGCATCCGGCACACGTCAGCGGGCGATTGGTGGTAATCCAGCAGGGACTTCCATGCATCTGCATAGGAGTTGGCTCCTTGGGGTGGGGTAAGGGCGGGAGACTCCCGGCCCGGTCGTGGCTGCGGGCTGTTTCCTTCCGGCTGCGGAGCTGCTAGTAAAAGACGATCTGAGTTCCCTTCTCTCCTTTGCGAACGATGCCCTTCAGTTCTTGCGCCTGTTTGAACGTCAGCCAGGATGGGGAGAATGAGGATGTTTACGCCTCGGTATAGCTTCCCGGTACGAAAATTGCGTGGGGAAGGGTCCCACCGCTGTAGGTGGCGCTCTCCCACGGCTGCCTGAACAGGCCCGCTAGGGACCTCTGTACAGGTATGCGTTTTAGCTGAGGTTCCTTAGGGGATGTTATCGGTGCAAACGTCACGATGTGCCTGGTTGCTCTCGGGGTAGGAGCCGTGATTGCACCGTTGCCCTTCCGGGGGAGCGCACTCCGTTACGCTCTGCTCGGATTGCCGCTGGCAGCGATAGGCATCTACATTGCCTGGGATGGAAAAGTCAGCCGAGTGGCGGGTGCGCTCCTGATCTTGTTCTATGTCGCTTACGTCGCGGCCATTTGGTTGATCGAGAAGCAGCCTCCTGCTTTGGGCGAGGTGGGAGAGTTGGACGAGGCTGGTAAGGGTGCGGGACGACGCTCCGGGACATCTCTTTGGTTCTTGGAGGTCTGGTCGCGATGGCTCTCGGTGCGACAGCTCTTGTTGAAGTCGCTCGCCGTTTAACCCATGCGGAATCCTTACAGACGCTGCTTGGCCTGACCATTGTCGGCTTTGCTACGGGTTTTGAGCTGGTCGTGCTGGCGTGGTCCGCCTCACGACGGGGCGCACCGGAGATTGTGATCGCGGGCGTCGTTGGATCATTCGCTTACAACATGACGATGACATTGGGTGCTGCTGCTCTGGCCCGGCCACTCGCTCTCACGGACACGACTTCACTGCACAGACCATTGACGGCAATGATGGCTTCATTCGCTGTGGTCGTCTTTCTGGCGGTTGTGCGAAAGCGAATCGACCGGCTCGCAGGCGGGCTGCTACTGGCGGCCTATCCACTGACGGTCTGGTTCGCTTTTCTGAAGAAAACCTAGCACCTGTTCCGTCATGCTTGTACTGTCTGAAACGACCGTTTCAACGGAGACATCCGATAAGCCTCACTCTGTATAGTTCGATGCGGCACCTTCAGAAAATCCTAAAACTTCGCAATGAGCGTGACCCCACTGACGAGAAGCACGCCCCCCTAACGCTCTCCATATGTTGATCGGGTGATGATCCATCCGGAACCAGCCGTAGTGGTCAATCACCAGCGATGTGATCAAAGCCGCTGTCACGGTAAAGCCCATAAACGGTCCCGCGCCTACCTTGTTTACGAACTTCAGCCCCGCATAGACCTGCACTGCCCCAACTAGCCCACCGATGACGGCCCACCACGGAAGACCCGCAATGTCCTTCACTGTGGGGAGCGGATGCGGCATGATCAGAAAAGCCCCGACAAAGAAAAAGGTGATGAGCGAGAAGGACACAGCCGAGGCAAGCCATGGATTGACCAGCGACTTACCAAGTTGTCCGTTCATGGCAGCTCCGCATGTTTGAAGAGCCCCGCCGATGATGATGAAGGGAATAATCCAGCCTGCATTCATGAATAACCTCAGTTCGTCTTAAAGAGCGTGTGCATCAGGATTGCCCCCCCGATGGAGACAAGAAGGGCTACAGGCATCGCAATCGACCCGACCTGTAGGAATTTCCAGAAACTCACTTCTATCTTTTCCTTGCGCAAAGCCAGCAGCCACAGGATGGTGGCGAGTGAACCGGTTACGGAAAGATTCGGGCCTAGATCAACCCCGATCAGAACTGCATTCGCAAGGAGACCCTTCGCATGAGCGGCCTGCAGGGTTCCCCCTGCGATCAGGCCAAGCGGCAGGTTGTTCACGAGATCATTTGCGACACCCACAATGAATCCGACGATCAGTGCGCCGAGTGAAGGCACGAGGTGCTCAGCCCAATGGAGAGCCGCCTGCGTCAATCTGAGCGCGCCGATACTCTCAACGGCATCGACCATGACGAACAGGCCGGCGACAAGGGCAAGCGTACTCCAGCTAATTTCCTTTGCCAGCTTCAGCGGGTTCGCCTTGGCTTTAATCGAGACCGCGGTGGTAACGGCCAGAGCCGCGAGACACGTAGGCAGTCCCAGGTCTTTATCCAGTGCAGACGCCCCCAGCAATACAGCGATGACGCAGCCAAGACCACCGAGGACCAGCTTTCCGTTTGTGCCGAGCGGTTCCGGCTTGACCTCTTCCTTGATCCTGCCTTGGAGGTCGTTCCGAAAGACCAATCGCATGACCAGGTAGGTCCCTGCAATGGACAGGATCGACGGCAGACCAAACGAAAGCAGCCAGCGGCCGAGAGGCGGCATGCCCTGGTGGAAGACCACAAGGTTCGCGGGATTCGAAATGGGCAGGACGAAGGAGGCGGCATTCGCGATCAGCGCACAGGCGAACAGGTGTGGAAGCGGTTCGACCTTCGCTTTGCGCACGGCGGTCAGAATCGCCGGAGTAAGGACTACTGCCGTCGCGTCATTCGACATGAAGATCGTCGTGAGCGTTCCTATGCAGTACACCAAGGTGAAGAGCCGAGCGGTTGATCCATTCGCGCCGCGCACCGCCACGGAGGATACCCAATCGAACACACCATGTTCATTGGCCAGGGCGGACAGAAGCATCATGCCGATCAGGAAGAGGTAGACATCCGATCCTTCTGCGACGGCTTTACCCGCAGGTTTGAGCGGGATAAGCCGAAGAACCACCAATAGCAAAGCCCCGCCGCCGACCCAGTAGACCTCCGGAATATCCCGAGGACGAACGAGCATCAGCAGAATGCCGAGACCGACGATGACTGGCAGAAGAACATGCACAAATTCGGGAGGAATCATTACCACTTCCTCCCGAACTTGTTTGGTCCAAGCTGAGTGCCAAGAAGACCGCGTTCAGGCCATGCCTCAAGCGCATTATCCTGGTCGCGCTCCGCGCGCGCCGGGGCTGCATAGGCCCATTCACCAACGACGATCCGGATTTCATCCGAAGCCCGCTTTCCTGCTTCGTCGGTCATCTCCACCGAGAGGGTGTGAACCCCATCCGATACAGAGTGATTCTGCAACTCTCCTTCCCACACCTGGCTTTCTGCAATAGGGCTGAGATGCACGGAGGTTCCGGCGAGCTTTGCGAGCATGGAGCGGACAGGCACAGTGCTCCACGCCTTTGTCCGGATCTGAACTCTCCCCTTGATGACGAGGGCTTGCGCATTCTGCTTCGTGATGAAGCGCTCGTCTGCCGGCGAGGTAATCACGACAGCCGGTAGCGTTCCAAGAGGCAGGAATTTCCAGCTAATCACCGGGCCATCGATGTTCGTGATTGAGAAGCCTGCTGGCCCCTCTTCAATCTGCCCGGTCGAACGTGTCGCCGTATAGAGCGTCCGCCCATCGTTCGCGACTTCGTTATAGTGCGTATGGCCCATATCGACGAGCCGGGCGGAGGATTGGGCAACGAGCTCCCGCAGCCTGCCGCCGCCCTGCTTCAGATCGGTGGGGTAGCAGTGCAGGAGCAATACGGCCGAACCGTCGTGATCGAGCGCCTTCAACCCCTCTTCCAGCCAGATAAGTTGATTCGAGAGCAGGATAAAGGAGTCGGGATTAGGCACGTCAAAGGCGTTGAGTGCAAAGAACGTCACACTGCCGATCGTGAAGGAATAGTGAGTCTGGGCAGACATGAACTGCAGAAAGTTCGTGAAGCTCTTCTCATGCACGTCATGGTCGCCAACGATGGAGCACCATGGAACGCTGAGAGTATCGAGAGCTTGGCGCACGACCTCGTACTCGGCTGCGCCGCCGTGGTCTGCGACGTCTCCTGGTATGTAAACGAAAGCGAGATTGTGCGCAAAAGCAGAGTTGATTTCTTCAACAATGAGCACAAGATCGCGGTGATTGTGCTCGCCCGCAAGCGTCATGTGAAGGTCTCCGATATGCGCCCAGGAGATGACGCCAGCGGCGTCGGGTGCGTTCGGGTGAAATGGCCGCAGTGGTGGTGTATCGATCAAGCAGGTTCTCCTTGCAGGGTGGCGAGGGACTGGTCGTCTTTTGGCAGCGTCTCTGGAATCGCAAGGAGCAACAGGAAGAAGGATGCCAGAGCAACTGCGCCGAGAGACAGAAACGATATGCGAAAGCTGAACGCCTCTATTAGCTTGCCGCCGAACGTGGTGCTAAGCGCTGCGCCCAGACCGACAGCAGTCGCGAGCGCACCTTGCACAAGATTGAACCGGCCAGTACCGCGCGTCAGGTCAGCCACGACCAGAACTGCAACGACACCGAAGACGGCATTTGCGATTCCATCGAGGACTTGAATTCCAATGAGTGCGACGCTCCAATGCGTCAGGGTGTAGAGCACCGCGCGAATCGGCAGAACGCCAAAGCCGATCAAGAGCAGAGGCTTTCGCCCGTGTCGATTGGCAAATCGTCCGATGAAGGTTGCAGAGCACATAATGACTACCTGCGTGACGATGATGCAGGCCGACATAAATGGGGCTGCTGAGGAGACCGATCCATGGGACAGCATCTCTCCGAGCTGGGGGAGCATGGCGGCGTTTGCAAAGTGAAACAGGAAAGCACAGGTAAGAAAAACGAGGAGTGTCGGTCTCTTGAAGAGTTGGCTCAAGGCCTTAACCTGTTTCTCTGTCCCCCTTTCCTGCTGCCCTCCTCCACGCGCCATTCCATAGTCAATCTCGTCTTTACGGATGGAGAAGATCGAGATCACAGTAGGAATCGTGAGAGCCGCAGCAATCAGGAAGATGGCCTGATTGCCATAGAAGTGACTCACGGCAGCAATCACCAACGCACAGGCCACATTGCCGGCCGAGTTGAAGGACTGATTCTTGCCAAACTGCCGGTCGAACAAGCGCTGCCCAACAAGGCCCATCGTGATCGCAGCAAGTGTTGGGGCAAGAAACGGCGCAGCCGCCCCAATCAGGGTCTGCGCCAGGTAGACAGCCCAAGTTGCGGTGCTCAGGGAGAGCAGAACGGCTCCACAGGCCAGAACGGCGGTTCCAGCCGCAAGCACAGTCCTCTTGGCTCGTGCTTTGTCGACGAAAGCACCGGTTGGTGTTTGCAGAACGACCGTAATGATGCCACTCAGTGTCAACGCGAAGCCCACACGGCCTGGTGCCCACCCCGTGAAGCGAGATAGGCAGCAAGGAATGGTCCTAATCCCGTCTGAACATCCGCCAGAAAGAAGCTCGACGCCTCCAGCGTGCACACTGTGCTGCTTCCCGCGTGGCTGAGTCAGGGTCGTCAAAGGGTCCTTTCATGGAATGCCGAGGCAGAACAAGAATTGGTTCTAAGAAAAAAGCTGCAACCCTGCGCTGACTTGCGAGGCTGCAGCATCGTTCTAGGAGTTCAGCTTGTGCTGCTCTGCTCCGGAGCCGAGCTCCTTGGCGCGGTGAATCTTGACGTGAGCCAGGGCTTCTGCTCCACGAGCAAGTTCGAGAGCCTGGCGATAAGCGCCGCCGTCAAACGCCTTCTGCGCACGTTGGGCGGTCTGCGAGTAGATCCCTTCAACCTTCTCATGGTGCTCGTCTTCGTCCGACCAATGCTCCTCAGCTTTATCGAGCTTGTGGCCGAACTCCTTCGTGATCGCATCCACCAGCTTTGGATCGACGTTCTTCTCTGCCTTCGAGGAATTCAGAGCGCCGAAACTCAGGTGTTCCGCTGCCCGCAAAAGGTCAGCGGCATCCTTCATGTGTCCGGACGCAAGCTCCTGTTCGGCAAGCATAGTGAGGTCGGCGATGTCTTTGGTTGACCCCTTTTCGAGCAGGCTGTGTAGAACGCCGACCCGCCCGAGATGTTTGTAAGCGCGGCGCATATCCTTACCGGCGTCGTCGTGGTCGGCGTGTTTTGCTGCTACCTTCTTGGCTGCTTTCTTCGGTGGAGGCATGGGGGCGTTCCTTTCGGGGGAAGTGTGACGAGCTAAAGCAGTTCGCCACGAGAATTTAGAGGTTAGGAGCAGACGGCGGCGCTGGAGCAGGCTGCGCGCCTACGGGTGGGGAAGGTGGAACGTTTCCGGGTGTCATTGCCGAATGTTGCCCAGTTCCAGGCTGATCGCGAAGCCCACGCCCTGATGGCGGTGGCTGCCCTGGTCTATTCGGTCCATTTGGTCCAGCGGGCGGAGGCGGCATACCCGGTCCGCCATGGCCGGCAGGAGGAGGGGGAGTCATAACCGCCCTCATGGGTCCGCCTTCCAATCCGCGACCAACCCGGTTTATACCACCCGGAGGCGGAGGTATGCCTGGCCCACCGTTGGGCGGCGGCATCAATCTTGCCTTTCTATTCGGCCCCATGTTTGGTTCTGCTGCGAAATATTGCTGTCCAATCGTGAGCTGTTGCGGAGTCACAATCGATTGTCCATTGACCACGTTCCGGGAACCCACGATGCGAATTCGAGTTCCTTTGTGAATCTGCGAACTGAAGCCAGGACCGAAGCCGGAGGAGACATCGACCACGCTTCCATTCGTTAGATAAATGCTCCGAACCTGCCCATCCGGTCCTGCGTTGAACGCACGAACGCGAGAGTTCTGGCTGATGGCCGGCCCCTGCAGCGGCATGGGACCTGGCCGAGGTGCCTGATTGACCTCGACGCCACTCGGCGGGGGACCACCCGGCTGGGGAGACTGAGCGAAACTGGCTGTACATATCAGGCAAGCTGCGGCGGCGGAGACAAAGCGCATGGGTATTACCTCTGCTGATAGCAATGCATTCGCCCGACCAAACGGACCAATCTAAAAAATGAACAAAACAGACAACTTACGAAGGAGCGGCTGATGTATAGCGCGCTGTCTTCCGAGCGCTTTCACCACACGTGGTGTGTGGTTTCCGCACACATAAACTCCGACACAGAAGGCAGTGCTGGTCCAAGTGAAACAATGCAATCACGCTAAGGGCCTGAAGTAATTGGAGTCGAACGTGCTTGAGGCTATGGCAGAAGGTGCCGGACCGGTCGGCAGAGAGCGATCACATGAGCACTGTTTTGTGGCGAAGTCTTCGGACCCGCATTGTGTTGCTTGCGATTACCGCCTGTGCGTTCCTCGCTATCGCGGCAGGCAGTTTCTACAGTTTCATTCGCAGCAGCCACACGGCTACCGTTGGTGAGGCAACGCGACATCTCTCTCATGTTGCGTCAACTCTTGCCCGCACCTACATAAATCAGGCCCCTCACGGAGCATCGCTACGAAACGTCGCTTTGCCTCCCGCACACCATGGGCCACCGCCTCCGCCCGAAGCAGATGGCAAAAAACCAACCCCACCGCCACGGCCATTCGACCCTCTCTCCCAAGTGACCGCAAGCGTTCTTCAAAGAGAAGAAGGCATCGAAGGAGGGTTTCTCGCGGGTACAGGACCGCTTGTCGGCTACGCATTTCCCACCCATGAAGGCCCAGGACCTCAAAAGGAAATGCCCCAACGGGAGAGGCCGACCATCGACCAGCTCGCGCATAAGGCAGAAGCCAGCGGTTCTCCGCAGAGTTTCTCGTTTGAAGGACCTCACGACGTTGTGTTGTTTGTCGCTGAGCCGGTCCGCGAAGCGGTTGCAGGAAATCAGCAGATCACGGGTTCTGTGTGGTTGATGCAGCGTTTACCCGACCTCAATCGAGGCCGCAGTAAGCAGCTCTTATTCGCAAGTCTGGGGTTTGGGGCGGCAGCTCTGGTTACGGCACTTCTCGCTTGGTTCGTGACAGTCGAAATTAGCGGCGGCGTCAACGCTGTGACGCGTCGTCTGGGGCTGCTGGAGCAGGACCTTTCACACGCGACCGAGCCCGAAGGGAGACCGCAGCTCGCGGAGTTCGAGCGGGTTTTGACTGGAATCGATGCGATGGCCGTTTCACTTCAGCGCCGGATCGAGAACGAACGCGACCTTGAGGGCCAGCTTCGACACAGGGAACGGCTTTCCTCGCTGGGTCAGTTTGCCGCAGGCGTTGCACATGAACTCCGCAACCCTCTGGCGACAATCCGTCTCCGCGCCCAGATGTCGCAACACGCCCCCGCAGAGGCGAATATCACTAGGAACAGCAGCGTGATTCTTGAAGAGGTTGATCGGCTCGATACGATGATTGGGAGGCTCCTCTACTTCGCTCGACCCATCTCTCTCGATCTGCAAAGACTAGATCTAAGCGAACTTTGCTCATCCGTCGTCAATTCATGGAAAGACCGGGCCCCTGACGGCATCACGCTGTCGTGCCACACAGAGGCAGGCACAGAGGTCATTGCGGATCGCAGCCGCCTTCTTCAGGTCCTCGACAATCTCATCGAGAACGCAGTCCATGCGTTCAAGGCATCTACTGGTGAGGTGCAGATTCAGACCACACATCATAACGACTCAGTACAGATCGACGTTCTCGACAATGGCACCGGATTCAAAGCGAACACCCTCAACCATGCCTTCGATCCTTTCTTCACCACCAAGGAAACAGGAACAGGCCTCGGATTATCGATTGCTTTTGAGCTGGTTCAGGCCCACGGCGGCGAGCTGAAAGCTGCGTCTCGGCCTGAAGGAGGAGCCATCGTTTCTATCATTCTCCCGCAGGCGCAGATCAACAGTAGATGAGGCCATGATCACTCCCGCAAAACCGCGACTTCTTGTAGTTGACGACGACCTTAATTTCCGCGAAACCCTGGCTGAATTATTGGAGAGTAGTGGCTATTCAGTCCGAGCAGCGACGAATGGAAGAGAGGCGCTTTCTCTCTTGCAAGTGGCGGACTCGGACCTCGCCCTCTGTGATTGGAAGATGCCAGATATCGGCGGCGAGCAATTCCTGAAGACGCTTGCATCGGACGGCATCCTGCAATCGATGCCGGTGCTCATCATGACGGCCTATGGTACTGGGCCAAATGCGCTGCAGGCCATGCAGCTTGGTGCCTACGACTTCATTACCAAACCTCTCGACATGCAGAAGGTGCTTTCGACGGTCGCTCGCGCACTTCACCATGTAGAGCTGCAGCGCGAAGTGGACGAGCTCCGCAGGCAAAGATTTAGCGAGGCCGATCCAGCGGTCGGTGCCCTGCTCGGAACCGAGCGGTCCCCAGTACGCCTCATCGGAAACTCCCCCGCATGGATCGAGATTTTCAAGAACATCGGCAAAGTCGCCTGAACCGACGTAGGCGTGCTGATCCTCGGCGAATCAGGGACCGGCAAGGAGTTAGTCGCGCGGGCAATTCACGAAAACAGCGGCAGGAGTCGAAAGCCTTTCATTATCGTCAATTGTGCCGCTCTCCCTCCCGACCTGCTGGAATCCGAACTATTCGGCCACGAGCGGGGTTCGTTTACAAGCGCCGTTGCTCAAAAGATCGGTAAGTTTGAGGCCGCTCACGGCGGAACCGTGTTCCTGGATGAGATCGGAGAGCTTCCGCTTGCCCTCCAGCCGAAGCTGCTGCGTGTTTTGCAGGAACACACCTTTGAGCGGGTCGGCTCTACGTCGCCGATCCACGCCGATGTTCGTATCGTTGCTGCTACAAACCGGCAACTCGACCGGGAAGTGGAAGCCAAAGCCTTCCGCGCTGATCTCTTTTATCGGCTTAATACCTATGCTTTGCGGCTCCCGCCCCTGCGTGAACGACCGTCTGACATTCTTCCTCTGGCCGAATACTTCCTTGAGCAATATGCCCGAAGGAACGGAACCCCAGTTCAAGGACTCACTGAGGCCGCCGAAGCCGCGCTTCAGAAGCACTCTTTTCCAGGCAACGTCCGCGAACTGGAGCACCTGATTGATCGAGTAGCGGTTCAGGCCGGGGGCCGAGCCATCACCATCGAAGAGATCGACGGCCAGCTCAGCCGAACCTCCAACTTGCAAACGGAGTCTTCGATAGAGTCGCTTCTGGCTCTACCTTTCCACGATGCTGTCGCCAGTTTGGAGAAGCAGCTCCTTGAGAACGCTTTGAAATTTGCTGGGGACAACAAGGCAGAAGCAGCCCGTCGTCTGGGAATCCATCGACGACTTCTCTACGAAAAGCTCCAACAATATCAGCTTTCATGAGTTCGGCTTTGAACGAGCACCAAGTCTGAGACGGCGGCGCAGAGTCTATTTGTCTCCTCGGTCTCTGGAAGAGCCGCGCCGGCTTAGCCAGTGGTTTTCGCACCCTAAAGGTTTAGGTTTGTGTGTTCATGCTCGCTCGGATGCTTGCCCCGTGTCACGCATGCTAATGTCCATCGCGCATAGCAGATAACACCCATAACTTCTTTTATGCAGGTCTCACCGTGCCCTTTGGGTTAATCCAACGGTCAATCGGAAGTCTTCTTAACCTGGTTGATACGCAGCCGCAGCAATTCTGTCGCCGCCGCGCATCCTGTGAAAGTCCAGGGTAGGCGGTCGGCACGAACTGCATCCATTGCTCGAAGAGTTCTTGCCAGGGCGGCCTCCGTCGTCTTCAGGCCTTCCGTGGCCGGCTCCCCAAAGGGCGCGTTCAAATCGCGAGGCAAGCGAGACCGCATCGAAAGTTGCGCAGTTCATGGCCGGACACTCCAACGCCAAGACTACCGGTCTCTATGACCGGCGAAACGATGACATCAGTCTCAGCGAAGTTGAGCGCATCGGGATTTAAGCTCAACCTATAATCCCTAGCATGCGAAGATTCTTGGAGAATCTGGAGCTCATCCTTACTGGTGCCGGGGTCGCGGTGGTTGCGATCTTTTTCGCGCTCTTCAGAGATATTGCTCCATGGAAGGCGGCGGCACTCTCCGCGCTTGCCGTAGGCGTGCTCCATGGAATCATCTTCTTTGCGGTGCGTTCGGCGCAACGTCAGGCCCGGAATAAGGCCGTTACCGCGATTCGGCATACGCTCGACGATCTCGTACGCAACAAACTTCAAGTGGTGCTTTTCACCACCGAAATCAAGGATGAGGATTGGCGTCCTGCCGCCCAACGGGCGGTACAAGAGATCCAGCTCAGCCTCAACCGAATTGAAGCCGAGGCTCTAACGGCCACAAGGGCCAGCTAGGCCCAACTCTTATTCCCCTTACGCGGGGGGGACAGCATCTCCGCCCCACGACGAAGAATCGCTTCGACAACCGGAGTTGTCGTGGCTAAACCGCTGCGCTGGCAAAGAAGCCAAGCACTAGCAGGGGAACTGAAGCCCCCTCTAACCCATATCAGCCACTTCGCAGTACCGCGCGAAGCGGCTATGCCGCCGACGATCATGCCTATCGGTGCCAGCAAGAACAAATAGGCCAAAGTTTAGTATTTGCGGATCTCTCCAAGAGGGTAATGACGGAGAAGGCGGATGCAGCAGGTAGTAGGCGTATGTCCCTGCAGCGAACAAAGCATTTGCAGTGACGATGCTAAGCGCAATAACTGCGAGCCTCGGCCTTGCTGATCCCGTACCCAAAAGATTCCGATCCACGCGGCAAGCGCGAGGACAAGCGGTCCGCAGCTGAATAGTGGAATCACTCCTCGCAACTCTAAATCAGCAGCCAGCAGCTCTGTAGTTACTGAAACGGTCAGATCAGCCGAGTACGGCTCGCCGGCCCACCATGTACCAGACATCGGCGTGCAATAGTCCAAACGGATGTATGTAAACATTGCAGCAGGGCAAACGTATGAAGTTATTTATGCTCACTACCGAGTGAGCACCGACAGACAGGGAGCCAGCAGCCTCGGGCTTGAAGGTTGTAAGTACAAGGTTCCGATATCGCTAGGGTCTGCTTTCTGGTCCGCGCACATTCGGCTTGCTCAAATCATTTGTTTTTACTTCAGCACTGCTAATTGGCTGGTGCTCGCCCGTTTCGAAATAAGCATCGTCTCTTATCGCAAGATCCTCGATCTGTACACGGTAAAACTGGTCTACCGAGACGTTCAGCGGTATGGATTTGTCGATTGGCAGCCGAACCGTGACAGACGTTGAGGGTGCCACTTTATACAAGGACCGTTCAGTACAAACAGATCCTGCTAGATCCTGCTAGGGCATTACCCGTCAGCAGTCGCTCGGTGCTTGAATCTGGCTCTCGAACAAACAACTTTACAAAAACAAGATGCCGCCCTGTACAGCCTTGTCTAAGACTAGCTATCTGACCAAAGGATGCTGCTAGCAGGTATACCCCCTTTCCTTCGTTGCGCAGCCTGAACTCGATGTACGGCTTACCTTGTGCGTTTAGTCCCGCCCGTTCGAGATCAAGACGAAAAGGCGGTGGAGCAGGACGCGCATAACCTGTATATCGCCCTGCCTTTGATCCTGGCAGCCCAGACGTCGTAACTCGCGTCTGCTCCGTCAGATCCAGATAGTGTTGCTGAGCAGAAGCCTCGGCCACAAACACAAATGCGAGTAGGAGTGTGGTGCATATTCCTGTTTGTCTCATGTCTTCACCTATGGACATGCCGTGTAATTTGGATAGCAAATATTTCCTAGGAAGTTGCCAGCAGCATCACTGTTTACAGGGTAAGGCTCGGTGAGAGGAGCGTTTGTATTCTGTGAGCGGATATTGTTGATTATGTTCGACAGGTTGTTGTTAAAGGAATCGCTCCCGGGTCCCACTACCAAGCTTTCGATCGCATCTCCCAGATTGTTGCTGCCGATAGCATTTGCGAACTCACCGAAGTGGCTCTGAACAGGGTGGTTGTATTCATGCCGCCTTGTTTGAGCCTCTAAGAAGGCGTCATAAATAAAGCCGTTTGTGCCGCTCTGTTTGTTGAAAAAAGTTGAACTCTGGTCCTCAAGATCAGGGTTCAACTCGTAACGAAAGTCGGTGACAACTTGCGGCTGCTGACTAAGGTTTGCATTCTCCCCCGGCAAGGAGGAGCTGCGCCTTCTGATCTGTCTTCACTGCAACTGGCGGGGTAATTACAGTCTTGACTTGCTGCGCGCATGCGACGGAAATCGGAAGTGTCAGCAAAAGGCAGATGATGCGATAGGTTCGAATGCTCTATTTGCTCATGACGCCTCGGGTTAGCGAAATAAGTACGAGCGGGGTCTACACCTTCACGATTATGCTAAGCGTGAAATGCAATCCACTCTTTCGCAATCGCTAGCACGCGGCGGTGGACGGCCGGGGGAAGTCTCTGAGCACTGCTGAAGGAGATTACAAAACGGAACCTGGATCAAAACTGAGGGACGTCCAGACCGTACGGGTGAAGTGGGACGTTTCGAAAGTGGCTGAATTGCTCGGTTCAGTCGCAACCTCCACTATTAGTGCTGGACTGTATTTGCTGCTAATACCAGCATGGAGGGGCAAGCGATAAATTGATCCTAGCGCATCCTGTTGCCAAGTTGCGCTTGGTCCATGTTGTGACGCGACCGCTCAAAACCGCTATGTTCCGTAGCCCCTATGCTGTATCTTCTGAAGCTTGTCCGCACTTGGCCATGCAATCGTAAGAAGAAATGCCGATTCTTCCAGCGCCTCAACTTCGTGTTTGATTGAGGCGCCTAGCGCCGCCATACTGTTTGCCTGGAGGGTATGCGTCTCTCCTTGCGCGGTAAAGCGTATCGACCCCTTCAGAACCTGTACGGAGATCGTGCCGTCAGCATGATGCTCCTTGAGGACGGAACCTTTCTCCATCGAGATCAGGACCAATCTGAAGTCTGACTTCTTGAACAGGGTTCTGGCAGTGTGGCCTGTCTGCCAAGGTTTGGTCTGCTCGGAGTTGAGCATCTCCTGCGCAAGGTCGAGTTGCGCAAAGTCCTTCAACATCGTTCCATCGTTTGCAAAGCCTTCGGTTGTCATAGCATCCTCTCTTCTGGTTGGTGTTGTCTCAGGCAGCTTCGGACTGGTTGCGAGTCAGGACCGATCACGCTGGAGCGTTTGTGTGGGAAGCGAGAACGCGCTTCATGTTCATGGCGATCAGGTTTGCCTTCTGGGCGACAACTTCAGCGTGTAGGGCGGTCATCACTTCATTTGCAGTTTCGCTGAACAGCGTCAGCCAGCGGGCGAAATACCTTTCCTCAATCGGCAACCGAAAGTGCGCCAGGAGCGGATTGTTTTTGTACCGGCCCGTGGTCAGGAGAACGGTAGACCAGAAATCTTTCAGGAGAGCCAGATGAGCATCCCAGTTCTGCACGGCATCGTTGAAGACTGGACCGATCTCAGGGTCCACACGCACCTTGGCGTAAAAGCTGTCCACAAGAAGCGCGATCTCTTCCTCCGTAATGGGAGTTGTTGCGTTCACGGATGACCTCCGATAGGTGGTGTCTGGCTCCGCCATACCGGGTATGGCAATCCCGCGAGCCGATTGATGGCGAACGCCTGTACGGCCAGCAGTACGACGGCGATTTCGATGACCGGTAAATAGCCGGGTTTCGCGAGAATTCCGAGTGAAACGATCATGGTGGTCGCCCCGGCAGGGGGATGATTGACGCGCAGGAGGACCACGATCGCGCCGGTAAGCGAAAGAGCCAGGGCAGACGCCAAGATGCGCGGCCAATAGACTTCACCGCTAAAACCTTCCAGGAAAGAATACATTCCCGTGATCTTGTAGGCCGCAAAGCCACAAATCAGTCCAATGGCGTGTCCGAGCACGGCGTTGCGCGGGCTGGCGGATTCGGCCAGCGGGGTAAAGAAGAATAGGTAGGCCGTGGGACCCAACGAGGGGAACACAAAGGGATTGTGAGTCAGCAACGCCAACAGCGTCAGAAGGGCGATGGTCACAAAGCTATTGAGCGCGACATACGCCGCCCAGACGAACTTCCCAGGCAAGTGAGCCAGCAGCCAACCGAGGCGAAGCCGGTTGATGAGCGAGAACACATGCTCTGCGTGATGGTTCAGTGGAGAGGGTGGGGTCGGCTTCGTCATGCGATCTAAATGTTCGGGAGCAAGTCGAAGTATTCGTCGTCTTCATTGATCCCGCCTTCCCCTTCGCCCAGGGTCTTTTCCGAGGCGACGAATTCAATGCGCTCAATCCACTTCACCATCTTGTAGCCAAGCTGGTTTTCGACCCGCATACGCAGCGGCGCTCCATACTCGGCTGGCAGTGGAGCGCCGTTCATCGAGAGCGCCAGCATACACTCCGGTTTGAGCGCGTTGAACAGGGTCTGGGTATCGTAATAGAGGTCCCCGTAAAGGGAGCCGCCAAAAGAATAGAAAGCGACGACGTTGGCGGATGGTAAAGGCTTGACGTGTTCGATGAGCTTGCGCATGGAGACACCGGCCCCATTGCGCGATGCCGGACCAGCCCTGAATGCAGTGATGCATGGTGATGTTCTCTTCGAGTCCCAGGACGCGAAGATCATCCAGGGACAGCTCGACTGGATTCTCAACCAGGCCGGAAACCTTGAGCTTGTATCCCTTGAAGCCATCCGCAACGAGCTGCTTCCAATCCTCACGCACCGGCACCTTTCCGTTTGGCCAGAAGCGGGGAGAGATGTCCTTGGCAGTGTAGTGCTCACGCGGGACGAGCTGGTCGAGGGTGAGCAGCATGACGGGGTGAGTGACGGCTTTCTGCGCGTGCTGAAGCCCACGGGGGAAGAACCAGGAGATGTAGTGTGCAGCGACCCAAAACAGCAGCACGACAGCGATCCCGATGAACCCCAGGATCATGCCGGACGACCCAAGATCATCGGTTCCGAGCACGATGTGGTTCATATTGCGCTGAAAGCCGGTCAGCGCAACAAGGGCGACATGGACCACAATGAAGCCGATGAACCCGACGAGAACCAGGAAGTGGATTGAGCGAGCGCCCTGTCTGCCGCCGAAGATCTTCGTATAAAGCGGAAAGCGATTCACAAGTGCCGGTGACATCGCCATGCCGGTAAGGATCGCCAAGGGAGCCATGACAAAGACGGTCGCGAAATATGCGAGTTGCTGCAGGGCGTTGTAGCCGTAGAAGCCGTTGGGCTCGGGCGGAAAATGAAAGTTGGCATAGAGGACGAAGGTGTTCCACGCTGCACGAAGACATCTGGCGAAGTGGGCACAAGCCGCTCCCACTGCGTGCTCGTCAGTAGGCCGATGACGAAGAAAACTCCGGTGAGCACAAAACCGTAACCGTGATGAAGTGCCATGAGCGCGCAATCCCCACTGTGTGACGGTAGCCGGGGGTGGAGACGAGCGGGAGAGGTAGCGGGCATCGTCCTTTGCCGTCCAGATACGGTCCTTCGGCACCTGCAACGGGGTGAAGCGTATCCATTCCGTTCCCGGTGTGCAGTGATCGTTCCAATAAAGCCGAGGATGATCCATGAGGATCGAGAGACCGCTGCGAATCAACATGAAGAGGAAGAAGAGATTAGAGAAATGGCTCCAGCGAATCCAGAAAGGAAAGCCGTGAGGGCCGCTTGGAGTGCCTTCGGCCGAAGCTGACGAGGGCGCGAGATAGGGGAGGCCAAAGATGGCGTGTTGCAACCAAGCCAGCACGACCGGGCCCAGGACTACAGTACAAATAAGCAGGAGTGTTCGGGTGCTGATCCAGACGCGAAAGCGCCGATCTTCTGGATAATGCACCGGTCTATGAGCGGCATCGAAAGCAATCATTGAGCGAACCTCCACGTACAGGTTGAGAGGTGCGGGGGAAGGCCTGAACTTGACTGGCCGAGTATAGGCTTTATCGCTTCGTAAATTGATCGATGCGGACCACCGTCTTAGGTGAGGCAAAAAAACCGAAACTTCGACATGGATGAAGACAGTCTGATCGTCGGCGCAGGACCCACTGGACTTGCCGTTACCATAGAACTTCGTCGATTCGGGCTGCCAGTTCGATTGATTGATAAGGCTGATCGCCCCGCCCAGTGGTCGCAGGCACTTGTCGTTCAGGCGCGGACGTTGGAACAGTTTGATCGATATGGAATCGCTGATCAGGCAGTAGCACAAAGAAGAAAGATATCGAAGGCGCAAATCTGGAGCAATGCAAGGCAGATTGCGGTTCTTGATTTCGCACAGATTCCAAGCCGCTTCCCCTATTTGCTCTTCCTTCCCCAAAATCAGACTGAAGAGTTGCTAACAGCTCACCTGCAGTCGCTGGGGGTCGAGATTGAACGCCGGGTTGAACTGATCGGATTTGAGTACTCGGACGAAGGCGCGGGAATATCGGCCAAAATGCGATATTCCGATGGACGTGAAGAGCAGGAACGCTTTCGTTGGATGGTGGGCTGCGATGGAGCACATAGTAGCGTTCGGGCTGGGATGGGTTTGGCTTTCGAGGGCACCACGTCAAGCCTGAATTTTCAATTGGGAGACCTTCGTCTTGCAGGGCAGGACGCTCCCGGCGATGAACTCCAGGTTCATTTGCATCGAGGCGGGGACGTGCTTGCACTGGGTCGGTTGCGAGATGGCGTCTGCCGGGTTGTTCTGACGTTACACCGGCAACAGACGTCCGATCAACAACGTGTGCCTGAGCTTGAGGACTTCAATACAGCCTTCAAACGATGCGGCCTAAGGATCTCGACCGAATCCGCGACATGGATGGCACCCTTCTCAGTAAATCAGAGGAAAGCCGCACAATATCGTCAAGGAAGCGTGCTCCTCGCCGGAGATGCTGCTCACATCCATTCACCTGTGGGTGGCCAGGGAATGAACACCGGCATTCAGGATGCGGCGAATCTGGCGTGGAAAATTGCCGCCGTCGGCCAAGGCGCACGTGTTCGGTTGCTGGATAGCTACAACGAGGAGCGTGGCAGGGTAGGAGAGCAACTGCTGCGTGGCACCGCGCGTGGCCTCAGGCTTGCGGCTGCTTCGAATCTCCTCGTTGGATGGGTACGCGATTTCCTTATCCACCGTTCGACTCGCTTCCAGATGGTTCAGGCCGCGGTGGGACGAACGATCTCTGAAGTTTCGATCAGTTACCGTGGATCATCTATAGTGCGCACGCATGGGGTCAATGGGCCACTCCGTGCTGGAGACCGTATGCCAAATGCAGTGTGCGAGGAGACGGGCCACACGTTGCTGGAAGCTTTGCGCGAACCTAGGCACCTGCTCATTACCGTCGATTATTCCGTCCCGGAAATCACAAAAGGTTTGAGACCAATAACGACTGTGGCGCTCGAATCCCGTTCGCACGAATGGACACCTTCTATCGAACGGCTCCTGGGCCCCGGACCTCGAATTTACGTGGTTCGCCCGGACGGCTACATCGGCTTCGCCGGTACGAGCGCTGAGGCTCTACGGAAGTATGCCCATGAGGTCGGCTTGCTCTGAAGCTGGGCCAGGATAGAAGACAAGACGCTCTCTAACTCGGGCGAAAGGCGTCATGCGGTGAGGTTTCCGGGATGATCTCCCGTCGGGCAACACAAAGACGTCTTCCACTGCACTTCCGCGGGCGAGTACAGCGTCACCTATCAAGGAACGATGGCAGCGCCATGGAACGGCCTCCGCACACATGATTGCAACAGTGCTCAGTTCCTGTTGACCCATCAGCCAATCAATCTGCTCTGCAAAGGTTGGGGTTTGCATGTAGTCCGCATATCCCCGAAAGCTCTCATTTCGCCACCCGGTGTTGATGCTGTCCTTGTGCGCCGGACGCCTGCCGCCGAGTCCCTCCCGCCACACGGCGCTAATTCCTTCTGCGTTGAGAGAGGCGAAGAGCTGCTCCTGACCGTACTGCGGATAGGTGCGCGAGCCAGGGAATCTTCGTACATCGACCAAGCGCCTGCATCCGTTCTCCTTCAGGGCGCGGAGGAACGAAGCGAGGGGCAACGTCGAGTGTCCAATCGTCAGCAAGGTATGTGCCGGTGACGGCATTTGGCTCATCATGTATACGGAGGTCGTGCTCACTTCCGTTCCGGCGCAATCCGGGCCGAGCTGGTCAGAACTCTGCTTCATTTGACATATTCGAAGAGTCTGAGACGCTCTTGCTCACGCGTAATGGACTTGCTTCTCGCCTGCAACAGTCCCAAAAGTGTAATCTCTCCGGTAATCTGCCCGGTCGCGCGATCCTTGACCGGCAGGACTGAGAGACCTTGGGTGGCCATTAACTCGGCCGCCGCGCGAGATGTGGAATCTGCATAGATGAAGTGTTCAGGCGATTCGGCGCGGGTTCCCTCTTCGTCCTTTGTCATTAAATCGCCTACGATGACGGTCTCCAATGGATCGACTCCGTACTCGCGAGTCAGATGATACCCCCGCCGGCTCAGCTTTTCGGTCAGAATCGAACGAGGCATGAGGAGTGCCGTCACCAGATATGCGGAGACGCATCCCAAGGTGAGCGGTAGCAGAGCTGGCAGGCAGTGCGTCACCTCCAGGCTGAAGAGAATGGCCGTCAGTGGGACACCGAGTGAGCCCGCGAGCATGGCACCCATTCCGACGAGTGCCCAGAATGCCTGCTCTTCCACCGACCTGTGCGTGATGTGCCCTGCCAGTGCTCCGACAGCCCCGCCAATCATCAGCAAGGGCGCGAGGACGCCTCCTGATGTCCCTGAACCCAGGGAAAACGCCCACATGAGCGATTTCGCGATAAGGATGCCAAGAATCAGCGAGAGCGGCGCCATCCCATGAAGCAGCTCCGAGATGTTGTCGTATCCGACGCCCAGACCCCGTGGAAAGAAGAGGCCCCCTAAGCCAATACCCAAGCCGCCCAGAACAGGCCACCACATCCAGTGGATCGGCAGACGCTCAAACATATCTTCAAAGGCGTACATCATCCGGCTCATCCCGGCTGCTACGAGACCGACCAGAGCGCCGAGCAGGAGAGAACCGACTGCAAAGGTGACAGGGTGAAAATTACCTATAGTCGGCATGGGAAAGATTGGACCAGAGCCGAGAAGATATAAGCGGAAGACCCCCGCCGTCGCGCTTGCGATCGCGACCGGCACGAGGCTGCGCGGTCGCCACTCAAACAGAAGCAATTCGACAGCGAGCAGGATTGCGGCGACCGGTGTAGCGAACGTGGCGGACATGCCCGCCGCCGCTCCGGCGACCAGCAAGGTTGTGCGTTCCGCGTCAGTAAGCCGAATCCATTGTGCAATCAATGAGCCGAACGCCCCGCCCGTCATGATGATCGGACCTTCCGCACCAAACGGGCCTCCAGAGCCAATTGCGATGGCCGCAGAGATGGGCTTTAATATGGCGACTTTCCAACTCACCTTTGCGCGATGAAGCAGAATAGCTTCAATCGCCTCCGGAACGCCGTGCCCTCTGATCTTTTCCGAGCCAAACCGCGCCATGCACCCGACCAGGAGCCCACCAATTACCGGGACCACAACCATCCAGTGCCCCAAAGGACTGCCAGCCGGCCTCACCGCAACATCGCTGAACCGATGGTAGTAAAAGAGGTTTGTCGAGAACGCGATCATCTTGAGGAGCAACGACGCGAGGAGGGTAGAACCGACGCCAATAATCAGACCAACCCCGGACAGCAGCCACACTCGCCTGTCCACGGCAAAATCGCGCAAAGCGGAAGATTCAGCCTTCAATGTTTTCCCTTCTTACTTCTCTGTGTCTCCCCAGCGGAGGCACTACATTTTATGAGATTCCTTATGAGCAGTGGTGCGAACTCGGTCAGTTCATGCGCATGGGCCTCGGACAGGGTGTCCAGAATCTTTTGCCCCTCGACTGTGAGCTGCAACACCACCCACCGCCGGTCGTCCTCGGCGTGAGTCCGTGTGATCAAGCCAGCCTCTTCACACCGTTTGCTGAGTTGCACGACGCTGTGATGGCGGAGGCCGAGACGCTCTGCAACGTAGGCGATCGTTGCCACCACACCTTTCGGCGCGCCAACAATTTGAAGCAAAAGCTGATGCTGCTGCGGCTGAAGGCCACACCGGCTAGCCGCCTCTTCGCTAAACCGCAGGAAGTTCCGAAGGTGATACCAAAATTCGGCGAGATTCTTCAGGCGATCCTTGGATGTGCTTCTATGCCCGGCTGGCATCCTCAGATTATATCGTAACGTGATGTGTTTATCGCCCGGAGTAAAACCCTTTAGTCTGCTCTGTCACGGAGGGAATCGACGGAAACGATTAGACAGATGGACATCGGCTCGTATCCTCCGAAATTGGAGCCTTTGGCTTTTCCATGGTCGGAATTATCGCTGCCATAGTCGTCGCGAAAGATTCGATTCATAATCGCCGCGTTCGCAGCATCGTAGGGGATTTAATGACAGAGGGCGAAGAGGGAACCCGCGCCGGATCGCCTGAACACTTCATCTATGCAGATTGCACATCTCGCGCGGCGGCCGAGTTAATGGCCACCCAAGGTCTCTCAGTCCTGCCGGTCAAGGATCGCGCGACCGGGCAGATTACGGGAGAGATCACACTTTTGGGACTGTTGCAGGCGAGAAGGAAGTCCATTACGCGTGAGCAAGATGGTCGAGCATCCTCGCCGCCAAATTTGGGTATTCTCACGCATGATAATCATCGATGGCCGCGGTGCGGCCGCGCCTGAGGATGAGAAGGGTTTCCGTTGACCTGAAGCGTGGGTGTGGTGGAGACTTCAGGTGCGAACGGGTGAAGGGTCGCGGACTTATTGGTG